>Ga0181352_1000522_pt1 | contig 16293 bp, 22 predicted proteins | sample Fa13VDMLBSN_FD_130103 | JGI IMG/M metagenome (GOLD analysis project Ga0181352, IMG submission 130103) | Freshwater viral communities from Lake Michigan, USA - Fa13.VD.MLB.S.N | ecosystem: Environmental > Aquatic > Freshwater > Lake | place: USA: Michigan | collected 2013-09-23 | reverse complement strand
TATTATTGTTTTTTAAAATCGGTTATAAACTACCCATACACGCAAACCGTTATAGCCTTTCTATTTCTTGTTTTACTTCTTCCCAATATTCAATTCTTTTTTCAAATAGTTTTTCACTCATATCATATACATCGTCATCTAAAATCTCATCTACTGCTATTAATGCACATTGTTTAGCATACGGATAATTTACAGAACAAAATATGTCATTATCTAATGCTACAAATTTAAATAATAGTTCTTTTGCTTTTTCTTTTGGTGTCATTGTTTTATGTTTTAAAAAATGTATCTAATTTTATTCCAAGGGATTATTTCATCATGTAATTTTACAAAATCCTTTATGTATTGTTCTTTTAAATTTACTTTATATCTTATATTTTTAGAACCAAATGAAGAAATTTTAGATTCTTGTCTATCAGGACACCACAATAATTCTTCAGCTTTTGAATTATGTTCTAAATTATAAAGATGCATTTTATCATTATGTGTAAGCATAATACATTCAGCAAAAACATTTTCTTTAATTTTATCATCTACATAATAATCTATTTTTTTAAATAAATCTTCATATAATTTTTTAACTCCTGGATTCATTATAATAGGACTAAAATTAATATGAACATCATATCCTGCATAATAAAAATCATTTATAGCATCTATTCTTTCTGAAATTAAAGATGTATTAGGTTCTAATATATTAGATAATTCTTGGGGCATTAATGAAAATCTAATTCTTATTTTTTTATCAGGATTATAATGTAATAATTTATTATTTACATGTTTAGTAGCAAATGTACCCATTATTGGTAAATCAGAATACTTAAAAAAATCAAAAATAGTTTTCCATTCATGATATTTTAAATGTAATGCAAAATCTTCATTACATGAAATATCATAAGTCCATAAATTTGAATGAGTTTGATTAGGAATTTCTTTACTTCCTAAACTTTGAGCATGGTTAAAAATAACTTCTAATATTTCACTTACATTAGTAGCTATTGATAAACCTTCAGGTTTATTTCTACGCATATAACAATATGCACATTGATACAAACATCCATGAATAAAAGAAGGAGTAATGAAATCACTACTCCTTCCTGATGGTTTTATATCTAATGCTTTTCTTACAGATTCTCTTATCATATTCTTTGATTATCTTTAAAAAATTCATCAAAAGCTTTTTCTGCTTCTTTAATATTAAATAAATTCTGACCTGCTGAAAAAGATTGACCTTTAACATGAAAATAAATAAAAGTGTTTTCTTCTTCTGCTAATATTGACCTAACAAAATCATTATCAATTTCAACATTATATGTTTCTTTAATATAATGTATCAGTTTTTCTATTGGTGTTTTCATCATCCTCATAATTAAAATATCTACAATAAAAGTTATCCCCATAACTATCTATTTCTTCTTGGGGATAACCATTTTCAACCAACCAAGTTTTAACATCTTTAATATCAGAACTAATTTCTTTAGGAAACCCATATCTCCACCCACTAGGAGGATCAATAAAAAGTTTTTTAATAGGTTTTAGTAATCCTTGAATTATCAATAATTCATTTAATGCAAATGAAAATTTTGATGGATTATTAAAATTAAGAACTGCAAATTTTAAAAATTTAATTCTTTCATCAAGATGTTTTTCAATCATAAATATTGGTTTTTTAAATATATTTTTAAATTTTCATCAACATCAACTTTCCATTTTTTATTTTCTTCATCTCCTATAATTAAGTTATCTATGTTTTCAATTTTTAATTCAGGAAGTGTTACATTATCATATCTCCTTGTAGTAGCTAAAACTTGTAATACATAACTATCTTTTTCCCAAGGAAATAAAGATGTTTCTTGTTTATTACCATCTACTAAAAAATAATCATTTTCAATTTTATATAATAAAAACATATTACTTAGGTTTTACTTGTTGATAAATAATTCTTACTTGATCTATTAACTCTTGCATTGAACCAGAATTAATAATAATTGCATCCCATTCAGTTATATCATTTAAATCATTTTCTGAGTTATGATAATTATCAATAACATCATACTTTATAACCTTAATCATATAACTTTTTAATTTCTTTAATTCTTGATATTCATTTTTAAATCTTAAATCAGGAATTATATAATCTTCATTATTTTTTATATGTGATAAAGTAGAATTAACCCAAATATCAGGATGAATAATATTTCTACCACACTCAGTACCTAGTAATTGTAAAATGATTCTTGGAGTTAAATTATTCCATTTTTCACCTAAAGATGTTTCTTTAAAATTTCTGTCTTCTAATTTAATTACAGGAACACTCAATAAAGAAGATACCATTAATTTTATTTTATCAGCAAATCTGATAACATTATATCTGCCAATTAATCTATATTCTCTTTCAAATAATGAAATTAAATCATCAAAATTATTAGCTGAAAAATTAATGTATTTACCTTGATTTAAAAAATGTTCTTCTAACCAAAGACATTGAAAAATATTAGCAACAGTATCTTTACCGCTGCCTATTTTACCTGCTATACTAATTATCATAGAATTTTAAATAAAAAGAGTGTAATAAAAATTACACTCCAAAGTTAACAAATATTTCTGATTCATCTATATTTGGGGGTAATTCTAATTCAGCTTCAGAATTTAATTCAGTTTCTTTTAGTGTTGTTTCAAAATACTTATTAATTTTATTTACAAATGTTTTTTTATATTTTGAATCTTTTTTAACTATTGCTTTATCATTATCCTCTAACATTTCTATTAATTCTTCATTTACATACATTTCACTATACTTGCCCTTATAGAATTTAGATAAATCAATAACATCAGGTAATTTAATTACAATCATGTGTAATCTTCCATTGACTAAACTATCTACAGCATAATCATCTTGATAATATTCTTGTAATCTTACCCATGCTAAAGTATCTATAAAATGTTGTCTACATTTTGATGCATCAACCAATATAAAAATATGATTATTATAATTTTTAGGGTTGTTTACATCTTTTAAACCATAAGCTAGTTTAAACACAGAACTAATTTTACTAACAAAATCTTCTCCATATAATCTTAGGGAAGGTTTTACAAACCTAGAAGTTTTATTAATTATTAATTCATTAAACCGAATTTTTATTCCCTCCATCTTTAAAATCTTTGATAATCTGAACCAATTGAAAACACACCCATATTAGCATTTACATCATAATCTTTATCAAAACCATTTTCTAAATGCCATTTGTATATGTTTATTAATTTCTTATAACCATACATATAATATTCACTATTATATTGTACTTCACCTATTCTAAAAGCTCTCATTTTAGAAGAACCATATTTACCTGCACTTATAAAATCTGAGGTAGTAATAAAAGTAATAGGTTCACATTGTTTAGTAGTTGATGCAACTATAAATCTAAAATTAGAAACTCTATAATTAAAAAAGTTTTGATTTTTCCAATGATTTACTGCTTCTGTATAAAAAGATGCTTGTATATCATATCTTCTTCTATAACATTGATAATCAAAGTTTTTAGTATAATCACCAATTGTTTTAATATCAATAGGATATATAGTTCCTGTTTCATGATCAACAATTATCATATCTAACAATGCTTTTACATTAATGTCTTCTAATGTAAAATAAATAGGAACTTGATAATAAATATCTCTATCCTTATCACCTATAAAATATCCTTTTGTGTAATTATGAGTAAGTAATTGATTGACAATAGATTGAACTTTAGCATATTGATTTACATCAATAACTGTTTTATTCTCACTATTAATTAATTCTAACCAATATCTTTCACCTTCCTCACTTACTTTTTTAACTTTAGTTTCTGGTTTCCAATTAGATTGATAATTATGTGCATCAATAGCACTTAATAAATCTTGTTGAAACCAATCATCTGAAGTTCTACTATGAAATACTTGTTGAACAATAGACATGATTACTTCACTTGGTTTAACAATATTACTAACATGATAATTATTATCCCAATATTCTTCACCCATAGTAATAAAATCATCTACAGCACTTCCTATTAAAAAATGTTCTTTTTCTTCAAAGAACATTTCTGGTTGTTTAACTTCTAAAAATGCTTGACCTGATACACTTAGAAGCTTAAGCATAGATTGATTTACTGCATTCATTGTTCTGTATTCATCTATTTGTTCTTTACTTGATCTTGTTATCATAAGCTAATTTTAAAATTTTAAAAAAATCATCAAATGTCATTGTAACTATTGATGAATACTCATCTCTTTTCTTACCAGGAACACCTTGTTTATGATGAATACATAATTTAGGAAGTTCTTTTTTTGAATTAGGAATTTTAGAGTTGATATTTTGTAAAATATCAACAGGTTTTAATCCTTTTTGTAATCCTGCTTTAATCTGAACTAATAAAGGTATTTCAGCAATATCAACTCCTGCATCATCTAACATTCTTGATGCATATCTGCTAGTTTGACATTCTGGAAATAATTCTTTAAAAATTTGGACATAATACCTTTCAGCATTATGTCCTTTTCTTCTATTGTTATTCATATAATTTATTTAATTCTTCTTTACTAATAATAATAGTTTGTATCTTATGAATATAAGGATACAATTTAATAAATATTTTATTATTTAGTATGTCAGAATTTAAAATTACTTTCAAACAAGCATCATTATAATATGTTTGATTATTTTTCTTACACATTATTGAATTTGTAAATATTTTTTCAAATCCAATTACAGCAAGAATATTACAATATTTGTCAAGAATAATACCTTTACCTATTAATATTTCATCTTTTTCAATATAAACTAAGTTTTTAGATTGAAAAAATAATTTATCAAAACTAGAACTACTCTTTAATATTTGACGTGATAATCTATTAGTATTACTATGATTAAATAAAAATTGAAAATTAGGAATAACAGGTATAACACAATTAACAACAGGGTGATAACTTTTTGATATTGTTGAATATTCAGTATTAAAACTAAAGTTCGTATCCATATTTTTCAGTTATTTGATTTGAAGGAATAATATAATCCCAAATATAAGGAACTCTAAATACAGAATCTTTCCATTCAAATTCATTAGCAATTATATTAGTCATAAAACCCATCATGTGAGTAGCAATCATAGCTGCACTATGAGAAACTTGTTTCATAGTACATGGTGCTTCTTCAACATCAGAATCAGGAAATAAATGATTTTCTATATAATCTTGAATAGATTTTTGATCTTCAGAAGAAATATTATAAATTCTCATTTGTTCCATTAACAATCTGCCATCAATAAACCATATTTTATTAAAACTTTGTTTATTGTTACAAAACTTCATAAACTTATTAAACAATTGTTCTCTGGCAAGCATGTTGTCAAAAGCAGAAACAAAAATATAATTACCATGATAAGATTGAGAAATATGAGTATTTTCATCAATCTTTTTATCATGAGCATTTAAACTAAAATCATTTCCATTAAATTGACAAATTACATCTGTTAAAGCTTTTACTTTTGACTTACCAATAGAGTCTGCAAAAAACAATTGACCACCTAAATTATGTTCTTCTACTAAATCAAAATCATAAATGTCTACATAGAATCCTGCTCTGGTTAAGAAAAAAGCAACCCATGAACCAATACCACCTGAACCACCTACAATAAATTTGACAGGTTTTTTATACCATAAGGCATCTTGAAATCTTTCTCTACTCATATTAATTTTAAATTATTAAGTTCTTCTAAAAGTTCATCAATAAAATAAAAGGCATCTTTATTAAAATACAAAGTGTCTGTAAACATTTCAATTTGTTGTTTTAGAAATTCATCCTCTACCATATTTAATTTAAAGAAATCTTTTACATAAATTCTAAAATCATCTACCATAGTTTTTGCATAGCTTTCAACTAAAAATGATTTATCTCTTATGTATAAATTATCAATGTCTTCTAATACATCATCTAATGTTTCTTTGTTTTTTAATCCTATACCTAATCTTAAAACATAAGCTATAAAATCTTCATTAGGATAATCATCTACTAATATAGATTTATCATCAAAACCTTCCCAACCATAAGAAGTATTGTAATTAACCCAATCATCTAAATCTAATTTGCTTTGATAACCTTGATAATTCTTATTTACAATTGCAACAGGTTTAGGTTTTATAATATTCTCATATTGTTTCATAAACTCTTTATCATCAATAGATAATTTAGGAACAATTACATTACAATCATAATAACCTACATACTCATCTTTGTCGTTAGTATAAGTTTCTTTCATGTTATTATCTATATCTTGATATTCATAAACAGATGATCCCAATACTTTTAATCTAAATGCTAACTTACAAGAAAACTCATACTTATTATTTATAATGATACTTAAATAAGGTTTAATAAATTCTGAGTTTTCATTTACTTCTTCTAAATCTGTTCCTGAGAAAAATGTATTCATAGTATGATGAGAATGTAAATGACCTATTTTGTATTCCAGGTAATTATTCTCAACCATAAAATTTAATACCCTTTCATCAAAACTATAAGAGGTAAATGATACAGAACCTTTATCTAAAGGAATTAAGTCATGTACTTCAATAAAAATACTTTCTTTATGTGTTAAAGAACCTTCAATGCTATATACAATACAACCTGACCATTCTATTTTATTAATGTTTTCACATAAAAATTTCATCTTATTAAATGCTTTTTCACTTAAAAACACATTTAAATTGTCACCTATTTTCTTAAAAGGGAGCTGAGGTTTCCTCAAAATTGGCTGACTTGTAGAAATTAAAGAATCTTGTTTCTTCAATGAGGGTTGCTGAGTAGATTTCATTGAATCTTTTCTCCAAAATTTGTTTAGCATAAATTAAAAAGTTTTTATCAAGAACAAAACCAATAACATCATCGTTATTTACAGTATTATCCCCAATTGTAAAGAAATATTTTACTCCATTAAATAAAAAATACTTATTTAAACTAATACTTGGTAAAGCATCTGTTATTATTTCACCATTTCTTGTCATAATAAGAAATTCTGAATAATAAGAGTTTGGTACTTCATCAAGTATAAATTTTTCTAATAAACTTAAATTATCAGTAATTTTAAGTTTATTGTTTTTAATAGTTACTATATCAGAAATAATAGTAGGACTAAATGAAAAGTTTTCAGCAATTGCATTAACATATTTAACTAAATGAAAAGGATCATTAGGTCTTTTAAATATTTCTTTTTCTTTATTATTTACAGTAGCTATTTTTATATAAGGTACACCTTCTAATGATTCATGTTGAACTGTAGTTTCAATTACTCTTAAAAACAATTCAAATAAATCTGCTATATTAGATTTTGATAATATTGCATCTTGTAATAATGCCATATTAGCAATTACAGGAGTACCATTACCAAGACAAAATCTTTTAAATTCTGTATTTCTTTCTAATAGTCTATTAAGGTCAGAAAAAACACCTGATGATTGTAAATGAGAATGTATATAACCTGTTTGTGCTTCTGGATAACTAAAAGTAGTTCTTAAACCATGTAATTCACTATTTATTATAGAACCACGTTTATCCATTTTAAATTTTACAAATAGATTTGATATAGGTCTTTTTTCATTATTAGTATTACTAATGATGAAAAATGGAAAATGAATAGTAAATACAAGTTTTGGTATTAATCTGGTTAATAATACTCTTTTATCTATATCTATATTACCTTCATCATCTTCATAATCTTCATCCCATATACTTGACACATACCATCTTTCTCCATTATAATTAATAAAATTTTGTACTTTTATATTTTCATCTATGTTACATTCATATTCTTCAAGTTCATCTGATTCAAATTCAATAGTGCTTTCAAATCTTATTCTTGAATTTACTGCACCCATTAATAAATGATGATAAAATGGAAAATGTATTTTTTTATAGGAATCGTTGTGTTTGTATTTTAAATTAACTATGTTATTTAGTTTGTCTATATTAAGTTTTCCATCAAAATGTAATTTAGATAAATAATCAAATTCTAACATGGTGATATATTTTAAGTTAGAAAATAAAAAAAGAGTGTCTTTATTTAAGACACTCTTTTAAAAAACAAAAACTACTATTACAGGTTGTTTCTCATTTTAGATAACCATTCAGCTTCTTCTGTGTTAAGATTAGCATTAATCTCATCTTCCATAGTTACTTCACCTCTTAGTAATTCAAATGCTCTTTCAAAATCACTTGTTCTCAAATCATACTCATTGGTTTCCATTAGATGACTAATACAATCTTCAATAGTATTAAATGAATAAGCATTATCTGATTGCTCATCTTGATTTTCATACCAAGCAGACAATAAAGATTCTAATTCAGATCTACTCTTAGTAGTATAGTTTCTACCATTATTAAAGAATCTGTTTGCAGATTCACTTGATTTTACTAATACACTAATTTCATTTCTTATTTCAAGATAAGAAGAACCAGATTTAGTTTTCTCTGGGGATAACATTAATACAAAATCTGTTTCAGGTAATCTTGCATCATCTAATTCCAAAGTAGTATTTGTTTTATTTTCTACTGCTTTCATAGAATTAACATTTACTCCCTGATTGAATAGATGTTCTTTTAGTTGACCCCAAGTTGTAGCATCTGAAGAAACTAATTTTAAACCTGTGGATGTGGAATACACTTTTACTGTTCTCATTGTTAAAAATTAAAAAGTTAAAAAATTAATTAAAAGGCTCTTTTTTCCTGCTTTTATAATATCAGCAGGATCTTTTTCTTCTGTAGGCAATGTTAATGATGTTGCCTTAAATGGATATGAATTGTTGATGTACTCTACTAATTTTAAAGATGCTTTTTTACCTGTTTCATCATTGTCAAATAAAACAATTACATTTTTACTCATTTGTAGATAATAATATAGGATTTCCATATTTGGAAACATTCCTTCATTTTGAAAATATATAGAAGTATATCCTAAATTAGTAAGCACTCTCCAATCCTTATAACTCTTTGATATGATTAAATATTCTGTACCAAAGATGGGAAATAATAAAGAACCACCTATTGTATTTTTAGTGGCATTGGTCATCCACTTAAATTCAGTTGCTTTTGGCTTACAAATTTTTACACTTCCATCATGAAATCTTATTGTATAAGTTGTTTCTTGTGGAAAAGGTGTAAAAATACTTCCCTTTACCTTATACCACTTTGTAGCAAAAACATTATCCTCTATTAAATTAGCAGAACTAATTTCATACTGTGACCAATATTTTTTATGATACTCATCAAAAGGTTTTGGACAAAATTCAATATCTGATTTAGATGATGTTACAATGGAAGATGAACTTTTTGAATCAATATTATTTTTTATATTCATTTTATGAAAATCTTTTTCATAAAAATTATCATATATAAATGATATAGCATCTTTAAGTTTTAGATTATATTTTTGTTGTATTAAACCAACAGCATCTAAGTTTACTTTACCATAGGTATTTGCAAAATCAGTAAAATATAATCTGTCATCTCTCCATTGTACCCAACATCCTGGGCTATCATCTTGTCTAAATGGACTAGTGATATATGTATCAGTATTAAAATCTCCCAATACATGATTAAAAACTTTTTCTTGATTTATTTTAGAAAATAGTTCTTCAATAGTTAGATTTTCATCAGATTGATAGCCATACATAATTAGAGATTTAATCCCATGAAGATTGAATTACTTCTTCATTAGAATCTTTATAAAAATTAGATTTTACAAACCATTCTGTTCTTGTTACAGGATGAATTACAAATGTAGAATCATTTTCTGAAAGATACATCAATCCTGTAGAAGAATTAAACTCCAATGTTTTACCATTTATTTCAACACTACTTTTCTTACCATTTACCTGACAAGTATAAGTAGTACCTTGATAAGTGGCTACTCCATCTTTAATAACAATAGGATTAAAATTACCTTCTACAGTTTCAGTAAATACTTTACCTTGTTTTACATTAGAAGGAATTTCAATGTACTTTTTATCAGTACCTGATTTAGGTTGCCATTGATATTGACAGAAAACATCAATAGGTTTGTAAGAAAAATCTTTAGGTAATAAATCAGTTAAAGCATCACAAAAAGATTTAAAGTTATGAACTGTTGATAAAGCTGTTCTTAAATCTTGTTCAGTAACAAAACATTTCATTAACTGAGTAAGCTTTTGATTAAACTCATTAAATGCTGCTTTCATTTCTGGTGAGTTTTTATCAGTAACTTTATTGCCATCTTTATCAATAGCTTGAGTTACAGGAAATTGTCTCCAACTTCTAATTCCTCCACCAGGAAATTCAAAAGATACATCCAAACATTCTAGTGGAGTATTGTCTTTACCTCCATTTGGATTATATTCTAATTTAATAAGATTAACCTTTTGATTTAAACCAAAAGACATTGAAGAAGATTGTTTGTCATCACTTTGATAGCCGTACATAAATAAAATTTTAAATAATTAAATAATTTGATAATTTGGTTCACTAATTTGTTGTACTGTTTCTACTTCTAAATCATCTACAAGATTTACTAAAACTTGAATAGATTTAGTTTTCTTTCCTTTTAATTTAGGATGTTGAAAAATACTTTTTAACTGTCTTGTTGATAAATTGTACTTTTCTTGAATGTCATCTCTTGTCATTCCATTGTCCAAAGCAGTTAATACTTCTGAGATTTTTAAATTAATTTGATCCATTGTTTTTGTTTTTAATAAGTGAAAAAATAAATAATTACTCTCCTGAATAATATTTGTCAACCATTTCAATGACTAATCCTAAATCATTTATCATTAATCCTGGTAACATTCCAGGTGCAGATTTAGCAGGATATCTGCCATCAAAATTAGTTACAAATTGTTTAGATACTTTTTTAGTTTTAGTATCAAATTCTTGATGACCATATAATACTATATCAAATTTACCTTCAATAGTAATATATTGGTCAATCATTTTACCTACTGTTTTAGCTTTATAAGTTGTACCATAAGTATTTTGTACTTCTTCTGGGTGAGTCAATATAATTATATTGCCTTTAAACTTAGTTAAAGCTTTAAATATTTGACCTATTTGATAACCAATGTCAGCAAATTTGTCAAAACCACTTGTTTTAGCTTTATCCATGTAATAATCTGCCATAATGTATTGAAAATCATCAATTACTAAATTAGTAATCTGAGGTTTCTTTTCATTAAGTATAGAGATTAAACCTGCAATAGCTAAGCCATCATTAGTATCTACATAATTACCTGTAGATAAATCTTTACCTTCTATTGGTTTATAAAGTTTTTTCCATCCTCTTGCAGGAATATCTTTTCCTGATACATTTACAATAAATGTATTTGTTGGATTTAAACCTTTAATTCCAAGTTCTTCACTTGGACAGATAGAGGTACTTTTGCCGAAACCTGATTCAGCAATAACAAGAATTTTTGCCATTGTTTTTAATTTAATGTATTTAAATAGTTTTGAAATGTTTTACATTGCCATACATTTGAACACCTAAATGTTGAGGACATTCAGTATCACGAGATTCTACTAAATGTATTGACCTATAATTTGGATATTCTGATAAAGTATAACCAAAATGTCTACTTAATCCATATTTTTCATCAGTAGGATTAAAAAGAGTTAGAAGATAATCACATTCTTCTGATAAGTTACCTGAATCTTTTACATCTTCACCTGTTGGGTAAATGTATTCTCCATTGAATTTTAATCTTTCTATATTAGATATAGACCTATTAAGATGTACAATATGTACAAATGTAAAATGACAAAAATTACGAAGTTCTACTGTATATTCTATCCATTTATCCATATTTTCTTTAATGGAATATCCTCTTTCTCTTTTTAATTTCCTAATGTGGTCAGTAACAATAATTGTTCTTTTCTTGTAATCATGAGAATTGTAACCTAATAATTTTTTCTTCTTAACTTTTTTACCATCCTCTACAATTTCATATTCCTGATAAGTAAATTCACCATTTGATTTAGCATATTCCAATATAGTATTTCTCATACCTGTTGGATTATCTCTGTCTTCCATAAATTGAATAACACCTTCCTTAATTTGTTGACCTCTTATATCATATTCTCCAAACAAGGGTATTATTCTATTTTGATAAATCTGTTTCAAAATTTCTTCATGTTCTTTAGACATGGGTATTAACTCACCTTGATAATCCTGAAGTTTACCTAAAAGATATCTTGAAGACAAAGGATAACTAATACCATTATGAACTATTGTATCTATGTTATAATCATGGTTAAAGAAATAAGAAGCAAAATCAAATTCTTTTTTTACTCTGTCAATTTCGTATGAAAAATAAATTACACTAATAGGAATATTATTACTCTGACAATACAATATAGGATTAATAACAAAGGCAAAGTCTACAAGAGTAGATTTACCCACTTTAGGAGCAGCAGCAATACCATAGATAGCTTTTTTTTGTACACCATCTATTGCTCTGTCTAAAGGTGGGAGTCCTGTAGATAAACCTTTATTATCTCCTAATTTACCTTGATTTAATGCTTCTATAAAATTCATTATTTCATTAATTTACTATTGGGATCTTCAAGTTGTTTAGATTTAATTTCTAACAATCTCTCAACCCATTGAGATAATAAAGATGTTTTCCATGTACCTTGACCATCATAAATAAATCTTTCAGCAGTTTTAACATATTGTGGTTCAACTCCTCTCAGATACATTTTAGTAGCTTCTAATACATCTTGTTTTCTAACATGTGGGTTTTCTTGAAAAAACACTTTCATTCTTGCAATGCATGTTTTTTTAGAACCAGATCTTTCTTTGTTTTTACTTGCAAATAATTCTCTGTATTCATTTACCCAATCCCATACTGAATCTATATTTTGGTTATCGTATAAGGCAACATGCCATTCTAAAGTATTTGTTTTATAATCTCTTTCTACAATACCAATGCTATTTACTTGTCTAATTGTTTCTTCAGAAAAATAAACAGTATCTAAATTGTGAAAACATGCTAACAAATACAATTGACCTTCATAGATATCAATATTAAATTCTACTAACAACTTTTCAATTTCAGGATTTAATTTCATAGTATCAATATTTTAATTTTATCAGGATCTAATCCAATTAATGCTTTTTTAGTCCATTCTTCATCAACAGTATTTGCATAATAAGTAATGTATATTTTAGCAGTTTCATCATCTTCCATATTACACATTCTCATAACTTTTTGAATAGCAGATTCTTCAGAACTCTTCATCTGATGAAATATACCTATTTTTAAGTTAGGAAAAGTGATACCCATATTAGTCATCTCACATACTGCAAGTTTACTAATTTCATTAGACATAAATTTATCTAATGTATCAATAGGAGATTTGGAATGATAACTATCTGCTAACTCATTTGCAACTTCTGTTCTTGCTGTAAAAATTAAACATCTTTCATTTTCTTGTATAATCTTTTTAACTGCTTCAATTTTAGTTCTGCTTTCATAAATTAAAGATGCTCTTTTAGATGCATAAGTCATTTTTACTGTTTCAAACTTTTTATTACCCCAAGACATCTTTTTGAATCTTTCAAATTCTGATGTAAGATATTGATAATTATGGTATTCTGAAGTAAAAAACTCTTTGTCTTTAGAACCTGCTTTGATGTATTTGTTAGTAGAATTTAATGTAACAGGTACTAAATATACTTCATAATTGGCAATTATCCCAGCATTTATTGCTTCTTCTATTGAATATTTAAAAATAATATTTAAATCTAATTCTTGTCTTAATTGTTTTTCAGTTTCTTTAGAGATAGAGCCTGAAACACCTAAAATTGGACAAGTTGTTTCTTTTAACAAATCTATTTGTGATTGAGATAGAGTATGTATTTCATCACAAATGATAATGCTATAAGATGTAAGATTTACTTTAGATAATGACCTTTGATTTATAAGAGTAATATTTTTTGATTTTACTTTCCATTTTTCAAATTCATGTTGCCATGATTCTATAATAGAATTATAAGGAACAGTAATTAAAATCTTTTTTGTTGATTTAAGAGTTTTTAAGGCATCACATACTATTTTAGATTTACCAACTCTTGGTGCAACATTAATAATACCCTTAAAATTATTCAGTAATATCTTCTCCGATGCTTTTTGCTGTATTTCTATTCTCGATTGCATTTATTACTTTTTTAATTTGTATAAGATAATATTCTAAATTTATATTTGACATGTCTATGACAGTTGATAAATTATTACATACAGTACATTTCCATCCTGCTTCAATTTCTGTTTCTCTTTCTTTATCAGGATTCTTAGCTAATGGTGGCATTATTTTAATAAGAGATACACCTGTGTTGGTAACTACATATCTTATTAATTTTTGTAAAATCACATCTTGTTCTCCATCTCTTGCTATAAGTTTATGACTTTTTTGCACCTTAGCTCTCATAAAGAAATTCTTTAATCCATTAGTTTCCAATTCTTGTAACAAATATTGTTCTGGTAATATATTGGAAATAAAGTATTGAGAAATAGCTTCTTGTATTACTGTTGCACTATGATTTTCATGTAATTCTAATTCTTTTTTAGTTTTAAATGCTGCACCCTTTCTTTTAATTTTACCTTCAGTAGATACAGCCATATAATTAGATACATCTTTAATAATCATTTTAGAATAATATACATATTCTAATTTTAATTGAGTTAGTTCTTCCCACCAATCTATAATACCAAATACTTTAGTCATATCTGATTTTAATACTTTTACAGTTACACCATCAGTATTGGCTTGTAATAATTCACATTGTGGAATAAGCATTAATGCTTCAGCTAACATACATATTAAAAGTTGACCATTAATTGTAATAGTCATAGTATATTTAGGATCATAAAAAGATGAATATTCTGAATTAGATTTACCATATACACCATTTAATTCTAATTTAATAGAACTATTCCATACTGAACCTTTAGGATATTGACTTCTTTCATTATATCTTTTCTCATAAATATCACAAAATTCTATTCCTAAATGCTCAGGATATAATTTGTTTTTAATTGCAAGATTAGGATAATATGAAGATACATCAATATCTATTATGGTGTAATCATCATCAGATGTATAAATACCTGGTTTAGTACATGCATGTAATCCACCAGTACCAAATACAAACTCTATATCTTGATAAAGTATGTTTAGGTTTTTTTGTACACCTTTTGTTTTGTGTAAATTATAATGACCTTCTATTAAGGATAATTCTTCAAATGGGATTTCAGTAAATACTTTATAGGTATTTGTAATTACCTTTTGTTTAAAGTATTTTAATAGGTTTTGAAATCCTTCAGTTTCAAATTCAACATAAGGAAATATAATGTCACCTAAGTTAATAGTATCTCTATAAGTTTTCTTTGTAAGTTTATGAGAACCTATTTCCTTAGCTAATTTAAATGCAAAACTCTTTTCACCAATTTTGGGTGAGTTCCATGACATCATGTTTATGTTGTATTCTTTAGAGAGAGATTCTCTAAGTTCAATAGCTTCTTTACTGTATTTGTATAATAAGTAAGTTGCTTCTACATCATTAAAACAATATTGTATTACAGTTTCTATTTGATTTTCTGTTAGTATGGTGTTATGTTCAAAAGGTAACTCTTGAATATTTTCCATTTCAAATACAAATTCTAATTGTTTTAATGAAGTTCTTTTAGCATCATTGTCAAAGTGATGCATTAAGAATAAATCTACATTAGGTAAATTAATAGCTTTTTGAAATTTATTATATTTTTCATCTGTAATTAATTTATCAGAATGTTGTTTTAACATCTTAACCAAATCCTTACCTTTTAAATGTAGATTCTTTTGAAATCTCTCTAACATTTTTGCATCATAGTTAAGATTATTAAATCCAAACAATCTTTTATCTCCTATATAAGATAATAACTCTACTCTTTTATCTTCTCTGGGAGATATTTCAAAGTAATTTGTACTTAAATCTGTACAGTTTTTTGTACAAACTAAAAATAAGTTTGGATATATTTCAATATCATAAATTAAATCTACCATGTTAAAATAAGGTAATTGCGTTAGGAATAAAAAAAAATGAGACTCTACTTATAAAAAGTAAAGTCTCAAAGATATAATTAAACTGTTTGTCCTGCAATAGAAGATGCACCATTAATTTCATGAGCAATTTCTTCTGGAATATAAACATCACCACTTCCTCTTGTATCAATGTCTTCCTTACTGGTTTT
>Ga0181352_1000521_pt1 | contig 16295 bp, 14 predicted proteins | sample Fa13VDMLBSN_FD_130103 | JGI IMG/M metagenome (GOLD analysis project Ga0181352, IMG submission 130103) | Freshwater viral communities from Lake Michigan, USA - Fa13.VD.MLB.S.N | ecosystem: Environmental > Aquatic > Freshwater > Lake | place: USA: Michigan | collected 2013-09-23 | reverse complement strand
TTGTTCTTTACTGATCCAAGGTATTGGATCTGGTTGTTTCAAATGGAGAATGAAATACGTAGAAAAGTTCCTATGATCTATTTGAATATATGGGACGATATGCCTGCACCTATATATAACAGATCTTACTATGAGTCTTGTGATACGTTGATGGCTATCTCTAAACAAACGCAAAACATTAACAGACTTGTTCTAGGTGATAAAGCTAAAGATAAGATAATCAAGTATGTTCCTCACGGAATTAATGAGAAGATCTTCTTTCCTATCACAGAATTCATGAAGAAAGAGAATGAAGCTTTAGAAGCAAAAAGAAAGCAGATCTTTGGTGATTTTGAACCTGAGTTTGTTGTATTCTATAATTCAAGAAACATTAGACGTAAATGTACATCTGACACTATAGCAGCATATTCTTTATTCTGTGATAAGATTGGAAAAGAAAAGGCTAGTAAATGTGCATTAGTGCTGCATACTCAAAAGCAAGATGAGAACGGTACAGACCTTGAAGCTATAGTAGATCTATTATGTGACCCAGAATACCAGAAGGTTTATTTTTCAGACTCAAGAGTTCCATCTGAAGAAGTTAATTTACTTTACAACATGAGTGACGTTGTGATCCTAATGTCTTCTAATGAAGGCTGGGGACTATCACTAACAGAAGGTATGATGTGTGGTAAAATGATTATAGGAAACGTAACAGGTGGTATGCAAGATCAAATGAGGTTTGTTGATGAGAATGGTAAGTGGATTGACTTCGACGAGAAGTTCTGTTCAAATCACTATGGCACATATAAAGAGTGCGGCAAGTGGGCAATACCATTATTTCCAACAAATCAAAGTATAGTTGGTTCAATTCCTACACCATACATTCTAGATGATCGCGCAAGCTTTATTGATGCTTCTCAAAAGTTAGAACAGGTTTATAATATGCCTGTTGAAGAAAGACAAGACAGAGGTATGGCAGCTCGTCAATGGGTTTTATCTAAAGAGTCAATGATGAGTGCTAAACACATGTGCGATAATGTAATTGAATGCATCGATGAAACATTTGAGAAGTTCAAACCAAGAAAGAAGTTTGAGCTAATTAAGACAGAGCAAAAGTTACCTAAAAACAAAATTTTACATCCATTAGTATATTAATATGAAACAGTTGTGCGTTATATCATGCCCTATTGATACCTATTCAGGTTATGGTGCTAGAGCTAGAGACTTCTTCAAAGCTTTATATGAAGCTAAGAAAGACGAGTATGAGTTCAAAATACTTAGCCAAAGATGGGGAGTCACACCTTGGGGTTATATAGAAGACAATAAAGAAGAATGGGGTTGGGTTTTACCAATGATTCTTACAAACCCTCAACTACCAAGAAAACCTGAGATCTGGATTCAGATAACTGTTCCAAATGAATTTCAACCTTTAGGAGTTTACAACATCGGTATAACTGCAGGGGTAGAAACTACGGCTTGTGATGCTTCATGGATTGAAGGAGTTAATAGAATGAATATAACTCTAGTATCATCTAATCACGCTAAGAAAGTATTTCAAGAGACAGTATATCAAAAAAGAGACAAAGCAACTAATCAACTTATAGAAGATATTAAACTATCTAAGCCAGTTGAAGTTCTATTTGAAGGAGCAGATCTTAACAAGTATTTTCATATAGATGACGATGATCTAGAAGAGACTGAACTAGTTCTTGAATTAGACCAGATCAAAGAAGAGTTTTGCTTTTTGTTTGTAGGTCACTGGCTTCAAGGTGAAATTGGTGAAGATAGAAAGAATACTGGCTTGATGCTTAAAACATTCTTAGAAACATTTGCAGACAAGAGAAAGAAGCCTGCTCTTATAATGAAAGTTTCTGGTGCTGGTTCTAGCATAATGGACAGAGATGCTATTATAAAAAAGATAGACAGCATTAAGTCGCAAGTGAAAGGTAAACTACCTAACGTTTATCTACTTCATGGTGAGTTAGATGACAAAGACATTAACTATCTTTATAATCATGGTAAAGTTAAAGCGATGTTTAACCTAACCAAAGGTGAAGGTTTTGGTAGACCTCTTCTTGAGTTCTCATTAGCTAAAAAGCCGATCATTGTATCAGGTTGGTCTGGTCACACTGATTTTCTTGATCGTGAATTTACATGCCAATTAGGAGGAGAACTTAAACCAACCCACCCATCTACACATGTTCCAGGAATTATTCTTCCAGATGCAAGATGGTTTAGCCCTGACCTTAGTCAAGCTAAGTATTATTTAAAAGAGGTGTTTGAGAAGTACGAGAAGTATCAAGAGTCAGCTAAAAGACAAGCTAAAAAATCAAAAGAAGAGTTTAGCTTTGAGAAAATGAAAGAGGTCATTAAAACCCATTTTGATAAAATTCCTAAATCAGCTGTCCCAGAAATTAAGCTACCTCAATTAAAGAAGATATCACTCCCTAAATTAAATAAAGCATGACACATAAAGAGTTCGTAATATGGTTAAAAGGTTTTGCTAAAGCCGCAAATGCTTACAACATCACACCAGCACAATGGGAAACTATTGTAGAAGAATTAGATAAAGTACAAGACAAAGAGTCTAACTATCCTTCTTATCCTTTAGATCCTATCAAAATTACACCGCCTTGGTGTACTACAACTACAGACGATAAAACAATTTTACATGACTGACAATTTAATTACCTGCCCTAAATGTAAAGAAGCATTAGCTTGTTACAAGACTCCTATCAATGAGTTTCATAGTGCGTACTCATGTTTAGGCTGTGGATTCAATACATCTGATCTGATCAGAGAAGGTGAGTTTGACTTTGAATCGTATGAAGAAGAACTTCCTGAGCTTTATAAGGACATCAAATATAAAGATGAAGAAGTTCGTGTTTGGTACCCTAACGTTATAAACATAGACGGAGTTGGCACAGTATTTGCTAATGGGCCATCTAAAGACGATTGGCAGTGGAGTGCAATTAAATCTGTTCTATTAACAGAAGAAGAGAAAGAGACTCCTAAGTTTAAAGGTAAAACACACAAGTCTGATTCTAAAACATTAGAGAACTTTGGTCAAGGTGGATATTTTGAAGCTTGTGATTATATTGGTCTGTTTGACATAAATGATTGATCAGATGAGAATCAGTTACGCTATACCAGTTTGTAATGAACACAAAGAGTTGTACAAACTCTTAGAACTCTTGATCAAGAATAAAAGAAGACAAGATGAAATTGTAGTTCAAGCAGACTATGGTAATACAACCAGAGAGGTTTATTCTGTTATCGACACGTTTAAAGATAGTATAAGATTGGTAGAGTTTCCTTTAGCTGGTAACTTTGGAGCATTCAAGAATAATCTTAAGAGTAATTGTTCTGGTGAGTGGATCTTTCAAATAGATGCTGACGAATACTTCAGAGAAGATTTTATACAGAACTTGCATCTTATTTTGCAAGATAATCCAACAATTGACTTATTTTTACTACCTAGGATTAATACAGTAGATGGACTCACTCAACAGCATATTGATATGTGGAGATGGCGTGTTGATGAGAAAGGATGGGTAAACTTCCCAGACTACCAGACAAGGATCTTACAGAACTCACCCAAGATCAATTGGGTCAACAAGGTTCATGAGGTTTTGACTGGGCATGATACATATGCTATGTTTCCACCTGAGGAATTCTATTGTATAATTCACCATAAAGACATTCAGAGACAAGAGAAACAAAACACGTTATATTCAGTACTATGAAAGAGATTTTAGAATTAGTAGAAAAGTATATTGAAGAAAAGCACAGTAAAAAAGAATGGAGACCTGGTAAAGATTGGGTACAATACGCTGGTCCATACTTTGATTCTAAAGAGTATGTTGCCGCAGTTAAAACACTGTTAGGCGAGTGGTTGGTATTAGGAGCTGAAGCTAATAAGTTTGAAAGAACATTCCCTAAACACTTTGGTAAAGAATGGGGCTTGTTTGTTAACAGTGGATCAAGTGCTAACTTAGCAATGATGTTAGCCATGACTTCTAAACGTGGGCTTAACTTACCTAAAGGCACGAAGGTTATTACTCCTATTGCAGGTTTTCCAACTACAATCAATCCAATACTTCAAGTGGGATTTTATCCTATATTTGTAGATATTGAGCTTGAAACACTTAACCTAAATCTAGATGAAGTAGAACAGGCATGCATTAAACACCCTGATGCTAAAATCATTACCTTCGCTCACGTGCTTGGAAATCCTCCAAATATGAACAAGCTAATGGAGATTGTAGAGAAGTATAAGTTAGTGTTGTTAGAAGATTGTTGCGATGCACTAGGATCAACATTTGAAGGAAAACCTTTAGGATCGTTTGGTACTATGGCGAGTTGTTCATTTTATCCAGCACATCATATGACGACAGGTGAAGGTGGATTCGTTGCAATGAATGATCAAAACCTAGAGATGATTGTTCGTAGCTTTAGAGAGTGGGGTCGTGGTTGTTACTGTATTGGTAAACAAAACCTGTTAGAGAATGGTACTTGTGGTTGTAGGTTTAGCAATTGGCTACCTGCACTTCCTGACGATATCTTTGATCACAAATACGTTTATGAAGAAATCGGTTACAATTTGAAACCAATTGAACTACAAGCATCTATTGGTTTAGTACAGATGAAGAAGCTAAAAGAGATTGGTGAGAAAAGACGTGAGAACTATCGTAACTTATTTACAGCTTTCTCTAAGTATGAACAATATTTCCATTTACATCAAGCACAACCAGGATCAGACCCAGATTGGTTTGCATTTCCTGTTACTGTAAAAGATGGAGCTCCATTTAAAAGATCTGATATTTGTAAGTTCTTTGAAGCTAATATGATTCAAACAAGACCTTATTTTGCAGGAAACATTATGCTTCAACCAGCTTACCAAGGTTTGATGGACCCTAAACAAGTGATTGAAGACTTTCCCGTTGCGCGTAAAGTTACGACAGATACATTCTTCTTAGGAACGTCACCAGTTATTGATAAACAAAAGGTAGACTACATTGAAACTATTCTAGATAAATTTATATTACAACTATGAAAAAAGCACTGATAACTGGTATCAACGGTCAAGACGGAGCCTATCTATCAGAATTCTTATTAGAAAAAGGTTATGATGTATATGGTATATTAAAGCGTAATTCTATATCAGAGAATCAAACAGCAAGGCTTAATGAGATATATCCTCAGCTTAAGACCAAACTAGAGTATGCTGATATGACAGACATCTCTTCTTTGTACAGAGTCATAAATAAGATTCAGCCTGATGAGATCTATAATCTAGCTGCACAATCACATGTAAGAATATCTTTTGATCAACCTATTTACACCGCTAATGCAACAGGTCTTGGTGTATTAAACTTAATGGAAGTAGTTCGTGAAGTACTACCTACAGCAAAAATATATCAAGCATCATCTTCAGAAATGTTTGGTAATGCTATAGATGAAGATAGATTCCAACGTGAAACTACACCTATGCATCCTGTGTCTCCTTATGGATGCGCTAAACTATTTGGCTATAACATAACTAGAAACTACAGAAACTCTTACAACCTATTCGTCTCTAACGGTATTCTATTTAATCACGAATCACCAAGAAGAGGTACGAACTTTGTTACTAATAAGGTTGTTAAAGAAGCAGTTAAGATATACTATGGCCAGTCTAATGAGTTAGCTCTGGGCAATTTAGATGCAACAAGAGATTGGGGACATGCTAAAGATTATGTAAGAGCAATGTGGATGATCCTTCAATTAGACAAGCCTGGAGATTATGTATGTGCGACTGGAATATCTCACACAGTTCGTGAATTAGTAGAATATGTTTTTGGTAAACTTGATCTAGATTGGACCAAATACCTTAGACAAGATCAGAAGTTCTTTAGACCAGAAGAATTAACAGACTTGAAAGGAGACCCAACCAAATTGAAGCGTGACACAGGTTGGCAGCCTGAGTACACATTTGAAACTATGCTAGACGAAATGATTGAATACTGGAAAAAAGAATTGAAATGATAAAGCTAATAACAGGAGGAACAGGACTTATAGGCTCTGCTTTTAAAGACGGAGTCAAGATAGGATCTAACGATTATAATTTAATCGACAGTAAGCAAGTTGAGCAGATGTTCATCGATCATAAACCTAACGTAGTTGTTCATACCGCAGCTATGGTAGGTGGAGTTGGTGCAAACATGACATACCCAGCAGACTTCTTTTACAATAATATAATGATGAACACTAATGTGATAGAACAATCAAGACTTGCTAATGTAGACAAGTTAGTTTGTTTTTTATCTACATGTGTATTTCCAGATAGAGTTGTGTACCCTTTAGATGAGTCTAAGATCCATCAAGGTGAACCTCACTTCTCTAATGCACCTTACGCTTATGCAAAAAGAATGGCAGATGTACAAATACAAGCGTACAACAAACAGTACGGCACAAAATACTTTTCTGTAATACCTTGTAATGTATATGGACCTAAGGACAACTACCATATTGAAAATGGCCATGTCATTCCTACACTAATCCATAAATGTTACTTAGCTAAGCAAAATAACACTGTCTTTGAAGTATGGGGAGACGGCACTCCTTTAAGAGAGTTTATCTATTCAGAAGACGTAGCTAACATCATTGATCTACTTATTGAGAAGTATGATGGCATAGACCCTGTTATCATATCAAACCCTGAGGAGTATACTATTAAGCAAGTAGTTGACCTTATTGTAGAATATGTTGGTTTTACTGGTGAAGTTAAATGGTTAACAGATAAACCAAACGGCCAATATAGAAAGCCATCGTCTAATGATAGACTAAAAAGTATTATTGGTGATTATAACTTTACCACTCTAGAGATTGGTTTGAAAAAAGCTGTGGAGTTTTTTATATTGAACTATCCAAACGTTAGGAAATGAAAATAGCATTTTTAACAGAGATGGGGTTTGAAGGTAAAATTCCTTCTCACCACTCTAATATGAGAACAGAGTTTGCATGGATGCATGCTCTAGACGCTGAACATAGATACATACACCATTACAAAGAAGTTAAAGGTTATGATCATGTGTTTATTATCTTTCCAAAAGGAAATGTTTATCTGAATGCGTTCGCTGTCAAAATGTCAAATGACCAGAACCCTGTATCAGATCTTCTTCGTAGTAACTTTGTAGACACTCTAAAAGAAAGCAATAGTAAAGTACACTTTGTTCAAGAAGGTCCACATTGGTTGTGGAATGATTATGAGATCTATGACCAGGTTTATTACTATAACATGATAGCCGCGTGTGATTCGATCTTCTGTCACAATGAGCATGATACTGTATATTACAAAGGAATGTTCCAAAACAAACCTGTGAATGCTATACAGACTCTAATGATCCACGACCTGATCAAAGACATTACTCCAACTAAAGAGAACAAGGCAATCATTGGTGGAAACATGGCAAGATGGTATGGTGGATTTGAAAGTTATATTGTCGCATCAGAATTTAACACAGAAGTCTATGCTCAAGAGAGTCATGCTAAACGTGATAATGAACAACTAGTCGGTGGTATCAAACATCTACCTAGAATGATCTGGGTTGATTGGATGAAGAATCTATCTACTTACAAATACGCAGTTCATTTAATGCCAACCATTGCAGCAGGTACATTTAGTTTAAACTGTGCTTATTTTGGTATACCTTGTATTGGTAACCGTGAAGTTGATACACATAAGTTGTGTCACTCTAATTTAGCAGTTGATATTAATGATGTAGAATATGCAGTAGGTCTTGCTAAGAAGCTTAGAGAAGATCAATCGTTCTACGAAGACTGTTCATACCAGGCAAAGAACAACTACAAACTATTCTATTCAATTGATGAGTGGAAAGAAAGAATGACTAATACGTTGAAAGCAATATGATAGTACAGATAACCATGGCAAGAAATGAATTGACTCTCATTCGAGAGTTACTTCCTATTTGGAGCCAGTATACTGATGGTTTTGTTTTCATGCTAGACTCATGTACTGATGGAACTGAAGACTACCTTAATCAAGTCAAAGATCAGTATAATATACTAGAGGTATTAACTGTAGATCAAAATATAGATAAGACTCTTTGGGTTGAAACAGATGTTAGAGGGCGGTTATTTAATACGGCTAGAAAATATTCTAACCATATTATTTGCTTAGACGCTGATGAATACCTAGACGGTACAATGACTAAGCAAGAGTTAGAAGAAGTACTTGACAAGAATCCAGACACAGTATTTCATTTGAACTGGATCCAATATACATCTTCTAACACCATAAGAATAGATGGGCCATGGAAAGACAATATAAAAGATAGAATAGGATCATACACAAAAGATATAGAGTTTAAGAAAGCTCAAACGCATTCAACTCACCTTCCTATAACTGAAAAGCAGGCTAGATTAAACCCATCTCAATTATTTGTAGCGCACCTTCAATGGTTAGATAAGAACCATGTTGCTATCAAACAATACTTTTGGAAGGTTACTGATTACATCAACAATAAACTACATGGAGTTGAAGTAGCTGGATCTAAAGCATACGATGATTCTGTTAATAACTTCAATTGGGAAGAGGAATATTTTGACTTTGAGCTCAAGATAAGAGAAGACATTTTTGAAGACCAACCTAACAGCCAGAACTATAGAGTTGATTGGATCATAGAGAACACCAAGAAGTTTGATGTGCCTAATCTAGGTGATTGGGGTTATAATATTCATGATAGTATACCAATGTACTTTTGTACAGTTGCAGATGATAAACACTACCCAATACTACTTAATATGATTGGTAGTATTCATAAGCATAACTACTATGACGTAGAGAAGATCTATGTTTATGATCTAGGACTTAATGACATACATAAGCAAGAGCTCAAGAATATAAAGAAAGTTGAACTACTTGAAGTAGAGAAGACCAACCAAGATATATTAACAGACATTGAAACAGGAGTTAATAGAAAAGTCAAAGGTTTGTTTTCATGGAAGCCTGTTATAATCAAAGATGCATTAGATCGCTGTCCTTATGTTTTATATTTAGATGCAGGAACAACTATCCTCAAACCTTTAAACGATCTGTTTAAACACATTAAGCAGAATGGTTATTTGTTTTTTGATTGTGGACACTCTATAAAGTGGATGACCACAAAATACCTTATAGATAAACTAGATCTTAATTCTGAAGATAATAAGTGGTTGTTAAATGATGATACATTTGGAATAGATGCTGGCTTTCAAGGAGTATCTAGAGACTTGTATGATTCATACGTCATGCCGATGTATGAGTTTGCAAAAGACATAAAGAATTTTACAGATGATGGAACATGCCCTGATGGTTGGGGAACTGGTAGACACGACCAAACTTTATATAGTATATTAGCCAGACAACTTGGTTTGAATCTTATTTATCACGATAATCCTACAAAAGAATGTTATATTACCGTAGATGGTAATAAGATGCCTTTTCATATAACCCACACAAAAGATAGAGTATCAGATAAAACAACTATATTCAGATCAAGATGGAATTTAAACTATCCTACTTATAAAGGCTATGCTAGTAGTATAAAGAGAAAATATGTCCTCTCAGTAGTAACCGGAGTAGGTCCACTAAATAAGTACGAAAGGTTTATTGATTCTTACTTTAATAACATACAACAGCAATTAAACTTCAATAGAATTGAGTTTGTTATTGTATATAGTGAGTGGTCTCAAGAGTTCGATAAGTATAAGCATTTAGAAAATGTTAGGTTTATACAAGAAGACCAAAAAGCTGGTGCTTATTATGCCTGGAACTTAGGCATTGTAAACTCAACAACAGAATATGTTACTAATTGGAATATAGATGATCTAAGGTTCCCGATCAATAATAAAATAAAATACGACGTACTGTCCAAGAACTTAGGAATAGACTTAGTTTATAATTGGTATGTAGCAGCAACTCCAAAAGAATTAGAAGACGGGTCAGACTTGTCTACAAAACCAATTCAACAATATCCAGATGATTATCATAAGCATGCACATATTGCATGTATGGCAGGACCTGATCCTCTATGGAGAAAGTCTTTCCATTTATTTGGAGGGTATTTTGATTATAAAGAGTTTACTATGATTGGAGACTGGGAAATGTGGAGGCGTATGTCTAGAATGGGATTAGTATTTAAGTTAATCCCGCATGTTCTATGTATCTATGTTGACCATGAAGACACAGTGAGTCGTAGTAGTTTTAGTGAATTAGATATACAAAAAGCAAAATTATCACAACAATATAGTAAGTAATGGAATTAAATAAAGATATATTAAGTAAAGACTTTATCAAGTTTTCATCAGAATGGACAGATACAGTTGAATATAATTCCTTTATATATGACTATTGTGGAAGTCAAACTGATCTGTATGACCGTCTAAATAATCATGCTAAAATTATTGAAGAGCATAAATTAGGATATGGAGAAAAACCTTTCATGTATCTTTGGGCAATGGTGTTTTCTCAAATGCCTAAAGATGGAAAGTTCTTAGAGATTGGCGTGTTTAAAGGATCTATATTAACACTATCTCAACTCATATCAAAAGAGTTGAACCTTAACATGTCTACGTTTGGATTAACTCCTTTAAATAATACTGGGGATAAATATTCTAATTATGATACAGACAACTATGAATATGCTATTAGTTTATTCTACCATCTATCAGGATTAACAATGGACAATACTTCAATTATTCAAGGTTTATCTACAGAAGAAATTGTTAAGCAATCGGCAAGAGATAATGGTCCTTATGATATCCTATACATTGATGGAGGACACGACTACGATACAGTAGTGAATGACATAGATTTATGTACAGAGATATTGAAGCCTGGTGGATTAATGGTGATGGACGATGCATCTAGCCTATTGAATCTTGGACCTAACCATAAAGGTTTTCCTGGCCATGCGGATGTAGGTTTTGCTATTAGAGATCATATTGATACTAAAGATACATACAAGCATTTGTTTGCTTGCGGACATAATAGAGTTTGGAAAAAATTATTTTAGTATATGAATAATAAAATAGCTGTTTGTATAAGTGGAGAAATGAGGTTCTTTAAAGACCCTTTAGTCGTAGAAAGCTATAACAAGTTTGTAGATATTCTAAACCCAGATGTGTTTGTTTCAGCATGGGATCATATTGGAGTGTCAATGAATCATGGATATGTAAATCCAGAAGAAACTAAAACTATAGAAAATAATATAGAAGACCATATACGATCAGTTTATTCTAATATAAAATCTTTAAAAATAGAAAACTATAATAGCTGGTTTAATTCTATAGATAATCAAATAAAGCAAAAAGTTTATGGTGATTCATATAATAGACTGACTGTAAATAGTTACGCACAAATTTATAAGATCTGTGATTCTATAAATTTAAAATTAGATTATGAGAATAGTAATAACTTCAAATATGATATTGTCATAAGGATACGACCTGATTCTTTATTCATCAATCCGTTTAATTTGAATATCAGACCTAAAACTGTGTATAACATTAATTTCGGAGGGGCTTATTATCCTAATAGAATTTATGATATTCTTTTTTATAGTGATAGTCTGTCTATGGATAAAGTATCTAATTCTTTTTCAAACTATACTGCATTATTAGATAATCCTTTTAATAACGGATTATGTCCAAGAGACTCATGTAGAATATTATACTTGCAGTCTATTTTATCTGAATTAGAAGTTGAATCTGTAAATTCTAGACTGTGTGATATATACAGAGGACAAGGATTTGAAAATTATTGTAATTTAATTAAAAGTTGGGGAGAGCACAGAATATGATTCCTATAATTCCAATGATGGGTCTGGGTGAAAGGTTTTCAAAATCTGGATATTCTGAATACAAACCATTTGTCAGAGTAAACTCTACTCATCTTATTAAAGGTGTCATATCACCTATATTAAAAAAGTTTACTTATGCGTATGTAATATGCAATAAAGAAATAGAATCTCAGTTAAGATCACTATACTCTGAAGATATAATTAAGACAATAGTCCTAAACAATCCTACAAAAGGAGCAGCAGACACTATGTATCAAGCATTGGATTCTATTCCAGATAATCAAAAGATTGCATGCTTAGATTGTGATACTATACTACATGACTCTGCTATCGATAAAATGTTTGGAGACTTTAATAATGCTATATTCACTTTTATAGATAACGATAAAACTGGTATATATAGTTATGTTAATGTAGACTCAGAAGATAATATAACTGAGATAAAAGAAAAGCAGGCTATCAGCACTATTGCAAATGCTGGGGTTTATATTTTTGAGAATTCAACTGTATTAAAACAATCATGTGAGAATATACTGTCTAAAGAAGGAGAGCTATATTTAAGTAGGGCAGTAGAAGATGCAATTGAATTAGGAAACATTTTCAAGTCTGTAAATGTAACAAACCAATTTGATTGTTGCGGAACACCAGCACAATTAAAATCATACTACAAATCTACTCTACAAGACCATAAAAAAACAATTTGTTTTGATGTTGACGGAACCTTAGTCTATGATTTATATAACAATCCAAAGCCAATAGAAAAGAATGTTAAGTTTTGTAATGAGGCATATAAAATTGGGCATAAAATAATATTGCATACCGCAAGAGGGATGCTATCTAAAAATGGAGACTATAATAAGATAGAAGCTCAACGTCCATATATAGTAGATATTCTTAGTAAGTTAGGAATACTATACCATGACTTGATATTAATGAAACCTTACGCAGATCTTTACATAGATGATAAGTCAATACCTGCCCATAAAAATCTAGAGAAAGAAACCGGGCTTTATTTATTTGAAGAACATTCATCTAGACAACACAATAAGATAACATCTGACGGAAATAAAATAGTAAAGCAAGGAGACCTAAAAGGAGAAAACTATTATTACAGTAATATACCAGATAACTTAAAGCCTTTTTTTCCTAAAGTATATACATCAACTAACAATCATATAGAGCTCTCTAAAATTAGCAAGTCTACATATTCATCTCTATTAATGTCTAAAAAACTTACCAAGTCTGATATAGATGCACTCATAAACTCTATACACGAAATACATAAGACAAGCTCAGATAATATAGAAGTAGATCTTAGTTGGGCATATAAACAAAAAGTTACAGAAAGATTAGACCACTATAAAGATTTATATACACAATTAGAGTTTGATTCTTATTTTTGTAAGAGTCTTATTGATATGGAGTTGAGCTATTCTTATGGCATGATTCATGGAGATCCTGTGTTTACTAATGTATTCTCAGATGGGATTTTATGTAAGTTTATTGATCCAAGAGGTGAGTGGGATAGTAAGTTAACTAACTCAGGAGATATGGATTACGACTACGCTAAAATATTACAGAGTCTTTATGGTTATGATTATGCTCTTCACAATGAATCAATAGAACAATCTTATTTGACTTCTTTAAGAGATTACTATTTAGACGCTATAAAGCAAATAACTAATATAGATCAACTTAAAATAAAGACTAAATTACTTTTTGTGTCTATGATACCTTTTCATAGAGAAGACACTGAAAGATGCAAAAGATTTAAAGATATACTTTCAAATATATGAAAAAAAGATTAGTTATAGCAAATATGTATAGGGCTAAGAATAAAGCTGCGTTCTTTGCCATGCACCAGGCTACGACTATACTCCATGAGTTTGATATTGAGTTTCATATTTTATGGGATGATCCTGAATTTAGTGATGAATGGACAGACAAGATCAATCAATTTGGTTTTAAAATAGTAGACTATAGTAAAGAACAACTCAATCAGTATTGTTTAGAGTATGGAGTTCCTCAAGACTTGATAGATAAGTTTCCTAAATTCAAGGCGGTTTATTTTATTATTCATGGGCACTATCTAAAATCAAAATCAATCACAGACTACTATCTAATTTACGATGATGATATTATTTTGAAAGAAGATCTAACAGACTTCAAATATTGTCTAGCTAATAAGATACACTGTTTAATTTGTGAACCATTGAATGCAGGTTGTGATAAGTCTATGGCTAATGTGCTATTGAATCTGTATGAAGATTCTTATGAACATTACAAGAGTATAAACCCGCACTTATTAGGATTCAATGCAGGTATTCAAGGTGTTAGCTTAGACATGTATGAAGACTTCCTCACTCCAGAGTATTTTGTGTTCTTATTGAATTTATTTAACTATAATGGTATATATGATGAGAATGGTAAAGAAATAACAGGCCCAGAAAGGACTATGATAGATACTCAACAACAATCATTTTTTTCTGTCATGGGTATTATTAGATCAAAAGTCAGACCTGTTATTCTAAACCCTAATGAATATTTTGTTTGTCCTAACTGGGGTTACCATCCTTTATTTGGTGAGTTAAACCCTGAAAATGAATATGGAGGCTGGGATATTAATATGAAAAGTAAGATAGTACACTTTATAGGCCATACAGTTTTAGAAGGAGTTTACTATGGTAAACCAAAACAATATCACAAAATGGTAGACGAATATTTAAAAAAATATAATATAGCATGACAAAAGTAGTATATGTAACAGGATGTTTAGGGTTCATAGGTTCACATGTAACCAGAGCTTGTTTAAAGAAAGGTTGGTATGTAAGAGGTATAGACAAAATAACCTATGCCGCTAACCCAGAACTGTTGAGAGAGTTCTGTGAGTATAACAACTTTGAGTTTGACAATCAAGACATCAACGATCTCAAGTTCTTGTATGAATGTGACTATGTAATTAACACGGCAGCAGAGACACACGTCGGTAATTCTATTACAAACTCTGATGAGTTCGTTCATTCTAATATTGATGGTGTTCATAACCTTCTAGAATTGATCAAAAACTATAGACAAGAGTCTACTAAGAAGCCTATACTACTTCACTTCTCAACAGACGAAGTCTATGGCGATATTGAAGAAGGTGCTCACGTAGAAACAGATCTATTGAAGCCTTCTAACCCATACTCAGCAACTAAAGCTGCAGCAGACATGTTAGTCCTAGCTTGGGCTAGAACATACAATCTTCCTTATATTATTGTTAGACCAACTAATAACTATGGTGTAGGACAGTATGTAGAGAAGTTAATACCTAAAGCTTGCAAGTTCTTGCACCTAGGTAAGAAAATACCTTTGCATAACAACGGAACACCTATTCGTAATTGGTTACATGCGTCAGATACTGCAGAAGCCGTAATCACTATCATTGAGTCAGGAGTCCAAAATGAAATATACAATATTGCTGGTGGGTTTGAACAATCAAACAGAGATACTGTTAGAAAAGTAATCAAAGAATATAACCAAGACGATGATATAGAAAAGTACCTAGATCTATCTTATTATAGAGTAGGCCAAGATGTTCGTTACGCTTTAGATGATTCTAAATTAAGAGGATTAGGTTGGGAACCTAAAGCTATATTTGATGAAGAACTACCTGGAATTGTAGACTATTATAGACATAAATTTATATGGTAAAAGTAAGTGATCTTGTAGCTGAGTTTTTGAAAGAGAAACAGATTGATACTGCATTTGGTATTATTGGATCTGCTAACTCTCACATATTTGATTCTATCAATAAGCTAGGCTACACAAAGATAATTAATGTGCATCATGAGCAAGCAGCAGTTCTTGCAATGGGAGGATACTATAGAGCATCAGGAAAATTGTCTTGTGCTATTGTCACAGCTGGTGGCGGTGCTACGAATGCTGTAACAGGAGTTGTAAGTAATTGGGCAGACTCTGTACCTGGTTTGATTATATCAGGACAAGAATCTTATGGCTATGTTAAAAGTCATGCTAACCTTAGAATGTATGGTACACAAGGACTAAACATTTGTGAGATGCTTAAAGATGTGACTAAAGATACAATAGCATTTACTGATGAGATGAATATACAAGATGCGTTAGAACATCTTCACGATATATCTACTTCACAAAGACCTGGTCCATGTTGGTTAGATATTCCTTTTGATCTACAATCTAAGATGGTTGAGAAAAGAAAGTGGAGCGGGACTGATGTTACAAGTATATTAGTAGATGTTACTAATTTAGTTGAGCTAATTAACAAATCTGAGCGCCCAGTTATATTAGGAGGAAATGGTGTTAGACTGTCTGGATCTAAAAAAGCATTCAATCAATTAGTCAATACGACGATGATACCTACACTACTTAGTTGGTCAGGGATTGATCTATTAGCATCAGACAATCCTAACTATTTTGGTAGGTTTGGTTTGTACGGTCAACGAGCTGCTA
>Ga0181352_1000520_pt1 | contig 16309 bp, 9 predicted proteins | sample Fa13VDMLBSN_FD_130103 | JGI IMG/M metagenome (GOLD analysis project Ga0181352, IMG submission 130103) | Freshwater viral communities from Lake Michigan, USA - Fa13.VD.MLB.S.N | ecosystem: Environmental > Aquatic > Freshwater > Lake | place: USA: Michigan | collected 2013-09-23 | reverse complement strand
TATAGGATATGATTACATCATGAGTAAAGGCGAGGAAGTGTTAAGTGCTATGTGCAACCAAGTTGGCATAAAGAAAGAAATCGTTAAGGCCAACAAACACAACAGCGGAGGAGCTCAGAAGCTAATGAAGAACTTGACGTCAAGGTATTGGAAGAAGGTAGAGCTTGATGCTAAGGCTTTATACAACCTTTTAGTCAGAATGCAGAACGTAAAGAAGGAAGGTGATCCATACGGCATACAGTCATGGACTGCAAGTATGTGGGCCGAACTATGGAACGCTTGGTATTTTGGTAAGCATGTTGAGGTGATCAAGGAGTTCGACTTCTGCTGGGCTACTTGTCCTATCAGTAGATGGGATGATGTATACTTCTTTCATAATGCCGGAGTTCAAAACAACAAGCAAGATATGTTCTATAAGGCTGACTACATGCATAAGTTTCCTTTTGGTACTGATCTTAAGCTCAGTGATAAACGATGCTCTTACAACTACTATCAGCTGATAAAGGAAATGAAAAGCTGTTTGGTCTAAAATTCGTAAATTTGTATCTATGGAAGATATGCTATCTTATTATAACTACGCCAATGGATGGACATCCAGATGGTCGTATGTACCCGAATGGATGGTTCATATGAATAGCAATTTCTATACATTCAAAAACGGAAGTCTATACCTACATAACCTTAATCCTGTCCGTAATAACTTTTATGGTGTTCAGGAGGTATCTACATTAAGTACCATATTTAATATTGAACCGACTACAATCAAGAAGTTCAAGAACTTATCTCTAGATAGCAGCCACGAATGGAAGGCTACTATGCATACTAACTTAGACGAAGGGTTTATTGACTATGACTGGTATGAAAAGAAAGAAGGCAAATGGTATGCTCATATAAGAAGACCATCGGGAGATGTTGACTATTCATTATTATCTACTCAGGGTATTGGAAATCCATTTCTGGTTTTAAGTTCATCTATTTTCTTTAGTTCACCTATACAAGTTCATCTTAATCAAGGTGATACGGTATGTAAAATAGTTGGAACTTCATTAGTAACACTTGGGACTGTAGCATCATTTTCAGAATACTCGATAGATCTTACAGGTATTGTGGTTCCTCCAGTAGCTGGAGATAAAATAGTTATCATAAAAAATGCAGTATCAGAGTCATTTGGTCCTAGAGGATACTACCTGCAAGTGGACCTTGAAAATGACAAAAGCTATGAAGTAACATTGTTTGCCGTTGGGGCATCGTTATTCAAAAGTTTTCCTTAAATTTGTGTATGGAAGTTAGGTTCTTAAACGAAGGTGATTACGATGTGTTGTCATCTTGGTGGAAGGATTGGAGATGGACTCCACCACCACGAGATTTTCTACCACAGGACGCAACCGGTGGTGTGATGGTATCGAAGGATGGGATTGAAATATGCGCAGGGTTTATATACTTTACAAACTCAAAGACAGCGATTATAGAGTTCATCGTATCTAATTTTCAGTATAAGAATAAAGACAGAAAAGAGGCTATAGAGTTTCTTATAAATACACTTACTGAGCTAGCGAAAGAAACGAACGGCTGTAAGTATATTTATACATCTCTAAAGAATGATAGTCTAATAAATAGTTTTTCAGCTTGTGGCTACCATGTAGGAAGCACCGGTTGTATAGAAATGATAAAAACACTATAATATGGCAGCAGTCACATCAACATTAGTAGCTTTAGGAGGAGTTGGTTTATCTACAGCTCAAGCTATAAAAGCTAACAAAGATATGAAGAAAGCTTCCTCTCAATATGGGATGGCTATGAATCAACTGAAACAAATAAAGGAGACGAATCCATTTAAAGGTGTTCAAGTTCCTCGTCTTGGTTTTGAGTTGGCTCAACAAGGACAAGATCAACAAACACAACAAGCAATTGCTGCCCTTCAAGGAACAGGTGCTGAGGGTATTATTGGTGGTATTGGACAATTGGTTGGTGCAGGAAACGAAGCATACTTACAACAAGCTGCTCAAGCAAACCAAACACAATTCCAAAGAGATATGGCTCAAGCTGAAGCTCAGCAGGGAATTGAAGCAAGACGTGCTGATAGAGAGTATAACATTGGTACTAACGAAGCACAAGAGGCGAGCCTTAGAAGATCTGAGGCAGAGTCAAATAGAAATGCTGCTATAGGTAGCGCATTTGGTGCATTAGGAACAGCTGCTGAAAATATTGATGGTATGATTAATCTATACAAATATAAAGACTTAGGAGCTAATGCTCAAAGAAAGCCTGGTATGGGTATTGGTGTTTTAAAACAATTACCTGTAACAAAACAACCACCTGCTGGTAATCCAGCAATATTTACTCCAGGAGCGTCGATGTTCAATATGATGGGTATGCCTGCTTTAAATTCTACACCATATGGGAACTAGACAAGATTATTACGGATATATTCCAGCAGCAGAACGATTAGATTTAGGTAAATTAACATCTGACTTATCCAAAACCATTTCAGGTATTGGAGAAAGACGCGAACTTGAAAAAGAACAACTTGATCAGATAAAAACTGATAACATCAAGACAATTCAGGAAATGGATCTTGGCAAAAGTCAGACATTTCAAAAGATGGCCTTAAATGGAACTCAGGGTGCAGTGGACTTAATAAATACTTGGAATAAGGATTTAAAAGCAGGCATATTGAGTCCAAAAGACTATAAGGAAAAGATGAATTCCATAAAAGAAAACTGGGGTACGTTTGCCAACACTGTTAAGAACTATGACGCTCGAATGGCTGAGATTCAGAAACAACAACAAGATGGTACTGCTTCAGGTATGGCTGTAGACTTAAATGAATTCTTTGCTCAATCTGCTGAATTAAAAGATAAACAAATTTTTTGGGACCCATCTACAGGGTCAATGAGTCTGGGCAAAGTTGATCCTAATACTGGTCAATTAGACCCTCAATCAGTTATGAGTGCTAGATCAATGTCTATGCCTAATAATATTTTATTTGATAAAGTCGATCTAAACGAAGCAGTAAACAATATAGTGAAAGAATGGGCACCATCCCTTAAAGAAGATGGCATTAATACAATTAGTGATGTTCGTAAAAATGATGATTATTCAGCCAAATTAACCGATCTTGTTGGTGCGCTTACCGATAATCCAAGAATGGCCGCAAGTATATTAAGAGATAATACAGGAGGTAAATATTCTGCATATGTGAATCAGGCTGATTATAACAGCAAGATGAACTCTATGATCAATAAAGAAAATGCCACTAGAGAATTTCAAGGAAAAGAACCAATGACAGCTGAAGAACAAGCGGAGTTTGCAAAAGAAGCTTCAAATAGACTTATAGAGATGCGCTTGGATTCTACAGATACCTATCAACCTGTCCTTACTCCAGCACAAATGAAAGCAGCTGAAGACGCAGTTGTAAGAACTGTAGGTATTCATTTAGAAAGTAAATCAACTCAAGACGAGTTAAACGCTCCATCTAGAGGAACATCAAACAATAATAGCAATAACACCAACAATAATACAAAGTATGATAGCAAGACTATGGACGAGATTAGATCAATAGTCGCTTCACCAGATTGGAGTAAATTACAACAATATAGTACAGGTGGTAAATATATATTTAAGCCAGGTGGAAATAACACGATTAATGTATATGAAAAAGATTCAAGAGGAGAAGAAAAATTAGTCACCAACACAACATTTTATAACGCTGGACAATTCTTCAAAGGATTTAGTAATCCAGATGAATGGAAAAAATATGTAGATTATTCTCAAGCTAAAGCACCAAAAAAGAAATTTAACTAATAAAGTATGAATCCAAAGTATCAAGAACTATATAAGTATTTAAAGGGTAGTGGAATGACTGATCTTGACGAGAATTCATTTTACAATAAATATAGTGATCCGGCTAATTCAAAAGAAATTTGGTCTTATTTGAAGAATAGCAAAATGACCGATCTAGATGAAAATTCATTTTACGCCTCATATTTTGGCGGAAAAAAAAAAGAGGTTTCACAATCAACATTGGATCAAGACAATACTTCATCGGATCGCTTAGACAAAACAACCACAAAGCCTACGGTATCTTCATCTTTAAAAGGTGAGGGTATATATACCATTCCCGGACAAGCAGAAGGAGTATTCTTCAAGAAGGAAGCTGACGGTTGGTATAAAAAGCAATATGGTGTCTTTGACTATAAGAAAGTCACTGACCCAAATCGTATTAAAAAAATTGAGGCTAATACTGTAGAATATAAACCTCAACCTAAAGAAGAGCTATATATACTTGATAGTAATCCAGACGCTTTATACAAAAGAAGCGGAAATAAATGGATGAAAAAAATAGGTAACAATTATGTGCCATTAACAGGTGATAAGATAAGTGAGAGAGAAAAGATACTAAATGAACAGGCAAGAAAGGCTACTAAGTTTGATCTAGATAGAATGTCTAATTATGCTCCTGATGTAGAGCAAAAGGCGCCTGTGAAGCCAATTGAAAATAAAGAACTTAAGAAATCATTCGAGGAAAAATATGGAGACATAAAGGTCCTAGAAAAAGAGATGGAGCAAAAACGTCTTGAGGAATTAAACAAGCCAGCTCCTGTAGAAAAAGAATACTTTAATTGGAGAATTGGAGCAGGTAAGATATTTGACTTTGATGATCCTGCAAGTGTAGAGGCATTCAAAAATATAAGCCCTTCATTCTATATGGACTACTATGATTCACATGGTAATCCAATAGGAATAATGGATGCTGAAAAAATGAAGATTGCCGAATATAATATGAAAAAGGATTTTGGTGAGAATGAATTCAAAGCTTATCACTCAATAGCTGACATACCATCAAGAGAAAAATTAGCTTCATTAGGTGAAGGCAACGCTGCCAAATTACTAAACAGTCAATTTCAAGGAACCAATATACGCTTCTATCAAGACGGATCAGAAATAAGAATTGTATCTAAGATAGGAGAAGGTATTAATGAAGAGATCTTAAACGAGAAGACATTTGATTTGAACTATTCAGGTGCGGATAAATACATTAAAAGCTTTGCTGCATCTAACCTATTAAAAAAATCAGAGAAAGAAAAATTCGATAAGGTATCATCTATAGATGACCTAGTTGAAATAGTAGGAACTAATCCTTATAAGTTCCCATCTAGTTTATTAGATGGTATAGACGTTGATACTTATTATAGCAATAAGAAAAAGGTATTAGAAGGAGAATTAGCTAGGTCTAAGGCAGACACATATCAAAAGGATTCAGAAGCTTTTAGTAAGGAAGTGGAGTCATTTAATACCCAAGTAAAGGGAGGTAAAATGAGTCAGCAAGAATTCGAAACAAAGTCAGCTGAGTTAGAAGCAAAAAGAAAAGAATTAGAAAACAGAAGAAGAATTATATCAAATACTGTTAATGAGGCTGAAAAGATTGACAACATTACAAACAATCTTTATAAGGCAAATGTCATAGATAGCCAAAAGAAAGAACAAGAAGGATCTTTCTTGGGTGTTATTGGTAGACAGTTTGGACAAGGTCTTACTAACGTATCTAAAACAGCGTTAGATTTTACTGCCGCTGCTGCATCATTATTTACAGATGCTGAAACTTTTGCAAATAGTGTAAGTCCCGGATCCTATCAAAACCTAAAAAACTTAGGATACACTGATGAGGAAATAAAAAATGAGACTCAAAAACAAATAAAAAGCGCTGGTAATAAGATAATTGAAGATGTTCCAGATGTATTCGGAGGAGGAACAACAAAAGAATATGTTCAATCTAAAGATAGAGGTCAAATAGAACAAGCGGTTAGCGCGTTAGCAGAAAGCATTGGTACAATGGCTGGAGGGGCTGGATTAGCTCCCGGATCTAAATTAGCTCAAGATGCAGCCTTTTTTGCTATGTCATACAATGCAATGGAGGACCAAATGAGAGGACCTGCTTTTGATGGACTTAGCGAAAATGAAAAGAAAATCATATCATTACCTTATGGACTTATTATAGGTCAATTAGAAAAATATGGTGCAAAAGTTGGATTAAGTGCAGCAGATAGTCCTATTTTAAATGCATTCTCTAAATACGTTATGTCAAAGGTATTTACATCTTTGCCAAAAAATGCATCATTGCTTGAGATAAAAAGTGCTATAGATAAAAGTGTAGCAGCTTCTGTTGCAAATGGAATGATTAAAATTGTAGGAGCTGGATTTGTTGAAGGTGGTACTGAATTTACTCAACAGGTATTTGAAGGTGTTGAAAAAGATATAGCAAATAAAATTATACAATCAAACCAATTAGACGCTGCAGGTGAAAAATATGATGGTCAGATACCTGTTGAGATTGTCAATCAGATTAAAGAAAATAAGTTCTTTAAGGATGCGGGTGACTTAACAACATATGAAGGTATATCTAATTTATTATCTCAGTCAGTAGATGCATTCAACCTTGGTTTCCTTGCTGGAGGTATTGGTGGTGCTGTTGATGTTGCAATTAAAGACCCAATTGAAAATAAAATATCAAACAATAGATTTAAGATATATAAGGATGTCGTAACAAATGATCAAGCTAGAGAAGGATTTATATCTGCTATTAATAAAAAAGTTGATAGCGGAGAGTTGACAAGAGTGGAAGCTGATAATCAAATAAAATCAGTTAACGATTCTTATTCAACCATGATGAAAATACCTAATGATCTTTCTACATCTGCTCAGAAAGAGGCTTTTTCATTAATGAGCGAGAGAAATCAATTAGAAAAACAAATAGCCGGGAAAGACCCTTCATTGGTTGCAAAACAAAAAGATCGTGTAGCCGAAATAGATCAACAATTAAAAGGATTAAGTTATGCCGTACAAGAGCGAAGCACAGAGGAAGTTCTTCCACGCGAACCAGAAACAACTGGAGAAGCAGGGGGTCAACGTGAAGGAATGGGACAAGGCGTCCAAGGGGAAATCGTTACCGAAGAAGGTCAAACCACTCAAGAAGAAAAAGTAACTCCTAAGGCTGAGATAGGTGGTATCATTAGAGGTTATGAATCAATATCTGAACAAGATAATGTTGGTGACGTAAGGTCTCAATTACCTAATCAAAACCAAGGCACAGCCGTAGTAGAAGGCAAAGACGGCAATCAATATGCCGTTGCATTCTCTCGTAAAGGTGGTGATGGTAAAAATATCTTTGAGCAAGGAGTAACAACTCCTCGTCCGGGATACATATCAGCATCTGTTAAGATTGAGGAGAATGCTACACCTGAACAAGTGCAAGCCGCTCAACAGGAAGCTCAGAGAAACCTAGAGGTAATCCTGCCTACCGTTGTTGGTGGTGCAATTAACCCACAGGCTATCAATGATATTATGGCACAACAACCTGTTGCCCAACCATCCGGAAAAACCGGACAGTTGAATATTTCTGAACCTGTCGGAAAATCCGACGAGTTGACAACTGTTGAGGTTGATCAAGTAGCTGCATACAGAGCTGAGGAACAAGCAGAACTTCTTAAGGCTATACCTGAAATAGAAAACTATAAAGTAGATGGTGAGATAGATAAAAATCTCATGCCGAAAACTGTATTAGAGAAGTACAATCAGATATATGAGAAGTACGACAAACTAATAAGTCCTTTATTAGAAACTGCTACTCAACCAAAAGCAGCTATTGCTTCTGAGAACGAAATTACTGAAAAGAATGTCAGAACGATGTCTGTTAAGTATAAAAGAAATCCAATCGTAAGAACGGCTACAAATATACTTAAGGCATTACCTGGTGTTAAGATATATCTGCATGAAAATACAGACCAATATAGCGAAGCATTAGCTAACAAGACAGGCGAGAACAAACAGTCAATTCAAAGTGAAGAAAGTGCTGGGTCTTATATCGACGGAGAGATCCACTTAGATATGTCTCAAGCCAATACGGTTACCTTACTACACGAAGCTGTTCACCATGCATTAATGGTAAATGGTGTTAAGGGTAACTATATTATCGACATGGCTAATGGTCTTAGAGATATAATAAAAGACGAGGCTAGACTTGCTGAGCTAGATGCATTCATTAAACAATACAAAGGTGAGACTGATCAAGAAACACTAGAGACAAGATCTGATGAATTTGTTGCTCAGTTGGGTGGTATCTTGGCTGCAAACCAAGAAGAGTTAACCACGACAGGGCTTACTAAGTTCAAAGCCTTGATCAATAGATTGTTTAAAAAACTTGGCCTTGGTAATGTGTTTACTAAGGCGTCTACATCTCAGGATGCGGTTAACTTCATTAATACCATCACTAGAGGATTGAACGTTGGTGAGAATATAAATAACATTGGTATCAATGGAGTATTTGACACCAAGAATGCTAAGAGAAAGAAGAGTATATTAGCCACAGGATTATTTGAAAGATATCCTGACAATCCTAATACAAAGGTAGAAGAGAACGTTCCACTTTCTAGATTTAATGGTAAGAGGTCAAACGTATTCGAATCAGATAGGATGACCGGTGCTTATATAGCAGACGATAAAGGCAATAAGGTATTTAACTTCTTTGGTGGTATATTTTTCCCAAGAATTACAGGTAAGTGGTGGGCATCAAGTTCATTATCTACGGCAACATCGATAGCTAACAACTCAAAGAGAGATGCTGATGGATATATCTATGGGACACCTATAATTATGTCTCCAGGATCTCAGATGAGTAACAATGATATGTTGTTAGCTACCTTAGAGTTTATGAAGATGGATGTTATGAGAAAGAATTCAGGCGTTTCTAAGCCTGAGTTGATGACATACATTGAGAAGGCATTCGAAAAGAAAAAGATTACAGGAAAGAAAAACATATTAAAGAACGCACTTAAGAGAACAAATAACATTGAACAAATATTTGATGAGCTTGAGTATGTATTATTCCAAGAAGATCCTTACATCAAAGATAGATCAGGTAATTACATATTGACAGATACTAGAGATCGTATATCTAAGCTTACATTTGAGGAAAGGAAAGAGATTGTATCTGGAATTCTAGGCGACCCTAAGGTTATGGGGAGTAAGTTTCCATCAGCTGGATCTATGAGTCAAATGTCAGAAAAGTTTACTGAGCCTGAGACTTTGAAGTCAGGTAAGTTATGGGATATAGTTGTCGTATATAGAACTAAAGGAAACTTAACTGCAAAGGCTGCATCTAAGTCAGATGAGTTCTACCACAAGTCATATCCATATGAGATATTAGCTGTTGATGAGAATGGAAATCCTGCTGAGATAGAAGTGTTCATGTTAGATGGCGCTTATAACTTAACAGAAGCCATTCCTGAGATGACTAAGTCATCTGGAGATGTATTTACTTGGGCAGAACATGAAGCAGCTATTAAGTCAGGTAAGTATAAAAGTGAAGCAGTTGCCTTAAACCAATACGGAAGGACTAGTAAACTATCTAGAGGATCAGGTGAGATATCTGCTCGTAAGAAACAATTAGTAGCCCCTAACGGAAAGCCGTCCAATCTGAATGAAAAACAATGGAATCAGGTAAGAACACCTGAGTTCAAGAAATGGTTTGGAGATTGGGAGAACTACCCTAAGAACGCTAGTAAGGTTGTCGATGAGAATGGTGAGCCGAAAGTAGTTTACCATGGTAGCATGAATCAATTTGATGAATTCAAAAAAGAAGAACTAGGTAAAGCTACAGGATCTGAATCATCTATGCTTGGATTTTATTTTTCTGATAATAAAGAAGTATCGGAAACATATATTAGTCCATCCATGAACCAATTAGACCCAAATTTAGATGGTCTACAATCAGCTTTAGATAAGATGACCAAAAAACAACTTGGTCAATTTAATGTAGATGTTCTTAATTACTATGATAATTCTGATTCTTATGGTGATACTGATGAGGACTTGGAATATTTTAGAGATGATCTTTTTACAACTGTAAGAATTGATTCTGAAGGTTATCTTTTTGACTCACAAAGGTATCTTGAAAAAGCGGAAAAATTTATAAGATCAAATAATATTGATCCTGATTTTAGAGCTTATCCAGAAGGATACATATACCCTACCTTCATAAATATTAGAAATCCATATATTAAAGACTATAAAGGAGATCTATGGGAATATACGCCTGAATTTGATAACATATCTAAAAATAATGATGGCGCTATATTGGAAAATACTTTGGATAGTGTACCTACAGATGAAAGAGATGGTGGTATAGAATCAAATGTTTTTATAGTATTTGAACCCAACCAAATAAAATCAGCCACTGAAAACGTTGGTACATTTAGCACGGAGACACCGAAGATCAAGTTCCAAAAAGCACCGAAAATTTTGGGTCAAAAGCCTACAAAGGTGATTGTGAACGATGAAGCCAAAGCATTAATCGGTCAGATCAAACTTGAGGTCAGAGCGCAAAGAGAACAAAAGAAAGTTCAAACTGAAGTTAGAAAGTCAATTACAGATAGCGTTAAGGCGTTGGTTAAGAAAGGATCAATCAACCTTAAGCAAGCTAGCACTGTCATCTCTACCCTTAATAGGGTGAACTTAGATAACCCTGAGATGGTTAAGAGGTTCAACGACTATGTAGCTAAAGTATTTGACAAGGCGGAGTACATTGACAAAGTAGATCGTGCTACTAGAATGAAGAAAAAGATTAAGCAAAACCTTAAGGGTGCATCTAACCCATTCGCTATAGCGGCAAAAGGGTTTAGTCAATTGGAGCCTAAGTGGGTTGAGAATATCGACGACTACATTGCAGTAGCTCAAGCTGTATACGACTCAGTTAGAAAAAGTACTGTAAGAAAAGGTGTAATTAACTGGAAGCAAGAGGCTGATTTCCAAGAGATTGCACAATATGTATTCGATGAAGAGGCTAGACAAACAGAAGTATTGCTTGGCAACTTAAGAAATCTATACGAAAGAATTACCGGTAAATCAAGTGATGGTGTTGGTGCAGATGTGATGCAGGCAGAATTGAAAGATATGTCTATTCCTGAAGACTTCAGCGCTGATGTGATGGATCAAATCGAAGAAAGGCTTGCTGAGTTTGAGCAGATGGTTGAAGATACAGATCCTGAAGTTGTACAAAAGGCTGCATCAATCGATCCGACAATCATTCCTGCTAAGGAAGCCATTAGAATATTAGATGCACTAGACACATACTTTACGAACGGATCAATAGCTGGACTTAATGAGTTGATGGAGATTTATACTGGTAAAGAGAACGCCATTAAGTTTAAGTATAAAGCTAAACCATTGAGAGCTTTGGGATCTAAAAAATTAGCACAAACTAAGTTCCAAAGTATAACTCAATTCAACATGATACTTGAAAGAAAGTTCAGAACAAAAGAGGCAGCATTGGCTTATAAAAAAGCATCGGGTATACAAGACATTGAGAACGGAGCAAACAAAGCTGAAAAACAAGCCATGGATAAACAAAGAGAATATGTCTCTAAGTTTGGTAAGGTAAAAGGATTTAATAGTGCTGAGAATGTATTCCAAAGGGGAGCACTTGCAAACCTATTGAGGACAATGGTAGCAAGCGAGGAAATGCAGCAAGCAGAGTTTGATAGAAACATTGAGATCCTTAGGAATTCAGTAGATACCTTAAGTAAAGGAAACTCTAATGATCAGAAGAAAGCAAAAGTATACAAAAAAGTATTGACTGAGCTTGGGGTATTTAACCCTGACGTTAATTTAGAAATGGTATCGAAAAATGCTAAGAAAGAAAATATCGATGCTGTTAATTTTGTTATAGATATGTTTGGTGAGATTGTTGATCCACTTAGCGACCTAGCTCTTGGTATGTACAACCAAATATTAACTCAAGACATAAACTATACACCTTATGTATATAAGATGACGGACCTTAAGGGTAACTATGGTTCTAAGGATTATGGTGGAACTGATAAGAATGGTAACCCTAATTTAAGTTTCTTTGGTACATCTACATATGCAAATCAAACATTTGATAAGAATAAGGCAGGTGTATTGATGCCAATAACAAGACCGAAAGATTTAAGGGCAGGCATGCATGTCGATCTAGACTTTGATAACAATATGTTTAGACAATACAGAAATGCATTAGTTGATATATATACTGCTGGTCCAATCAGACGTCTTGATGGATTCTTTAACTCAGAACAAAATCAAAAGATACTGAATTCAAATGAAGACCAAGAGATTATTTACAGTGCATTGGTTGACTACATTAGAACTAAGAAGGGAAGTAGTTTTGTTACTGACGATGGACTTAAGTTCTTAAATAAGATATCTGACTACATGGCTCAATTTGGTGCAGCTCGTGCCCTTGTTGGAGTCGGTCAGTTTATCAATCAGTTCTCATCAGGTATGAGTAACACTATAGTAAATGCAGGTGAGTACATTAGACCAAGCGACATTTCTAAGGATACATTTGAGTTTATTGCTAACTCAGGTAGATCAATTGCAAACGTTGGAGGAGATGAGATTCTTGTTGCGATGGGAGAAGTTGATAAGTCAATCGAGAGAGCTAACTTAGATAGCAAATATAGAGTTGATCAAACCTTACTTAAGTTTATAGCTAAGGAGAATATGCGACTGTTTAATGTATTGGTAGCATATCCGGATGCTGTGGCTCGTAAGTTAGCTTGGATGGCTTACTATCGTAAGTCAATGGTAGAGCAAGGATTGCTTGGATTTACTGAATCAGTTGATACAACTAAGCCAGTAAATGACAAAGCTGCTGATTATGCTCAGATGATGGTCGATAGAAACATGGACTCAACTGATGCTGCATTGAGAGGTTCGTTATTTAGAAATAGAAATTCAGCTGTAAAGATACTTAGAAGTATATTCATGCCGTTCTCATCATTTGGTTTAAACCAAAAGAATAGGATGTGGAATGACTTAAATGCATTAGTTTCAGGTAAAGATATGGTTACTTCAACTAGATCACTAGCATCAATTGCAGGTGAGTTAGTTGTATATAACGCTATCAGATACTACATAGCTAAAGCAATTCTTGGTGCAACTTTATCATTACTTGGATACGACGACGATGATCAAGAAGAACTATACAACAAGTTATTGAACAACGCTAAGCTTAGTTCATTCTCTAAGTTGTTTACTGACATCGTATCACCTGTACCTATGCTAGATAACCAAACATTGAAGCTAGCAAATAAGACATTAAAAGGATCAAGCTTATTCCAAGCAGACCAAGAGGCGGTAGATAAATACGTTGAGAAATTAAAAGCGAAAGGTAATCTTACAGATGAGGAGATTGAGGCTAAGAAAAAAGCCTTTGAGGAAAAAAACTCTAGAAGTTTTTATGTAGATACTGAGGCAAATATTGGTACATTAGGTATCCAATATGAAAAAGCGATTGAGTTATTAGATTTAGTTAATGCCTGGAGAACAGGTGAATATACCGATGACTATAATAACGAAAGGTTCTTAACTAAAGATTCTAGAGAGAAGCTGACAGCTCCGCTTATGATGAAATTCTTTGCTACGGTTTATGGTACAAGGGAACTTGACCAAGTTGCAAATAAGTCATTCAAGCTAGTGAAAGATGCTGAGTCAATGTCAAAAACTCAAAAGGAGACCTATAGTGAAGTTAAGAAGGAATTAGGTCGTGATTTAACTGAATTTGAAACATCAATTATCAATAAAAAACGAACAGCTGATACAGCTATTGATGAAATAAAATTCATCGAGAGAAATGGGGGATTGAATAAAGAGAAGGGATCTGAGTACTTAAAGCTACTAGAGGCAAATCCATCGCCAACAAAAGATATGTTGAGAGATATTCAGAACGGTAAGACGGCTGAACAGATAATCAAAAAAAGTAAGGGGTAATAATCTTGCGGTCCGAGTGCATGTCTACATTTTGGAAGACGAATCCGGACCGCCCTTTTTTAAAGTTTGTTTGGACCCACTCTGAGCTCGGCGAGAATGCCGGGTAGTTGAAGTAGTCAAATTCATCTGAAGTGCACATGTCGAACAGGCACTGGTGCGAATCTCCTTTACTGAATTCGATGAACTTACATTTTCTGAGCTCTTCATTGTGTCTAATGTATTGAGATATTTTTTCAGCACCTCTTGCGTCAAGTTGTGGTTTGAATCCGAACTTAAGGTTCCTAGAATCTTTACCATGCGAAATGATGAATCCATGATCACCAATTATGTAGTGGTTTAAAAATCGTTGATGGTTTATTACTGTAACGTTTGAATGCTTGCAGTCAATAATATGTTTAAATGCTGCATTAACAACATAGCCAAAGGCGCCTGAATGGTTATCCTCGCACATGTTGTTGCATGTAATGTGCTTGTATACATTTGCTAGTTTGTCAATTAATAATACCTTAGCCTTCAATCCAACTTCAAATGCTTCCTCGTTGGTCATGTTCTGAGGTAGTTTGTGGCCCTTACGCGTCGTTTCACCATCCCATCCATCCATATAGTCACCTAGCTCATCAATGATCAAGTATTCGCTTTGTTTGTTGCCTACAATAAACGACACCATCTCATCAATCTGCTTATTCAATACCTCAGCATTCCAATCGGTAGCATACAAGGCCAATCCTTTACGACTAGCGTCCATTCCTACATGGACGTCGGTCCAGATCAAACGATCGAATGAGTTTACCGGGTGAACATACTGCTTGACTAATGGAACATAACCATCCATGCATTCAGCAATGATCTTGTCGTAGTCAATCTCTGAAACTTTATAGTTTGGATTCTTTATAAATAGAGAGGCTTCTTTTGACTTAAGCCACATGTATGGAACTGAGCTTGGACTTATGCCTAAATTTTCGCACGCGTCCTTTACTCCTTCATCACAATCACCATCCTTAGATAACGTTCTTGACACCATAACACGCATTGTGTTTTCGCTAGAGTCAAGATTAAATTCTCTGATTAGTATTCGGCCAATCTCAGCCTTGTTGGTTACACCACTTCTATAGAGCTCGCGTATCCTTTCGGTATATAATGCCATACATTAGTCTTCGTGCGACTTTTGGAGATCCTTAAGTACGCGGATTAGATTTTGAATGTTTGATTTAAGCTCCTGTGTATCATCGTCTATGAGAGACTCGTAGATGCAATCGGTAAGATCATTGATCTCCGTCATCATTAAGTTTACATAGTTTACACTGCTCATTTACAAGCAAATATATTAATTTTTAACATTGTGGCATAATCCAGACAAATATTTTTTTGATAAAACTTCATATGAGATTCTATACTTATCTAAATGATCTCTTCTAATTACCTTCTTAATGAAGTATTCGCTCATTAATTTGCCTTGGCTATCTATAGCAATTGGTATATTATCTATGACCTTGTCAACCTTTAACAGCCTGGTCCCTGCCTTGATCGGCATTGCTTTTATCCGAACACTTATAGCATACACTCCTTCCATCTTCTTTATAGCTTATGTAAAAACCTATGGCTACAATTGCATTCATACCTACGGAACTGATAAGTTCTGTAACGTCATCATAAACTGTAGTCATTAAGTGAATGTGACCGATCGACCAAAACGGAATAGCTAGATTCTGACTGATCCAAACGACTGTATATCTTATAAATCCTTTAGCCATTCTCTAAAGATATTTCCCATGTTAATGATCTCATGGTAAAACTCCTCGACACCTTTATCTTCCTCGTCCTTCATTTTCTTGTAGATCATGTCGCTATTCTTTTCGACAGCTTTAATGAAATCATTTCCAGCCTTCTTAACCTCACGGCTATAGACCACAGGATAGATAGTTTGAAGGTCCTCCATAAAATCCATCATCACTGGTAAAATCCCTACCAAGGATGCCAGCTTCTTGTCGTTCGTTATAGATTTGTTTTTCTTCATCACTTAAAGTATTATAATCATATTTAACTTCATTTAACATTTCTTCTTCTGTCAGGTAGTAAGGCTCATCCTTATGTCCTATCTCTACTCTATGTAGCTCTACGTTAGCTGTTAGTGAGCTTAGATACTTTCTACTTAGTGCATGTGTGCCTACGCCTATTTGTTTTGCTATGTAATCTACTGACCTTCCTTCAACTGTTAGTTGCCTGATCAATGTTCTGTTCTTCTCAATAGTCAAGGAATTCCTCACCATTGTAGACTCTTGCGGAGACGCCGTGCCTTTTAATTTCATTTATCCTATATACTTGTAATGGCCGTGGCTTTTGCCCTGGCCGTTTAACTTCTATAAATTCTACGTCTGAGTTCTTTGGTATTGCTATAAGGTCCGGGATTCCTGTCTTATTTGTGACCGACAACTTGATAACATAGTAGCCATCAGACTCCAATCTCTTGATAAGCTTCGACTGTATTTGTTGCTCGGTCATGAGC
>Ga0181352_1000516_pt1 | contig 16410 bp, 23 predicted proteins | sample Fa13VDMLBSN_FD_130103 | JGI IMG/M metagenome (GOLD analysis project Ga0181352, IMG submission 130103) | Freshwater viral communities from Lake Michigan, USA - Fa13.VD.MLB.S.N | ecosystem: Environmental > Aquatic > Freshwater > Lake | place: USA: Michigan | collected 2013-09-23 | reverse complement strand
GGTGAGCTGCCAGTTGATGTAGTCGCGCTTGCGCTCGGCAATCGCCAGCTTCTCTTTGTCCGAGTCGCCCACGATCTTGGTGCGGGCAGGGCCAGACGGCGGGAACAGCTCTTTGATGGCGCGGGCAGCAAAGTCCACGCAGGCCTCGGCCATCACGGGGTGAACCACCTTGGAGGCACCGCTAAACGTAGCGCCACCGGGGGCGTCCTTGCCCATACCGGTGCGGCGCAGGCCTTCCTCGTACTGCTTGTCCCGCAGCTCACGGGCGTTGCGGTCTTTCTCAATCAGGTCGATGTACCGGGTGGCAATCGTGTCCAGATCGAACTTCTCAACGGCGCCGTCAGCTAGGTTGCTGTAGAAGTCCTCGTCATCAGCGGGGCCCTTGAGGTCTTCATCCAGGCTCACCACCGCGGAGCCGTCGGGCAGCTCCTCGATGTTGGAGTCGTCCAGCTCCAGCTCAACCTCCACCGAGCCGTCCTCGTTCTCAACCGGCATGCCGGGGATGCCTTGAATCTCTTGGCCGTAGCCCTGCTCGATGGGAAATTGAGTAGCCATATTCAGTCCTTACCGCTTTTTCTTGATTGAGCCACCGCGCTTATTGCCAGTTTCCTTGCGAAGCTGCTCAATGTTCTCGGGGGTGGCGTTCATTTGAAGTGCCTTCCACTCTTCAAAGCTGGGAAGCTGTTTGGTAGGCACGTTCTTGGTTTCTTGGATGTATCTGGCGTGTTCGGCGCTCTTCTCAGCAAACTCTTTGCTCAAGCTCCGCATTTTAGTTAAAGCCTCGACAGCAGCCTTTGACAAGCCACCAGCCGCTAGTTTAACAACGCCACCCTTCTTTTTACCAGTCAGCCGCTTCATGGCCTCTTCGTAGATCCGGATCTCGTCGATCATCTGCTGATCAATGATCTGGCGGGGGCCAACCATCTTTAGGGAGCCGAACTCCTGCGGGGCTTGGGCCGGGTTGGCGCGAACCGCGGCAAGAGTGTCCGGAAAGGACAACTCGTAGGGCATCGGGTACCGAGACTGGCCCATGAACTCGCCAGGGATGTCGTGGCTATAGGTGGGGTGCTCGGACAGCTTCAGGCCCTCTCCGGGCTTCATACGGCCCAAGGAGTAGCCGGTCACCCCGGTCTCGAGGTTACGCAGCGCCGGCTCAGTGACGGCAAAGCGGATGTCCTGGCCGCTGGGCAGGTTGAAGGCCTCAGTCACCTTGGGCTGCTGCATCAGGGCATTGAAGTGCTTACGCAGCTCCGGATCAAGCTGGAAGTGCAGGTATGCGGCACCGGTGTCTTCAATGCCGGGAAAACTCGGGCGCGGGCCAGACTTGGGGCTACCGCGGCGAATCAGGTCGTTGAAGCCATCAATCTGAGCCTGGGTCATCTTGGCAGGGTTGATAGCCTGCAAGTTGGCATCAGCGAAGTGCTGGGCGTAGTTGATGGACTCGGGGCCCATCATGACGTACTTGCCCAAGACCGGAGCGCCGTACTGCTGGGCAACCTCGGCGGCCAAGTTCTGCACTCGAGTGGCGGGGCCGATGCCAGATGCCCAGAACTCAGGGCGCCCCAAGCCATACAGCGGGCCGCCGTGCTGCGGCGAGGCAGACTCCAGCCGAACGTCCCCTACGGCGTGCAAAGCCCTGTCAGTAATGGTCGGATCGCCCGGAATGCCAATCACAACATTGCCCTTGAGCTTCTCGACATCCACAGTCTCGGGGGTTTTAACCTCTCCGCGGACATCCACGGGCAGCTCTTTCTCGCGCTCAAACTGCTTTCTGGTCTTGCCGGCGACGGTCACCGCGCTCTTGGGCTTCTCGCGCACATACTCGCCCAGCACCTGGGGAGCCATGCGCTCGGCGATGGCCTCAATCTCAGGCTTGGTCTTGGCTGCGGCGCGGGGCAGGGGCTTGAGCGCCTCCTTGAGGGCCTTGGCAACGCCTCCGCCAGCCATCTGCTTGTCCTCCAGCTCCAGACGCATCGTGTCGGGGTTGTCGGAGATGTAGACGGGGGCCTTCTCTTGCTCACCAAACATCGCAGCACCAGCGCCAGTTGCGGCAGCGCCTTCAATTGCGGGGACGCTGTACAGGGGCAGGCCCTTGCTGGTGATCTCCTGACGCATCTGGGGATTGATGTCAAAGGAGTGCAGAGGGACTCCATTGAGGTCATACGTGCCAACGCTGGCCCCATACGGCTTGCCTAGATTGTTCAGGTAGTCGGGGAGGATCTTGTCGTAGAAGCCCTTCATGCCTTCGCCGCCGACTTGCAGGTCAAGGCCGGAAATGGTTCGAGACCCAACTTCATTGGGCGACGTCTTCATCAGCTTTTCCGCTGCATCTTTGCCAATGTACTTGTGCAGCTCTTCAGGCGACACGCGCTGATTTAACACTTTCTTGCCGCCCTTGGCTGCATACAAGGTGCCGTCATCGGAGTAAACCAACTCGTCGATGTGCTTGCTCAGGTCGTACCGACTCGCTTGCTCTGCCCCAGGCGTGATGGCGATGCGGTCGTAGTTGTTCTCTGCTGCGTAGTTCAGCAGGCGCTTCATCGTCAGTTCGTGCCAGCTCTTCTTGAACGGGGCATCAGGCACCAGACGGCTGGCGCTCTCGACAGGATGGATGTTGAGGAATGCATCACGAGCCTTCATCAGCTCCGGCAGTTTTGCCAACCAAGCCTCGCCCCAGCTTCTAGCAGACTCACGAAATCGAGCTTGTTGCTCTGGCGGCAGGGACGCAAACTCGGGACTGGCAATCTTGGCATCCAGCGACTTGGAATACTCTCTTGCTTGGTCGTACTCTCTTTGAATCTGTCTAAGATCTGAGGAGGCTTTGATTTTGGCTTTTTCCTGCGCCTCAAGTTCAGCCTTTTTCTCAGGCGTGAGGTAGCCCTGCTTGCGGCCAGCTTGATGCCAGTCAGACTGAATCTCTTCAATGTGCAGGATGCGCTCGCCGTTAGGACCAGTGCGGTCAGAGACGCGAGCGTGAGCTAGGACATTGGGCGTTTCATCCCAGTGAGATGAGAGGTAGTCTCTCGCTCCAGCGCGATCCGCAGCCTCAACGGCAGCGTCGTACTCGTCGCGGGACATGTTCTTCATTGACGGCCTGTTGCTAGGCAGCTTCAACAAAACCTCGCGGTAGTTCTCTCCGCCGGATATGACATATTTCCCATAGCTGGTCGGCGTTCTCTGGGATTCAATCCTGCTCAGAACATCTTGCCTGCCTTCGCGCCCAGCAACCTTAACGACATCATCCCAGCTATCCCCACGCAAAATGGCATCTGCGGTTGGCCCTTTGTTGAGTTCGGCCCACTTATCAAGCCAGTCAGCGAGGCCACCGGGCGGCAGGTTTGGCCCGATAGTTTGCTCCTCAATCCTGGGCGGCGGGTTCTGATCAAGAACCTTCTTGACTTCAGCCTTGGTGGTCTTGCCCATGGCGGGCAGAACCTTGTCCAAGCGCCTGTCTTTGATCTCCGCTGGCTTGACCCCAGGCGTCTTCTCCAGCTCGCGCAGGAACTCAGCGCCAGTGCCCTTCTCACGCTTGATAGTGTTCAGAGCCTCATCAGTCTTGGAGACCAGACCCCGAAGAATCTTTGCTGCTGCGCTCATAGAGGGCGCTCCTCAATGATCAGGTCATCAGCGGAGATAGCGCCGCCCTCAGCCTTGTTGATGTCGGGGTCGGTGATGTCGTAGGTGCCGCGGTTGCCAATGGAAGACTTGATTTGAGTTGGCTCAAACGCCACCCAGTTGTCAGAAGCGAACTCATTTCCTTTCGCTAGGCCTCTGGGGTTTGCTTTTATCAAAAGGCCGTCGTATCCCTCTGCCTTGACTGAATCAATAAAGTCCTGAACAAATTTGTCAGCATCTTTTTTCTTCATGTTTTGCAGAGCCATGCTTTGCAAAAGGTATTGAGACGAAGGGATCTCATACGGGTTCTTGATGGACAGGTGGAGCGGCATGACATTCGCCCCTGGCTGATACAGCCCCTTTGAGAGACCGGAAGCCGATGTGATGAAGTCCTCTGTGCTTGCCGGGTTTTCCGCCGTAAAAAACCCCAATTTTGCGGTTGGGTGCTTCGTGTTCTGGCCCAGCTTCTTTGCGGAAAACTGGTTGAAATCTTTGCTCGTTGAGTGGTAAACAGTAGGCGGCGCTTTGCTTTCTTCAAGAAACTTAGCAAGGTTGGCCTCACGCTCGGCAGCAGGCAGCACGCCCTTCTGCGCTCCCTTGACGGTCTTGCCTAGGAACCCGCCGATACCTAAATGGCGCTCGTCCAGCTCCATCCGCATGGTGTCAGGGTTGGAGGAGATGTAGACCTTGCCGCCTCGAGCCATCTCCACATCGCCCTTGATGGCAGACGCGGGGATCTCGAACTCGTACACCTCGCCTTCATCGGACATGGAGCGAACTCGGTAGCCCGGCTCGTAGGGAGTGCGCCGCGCTCTGCCAGTCTCTGGGTCGATGATGGGCCGGCCCAGGCCAGGGCCAAGAGTCGGGTGATCCTCGCGCATCACCTGATTGCCCGTGCGGGTGCGGAACAAGATTTCGTAGGGCGCTTTGTTTTTGGCTGCGCTGTCTTCAGTGAACACGCGCTGACCCTTGTCGTACTTGTAGTCGAAGCCCTCCATCATCTTGCGCTTGAGTTCCGCCTCCATGCGAATGCGGTCTCCCAGCGATGTGTAGGAGTCCTGTAGGGTCGTCAGATCCTTCTGGGCCACCACCGGCGCCTTCATGCCAGCAGACTCTGCGGCCTTGCTGATGGCCTCTTCAGCGCCCTTCTTGATAGGCTTCTTTGCTGCTTGGCCGACGGCCTTGATGAGTGGGTTGACCATCAGTTATTCCTCACACAAGACAGCGGGCCTTTGGCGGGGCCGCCTTCAGCATATGGCTCAGGCAACTCAATGATAGGACGATAGACGGGGCCGCCGATGTCAGTAAATTCACGCTCAGGAGTAACCATCCTGTCGGAAAGCTCAAGCTCACGGCGAAGCGCCTCGATGTACTCTTCTTGGCTGCGCCGCGGGAAAGGCTCGCGCAGCTCTGCACGGGGCAACAGGCGCACAAGGCTTTGCGGCTGGCCCGCCCTTTCCATGGCACGGCTGCGGTGCCGCCCCTCATGCCCGGAGATAAAGGGCAGCTCGCGGGCGCCGGCATGAAACTTGTCAATCTCAAGCCGTGGCACATCGGCAAAACCGCCCTCGATACGCATCAGGTAGTCAATGTATTGATCCTGAGTCATGTCGGGCAATCCCTTGACATAGTCAACAGGGATCGTGTTTGCCATCTCAAGGTCTTTAGCCGAGGGGTTCAAGCGCTGCGCGAACTTCTCAAAGTCACCGGGGCGCATCGTCATCACGGCTTTGGCGTTGTCACCAAGAAAGGCCTGCCGCAGGGCTTCCTCTTGGTACAGCTTCTCCAAGTCCTTCACCTCATCCGCTGCACGCTGCACGCGCTTGGCACCGTAGTCGCCTTTGGATTGACGGGCCGCTTCCTGCACGCGGGCCACAGCGCCGGGGATGACAACCGAGGGAGCCATCTGCACGGCAGGCTGTCCAGCAGCCATAGCAAAGTCCTTACTGGCCTTTCCGATAGCCTTTGGGATGCCAACAGCCAGACGAAACGGGGAGCCAGGACCGGTGTAGAAACCGCCGGCGAGCTGCCCCATGCCCGTGAACGCCTCGGAGGTTGGCCCGGTGCCTTTGAAGGGCAGGCGCTTTTCAATGTCTTCGGAGGTGGGAAGAACAGACTCGTAACCGACTCGGTTGGCCCCGAAGATCTGGCCCAGCATGGCCATGCCCTCTTCTTTCGTCTTGGGCATGACGAACTGCTCAGGGCCCTGGATGTTTAGCAGGAGCCGGGCGATGGACTCGAGGTCCCCAGGCATGCCAGCCACGCCAGCGACGAACCCGCGGGCAACATCAACCGGGATGTTCTTGGCGGCCTCTCGATCCTGAACCGAGCGGTGGCGATTTAGATGGGGATAGAACCCAAAAGCCGCGGATTGTTTGTCAGCCATAGGCATGCCCTCGAATGCGAAGGATTATGCCCTCACTCACGGCGGCGGTCTATCCATTCCTGTACCGCCTCCAGCAAGGCTTCAGCCTGCCAGTCAGCAATGTCACCGGGGGCCAGTATCTCAAACCGGCCTTGGCACTGGCGAACAGTCACAGAGGGCACATCAGGGGCGACCGTGACATCCCACAGCTCAACCAGTCCGTTCATTGGCATAGGAACCTCCCCGAGCTTCATTATTTCATACCGCCCGCAAGAGGTACAAGACCATCTGACCCTTGCTCCGGTCAGATCCCCTTGAGAGATTAATCCGCCACATTGACACTGTCTCATCACGCCCCCTTGCACACACTGGTGGTGAGAATCAGGCTCGGCTGGGCAAAGAACTGCCTTCAGACACCCGAAGGTGCCATCCGGCACATTCCCACACTGTATGGAGCCAACCGAGTGTTCCGTATGGGAGCCGCTTCACTGCGTGTTGAGCGACCCTCAAGGCTTTCCGGCACATCGCGCCGTCTTGCACAGCCCTTGATCCTGCCCCGCTACCCGGTGGACTTACACCCCCGGACAGGTCAGGAAGACCCCTGTTTGCGCCTGCATCTTCTGTGCGCTCTCGCCCCAGGTCAGAACGTCGTAGGTCCGGTGGACTGCGCCCTACGCCTTGCGGCTTCCTGCGCTTCCCTCATGCCGGCCCATAACCCGATAGACCCCTAGAGCAAGGTCGCGGCACAAAGCAAAAAACCCATTGGTGAACGAGCTTTGGGCTTGGTTGCCGCATACAGGGCTGTCTATGGCAGACACCTGTAGCTTTGACGAAGCCCGCTCACCAATGGGTTTACGGGTGCGCTCCATAGAAACTACGACGGGTTACCAAGCCGTCGATGGAGCGGATTGTACACAAGTCCCAGGCGGTGTCAACAAGTGGCGATAACTAGTTTCCGTCACTTTTTCCGCTTGACCGTTTGCAACCGCGGCGATCCAGTTTCAAACGGGCGGCCCAAGTTGCAAAAAACTCTAGGCTTCTCAACGACTTGGCTTTGCAACCCGTTTGCAACCCATCAAATGGCGTAGGGGTTTTCCCTCTTCTTGCCCCCAGCGTCGATCACATCGTCCTCGTCGTAGTCGTCCGGGGCTGGCCCGTCAATGTCGATGAAGCCAGCATCCCGTAGGAACCGCAGGGCCTGGGTCGTGGCGTCCACGAAGTCGTCGTGGGTCGTGTCGGGGAAGGCGCAGAGCTGGGAGACCAAGGGCTCGGCCCAGTCCCGAACGTATCCAGGCCTCTGGCTGGACTCGGGAATCCAGACGCGGCCCCTGGCGAACAGGGAGGACACGATGTTCAGGCGCTGCATCTTGTCAGCCTTGCCTGGGTTGTAGGCCCGCACCGGCATGTGCGCCCGCTGGAGGTCTTGGATCAGGGAGATGCCCGCAGACTTGTCCTCAATCAGGATCAGGTCCACGCGCTTCCTGTCCCTGCCCTCCCCGTAGACCACCTCGTACTCGTCCTGAACCTTGGGGCGCAGGTCAGGGTACTGGAGGCGATCCTGCCAGCAGTCCAGCAGCAGGGCAGACATCGGGCCGTCCATGGGCTTGAAGACGCCCCAGGTCGTGGCCGCGGTGGGGTCGTTGATGGTCTTCTCGCTGGTGGCGCAGTCGTAGGACTGGAGGATGTACTCAAACTTGGGGAAGGGCTTGTCTACCGGCCAGAGTTTCAGCATGTCCCGCTTGACGATGCCAGCCTCCTCCGGGTCGATGATCTCAGCGTAGATCTCCTGGCGGCCCAGCTTCGTCCCCTCGTACTGGAGGATCTGCTTTTGAAAGGACGGCGCGAGGTTGGCAAGGTTGGCGTAGGTCGAGGCCGTGGTCAGGTGGACATCGTCGCCCTCCCGCCCCACCAGATCCACGATGAGGTCTTTCGGTTTAGGCGTGGTGGTGCAGAGGATGCGGGTTCTCTTGCCCAGGCGCACGCCGAACATGATCTGATCCCAGGCGTCTTGCAGGTAGTCCCAGGCGGCCAGCTCGTCGCACCAAGCCCCGTGGAACTGCGGCCCCCGGAAGCGCTCGGGCTCCGACGCAGGGATGCCCTTGATCAGGCTGCCGTTGATCAGCTTGAGTTCGTGGTAGGCCTTGTTGTAGTCCTCAATCAGGGCCTGGGGGATGATGTTGATCAGCCCCGAGTCACCCTCAAAACAGGTAGCCCGGACGTCAGCAGAGGTAGGAGCGGCCACCAACCAACGGGTGCCGGGCTCCTTCCAGGCCCACCAGCCTACCTGCTCGGCAGCGGTTCGGGTCTTACCGGCGCCGCGGCCAGCAAGAAGCAGCCAGATCGTCCACCAGTCGCCGGAGGGGAGGATCTGGTGGTCGTGGGCTGTGGCAAGCCACTTGGAGCGCCACTCGAAGGCGGCGCGCTCCTCAGCAGGAAGCAGGGCGTACTGGCGGCGGGTCTTTTCATCGCGCAGCAGCTCAACCAGGGGGTCGCTCATTCCTTTGCCTGACGGCGGGTCTCGAGCGTGGTCAGCAGGGTATCGAACAGGCTGATGTCCACCTGGGTCTTCAGGGGGTTTTCAGCATCCCCAGCCAGTTGCACCCGGTCGCCGTACCGCTTGGGGTTCCACTTCGCCAAGAGTTTGAGCTTGATGTCAGCCCGAGCCCGGATGAGTTGGACATAGCCCGAGTCGATCCGCCCCCCGCCTTCGGACAGGATGCGCTCAGGGTCCTGGCTCACCTCATGGAAGATGTCCTCGGCAATGGCGTCCTGGCCCATTTCACGAGCGCGTGCGATTGCTGCGGAAAGACCGACCCCCGCCTCTCCAAGAGCATCATCCCGATACATCCAGTCGTAGATGGTTCGCCACTCAGGCATCCCGTCATCCCTGCATATCTGACGCAATGGCTCCCCGTCTGCAAGACGCTCACAGATCTCTTGAGCGATCTCGGGGGTGTACTTAGATGGGCGTCCGGTCTTTTTGCGCGGCGCGTCCTTTGCAGCCTCAGCAGCCTTCTGGATGGCCTGGGAAGCCTCCTTTTCGGCGGTTTGGGGCGCTTTCTTGCGGCGGGAAGGGTTGGTATCGGCCATGGGTCAAACGGCTCCTTTACGGGGAGTTTATAGCCTCCCCAGCTTTCTGGCAAAGAGTACGGGCTAACTGACGCAGCCTTTTGACCTCCGTCTGCGGCACCCACACCTCCAGCCGTACCAGCCCCAGCTTCTTTCGGCGGTCTCTTAGAGCCTGTTGGCGCTCCTTGAGTGTCTTATCTGTCATGGCGTTAAATTTTAATTGTCAGGCAATCTTGGATGCGAGATCCGATCCAGCGAACAACCGGAACCGCCCAGGAGTTGCCCAGAGCTTTGTATCGAGGGCCGTCTGGACAGTTATCCACAGGCTTGCCCCTCCAAGGGATGGAGGTGTAGTTGTCAGGAAAGCCTTGCAGGCGCTCACACTCGACGGGCGTGAGGCGGCGCACTTGCATGACGGGCGGCTGTGCGACTGCGTGTGATGTGTCGGCTATCGACCCCTCGCGTGTCGTGACTGTTTCCATCAGCCCATCACGCATCACATCGCCGTCCATGCCAATCGCCACTGCAAGACCGGCGCTTCCTGATTGATGCCCATCAGCCCCTTTGGACAATGAGCGCATGGTGGGAGCAAGTTCTGTCGTAGCGTCATTGCCGTAATCTCGGGCAGTAAACGCAACCGCAAGGGCGATTGCTGGCAGTGGACGGCCACCCCCAGTTGGCGATCCTTTGAGCAAGGGGCCGGTTGGCTCTTCTGAAGTGTGCCCATTGTTTTCGTAGTCCACCCCCCCTACAAGCGCCACCGCCACGCTCGCCTGCCCCCCAGACGACCCGCAGCCCATTGCGTGCGTGGTGCCGTCGGTGCTGCTGATCGGATCCTGGGTGGGGTGGAAAGCAATGGCCTGCCCTTGTGCGCGGTCCAGCGTATGGCTGACCTCCTGCGCCACCCCGTGACCATTGGCGCTGGTGTTGGCGGTGCGGACGGCGTAGGCCATGGGGACACCGATGACATGGCTAGGTCTGCTGGGCCTGTCTTCTCCCTCAGCTCTCAATGTGCCAGCTACATCGTCCTGCATCCAATAGCCTTGGCCGGACTCCCGCATTGCTACCGGAATCAGCGGCGTTCCCCGCCCGGTGCCATCCTCGCTGGCATCAAAGCCTTCGCCGCGCAGGGAGTGGGTGACTGGCTGGACAATCGCCTTGCCCTGATTGACCCATTGGTTTGAGCCCCACTTTTTGCCGTCGTTGGCCTCCAAAGTCGGGAAAACGCAGGGCAGCAGAGTCTCAGTCTCTGGGTCATAGCGCTGGCCTGTTCCGGTGGTTAGACACTGAGCTATGGGCTGCTGGATCACTCCTCCGTCGCAGTCAAAGTCTGTTCCGAGGCCGCCGCCAGCAGTGCTGCGTGAAGGGATGGTGGGAGCGACTTTCCCCGCTTCTCGGCTCGGCGCAGAATCCCGGCGCAAGCCTTCCCACTCAAGAAGAACCGCTGCGGGATCAAAGTCGTCTCTAGCACTTGCGACAACGAACACACGGCGGCGTCGTTGGGCCACGCCGAAATATTGGGCATCCAAGGTGCGCCACGCAACTGTTCTTTTGGGGCCAGCAACCACACCCGCGTCTGTCCATCTGCCGCTCGGAACGATGGCGGTATCTGATCCAGAGAGCGCCCCGAGAAAACAACCGAAGGCGTTGTCTTTAGTTGAGAGGACTCCGGGGACGTTTTCCCAGAAGACGATGGAGGCTGGCTCTCCTCTAGCAAGTCGAACAGCGTCAATTGCATCTGAAATCTCGCAGAAAGTTAGGGACAAGTTGCCACGGGCATCGCCCAGAGACTGCCGAAGCCCCGCAACAGAGAAGGCTTGGCAGGGCGTACCGCCACAGAAAAGGTCAGGGGCCTCAACCTCGCCGCTTGCTATACGGGCAGGAAGTGTGGTCATGTCCCCAAGGTTGGGAACATCAGGGTAGTGGTGCTTGAGGACAGCAGAAGGGAAAGCCTCTATCTCGGACAGCCAAGCGGCTTTCCACCCTAGAGGCCCCCACGCCACGCTTGCGGCTTCAATGCCGCTACAGACAGATCCGAATCTCATGCAACCATCGCGTCGCGCAAGTCAGCAACGACTTGGTCAGCGCTCTTACGGGTGGGCCAATGACGGATTGTCTCGCCGTTGTCTACCCATTTGTTGACGATGATGTAGCCGCGCCCAACCTGAACATACACCAGATTACTGATGACGATTTCTCCATCCATGCCGTCTTCAGGTTCTACGATGCTGACGATGTCGAAGTCAGCGGCTTTGAGTTGTTTGGCAATGGTTTCAACTTTGGTCATGTTGTTTCTCCTTTAGATTTGAGCGATAGCGTACTGAGCGATGAAGGCATCAACATCTGCGTGATTGACGCTGATGATGCGATGCGAATCGGTTCCAACATTCACCATCACGTTGCCGTAGCCGCTAGAGATGACGTTGTAACCAAGAGAGATCAGGCGATTGGCGGCGGCAGTTGCCTTGGCCTTGTCTGATTCGCGTTGAATGTGCTTCATGTCGTTTGCTCCGTTTGCGTTGTTGATGGGTGTATTGTTGCAGCGTTATCGGTAACGTCAACAAAAAGATATTTATAGCCAGCCGCAGGCCGATAGGCTCAATCTATGGGGCGTTTGAGGCGGTCCCACTGCACCGCCAGGACCACTCGGTTGGCGATTCCAGTACGGTCCCTGATCCTAGACAGGATCTTCTCTAGGGCGCGGATGTCGATGTTGATGGCTCGAGAGATCGCCTTGTTGCAGCCGTGCTCGCACAGGGCGTCCAGCACCTGGGCCTGCCTCTTTGTGACCTTCATAGGATGAATGGCAGGAACATGACGGTCAGGATGGACATCAGCAGCGGGATCAGGATCAGGATCATCATCAGCCTCTTACTCAGGTGGGGTTCGCTCATTTTGCCCCCCTGGCGCGGATGGCGGCGGCACAATCGCCCGGGGTCGGCCATTTGCAGCATTCCGTGCCTTCAGCTTGACGCTCCATCTCGTCACACACCTTCGCACACGCCTCGCGCTCTTCCTGCACCGCCTTGCGCGTCTGCACACAGGCAAACCGCTGGCAGTTAGCGTGGCAGGAGTGAATGTCGGTGGACAGAAGGCGCTCGCGCTCGGCTGCGGCGACAAGGGCGGCGAAGTATTCAATATCTTGTTCAAAACACTCGTGCCAGCCACCCCCCTCCGGGTGGGGATTCTCTGTCACGAGCATGAAACCAGCCTTCCGCGCCATGCGCATGATGTCGTCGCGGGTCATTTCTTCTCTCCTCTTGCGCGGATGGCGGCGAGGATGCCCGCCCCAAAGTCGGCCCCTGTAGATGTCTCCCACCAGCCATCAGGGGATTCAGTTTCGGTTTGGTCGATGCCCTTGAGCAGCGCAATCAACGCCTCGCGCTCGGCTGCAACAGCGGCCCGCAGTTGTTCGCCGGTGTACAGGTCGTCGCCCTCGTAGCTGGCGTTCAGGTGTTTGGGCATTTGGTTTGCGGCAAGGTTGGATGCGACGTTCCCCATCCGTTTGGAATACTCTTCCAGATTTCCCAGCGCCTCCAGCAGTTGCTCGTTCACGCTGTGCAGGCGGCGCAGTTCGGCGGCGGCCGCCTCAATGTCTTCATCGGCAGCGCCTCCCAGCTTGTTCTCCAGCACAGTCGCCAGCCGCAGGGCTTCTGGTTGTTGGTCAGTCATAGATGTCCCTTCAGTACCCAGCCCATGAATAGGCCGATCAGATACGCACCGAGCGGCGTGTACGCCCATCTGGGTAGCATCTTCATTCCCAACCCCCGATCCCGTGCTTGCGCTCAATGGCGCGGGCAAAATCAACAACCCAGCCACCAAAGAGAATGCGGTACTCATCCGCGATTGGCTTAAGCTGCTCATCCGTCAGCGGCTGGCGCTGGACGGCCAGCACGGCGCGGCACAAAGTTTGAGGGTTAAAGCCAATCCCCATTGCTCGGTCAGAGTCATACTGCTCAGTCAGCGCTTGAATCATGGCTGGCGTCGGCTCCTGCCGCTCGGCCTGCTCAATCGCGAGGCGTAGGGCGGTGATGGCGGTGCGGGACTTCGCAAGCGCACGATGCCTGTCGCCTTCTTCGGCTTTACGCGGCCCCATACACCGCGCTAATGCCGATTCCGTTTCTTCCAGCGCCTCAAGCGCCTGCTTCATTGCGTCGAGGCTCATGCGTTCGCTCCAACTACTCTGTAATCTTTGAACACGACACCCTTGCTGGCGTCACCCACCTTGCAGTCACGCACCCATACGCGCTTGCCTGATTGCTTCATGGTGCGCCAGTGGCCGCGGCGGTCATGAAGCCTGGGGCTTGCGTGAGTACCGCCTTGATGTGGCATCTTCTGCACAACCGGCTGCACAACCACGGTGTGCCAATCAAACAGCAGTGGCCCCTTCCCCTTAGCGGCTCGCTTCTTGTTGATGAGCGATGGCTTGACCTTTGGTAAATACGCGACTGTTTCCGTTTTAAGCCTAGATATAAACGTGTGGATCAAGCCCAACGCGCTCATATAACTGTTGCGGTCTTTTGGTTTGCCACGCTCATCTTGCACATGCAAGCCGTCTTTCTTATAGGTAAAGATAAGAGGCGGTATATCTGTGATTTTTTGATCAATAAAAATACCCCCGGTGATAAGCGCATCGTCCCTCTTGATGATCCGAAGCATGATCTTTGTGCCGAGGTAGTCCCGCGCAACAATGACCTGATCAAGATACGGGGTAATAACGATATCCTCGTTTACCTTAACAGCGACTTTATTTGGAAGATTGCCCAAATCAAACCAGTGATATTTTTCAGCGTCTGGGGAAAGAGACACCATCTCAGAGATCAAAGGGGTCATAGCTGCCTCCCCGGGGTTCTTGCGGCGCACGGGAACGTCCTCTTCAGGACATCAGACACAATCATGTCCGCAGAGAAATGCCGTACCGCGGGGTTAGCCTCAAGGTAGTTGCGAACCATGTCCACCACTTGCCCGGACAAGACGTTCGGCGGCATACAAACCGTCACCCCTTGCAGCGTATCCGCAACCCCCATGACGTATCCCAGCGCACTCATCTGAAAGCCGTGCGACCCCTTCATGTCCGACAGCAGCTTGTTGCCATCGAGGAACTCAGCCTGAGCAGAGCCAGCCACAAGCGCAAGGCACAGGATGATGTGTTTCATAGCACTCCCACGATCTCATAGATCACAAGGCCCACCGTCGTAACAATGAGCCAGAACTTCATGTTGAAGATGAAATCAGCCCACTTCTCGTCTTCGTTCATAGGATCTGCTCCACAGTGATGCGATACGCCTTGCCGTATCGGTCTTGCACATCAATCATCTGGCGACCCGTCATCTCGCCACCATTGCGTTCCCACTTGGCGCGGGAGACGCTGGACAAGATCTTTTCATAGTCCAGCGCCTTGATGTCGCCAACGATGAGGTTGGCGATGTAGTTGGTGTAGCCAAGCAACTCAAACATCACAGGATGCCCTTGAGTTCTTCAAGGCTGTAAGTGCCACGACCGCGATAAGCGGGTTCAGGATCTTGCTCGGGCGGCTCATCATCACCGCGAGGCGCAATGAACCACACATCTTTTTTCGCGTCATGGCACAGCACATTGGCCTCGTCCCACGACCACACATCTTCAAGCGACTCCTCGCCGCCAAACGTGGGCAGGTCACTCATCTTGACCGACTTCTCAAGGTCATCAATATTCCATTCGTTCAGGCGGTTGCACAAGTCAAACAGAGACTTAGCCGCCATGGGATCAGACTTCTCTCCACTGACTAGCTTGGTCAGTTGATCAATCAGCATCTGCGCTTGATCCTTGGTCAGGATCACATTCGCGCCCCCGTTCTGAACATGGATCGACAGATAAATGTCTGCGTCAAAGGGCGAGACATAAACGTGGGAGTAGGGGATGGTGGTGTTGATGGCGGTGTTCATGTGATGACTCCTTAGCGAGCGGTGGTCTTGACGCTGAACACGGCAGAGATGCTGGTGTTCTCAATGATTACGTCTTCAGGGATGTTGCAGACCTTAGCGATGGCCTTCCAATCGGTCACACGGCGGTTAGCCTCGACCACAGTAGCCTTGAAGAGGTTGCCCTCGACCACCTTGTCGCCACCAGCAGTAGCGGCATCCTTGATGGCATCCTTAATTGCGTCGGCCTTGGCGGTCAACTCGGCAATTTGAGCCAGCAGCATGCCCAGTTGATCAACTTGGGTCAGGGCGATGTCGTTTGCGTTCATGTGAATTCTCCGTATCGGTCCTGCGGATTGCAGTGAGGGAATTCTAACGCTAAGTTAAAGAACAATGCAATAACCCTACAAAAATGTGGGGTCTTTTACGATGTTTCGCCTTTTAACAACGCCTTGGTGTCCTCCAGCAGGTCGGCCTCAGTAAAGCCCCAGTGCTTGGGGAACCCCTTCGTCCCCAGGCCATGGGCCCCCGTCTTGCCCCGGTGGTGCTCAGGGCACAAGGGGATCACATCCATGTGGCTCGAGCGCCTAGCGCCGCCTACCCCAGCCCTAGGGTGATGCAGCTCCGCGGGGGTTCCCTCGTAGCCCATACGCCGGCAGACGGCGCAGCCCAGCTCTGCCACCGCGCTCATGTGTTTTCGCTCTGCAATGGTGGTCACACTGTCATCCTGTGCTCAGTGCGCTTGGAGGCCTCCTGTGAGCGCCACACCTCTATCCTTGCCTCCGCAGCGATCAGCATCCAGCGCAGCTTCTCCTCGGCCTCTACAGCCTGCCGCAGGGCCTCGAGGTGCTGCTTGTAGCTGGGGTGGGAGTACGCCTCCCTCTCCTGGGCGTTGGCAGCCTCATAGCCCCCCACCAGAGCGTCCTTCATGAGCTGGGACTTCAGGCTCTTGCGGTACTCCTCGAGGTAGATCCTGTTGGCCTTGGCTTGGGCGTACTCGCTGGCCTTGGCGATCATGTAGTCAACCGCGGCTTGCGGATCGATCATCTTGTCACTCATACGAAATCTCCAGATCAACCACTAGCATCGGCAGGTCGCACTTGTAGACCCGGCGAATGGTGATGGGCTCAAAAATCTTGTCGTTCACCCCCAGAGCCATCGCCATGGCATCCAAGCCCGCCTTGCTCGCAGCCAGCAGGTTGTCCGCATCCCGGTGGCGCCCGTCAGGCATCCGGTAGGTCAGGGTCAGGGCAATGGACTTGGGGTTTTGCAAGCGCTGCTTGACCTGATCAATGGTCAAGATCCCGCAGATGTGCTTGTAGTCCATCTTCTTTTTGTAGACAGACCCCCAGTGCTTTCCAGCAGCCCGGTTAGGGAACAGGTCTGCCGGCGGGAAGTCCAGCTCAATCCTCATTGGCGCTGGCTCGGGATGCGGTTGAGGATGGCCTCTGCGGCGTTTTT
>Ga0181352_1000515_pt1 | contig 16411 bp, 8 predicted proteins | sample Fa13VDMLBSN_FD_130103 | JGI IMG/M metagenome (GOLD analysis project Ga0181352, IMG submission 130103) | Freshwater viral communities from Lake Michigan, USA - Fa13.VD.MLB.S.N | ecosystem: Environmental > Aquatic > Freshwater > Lake | place: USA: Michigan | collected 2013-09-23 | reverse complement strand
TGACTATGTAGATACATATGTTAATATAGATGGATCTTGTTTTTATGTGACTGAAGCAGGAAATTGTAATAATACAATACAGATAACTTATTCTAGTCTTATAAGTGTTGACGATTGTAATGCCTGTAATCCCCCTGAGCCTATTTATGCTCTAAGAGATTGTATAGCATTACAACTTACAAAATATACAACAGAAGCTTTAACACCGGGTATATCAGGTGTTATAGGTCAGGTTGTTTATATTGCAGGTTATCCAAATACTTGTTGGATAGTGGTAGAACAATCAGGTGATGCACCTCAAGCAGTAACAATACTAAATGATTTTGGAACTTGTTCTGCATGTGCAAATCAACTACCTGGACCACCCCCTGTTTATAAGTTGACTAATTGTCTAAATGATAAAGAGGTTTTATATACATATAATTCTGAGTTTGCTCAACCTTTTGAACTTGAACAAACTGTTCAATTAACAGAAGATGTAACAAATCCTAGAAAATGTTGGACAATATTACAAGTTGATTTTGATAATCAAGCTATTAGTGATCGTACTATATATGAAAATAATGAGGGGGTACCTCAGATTTTTGAAAACTGTGAATGCTGTCTTCCTGTACCAGAACCAGCTCCTATAAAGTATACGAGAGTTATTCCTAAGCCTGATAAAAAATATTATCAAGTAAAGCAAAGTCAATGTGATGTTACTGGTAATATCAGATTTGCTCAAGCCTATTATAACTTATTCAAGAAATTAAAATATGGTATTAGTGCTGAATGTGATACGCTTGACATAAACAAACTTTGGATTAAAAAACAATTGTCTGATCTAGCAATGACTGCTGATCCTACAGCATGTCCTACAACACCTGTTGCACCTATTGCAACAGTTTGCCCAGAACCTAAGGGTAATCCTTATGTACCGCCTGAGACGTTAACGTATTATTATACAGTATACTCTCCCCTTACTTGTAATGGTTTTTGCTTTAGCGGTACACCTACTGGCTATGCTTGTGAGGGCTTTGTTTTAGAATTAGATTATGATCTTTTTGCCTCTGTCCCAATACCTAACGTAACTTTTTTTGGATTTAATTACAACGGAGCTCAAGTATGGGCATGGGTGCCATTTATTAGCCCGTGTGAGCCTATCAATACTCCTTGTATGAATAATTTCCCATTAGTAACAGGAATTACATCATCAAATATAAGTTATACAAATATCCCTGCTGTTGAGGGGGTCAATCCTTGCCCCGAGCTATTCGGAGGATAAATTTTGATAATAGATAAAAAAACAGTAAATTATATATATGGCAACTCCGATTCAACCAACAAATACACAAGCAGGATGTAGTCCTGTTTCAAGTAACTGCGTACTATGGCAGGGACCTGATATCCCTTGCATCGATTTATGCAGAGGTGATAGCATTTCAGATGTTACATTTAAGGTAGCAACAGAGATTTGCACATTAGTAAGTCAATTAAGTCTTACTACTCCAGGTTTTGATTTATCTTGTTTCCCTCCTATTTGTCCTAAGCCTGAAAATATACACGATCTTATTCAGTTTATTTTAGATCAATTGTGTGCGCTTACTGGAGGAACATCTACTAGTACTAGTACTAGTACTACTACTAAAGCTTTAACACCCGGAGAAGTTTCTGCTACTACATGTCAAGAATCAATGAGCTGTTTATTTCCAATTGCATCTTGTTTTCAATATACAGATGGCTTTGGTAACCTTGTTACAGAAATGTCTATTGCAGATTACGCTGCAGCAATCGGATCAAGAGTTTGTTCTATCACAAGCAGCCTAACATCCTTAACAAATACAGTAACTGATATCAATGATAGATTGACTGTAATTGAAGCTTGTGATCCATGTAATCCTGTATATCCTCCTATTACAGTTCCTTCTAGTTGTTTAACTGCTGGAACTAGTATTGATATCACTGACTTTGTAGAGAACCTTGAGACTACATTTTGTGCTCTTCAGAACTCTACAGGAACACCTTCTGAAATTTATTCAGCTATTTCACAAGAGTGTATAAACTTAGACACCCTACCTTCTTTAACTAATACATCAGTTAATATGGGTAGTTTACCAGGATGGGTATCAGCAGGTAATTACAATACAATGGCTGATGCTATAAATAACATGTGGATTACTATTTGCGATATGCGTAATGCTGTATACAATGTAGTTACAACATGTTGTGCACCAAGTTGCGATGATGTTAACGTAACTATGACAGCATCTTACACATCACCAAACATACTTGTTGATCTAAATGGTTCTATAGGGTCATTTACAGATTGCTATGCCGCAGGTTGTTATATAACAATAACAGATGCGTATGCTAACTCTTATACAACTCAGATTGATGTTGCATCTAATATTGGTGGGTCACCAGTGCCTATTAACATTACATCTACATCATTGAATGCTTATACAGACTATACCGTAAGTCTTAACTTATGTATGGATGATACTATAGCTGGTTTAAAATGCAGCCAATACTTGACTTATTCTATTACTAATTCAGCACTTTGTCCATCAGTGACTTACGCAACAGATACTATAGATATTGACTATACCTTTACTAATGCGTTATCAAGTCCTGTTACATACTTAATCGAGTGTTGGAATTCAGGTCAAACTGCAATTGTAACAACGCAATCATCAATAAATCCTGCAGTAGGTTCTGTAACAGGAACACTTACAGGTCTTGTGGCAGCAACTAATTACAAAATTCGTGTAAGAGTTATTATTGGTTCCACTATTACAGATTGCCCATTCACATCAGCAACTACTAAACCCTAATTAAATGGCTTGCTCAACTTGCAAATCTACAAATACATCATGCGGTTGTAAGGATCTTCCCCTTACAACTGCACCTGTATACACATGTCCTCCTAACATATCATGCCCGGATCCAACTCCGTGCTATGAGGTAATTCAAGATACCTGCGTTAAGCATAGTCTTAACTATAGTATAGTGGATTTTGGATTTTTATTTGCTGATGGAACAACTTACCCAGAACTTCCAGCAGGTGCTTCTCTTGAACAAGCTTATCAAGCTATGTCAGCGAGAGTTATAAATACAAGATGTTTACCACCTTTAGCTGTGCATCCTTCTTATGTAGGAACTACAGCATTGGTTATTAGCTGGGAGAACACTGGAGCAACTACTTATACTTTATCATACGGTACCACCTCCGGTTTAGGAACCAATGTTACAAATTTAACTTCAACTAGTTATACCCTAAGCAACTTGGTAACCGAAACAAACTATTACTTTAAAGTAACCACAGTTTGTGGTGAAGACTCATCACAGGGAGCTATTATAAAAGTAACAACATTATAGTCTACGTTTGTTGGTTTATTCGTGACTAAACCAGGGGGCCCTCAAGTATAACTTGGGGGCTTTCTACTACTTGCCTAGTAATCAATTATGTATTATCTTTCAAACCTGAAAGAAATTTTGTAAATTGTATTATACGTTATGAGCAATAACCAAAGACCTGATATAAAAGGACCTAGATTTAGGAAGAATGTGATAACTACTTTGAACAATGATATGTTTAAAGAATTTTTGAGTAAGTATCCTAAATACGAGGGTCTTGACTATCAAGACTTTAAAGAAATTATAATGCATCATTCTGAAGAAGTATGGAAGACTGTGGTTAATACTAGAGATGGTGTAAAACTTCCAGAGCATTTAGGAATGTTATTTGGGGCTACATGCATCAATGATGGCAATAAGCATAAAACTTATTACAGTTATCATAATAATGATGGAGCTGTAGTAAGAAAAAACTGGGAATCAGATGGTGCGTTAGCTAAAATATTTTATACTAACTATACGCAGAAGGGTACAATGAAAGACTATTCTATGTGGGGCTTTACTCCTATTAGACAATTCAAAAGAACCTTTTCTGCTGAGTTTAAAAATAATTGGAAGACCTATGTAACAATAGGCAGACTTGATAATGTATCAGCTTTAATCTCAAATAGAACAAAACCATTTGTTTATACTGAGTATAAAGATGATATCTCAACCTATAATGAATTTGAATTTTAATTATGACTACAGTAGGAGATAGCATATCAAGGGTCCGTTCTCTAATAAAAGGTGTTACTCAAGATGCTTTTATTACAGATAGACTCATATTCAGTCTTATAACTAAGGCTGCAAAATTTTATCTTAAGCGACAAGATTCACTGAATCAACTGCTTAAGTACAATAGTATATTCAAAACTTTGCCTTGCGTTGAGCTTATTGAGGTGGATAAAGTTGAAGCATGCTGCGATGTACAATCCGGTGTTAAGATAAAACGCACTAAAGAGAAACTACCTAATCTAATGGAAGGTACATATGGACCACTCCTTAGAAGTGTTACTTCTGTAGACGGGTCATTCTTTGTATATAAAACAGATCCTGCACAGTATACAGCTATGACTAAGACTACTAAGTTTAAGTACAATAAGACTAAGTACTTTTGGTATCTCAATGGATACTTGTATTTTCCTAATATAGATTGGGATGCTGCTAAGGTTGAGGGTATATTTGAAGATGATGTTACTTTATTTACATGTAATGAAAACTCAGAGTGTTCTATAAGACAGGATCAACAACTTGCACTACCTGAATACTTATTCATGGAGATTGAACAGCAAGTTGTATCAGGATTCTTTACTGCAGCTCAAATGCCAGCAGACACTGCTCAAGATGACAAACAAAATATTATTAGAACATGAACTATAACTACACTCTTAAATATAGAACTTTTGAGCAACTTTTGGAAGATGTGCGAGTGGATCTTCCAAATGCGTCATTGGAAAACAAAATTGAGCCGGCTACGCTTATCAAGATTGCAATTAAAGCAAACTATGATCTAGGTCTACGTATATACCAAACTAAAGAAAGAGTATTAGAGGTTGTTAATGGTAAGGTTAGACTTCCTGATGATTTTTATGTAATGAACTTTGCTCTTATTTGCGGCGAGTATACAAGTACAGTAATCAATCCTCAAGGTACAAATATCCAAGAAGTTGTTCCTGAGTATAGAGATTGGGTTGAAGCTAATCAGTGTTCAGAATTAAGTACTAGTAATACACCTCCTTGTTTAACAAAATGCGGAACTACTTATGAGCTTATTCAAGTTGTTAATACAACTACACGCCATTACAAATCCTTATTTCCTATTAGGTTTAAAAATTCTCAGTTTATTGACTGTGATTGTCCTAATCTTAAGTCATATGCTCATGACGAGGCTTATATCAAAGATAACTTTATTTGGACAAGCTTTAAAGAAGGGAACCTTTATATCAACTATCAAGGAACTTTGGAGAACGAGGATGGAGAATTGATGGTACCTGACCATCCCTTTTTAAATGAGTATTATGAGTATGCTCTTAAGAAAAAGATATATGAGACATTGATCCTTATGGGTGAAAATGTAACCAATCAATATCAACTTATAAATGCTGAATTTAGAGCAGCACGTAACAATGCTTTATCTGTAGTTAATACTCCTAACTTCTCTGAAATGCTGAAGGTGTGGGCTATGAATCGTAAAGCTATGTATGGTAAATACTATGATATGTTCAAGTCATATTTTTATCCGATTGATTATAATATTAATAATGCAGTTTAAGTATGGCAAAGAAACAAGGCCCTTCAAATGCAGGATCAGAAATAAGCACAAATACATTTAATAAAGGTCTTACCAAAGACTATGATGATGTATTCTTTCCCGAGGGTGCGTGGGCTCACGCACGTAATGCTGTAAACAATACAAATGAGGGACAGCTGGGTACCTTAAGCACTGAGCAAGCTACCCTTCTGTGTGCTTCTGCACCATATACTGTGATAGGTGCAGTGTATATGCATGATACAACCTGGGCAGTCTTTTCTACGGATAATACAAATTCTGAGATAGGTTTATTTGATACAGCAAAGTGTGGGGATTCAGGTGCTTATGTTAAAGTTGTTAATGATGGTTGCCTTTCTTTAAACCAGAGTCATTTAATTACCGGCTCTGCTAAAATGAATTTTGATTGCAGTTGGCAGTTATATTGGGCCGATGGGTTAAACCCTGATAGGTCTATGAATGTAGATGCTGTACCGTACAAAGAGTCTTGTACAACAGTAGATAGTTGTATTATATGTACGCCTACTAATGAGTTAGATTGCGATGCTATACGTCTTATATCACATGCACATTCACCTTGTGTTACAATGGACATTGGTACAACAGGAGGAACATTGCTTAATGGGTCCTACTTTGCTGTAATCGCCTATACTATAAATGGTGTTAAGGCTACTGATTATTTCTCACCTAGTAATGTTGTAGCTGTTTTCAATCACGATAACTTACAAGGATCTATGGATGTTACTTTTAACAACTTAGATCAAGATAACTATGATGAGTTTGAACTTGTTATAGTTCGTATGGTTGCGGCTAATAGTTCTGCAAAAAGATTTGGTGTTTATAGTACAAGAACTAGACACATCTCTATAGATAATTTAGAAGAGTCTTTACCTTCTATACCACTTAGTGTAATTCCCTATAGAAACTTTCCTTATGAGAAGTCTGATACTATAGTTTCTAGCTCCGAGTATTTATTTAGAATAGCTCCAACTGGAAGATTTGATTTTAATTATCAGCCTCTGGCAAATCAGATTTCAACACAATGGGTTATGACTGAATACCCTCATACCTATTATGAAAAAGCTGGAACTAATGTAGGTTACATGCGTGATGAGCAATATGCTTTCTGGATCAGATGGGTGTATGATACAGGTGAAACAAGTTCATCATATCACATACCCGGGCGCGCGCGTAGACCTAATATAGAATTTAATCCGGCTACAGGACAAGATTATGTTGTAAATAATATTGATGCCATTGAAGCGGCGGATCCTATGGAACCTTATATACCGAAAAGATGGGAAGTTTATAACACAGCAACATTTACACCAACTAACTATTTATTACCTGATGGCGGTAGAGTTATTGCTCAAGGTGATATGGGTTATTGGGAATCATCTGAAATCTATCCGGATAATAAACCTAATATTTGGAATGCCACATATGTAGATCCTGATACAGGAATTAACATTGGTGGGACTACTAATAGTTTTAACTATGATCTTTGTGGTAAACCTATACGTCATCATAAGATGCCGGCTGATTTACTTAATACATTTAATGGATCTGGTACTGGTACAATAAATGATAATTATACTCATGTTAGAACTGATACATTAGGGAAGGCTCAATACATAAGATTATTAGGTGTAAAGTTTGACAATATAAAACCACCTGTAGATAATCAAGGTAACATAATTCCAAGCATTGTAGGATATGAAATTTTGAGAGGTACACGCGTAGGTAATAAAACAGTACTTGCTAAAGGTATCATAAATAACATGCGCACATATAAGTTGCAAAGTGTTAGTGATGTAGATGGTTCAAGTGAACCTACTACAATTGGTTTATTCCAAAACTATCCTTTTAATCCATTATATGTAGATCCTGCAATTGTTAATGATGAGACTAATGGTGGTGTAAATGATACAAGTGACATTCATTTTTACGGACCTGGTGTAACAACATCTGCATCTGATATAAAGTTTTATAGCCAGAATCTTTTTACATTCCATTCACCAGAAACTAATTTTAGAAATCCTTATCTATCTCCAACAGAATTAAAAATTTATACGGAGATTTCCCAGAATCCTGACTATTGGGGCTATAATGTAAGAGGTAAGTTTAGACCTGTTCCCGGACATCCTAGACATAAATTACTTACTGACTTAGCTTTTATTGTAGCATGTTTAACAGGTATAGCTGAAGCAATTGTTGTTCATCTGGCCGGTAAGAAAAAAGAATCTGTTGAAGGTAGTGCTGCTTTATCAGCATACAATAGTGGTGTAATCGGAGCATTGCAAAGTGCCACAATTATACCTTTAAATATTGCAGGTAGTTCTTTTTTAAATTTAGCATCTGCATCAGTAGGTGGTCCTCAATTGGATAGCCCTATGAATATGGCACTTGCTTATATGGCTTCTGAAATTATACAACTTGGTGGTTATCAAGGAGCTCGTTATAAAAAGGAGAATGAAAATACAGATCTGCAATCATTACCAAAATTCTTACGTATTGCGACAGGGCTTGTATTAACAGCTCAATACTTTAGCCAAGGTATGAATGTGGCTATGGATCTTATTAAAGCTTTAGTTAAATATCGTCAGTATGCTTGGAGATATTTGAGTCATGGTAACTTGCACCGTCATTGGAAAGGTAATGCCGGATACGGAAATACAAGAAGGTATATTGATAAGTCAATGTACTTAGACCCTAGTGTACAAAACTTCTTTACTGATAACGGCACTTACTATAAAATAAATAACTTAAATAGACATAGGACAGTAGCTTTACATGTTACAGCAGCTGTGGGTGATCCAAATGTTATAGACAATACAGCTCAAACTATTGGTAGTCATTTTGGCTCTGCTGTTTCTTCACATGATTGGGATCATGATAATAGCCCTCTTCCAGAATTTGGAACATCTGCATCATGTTTTTACGCAGGTCTTAAAGTAAGATTAGTTAATCAATATGGTCAATTGAATGGAGTAAGACAAATTCCTATTCCTTGTAAAGTTATTGTAGATAATAATCGACCGCTTACCAGCACTCATAATTTATTTACTAGTCCTGTGTTATTCGGTGGTGACACTTATGTAGGTCGCTATACCGAAAAAAATACTTTCTTTTATTTTAGAGACTGGTTGTACAATGTACCAGATGGTACTGAGTTTAACTATGCTAATTATTATATGTTAGGTTTTCCAAGATATTGGGCTGACTTTACTGAGTATGAGGTATCTGGTTTTATATCATCTGTATTCCAAAATCTTATACATCCTAATGAGTGGGCTGTACCTAGTAACTTACATCATTTAGATCGTGGTGTAGGTGGAAATGCATTTGCGGGAATCAGCAATGTTCAAGGTGGCGATGGTATAACAACACCTGATATTGCAAGTGGATCAACAACTACAACGGGAGAGTGGGTTGAGAATCCAGCTTATTATGATGGTGCTGGATTACCGGGTACTAACTGTAACGGCTGTCCTCCTATGATTTGGCAAGAAACAACAACTAATAGTATAAGTGTAGATCAGGCTGCCATTGATAGTGCAGCTGATCCTGCAAATGATGGAGGATTTGGTGCATCATTTAATGCTGCAAACTTTGTATTTGGATTAAAGGATGCATACATGTATCTCTTTAACTCAAGTGTTAGAGATTTTTATGTTGAGTCTGAAATTAATTTAGCATGCCGTGACTGGGACAATGAACCAGCTCGTAGACACTACGATGAGTATACCTACACAGATCTGGCTCAAATGTTTGATACTCAGATTATTAAGTTTGGTAACTACTATAAGTATGATTACTCACTAGGGGTAAGTTACTTAATGTCAAACTTTAACTCGTGGGGTCAAATGCAGCTTCCGTATTATAATCCTGCTATATCTGCATCATGTTTCACATACATGCCTAACAGAATCATATACTCATTGCCCTATAAGAATGATGCTCCAAAAGATACTTGGAATGTTTTCTTAGCAATGAACTATGTAGATTATGCCAATAAACCTTTAATGATTAAGCCTGTTAACAAAACAGGATTTGCGGTATTGTTTAAAGATGCTAGTCCATTGCTTTACGCAGGTCAAGATGTTCTTCAAACAGAACTTAATACTAAGATTGTTTTGGGTGATGGTGGATTATTTTCAACAGATCCTCAAAGTATTTCTAATACAGAAAACGCTTTCCAATACGGAGCTTGTCAAAACAAATGGTCAGTAACAACAACACCGTTTGGTCTATACTGGATAAGCCAAAGTCAAGGTAAGATTTTTGCATTTGGTGAGGGACTCGAAGAAATATCAAATGCTGGATTAAAATGGTGGTTTGCTTACTACTTACCATATCGTCTTATACAAGACTTTCCAAATTTTGCTCTAACAGATAATCCAGTAATAGGTATAGGCTGTCAAACTATATTTGATAACCAAGACCAAGTTGTGTATTTCTGTAAGAAGGATTATAAGTTACGTGAAGACGCACCTAATCCTCTAACTTATATAAGGGATAATATATTCTACCCTATTATAAATGGAAAACCTGTAGCTAGTAATATTTATCTTGGTGATCCATTGTACTTTGAGAATGCATCCTGGACAGTAAGTTATGACCCTAAGCAAAAATACTGGGTGTCATTCCATGACTGGCATCCTGATTTAACTATGTCTGCGCCTATTGACTTCTATAGCACTAAGGGTAAAGATATTTGGAGACACAATTATCGTTGGGACTTATACTGTAACTTCTATGGTATTGATTATCCGTTTGAAGTAGAGTATACTGCTCAGACAGGTCAGCTTGTAAATACAACAAGAAGCCTTGAGTATATGCTTGAGTGTTACAAGGTTGCTGCTAATGGTATTGACCAGTTCCATATATTAGATGGAAACTTTGATCACGCTGTTGTATATAATACAGAGCAGGTATCTGGTATGTTAAATCTATTTGTTAGACCAAAGAATAATCCGTTTTCAATGATCAACTATCCTATTATTAATGCTAATAGTATAGATATACTTTTCTCAAAGGAAGAAAACAAATATAGATTTAATCAATTCTGGGATATAACTAATGACCGTGGTGAGTATCAATCTGGTGGTGTAATCGTACAGCAAACTATTTGGGATACTCAGGAAAATGGTTATATTAGAACTCTGAATGCAAATAATATGAACTATCAGAAACCTCCTTTGCAAAGAAAGAAATTCCGCCATTATGCAAATCATATACTTTTGATTAAGCAGGCACCAAAGGAAATGTTGATGACTCTTAAAATTACAAATAATAAACTTCTTTACTCACCAAGATAATGGCAGCACGGAAATTAAAGGTTAGTACAACCGGTTACAAAGAAAACAGCAAGGACAAAAACTTGGATAGCTTATATGTACCAAGTCCTAACCTTACAATGACAGGTGTTAAAAAACATGTTAAGGCTACCCCCGTGTATAACAATGGATCATATGGAACTCCAATTACTATGATACCTGGAGTACCTAGTTATACGTTTCCAGGAGCCGTAGGTGTTATAGAAGAGAAATTACCTAAAGCTCAAAATTTTGGTGAATTTAAACCAGCTCAGCAAAAAGCATATGAGGAGCGATATGTGCTATACAGAGAGCAAGGAGATGAGCCTCGTGAAGCTAATGACTTAGCATTAAAAGATGCTCAACATTATGGTGAGCCTGTTCTTAACTTTCAACAATTCTTGCCGAATCCGGACTCTGGCGTAATAATACCAGCAGGTCTTAGATTTCCTTTAGAGCATATAGATTGGAGTACGTATGATCCTTGGCAACAAGCTATGAGTGATCCAGAATTTGTAAAGCGTTATAATGGACTTTCACCTGAATTGCAGGAGATAACAAAGGATCACATAAGTAGGCAAAGTGCTGAAAATTATTCTAAGAGTGTAAACAATGTTAAAAGATGGGAAAAGGATTGGTATACTAAAAGAGCTAAGTTAGCACAGTTTACAGATCTTGCTAATAAAAGACTGTCACTTGTTGAGAGCATGAACCTGCAGCCCTTTGGTGATTCTCAGGAGTTTTATGATCAGACACCAGGAGCAGCTGCAGCATTTTATCCTGTAGAAAATTATATAGGTATACCTTCTGAATCATTTGATGATCCTAGTACCATACTTCATGAGAGAAGTCATTGGTATGATCAGAATGCGCCGCAAAATGATGACATGAATAACATGGCTTATATTTTTAAGGGTAAGTCATACCCTGTATATAATACTGATGATCCTATATTAAATGATATACTTCCACATGGGTATAAATTACCAGGTGGTATTTCAGATCCATTGCATTACGGAGAAAATGATACTACAAAGTATACTAGTGAAACTGAAAAAATTCTAGCTAATCAACCAGTTTCAAGCGATGAAATTTATGATGTAAAGGTTCCTTTTAAAGGTCAGGAAAAACTTGATGATGGAAGAACTTACATACAGTACTATACTGACCCCACAGAAGTAAGAGCCCGATTAAATGAGTGGCGTTATCAGCATAATATTGACCCCACAAAAGAATATACTAATGAAGAATTACAGCAAATAATAGATAATGATATAAACAATCATAAGTCTAATAGTCTGGATTTGTATAAAGTTATACAAGGTCGAGGGGACCTATTGAAAAAGCTTCATGATTCTTATGTATCTACAGGAAATAAACAAGATTATGATGAAATGCCTAAAGCTAAAAAAGGATTGCGTAAAGCTCAAAGAGGACTACCTGATGATTATGAAGCATTTTTAAAATATAGTGAGACTGCACCAGAAAATAGAAGACCCGATGCTGACTGGCAATATGGTAATCCAAGACAGTATGATCACTATGGTATGTGGGAAGCATTAGGCAAACCTAAAACTTTTGAAGAAGCTTTAGCTAAAAATCCTCACTGGCAACCTGATGAATATGATGGTATGTATCATGGCTTTAGCACCAATCCTGAAACAGGTGTTTGGTTAAAGTCTCATATTCCTGGAGAGTCTGAGCCTGGTAATACAGCTTGGATGGAGAACCTTGCATTTGCATTAAGCAATGATCCTAAATGGGGACCTAAAAATCAGAATTTAGTTTATGATCCCGAGTTGCAAAGAATGCGTTATGTGGATAGACCTAAAGAAGAGAAGTATGTTCAGCCTGAGTATGTAGAACCTGAAATTACTCCAGAGATTTTAAAAGCTTTTAATAATGACTTAGGTGCTGCAATACAATGGTACAGAAGCTGGTATGAAGGAAGAGCAGAGTTACCCCAATTTACAGATGTTGCAAATCAAAGATTAGAGGCATTAAAAGAACTTCCGGGTAAAGCTTCAGTGCTGCAAAACAAAGAATTTTATGCATCTTCTGGTAAAGGTGTGACAGGTCGTTTTTTACCTTATGATAATAAGATTGAGGTACCCGCAGTAAACTATCAAAAGCGTATACCTAATACTATAGAAAGAAATAGCTCTTATTATAATGGGCCTCCTTATTCAGATGTAGAAACCCCATTTACTTTATCACATGAGACTTTACATTACTTAGATGTTGCTGCTCCTCAAAAAAATACAATGTTTGATTATGACATACCTCAATTTAAAGGTGCTCCAAGAACTGATCTAAGTAGCGGTGTAGGTTTGCTTTCTACAAATTATTATGATCCTTCTTTTGAGATATTACCAGAACAACATCAATATCCAATTCCACCAGAGAGAACTGCCACTCAAAATATTACTGATAGAACCTTACGCACTCGCAGGAAAGAAAATGAAAAAATAGAAAGAGCTAAGGGATTTGTAGATTATTTAAAACAACCAACTGAAGTAAGAGCTAGGCTAAACGTTTTTAGAATGCAGCATAATATGGATCCTAAGAAAAAATATAGCACAGAGGAAATTCTTCAGTTTATGCAAGAGGATATTGCCAATCCTAAACGCAATTACAATATAGATCAACTAATTAAAATTGCTAATGGTGATCCTGAGGTTATTAAAAAATTACATGATGCATTTGTAGAAAATCCCACAGATAATCAAAATGACATACCCGAAGCTCAAATAATGGGTGAATTTAAGCCTAGTTATGATTGGAGAAAAAGTCCTGCGGAAAATGCAGAACTTAATAGAAGGGCTCAAGTTGCTGGATGGAACTCTGTTGAAGAATATGAAAAATCTGGTTGGGCGTATAACACAGCACCTCAGCAAAAAGCTAAAAAGGAATCAGCTGCTATTGCCGATTGGATTGATAATGATTATGCAGATCCCAAAGCTTTTGAGAAAGAGCACTTAGCGCGTTATGCTGAAGCTATATTCAAACCAAAAGAAGAAGATAAAGCCTGGGTAAATCCAGAAACAGGATATGCCAAACCTTATAATACAAGTGCTAATTTAAGTGCGATGAATTTATGGGACCCTGAAGTTGCTGAGGGTTTTGGTTTTACCGACAAAGATATTTCTAACTACCTAGATAAAGAATATAAAAGAAGTCAGCAAGCAGATAGAGTAGGGCAGATAGAATTAGATCTTGGATTTTCAAAAAATCTAGATGCAAAAACTAAGAAGGATTTATTAACTAAACTAGATAAAGAGAAAAGTAAATTATCAAAAGCAGATGAGATTGTTGAGAATACCTATGTAAAAAAAGCACTTAGTGATTTTGTAGAAACTCAAAAAGAGGAAAGACGCAAACATAACATGTATGGAATAGCAGAATCAACTATGGGACCTTTAGATGCTCTAGTTGGATTAGTTGCTGCTGCTCCTGTATTAGAAAGTGCATTAGGCGCAGAATTATTAGGTACTGGTGTTACTGCAGGTAACGTAGCAAGACCTTTAATGTGGGCGCATGGCTTATATAATTTTGCAAATCCTGATTCTGATTTTAGACAGTCTGTGTTAGATTATAATGAGGGTACAGGAGATTGGAGAGAGGTAGCTGCAGAAGGCGGTCTTAACTTATTAAATTTTACCAGTCCAAAATCTTTATTTGGAGATTTTAGAGCATTGCAAAATGCAGGAAAAATAGGAAGTACTGGAACTAGATTTAAAGATCTTCAACAATTAGGGCGTTTTGCTAGGAGTTATGGTTATCCGATGCCATCTGATATTCAAAGAATTGCACAATCAGATAAACTTACCGATATGACCTTTAGAGGTATTATGGGTAGACATAATACTTTTGTTAGAGGTGTTAGCACCAACTGGCCTAAAGTTAAAGAAACTCTTAGTGCTAAATGGCTTGGTGAAGAAAATGCTTGGAATAAATTAGTTAAAGAGTTAGAAGCGCAGGGAATTAACTATGAAACAAATCCTCAAGCTGCTGCAGAGTATATGGCATCCCACATACCAGGAGAAACTGGATATGGTAGATATGGTTTAAAGAAAGGGGAACATGCACTATATGTATCAAACTCTAAACCTAATGCTGAGGGTTATACTTATGGTGATGGTTATTCTGTTACTTTAAGACGTCCTACAGATTTTTCATCGCCAAATAGACTAGATTGGATATCAGCAAATGAATATCCTATTAGCTATGGATTTAAGGGTTCCCCATATGGAACAGGTATTGTAGCAAATGACTATCAAAAAAGATTACCAACGTCTATTAGAGATTTTGTATATGTTACAAAAGACCCTATGAAACAACATAGGTTAACTCAAGGTCTTGATGATACCTATAGACAAGCGCAGACCGATGCTTGGCCGATGCAAAGAAAATTTAGAAATAAGAAAGATGCTTTAGCGAAAGCCACTAATTATAAAAACAGAAGGGGAACACCAGCAGCTGAGTATGACAAGAGCCGTTCTATGAGTTGGACACCTGGAGAAGATGATCTTGTATTTAAAGACAGTCCTAGTTTATTAGATTATGGTAAAATGTCTTACTATGATTTTATGAGAGCTTACTATAATATTAAGCCTGAGCTTGCTCCATTAAAGGTAGTTCTTAAAGAAATGTTTTTAGATCCAAAAGTTTATCGTGGTTTTGCACAAAACGCATTTGGAGAGTTAGATCCATTTTCACATTATGCTTTTAAAGGTCAACCGGGAGAAAAAATATTTGATATAGTTAGAGCTGATAAAATTACTCCTGAAATATTTCAAAATACGTCAAGAGCTCATATGGGAACGGGTAGCGCTAGATATACTAGAAAGCAAGAAGGTGGTAAAGCTAAACCGAGAGACCATAAATCACTAGATAATTACTTTGAAGCAGCCTGGTCAAACTCTAGGAAAACTAACTAAATTTGAGTATCTTAACAATATAATGTAACTTAGCTGTATGTATAACTACGAGAACCTTTTCGGTGTTCCAATTGTGATGTCAGAAGGAGGACCTGCTGATAGCAGATACTTTTTTATGCAACAAGGAGGACCAGCTATGTATAACCCAATGGGTCAATACACTATGCCACAAGATTTACCTAAGATGAAACTTGGTGCAGATCTCTTTACTAAAATGAAACAGGACTTTTCACACTACGGATAATGAGCGTAAAACCAATAACAAAACCAGAAGGTTTCTTTAAACAGCGTTTAGATAACTTTGTAAAAGCAGTTACTGAGAATAAGAAAGACGCTCAGAATAAAAAGCTTCAAGAAGACCTACAAAAATTTGTAGCTTCTGCTCAAGGTTATTTGCAGCAGAATGATGTTCCTGATTTCCCACAGCAGATGCCAATGGGTGATCTTATGACAGCATCTGTAAGAGGTCAAATTCCTTGGCAAGCTCCTTATGGTTATCCTAGTTT
>Ga0181352_1000514_pt1 | contig 16413 bp, 23 predicted proteins | sample Fa13VDMLBSN_FD_130103 | JGI IMG/M metagenome (GOLD analysis project Ga0181352, IMG submission 130103) | Freshwater viral communities from Lake Michigan, USA - Fa13.VD.MLB.S.N | ecosystem: Environmental > Aquatic > Freshwater > Lake | place: USA: Michigan | collected 2013-09-23 | reverse complement strand
CATAAAGTCACCAATCACAGACCCAGCGTTGTTAGTAGGTGGTGCAATCTCCTGACGTACTTCGGTCAACATGGTCATTGCCCAGTTGTATATAGCCTTCATGTCATAGTTAATTAGACCAAGGTTACGTGCAATGATGCCGCCTGTAAGGTTGCAAGCTATAAGGGCAGACCAAAAGCGCTCACGATTAGTCAGCTTCATTTCTTGGTCAATACGGGCTTGGACTGCACGTACCCCGCCAATGGCTTCTTCCAACTCGTTAACTAGGTAAGAACAGTAAATATCCCCTGCATGCCCATAGTTCTCCTTTAGCTGGTGGTCGAACATCTGCTTGGCTATTTGGGCAGGAATAATGTTGGTCGGATGTATCCTATACTCTAATAGGCGCATCATCTCTCCATCCGGACTGTTCTTGTGCACTCCTAGTTTTTCATAGAAGCTAGCGTTAGAACTGGCTAAAGACATGGTCTGCCAAGTAGTAGTGTTGGTACGAAGCTCGTTGGCGCTAGACTTAGAACGGTTTGCACCACGTCCTTGGGACATGCTATAGGCTAGGGTTGAGAAGTCCGCAGGGCTAATATTGGTTATCTCATCCACAGTAAACGGTAGGTTATTCATCACCCCCAAATGGATCATCTTGGCGGCTAGGGTGTCTTTCCAAATAGCGGCTAGCTTGTCGGGGTGTCCATATACGCTGTTGCACATATACAACGCTGTCGACTTACCTGTACCTGACTCCTTGTGGATGAGGTTTATGATTGCTCCGCTATGCCCAGTAAACTTTAAGAGAGGGGCCCCAAACGCTGTAAGAGCAGCGAACGCATGGGGTTCTAGCCCTGGGGCTGAGTAAAGGTTAAAGACCTCTTTCCACTTCTCTAATGTGCCCATAGGGTGCATATGATCCGCAAACTGCTTGGTAGCTGCCGAAGGGGGGCTATGGAAGATGCCATCCTTGCTAACTTCTCTGTCGCCAATAATGAACTTACTGTTCTTATCAGCCCATCCAAATTGTGTTCTCATAAGTTCTGCTTTCTTTTTGTATTGCAGCGTTTTGACAAATGTCATCACGTAATGCGTTATTAGGTCGTTTTGTTTCTTGTAACCTAGCACCCCGTTAGTAGCCAGTGCTTCTCTAAGCCTATCCTTAGAACCAACAATAGCCAGCGGAATAATAAAGTCACGTATGCCATCGGCGGGTAGATGCACTCGCATCAATACTACTTCTCCAATCTCAGGGTCTGGGTCTTTCATGCGCTTAACTACGTACAAGTCATGCTCGTACACGCACTTAGCTTCCTCTTCTTCCTCTTGCGACTGGATGTACACCCCACCATTACCGCCACGGAAGTACGGGTTTGGGTATGAGGGTATAGAAAGACTCATAACCCCTTCGGATTCTTCTTCTACCTCAGTATCTTCCGCCTTAACTACTTCCCTACCCAAGTTAATTGGGGACTTTATGCGTCCTTTCCAAGGGCAACCTTCGCACCCACCTGGGTTATGTTTCTCAAATGTTGAGCATGTATGGGCAAACTCTGTGTGACTTGCCTTAGCTTCGGTATCCTCAGGTGAGTAGTCTGAGTGCTGGTCTGAAATCTTGTGGATTGCAGTTTCCCTGTCTGTGCAACGGTGTGCAATTGAAAGGGCGCTAAACCATAGAGGCTCACTAATTGAATCTTGATTTTGATAGCAGTGCAACAACTGGGCGCATCCTTCACCCTTTGCACTACGCATCATGATTTTGCCAAACTTAAACGTAGTATTGGCAGCCATAGCTTTTTGTAACTCAGATAGCTCTTGGGTTACTTTAGGCTGAAAGGCTTTCTCTGATACACCTAGGATGTTCTTTATATCTTCGTACTCAACATCGCCCGCGCTGATGTCGATTACTTCTACTGGCTTAGGTGGTTCATCCTTAAAGTTAAACGTGCCGGGAATCCTAAGCACACGAGCCGCTTCAAACACAGAAGCATCTACATATAACTTTTGTATAACACACAACTCGTTCAAACGATTAGCTACTGGTTCCCACTCAGCACGAGTTACGGGTGCACTAAGAGGCCAGTAAGCGTGTATGCCTCTGCCCGAATTTACTAAGATTGGCTTGGGGAGTCCGATAGTCTGACAGAACTTTTTAAATTCTTGTAAGGCTGTTGCTTGGTCAATATAGCCATCGGGTCTGCCAGTCTTTTCATTAATCTCCGCTTTAGATACTCCGCAGTCAAGGTCAATCCAAAATGCTTTAATTACCTTTACGTTATCTTTGGTGCGGTTATCGCTGGTCTCGAACTTAGAGCAACCGAAGTAAACATCTCTTTTTTGTGCTACGAATTCCTCAGAGGTCTCAATTACTTCTTCACGTGTTTGAACAAGCTTTTGTATTACGGACTTACCTTTGATCCCAAGCACAGCGTACCAGCCATCTTCGGCAAGCACCCTGTTTAATAGATCAATGTTAGTCATATTTGTTCTCGTTTTGTTAAAAATGGGGGGACTACTCCCCCCTCCGTTTTCACGGTCTTACAGTTTACTTAAGTCTAGCTAGTAGTTTGGCAATATTCTTGGCTTGGTCTGCTTTAGGGTCGTATGCCCCTACGAACCAGTTATATACAGTTTGCCGACTAACACCTAAATACTGTGAAATATCGACTACTGATACACCTTTTTTTATAGCAGTCCTACCAAGAGCTACACCGAGCCTATTCACATCTGCTTTTTTGTTTAGCAAAATAGTATGGGCGCTGTATCCTAAGCTCACTTTAGTTATCACTCCAAGCGCTAATTACATCAGCCAGTGCAGCTTTAGGTGTGGCAGTGGGCGCTTCTGCTTTCTTAGAGGCACGTTTAACAGGCTCCTGTACTTCCTCAACTTCAACCTCTTCTTTAAATACTGGGGCTGGAGCTTTAGCTTTAGCTGCTGGGGGTAACTTAACAACACCATCTTGCTGAGCTACGGTTAACTGAATAACTCGTTTGCTATCAGCACTTTGTTGTGCACCTTCTACAACATCAATCTCTTCATCAGTTAAATGACGAACAGGGGTGAACTTTAGTACGTCAGCAGTCTCATTCTCATCAAAAGAAATCTGAGTAATGATTCGGTCAATGCTCTCGCCGTTAGCTGGCAGGAACTTGATGTAGCTTTCAAATGGGTGGGTATTACCAACACCCTTACCAAACAAAGACTTGGCTGGGATATTGAACTGATATACATCGCCACTCATATCGCCTTCAAGCAATACCGCTACACGACGATTAAAACGACATGCACGACCTTTACCGCCTGTGCCTGAACCATCAATGTTCTGTGGGCAACTAGCGCAGTTTGCTGCTTGTGCATTAGCCGCTTTAGGGTCAGGTACATCGCCTAGGTTTGACCAGCAATCAGGCAGGGTAGGAGCCGCATCAGGGTCAAAGGAAGACGCATAGAACTGGCGGGATACTTTAGGTAGCGCATTGATAACAATGACGTTCATGTGACCGTCTTTAATCTTACCTGCTTCTTTACCATTTACGATACGGCGGAATACACCCTTAGCCATAGTGATACGGCGGGAAGTACTACTATTTGCACCAGCTAGTGACTTGGATAACTCACTGACCTCACGACCAGCTACAGGGGATGAATCTTGTTTAAAAATAGAAATGTTGCTCATGATTTGCTCCTTCTAACGACCACGGTGTATTTTCTGTCTGCTTGCAAACCAGCAGGTAACAGTTCGGGATTCTCTTCGAGAAACTGCTTAAGGTTAGTTTGATGTAACCTTTTCTCGAGCAGGGGGTATGCATCATTTTCTTGTATAAACTGATACATAGAATCCCAATCAGTCGTCCAGTACCGTGTATCCACTTTACGAATGATTGTCCCTGCTGGTGTCTTGATGCTGTCGGCATTGTTTTCGTAACATACCTCTAGCATTTCTTCTGCTAATAAATCTTGTTGCTCTTTTAATGCTGCATCTTGAGACTCAAACTGCTCTTTTAACTCGGCACGTTTGTCTCTTATCTTTATGTATGTTTCAGCCAATACATCGGCTGGTATCTCGTGTAGATTGTCCATGTTAGCTCCTTTGTTACTACGACTCTATACTACCACACTCTTTGACAATGTCAAGCTATATCTGAAATAATTTCTTGCCTGTATAAGTCTATTATTTTTGTGTGGTTGTCTATGTTACTACTAAGCATGTTATATAACTTAGCTTCTACTTCACTGCCCTTGATGTGCACTATTGTCATAGCGTTCTTTTGACCAGGGCGGTTAATACGTGCATTGGCTTGTAAGTAAGTCTCTACGCTAGTCACAGGAGCGTACCAAATTATTACGTTGGCGGCTGTTAGTGTTAACCCGTGTGACGCAGCTTGAGGCTGTATGATGAGCGCTCGCACGTTGTCTGTCTCTTGAAAGTCATTAATTATTTCGTGCCTTTTATTGACACTAACTTGCCCATTAATAACGTCACACGTTATGCCCGCTTTGGTAAGGTATATCTTTAGTAGTTCTATAGTATGGGTAAACGGAACAAACACCAGGACCTTGTGCGAAGCCTCTTCAATAACTTCTTGGATTGCACGTAGTCGGTTGCTTACGTCAAACTCTATAACTTCTCTAGTATCCGTATAGACCGCACCACCAGAGATCTGAAGTAGCTTATTGATATTAGTCGCTGCGTTTACGGAAGTTACTTGCTCACCATCGGCAGACATAGTCATCTGCTTTTTAAGCACCTTGTAATACTTGAGTTGTTGGGCTGTAAGAGGTGCATCACGTTCTACAAAAGTTACATCAGGCAAGTCTAAGCATTGGTCTTTCTCAAACCGAATGGCTGGTTGTAACACGGTATGTACTATCTGTTGAGCTTGTGGCTTAGGTAGCCAACGATACATGCCCACTTTGTACATAACTTGGTCACGAAACTGACCATAGAACTTTGGTGTGTTGTCGGGGTTGATAATCTTTGCTAATCCGTAAGCATCTACAGGAGATTGGGCTGCCGGCGTACCCGTTAACATCCATATGCCTTTTACCTTACCAGCAACTTCTCTAAGGGTCTTCCAGCGCGTTGTTTGGGCATTCTTATAAGCACTGGCTTCGTCAACTACAACTAGGTCAAAGCCCCCATTGGTGATGTCTTCTTTAACAATCTCTACACCATCAAAGTTAATGATGACAAACTCAGCGCCTTGTTTGATTAGCTTGCGTCTTTGTTTAGCATCGCCATGAGCAACATCGCATGTGCGGTGGATGGCAAACTTAAATAAGTCCTGTTGCCATGCGGACTTCATAATAGACAGGGGGCATATAACTAGCACACGTTTTACTACCCCAAGATTCATAAGGTAGTCACATGCCCATATTACGCTAGCCGTTTTACCCGTACCTTGCTCGTTAAAGCAGAAGGCTTTTCGGTTAAGCGTTAGAAACTCAGCAGTCTGCTTCTGATGCGTAAAAGGCTTGTACTTTCCAGGCCAGTCGTAGTCCGTTAGGATGCTACTTTTTTGAGACATTCCGTTTGACTGTGTGGTCTGAGTTTCTACTGAACGAGCGGTTACTGCTAGCGGATTTAACTTTGAGATTACCTTTAGAACTTGAGCCCCCCTTGCTGAGGGGTCTAATGTGGTCGACGTCTTTTCCATCTCCTTTTGATACCCTTCCTTCTTTCATTAATTGGGCACGTGCTCTGTTCCGTGCAACTCTATTTTTAATTTGCTCAGGGGTGCTCTCATAAGCTGTGGCTTGTGCGTATTTACGATCTGCTTTGTTTTTGTATGGCATTTTTATCCCTCCCAGTATCCATGCTTATCTGTAATTGTGCCGTAAAAGGGTATAGTCATCAAGCCAGCTTTTTGAAGAGCGTATTTAAACCCACCCCGTTCAAAAGAACCAAGAATTTGTACCCGCACTGCTTGCACTTCGTTTTCTCCGTACCATTTATCGCCTACTTTAAAAGCCAAATTTAATCCGTAAGAACCACCATTATCGGAATTAATATCTATGTAGCTTTGGCAAGCAGTTTTATCGTCATACTCACCTATACCAAATTCAATACTTAAATTAGAAGCTGGGTCAGTGTGTTCGTATTTAAACTCAGGTTTTTTATTAGGTATAGGACAATTCACCATGCCGTATGTTCTTTTACTCATTTTCTTCTCTCCCTATAGTTTTGGCATGTCTTAACAGGACACCAACCGCAGAGTGGGCTTGATACCGCATTCCATACCCCTGTTTCCATAGCCTTTTCAAGGCGCTCTAAGTCAAACCGAACGTGTTCAAAATAGGCTAATTTGTGTTGTGAATTGTGTTCTTTATTAACAAATTCGTTACTGACTACGAATATCAAAGCAGACTTAAGCGTTCTAAGTTCTGGGAAGTGAGCAAATACTGCACCCGCTAGTAAATCCAACTGTTTTAAGTCAGCGTACTTTGCGTTCTTACTGCTCTTGTAATCCACTAGGTAGCCTTCGTCGCCATTAACAATCAGCAAGTCAGCAATACCCCGATACCACGCGTCTTTATCGTAGAACCCACAAGGATTAAGTCTGCCATTCTTATTAGATACACCTAGTTCAATCTCAGTATGCTTTTCACCTGGGATGTTCTTAAGCGCATCAACTGTATTTTGTATAAAAGCAAACTGCGGTGGGATGGGTGTGCCATCTTTGATGTAGTCTTCCGCAGCTTTATGTAGTTCTTTACCATATACAGTAGCTTCACTGCCATCATCTTTTACATCCTTAGCAACCTTCAAGTGGTAATACTTCTTTGGGCATTGCTGGAATGTTTTTAAACTACTGTATGACCATGCTGGCATATTATCTTCCGTATCTAGGGGCGCAAGTTACGTCGACTGGAACGTCCGAAAGCATCCCATTTATTTTACGACGAGACATAATCATAACTGGTCTAAGCCCACTAGACTCGCACTCCTGAACCGCAATGATGACTGAGTTTCGGCTCATTTGCGTAAGTTCTTTATCTACTAGTAATGTAGTATCAGGTAGCTTAGAGTTATCTATGTAGGGAGACGACGAGCATGCCCCCAGCAACCCACATGTTAACAACACTAACTTTTTCATTTTTTCCTCACTTTGTAAAATGCTTTTCTTCTTGGTACTTTTCCTATTGTGTAAACCACATCTACTAATCCCTCAAACTTTGGCACTATGTAACTCTGCTTTAACAATGGTAAGACCTCATCTAACACTTCATTTATAGTCAGCTTTGCGGGCATACTGCCTTTTCGTTTTAACCGCTGCAATTCCAAGCTCTTCTTCCTTATTGTTTCTTGCTTCAACAAGCATGTCTGCTATATCCCATATTGCTTTTGGGTTTATCTCACCCTTAATTGCAAACCCCATGGCTAGCATAAATGCAAAGCAATCTTTTCTATCTTCATCGTTCATTGTTTACTCGGTTTTTTAAGTTTTAAATTGTGTTTAGCAAGCTCTTCTTTAATATTTTTTAAAGTTAGCTTACCCATATTAGGTATCTTGATTAGTTCATTTTCTGTTTTACTAAGTAAATCTTTAAGGGTAAGAATGTTATCCGCTTTTAAACAGTTCAAAGCACGTTGATTAAATTCAAACCTTTCATCGTTTTCAATAGCTTCCTTCCTAGTCTTTTCTCTTTCATCCCATGCTTTAGCATTCTTTTTTATCTCGTCTTGCTTAAGGATTTCAACTATTTTTGGGTTAGCATTAAGTTCCCTGAGCCTTTCGTAAGCACGTTCAAGATGAGCGTGTGTTCTTTCGTATGCTTTCTTATACGAATTTAGGCTTTCTTGTTGCGTATTGGTTTGAACTAAATCGTTGCCCGCAAACTTACTAAAGTTAACCATCTCTGATATTGAATTGAACTCCACGTGAATTTTCATTTAACACTCTCCATAGTTATTACCAACACCTGACTCGCAACTTAGAGGCAACTCCAATGCCCACTTAGGTCGCATCTTCATGCACAACTCAACGTACTCTTGAGCTGTTTCTGCTTCCGTATCAGGTACTACGCAAGCAATCGCATCATGCACAGTCATTACAACTTTGTATTTCTTTGCTACTCGCAACATCTGCTCACCGATAATGATTCGAGCCAATGCTTGGCAAACATTCTCAATGACCTTCCCACCATATATTCTGTTAGGTATAGTCGCCTTACCCTTTCTGGTGTCGTAAACATATTCGGTCTTGCCTTGTTCGTTGGTAATCTTGCGTAGGTTTGGGTACTTCATATACAACCCATTTGGTAAGCGAATACCTTTTGTACCCTCAACCATCAGCACTCCAGCCCGACCCAAAGCCATGGTTTGATTGTTAATGATTGCATCTAAAGCTTTACCCGCTTTGCCCCACAAGGTAGGTATCCAGTCATATGTCTCACGATAGACTTGGATAATACGATTGGATTCCCCCTCCTCAATTTCCACGTTGAAAGCCTTGAGTTGGGTTTTGAATTTCGCACTGCCCATGCCGTAGCCACATCCCAATATCGTTGTCTTACCAACGAACCTTTCATCATTGCTAATTTCTTTTTCCGCTTTGTTATATATAGACGATGCCATGATTTTGTATACATCCTCGCCCCTTTCAAATGCATCAACCAAATCGTTTTGTTCAGCCAGCCACGCTAATGTTCTAGCCTCAATCTGTGATGAGTCGCTGTCAATAATCTTGTATCCATCAGGTGCAAATATTGCATTTTTAAGTGGGGATTTTCTTGGTAGGTTTTGCAAATTAACCTTGTCATCACCACCCCAGCGCCCAGTATGAGCTGCATAGTAGCGTAGGGGTATGGGTAGTAAGCCCCGATCCGAGATCCCGATAAAGCGTTCAGTCCTTGTTTCTTCTATAGTAGATTTAACACCGAGACGTGCCGACGCTAGCGCTTGTATTACTTCATCCTCATGTTCAAGCAATGCTTTAAAGCCTTCGTCTGTTTTAGCAAATGCCCAGGTTTCTTTTCCTGTTGCTGGACTTATCTTAGTAGGGGGTTCTTCACCTTGGGCTCTGAGTAATTCAGCAAACTTGTCGTTACTCATCAGGTGTTCTTTTTCTTTTTCGATGCTAGCTAACAGGCTTTCTTTTCTTTGTTGCACTTCGGATAAGTGGTCACGCAATAAATGTTTATCTAACACCAAAGCAGGCTCAGTAAACATACGGATGGTCAAGTCTATTAGCCGTAACTCAATAGGAGGAAAGCCAGCACTCGAATGCTTGAACAAGTCCATCGTAAGAATCACGTCGTTCTTGCAGTATTCCCCATACCTATCTAGTTCTTCGGAGGTAAAGTCAATCCTATGTTTGCTCTGTGCTTGTAGCACCTCTGTGCCTTTGACCCCTAAGTTATAGTGTTCAGCCAAAGTTTTTAAACTACCGCCAACTTCCGTGCCATGTATGGCTCTTGCCATTGATAGAGTATCTACAATTGCTTTGGGTTTTATATCAAATATAAAACTAAGGATAGCCATATCAAACATAGCGTTATGCGCAATGACCAAGTTTTTATCGAGTTCATATTTATCCAGTGCTTTTTTTAGTTGTACTTTAGTACCGCTATACCAAGTCGGCGCAGCGTCTTCTTCTTGTATGGCAAACCCAATTACCTCAAACTCCGACCCACGGATGTATTCCTCCGTAGTCAGCTTGGTCAATGAGTATGTTGGCGAGTAGTAGGTCTCGAAGTCTATGCAAAAAATCTTCATATCAATGCTTCCTCAAACTGCGACAAGTCCATCTTTGCTTTTGGTTTGCGAACACATTTAAATGTCCACCCCTCTCGCTGTTGAGTTACTTGTCTTGCTTCTTCTTGCCTACCTACAATTCGCATTACTTCCCCATTCTCATCTTTGATGATGTAGCTCATGGGTAGCGTAGCTTTCCAACAGAAGTTTTTGAGGTTGGTATCCGAGGTATTGTTAAAGTTACGTTTCCAACTGTAGCCGATGCGCTCAGGGAATTCCCCGAAAACGAAGATGATAGTTCCCTCGTATCTGTTAGCAGAGTATTCATAACTTTTTTAGTAAACAGGTCCCCCTGTAGTTGTTGCATGCCATCCCATATAGCTTTGATTTCTTTGTCGGTCAGGAATGCTAACTGGTCTTTGTAGTCCTTACCCCCATTGGTTCGCATCTCAACGGAAAGAAGAATGTCCCGCCATTTTGCAGGATACCCATCTCGTAGGGTGGGGATAAACTCATCAGGGTTACTGCTCATGCGTTCAAGTAATATCTGAACACCCTTATTCATTTCAACATCTGCCATCATTGTCCTCTTCTCCTAGCTTGCTAGCTAAGTATTTATCTAACATTGTTAGATTTAGCTCGTTAATAACGAAGGTCGTGCCACCCGCTTCACGGATGTCCGCCATTTCTTTTTCTTGTAACGCAGTAGGCTTATTAGTTCCCGCCTTGCACTCTACCGCAAGGAACTTCCCATTAAAACAACACACAACATCAGGCACACCTGAGCGACCAAAGCCATGTGTAGCGGGGAAAAAGTAATATATGCCGTAGCTCTTCAAGAGCTTAACGACTTTGTCTTTGACTTTCTTCTCGGGAGTTAGTGCCATGCCCCCATAATAACATGGGGTTTGACTTTGTCAAGGCACTAATAGAATTTATTTGAAGTGAGGGGGTATGTAGATTACCCGCCCCTCGTCGGGTTTTGAAAGGTCTAGCTAGCTGAATAAATTAAGGGGGACTAGCTAGAAGTAGATAAAGGTTTGCATCTACAAGGCTACTACAAAATCTACTTTGTAAATTACCCCCTGTATCTAACAATGTTAGGTTTTCTCTAAATTGGACACGATACGATTAAGATACCATTGTGCCTTCTTGAGGTTCTCCAACTTATTATCTTTGTGGTCGGCACGACTAATGTATTTGACCACATTACCTAGGTGATACCCTAACTCTTTGGCTTCTATAAAGTCTATAGTTTCAATACCACCCACCTTGTAATGACTTGGGTGATTGATTTTGTCGTCACGATACAGAGCCATTGATGCTACTGCGTTAGGTGCAAGTGTTGAAGGTTTCTGGCGAACGCTACCTTGGCTCTTCACTTTAGGCGCTGCGCTCTTAAGCTTAGCCTTACGCTGATATACGGATTGCACTGTTACCTTAAACAACTTGGCAATCGCACTAGCCTTTGCATCAGGGTTACTTGTTATGTATTTATTTAGTTTTTGTGATTTCTTGCTGAGTGTTCTCATTTGTAAGTCCTCTTTCTTTGTTAATAAATTGCTCTAAAACTTCCCGAATCTTTTTACTTTTGTTCGGGTAAGCCTCAAAAAATTGTGCTACTTCTACGCTAACTCTAAGGGGGAAGTAAACCATTGCGGGCTTACTAGCCTTACCTCTGCCTTTCTTTATTGACTCATTCATCATTCTCCTTTCGATGCTTCTCTGTTAATCTTAAATAGGTAATCATCACGATACTCAGTAGGTGGAACGAACCCATACCGCTTGAAGGTTTTCATTACATCCGAACCGCTTGCATATACAAACCTAGAGTTAGTATCAGTAGCCATAGGGATTACCCTTTCTTGTTTAGGTGGTATTTCATCTACTACACGCAATTTCTTTTTGAATAACATATCACTCTCCTAACATTGTTAGTTTTGTTGCAATACAACATAAGTCGTTGCATCTACACGACACCCAACACCGCTAATTATTTGGTTGTCTTCTACTAGCTTGAGCATACCAACACTTCTACGGATAAACTCAGGCAACTCTTCGCTTACTTTAATTTGAGTAGGCTCATTCTTGCGGAATATAGCATAGTTTTGACCATCTACATATACGAGATAGTGTTGGTCTTTACTGAACGCATCATGCACATGCTGACCCGCAATCTTTCGTTCTAACTTCTCAGGCATCTTATCCATGTCTACTGTGTTATTAGGAATATTTTCTTTTGCATAGTCTAAAAACTCTTCCCAATGCTTATGCACAATGAATCGTTTAGATGCTTCAACTAGTCTGTTCCACTCCCAATCAAACTTACTGCCTAAGTCATTAGCCACACGACTGACACATTGTTGGGCTCGGTTTTTAGCATCGCCTAACTTCTCGTCTAGGTTCTTCTTGCCAAAGAATTTGTCCACATGTTTCATGGCTTTCTTCTCATGGATTGTTTTCATGCCCGACCCACGCTCACGCATCTGTTGCACTCGGAAGTTATCAACACAATAACGATTGCCATGACTAGAGTAGCTATCTGTATATATCTGACCCAACTCTTCACGCTTGTCTAACACCTTAAAACATGTGGCTTGTAGGTCTTTCTTGACACTTTTGCCATTGATGTTGTCCCATGTATAGTTAGTGTTTTCTTCTTCAAATGTCCACTGTGGATACTTGAGTGCTAGCTTCTCAATTAAGGGTAGCAGGAACGGATTGATTACTGATTCCACCTTGACCCCATCACCCCTATCGGTTGTTTTAAGTTTTACATTATCGTAAGTCATACTAGTCTTTCATATAAATAATAAACAAAGCGTAGGCTAAAAATATCCATAGCACTAGCCCACTAAGTGCAAAGAATGTAACTATTAAAGTCCACATATATCCCCCTTACCAACTGAACTTGTTAAGAATCTCATCTACCTTGGACTTCACTTCTTTACGGCAGTCTGCACTCTCACGCACATCGTCAATGTCCAAACCTAACATTGTTAGTTCTAAGCTACGACGAGCATGCTCTAGCATTGGGTCTTTGGTTACATTCAAGTGAGTCAATAGACTGCACAACTCTTGATTGCTAGAGATAAGAGTATCGTGGTAACGCTTGTTGCTATCCTCGCCTTCGTCAGTTAGCTTCTCTGATAAGTGGGTCAATGCCTTGTGCAACTTCTCCCAAGGTTCACGCATTGCATCTGCTAGCCTATCGTTAAATGCCGACTCGTATTTGTTCTGCATCTCTACCATGTCCTGTTGCGGAATATCCAAGCGGAAGTCCCCACTCTCAGGCAACGGAGAGAATACCAATCGGAATCCAAACTTGCTACGCAACTCATCAATATCAGGGTAGTCGTAAGGATTAAACAAGTCGCCCATGTGATGCTTAGACAACTCAATCAGGTCTGCATAGTTCGTGTAGAAGTCTTGAATCATTACATTCATATTCTTCTCATACACATTCATGTTACTTTTGTAGTCCATAAACAGGCTTGTGGGTAGTAGCCTAGCACCTTTGTCCGACCAACTCAGGGTTGTCTGATTGTGGTAGAGCCTAGCCCTAGCAGCGTAGTCAGCTATCTTTTTACGCTTGTCAGTTCCCGCCATTAAGTTCTTACGCACTTGTGCCGAGTCCTTACTTGCACTATTACTTGCAAGCACACTATCGGTTGCACCCTTGTCCAACTTGTTAGCAGTCCAAACACTAATGTTCAGTTCTACCAATACCGCAGATGATGAAATACTCATGCTTACTTCTCCTCAGGTTTGCCCGCTAACTTAGCGAGGTTGTAAAAGTTTTTGCTCAATACCTTCATGGTGCATACTTCTTTATCTTGGGCATAGATGTGGTAAAGAGTCCCACCCTTTTCAGTAGAGCGATACTGTTCTTTGTATACTTCTGCATCCTTGAGTAGTTCTAACATTGTTAGAGCCTTGTCTGCATCCATTACATACTCAACACTCCACCCAAGACTTACGATTACTTTGCTCATACAATTACTCCTTGATATGTATTGTTTTACCAACTGGGGCATAAGTCTTTGAATTTCTAACAATAGTCCATAGAATCGGCGCATTCCATTCTTCTCCCCAAGTTCCAATGTAGCCATCAGTCAGCATGATGATTGCATCAGGTTTAATAGCGTTTTCTTTCAAGTAGTCCATTACGCATGTTGGGTCTGTCCCCCCACCACCCTTGGGTTGCGTAGAACTAACAATGTTAGATACTGTGTTTTGGTCATACTCCTCATGTCCCGCCACCGCCCCATCCCAATAAATCAAATCAACTTTCTCGGGGTGAACCTCTTGGGCAATCCCTTGGACTTCGGAAAGAAACTCTGATAGTTCCTTGCCCCCAACAGAGCCACTCGTGTCTACACCGATGACGAGATGACCCACCTTCTCTCCTATTAGAGTAGGCATATACACATCACCACCGAGGAAGCGACGATTGACTCTTCGCCAACTGCTAGCATCTTTGGCACTACAAGTAGAACGAACGAATTCTTTCAGCACCTCTTTCCAATCCACTTCGGGATGCATCAAGTCTTCTAGTTCACGATTGAGTCCACCCCCACCCTTGCCTACCAACTTCTCATGGGCAATGATTCCTTGGCGAATAGCTTGGTCAATCTCCTTGGCTAGTTCTTTCTTCTGCTCGTCGCTTAGTTCTTTCGCACCTTCCCAATCATGAGAGTCAATCCCATCACCCCCACCATATCCACCTTCGGGCTCTTCGTCTTTGAGAATATCAAACACTTGTTTAGCGTTCATTCCTCGGAAGCGTTCATCAACTAGACCTACTACCTTACCCTCATGCATGGGCATGGCGAGCATCTGTTGGTCTTTATCCATATCTACTAGCTGAAGATTGATTACATAGTCGCATGCCATGTTTGCAATCTGACTATTCTCTTCCCATAACTTTCGCCATATAAAGAGATGCCGATACGCTTTGTGCAATGTTTCGTGTAAGACTACGAATGCCAACTCCTTGTCGTCTAGTCGCTTGACAAACTCACGACCATAATTCTCATCACGACCATTCGTGTTTGCTGTGGGGACAAAGATGCTATCTACTACTCTAGTTTTACCGACAGTCATAAGACCAGACCACAATGCGAACTTAGGGTTACGCATGATGGCAATCTTAGTCTTGCTCAATCTGCGTTCTTCCTTGTCCTTCACTACCACTTGCTCTTGCTCTGCTATATCTAACATTGTTAGTTTCCCTTTTTCTTATCGTCAAAAAAATCCTCAAACTTATATCCGCGTTCAAACATGAGCCTTCGTAACTTACCGATAGCCCGTGTTTGAATCTGCCTTACTCTTTCTCTACTAATGTCAAACCCCTTATCAAGGCGTGGTCGCCCTCGTTGTTTAACTTTCTCAGTCATAGCAAGTCCTCATTCTTCTGCACCCAATCAGCAAACTTAGCTGAACTGAAAGCAACTGACTGCTTGCTCGGGGACTTGGCAATGTTGATAGCAAAGCATGCTTGCCACTCGGGTTCAAAGCGTTCAAGGTATGTCATGAACGGACTAATCGTATCCTTAGTAAGCTTAGCGATAGCACCGAATACAATAATTGCACAAGCACCCGCACCCTCAGGGACTTTGGCATGCTTAGGGTCTGCAATCACCGACTCCCATGTAGGAAGCTGGTCTGAAAACTCTATGTATGCTTGCATATCCCGACTCGCTGACTCGCCTACCGCACCACTCATTGCACATATCAGGCTATCCGTATCTAATTGGGAACGAACCTTAACAATGTTAGATACCCTCTCCAATGAACGAGGCGATACGAATGCTGACTGCACCTTCTTTGGGTTGAAGATGTATGGGTTGTCTGACTGTGATTCGTCTAGGTAACTAGCCATTGCATGTGGGAACTGCTTGACCCATGCGATAACCTCAGGTGCTATGTCGTTATTGATAGCCCACCCAATCCACTCATCAGCATCAGGCTTTCTTACATGTAGCGGAATAATACGATTCATACTATGGGCTTTCAGGGAATCGCCTACACCATCAGAGGATAGATTGCCTGTGAGAAAAGTGATTGACTCGGGATGGATTGAGATATCACCTAGTCGTGGGTTAGCCACCTCTAGCATCGGGTGCAACATGTTCTTAATGGGGTCTGCACCTTTCGTATACTCATCTAACATTGTTATGACTGGCTTGCCAAGATGAATCTTGAATCTACTGTTAGGGTAGTAGGCAGTAGTCTTTGTCTCCCTATCAATGACAGGCATAGCGATATCGCCTAAGTCCATGTTAGGCACATCAATGTAAGACACCTCGTGTTGGGGTAGGCTTACGGATAGCGTCTTAAGAATAGAAGATTTACCTATCCCTGGCTCACCTCGTAAAAAGTAGCGGTTCATCGGGGTTGATAAGATGATGTTGCAAGCCTGTGCGATTGATACAGTCTTACCGAAATTGATTTCTGCCATTTTGATTCCTTATATTAAAAGTTTGTTGCTGTATGATTAAACTACCTACTGTTACTACGCTACACCTAACATTGTTAGAAAATTCATGACTTAGCTGCTAAACGACAATACGAATTTCTAACTATACTATATTGTAACACAATTAGTATCCTATGTCAAGTTTTGCGGTGATGCACTAGCCTTCCCTAACATTGTTAGAGTGCAGTCTGTCCCATCCACCTTCAAAGTATTTCTTGTATGGGTCTTTCTTGATATCGCCTATCTCCCTGTGCT
>Ga0181352_1000513_pt1 | contig 16432 bp, 32 predicted proteins | sample Fa13VDMLBSN_FD_130103 | JGI IMG/M metagenome (GOLD analysis project Ga0181352, IMG submission 130103) | Freshwater viral communities from Lake Michigan, USA - Fa13.VD.MLB.S.N | ecosystem: Environmental > Aquatic > Freshwater > Lake | place: USA: Michigan | collected 2013-09-23 | reverse complement strand
TCCCTTACTGCGTATGGATTTAGTCCCTTGCTTTCTGCCCATTGCTTGAATGCAGATACAGGTGGCTTTTTATCTTTGAATTGGAACGGGCTATTAGGAGCCTTTTGCTTCCATATCTTTCCCTTGTTGTTTTTTCTGTTGAAAGAACTTGTGGTGTTTCTTGTGCCGCCTGCGCCCTTGACACCTTGGTCTTGGAATTGACCATAGTCCTCCATTGAAAAAACCAACGAGAACTTATCACCCGAATAGTAGATGTTGTATTTGATGGAGCTGTAAAGTTCCTTGCTAAAGTTGTGCTTTCCTTTAGTCAGGTTGCTTCTTGCTTGCTGAACGACATACTTACCGAACTTAATAAGCACCGCAGATATCAACTCCTGACGTGCCATTTAGCAGATGCTGATTTCGGTGTTAGCAAGCAACACGTCAAAGGTTGCAGTCCATCCCGCAAGCAGGTTCTCGAAACGCTCCGAGAAAGGAACTGCCGTTGCACTACCATCCAATTGGTACAGGTCAGAATATAGGGTACCTCTGCGTAGTTCAGTGATGACATCGTTGATGACTGCCAACTGCGTGTTCAGAATATCCTGCTCGTTGCTGATTCCGTAGAACGGCTCTGCTTGGTCACGAAGATTCTCTTTGGTCTCATCTACAATATCCATACAAAGCAAGCTCACGTTCATTCGGACTATTTGTCCCTCGAATGTTGCTTGGTTGATGATGATATGGCTCAATGGGAAGATGGTCTGCTTGTTCAGGTCAATATCAAAGATGTCTCCTGTCGTGACCACGTTCACTTGGCTATGCGCCTCAAGCGTGTCCTTGAGCTTTTGGGTGATGTCGTAAAACTGCCTCATTTCTTTAGTTTTTCTAATTGCTTGCGCTCAACGTCTCCTTTTTCTTTGTCAAATGTGAGAAGGGTGAGGCATTGGTGAACACCCAATCTTCCCACGCTTTCAAACCTTGTGACATCTCCTTGAGCGAGGTGGTAGAAAGAAGAATACCAACCCCACTTTCGTCCGAACTGCGCTTCTGAGCTAAACTCGTTTGCGGGTTCTCCAAAGAGCGAATCGTAGCGTTGAGTAAGTCGTTTCCTAAACGATAAAAAAAAAGTGTTGCGCCTAATACAACATCCATTGGTGCTTGTTTCATTAGGTCGCAATACCTTTGCGCTGACTCGTATGGTTCTATCTCGTAACGCTTGCCTAAGTCCTGCGTGATGGGTCGGTATAACACCGCCATCGTTTTGTGCAGTTCTGATGTGCTGCTCATATAATTATCCAAATCCACGTACTCACCAAATGTGATGTCTTCGAGGTTTGGTACAAATCCGAACTCTTGTTTGCCAATGGTGAACCTTGTCTTCAGCGATGGCTTTTCGTTGAACATTCCGTTCAGGCGATTGACCACTCCAGCAAGGCTCTTGAACTTTACGTTGGGCAATTGAGCAAGAGGCACGTTGCAAAAGATTTCAAGCATCTTATGCGTCAAGAACTCCTCATCGCCTTCCAATCGTGCAAAGCGTTGGTATTGGTCGAGTGTGATTTCCGACAGGTCGGTGGGTACTACTACCTTGAGTTCCATAAATAAATAACCTTATGAATTTAGCGTATAGCATACCGCCCGTAGTTCGGTCGGCTTAATTTGTTGTAGGTTGCGTATCGCACCGCATCAATAGCGTGGTTGAATGCGTCTATAGGTTTGTTCAAGAGGTTGCCGTTCTTGTCTTCTACCCATTTGTAGTTTTGCATCTCCTTGATTAGGTTGTTGCTTCGTGGGGTTACGAATATCTTGTGTCGCTTCAGCACATCAATACCCACTATGACGCTATCTGCACCCTTCTGCGTGGGTTTAACGTTCCATCCCATACGATGCAGCTCCTCAATAGATTTGGGTTCAGCAGAGTCAGCAAATACCTCTGACCGCCTGTCAAGGTTCAAACTCTTGAAGTGGTTGCTAATGTCCGAATTAGTTAATCCAGTTTGATAGATCAGTTCGTCTAAGTATAGGTTGTCACCAGACTTATACACCGCAACTACGGCTGTAGGATCATTGGTGTAGCCAAAGTCCATCCCAAATGCCAATAAGGTTGCATCTAACGGCACTTCAGCATAACCGAACTGGAATATAGTGGCTCGGCTCATTCCGCGCTCTCCTAGACCATAAATCCGCCAATAGTCTTCGTCTGTGTTCTGCAGGCGTTCAATCTCCTCTACGATGGACTTGTCAAGAAATGGGTTGTCCTTGTATGTTGATTGGATGTACGTGACATCATCACGGGTCAGTAGCCTGTCGTAAATCCAATGGAACGCATCTGATGGGTTGTAGTCAATCCATATCTTGCCCGTTGTACGAACCAAGAGCTGAAAGAAGTCTTCCCAAGAAAGCTCGTTGGCCTCGTTGCAGAATAGGTAATCACGTCTTGCTCCCCGTTTCTTTTGCGGTTGGTCAAGGCTGATAAACTCAAAGAGGTTGCCGTTGAGGGTGTAGGTGTAGTCCGACTTATTATGCTTGGACTCATCATACAGGTCAAGGTTGCGTAGGATCTCAAAGAAGTCCCTGTATGCGGTCATCTTCAGCGATGGTAGCGACTTACGCACGATGGAGTACACCTTGCCCTTCTCTTGCATTGCCATAATGATTAGCATCTGCAAAAGGGAGTAGGTCTTACCCGACCGGCTACCGCCTTGATTTACGACTATGCGAGTTGGCGCAGTATAGTTGCGCTCAAACAACTCACTTGTCTTGACTTCCAGAACGGACAATCTCTACTTTGATTTGAGTTAGCTCATCAGATACCTCGTGTGAATTCTCGACTCTTGCGAGCTTTGGTGTCGTATACTCCGCCATCTTATTTAGCAAGTCCAACGCTCCTTTAGGATCGTCTGCTGCTACTTGCGTGAGCCAGATGGTCATATTCTCAAGATTGGCTTCAATGAGGTTTTGGAATGCCTCACGAATCTTGTTGGTCGTTTTGTTTGCTGCTCCCTTTGGTTTGCCCGCTGGGTTGCCGCTTACTCCTTTTTCAAATGGCATTGTATGAAATTGTATTTATCAACTAAATAACCTTCTTTGCAAGATGGTGGTTGTGCGTTGCTTGAAGTCGCTCTTTGTACTCTTTGATATCACCGTATGCAACGTGGCAGGTTCTGCATAGAGCCATCAGATTGTCAATGGTGTCTGCGTGCTTTGATCCTCCTATCCCTCGTGACTCTATGTGGTGGATGTCTACGGCTGTTGCTCCGCATACCTCACAAGGAATCCAGTCTGTGGTGCTAAAGCCCATTTCCTTTAGGTAGACCTTTGTGTTGTTCTTCACTTGAGTGCGTTGTAGTAGCAAAGATATTGGTCTACGCAGATGAGTGTACCGACTCTTGCTGCTGCATTAGCAAAAAGACCATCGGCCTCGTATATCTTCTCAAAGCGTAGCTTGGGTATGTGGTATGGCCTAAACATAAAGCAAGCGGTGTCTATGTTTCCGACTCTTGGTTGGTCAGTAGGGCGTAGCCTTCCCTCTTGTCCCCACGTTACAATTGATGAATCAAGCGAGTTAAGGTTGTTCCACTCCTCAATGAATTTGTTGTGTAGGATGTTGTCATCGTCCAAGAAGTACACCCAATCATCTTGTGTGAATTGGTCTTGATACAGATCAAGGAATTCGTTGCGTAGTGGGTGTCCCCAGTGTCCTGTGTTCTTTGAGTAGTAGGTTACGTTTGCGCCTGTTGATTCTTTGAAGTCAGTTGACGCATCCATCATCACCACCCACGTAGCGTAGCTTGGGATGTATTGTTTTATCCTCTTGAGGTTCTCAGGACGTGAGCAGGGGGTTACGATGTAAAGCATCGGAGTTCATTCATTTTGGTCATTGTAAAATCTTGAACGTACTCGTATAACGATTCCGCAAGGTCGTGAACTTGGTTGGGGTTGTCATTTAGCCTCTTGATTGCTCCTGCCCATTCAGAGGGATGGTTGATGGCTATACAGTTGTCCTTTGTGATGTATGGTGAATAGGGATGCGTGTTGCTCACCACAAGAGCGCATTTGCTGAATCCTGCCTCAAGCATCTTTAGGTGTGATTTGCACTTTGCGAACTCGGATGTTGAAAGCGGCACAAGGCTAACATCAAAGAAGTTGTAGAGTCGATGGTATGCGTTCGGTGGGAATGTTTTAAGCGTGTATCCTGCGTTCATCATCTGTGGGTAGTTGTCTACGTCCGCAACATACGCTTCATAGCCTGCGAGGTCAATTGTTGATTCTCTTACGTCTATCTGATGGTGGTTGCCTCCTATGTAGCCGAATCGTACTTTGTCGCTCGGCTCTCGCTCTATTTGCCAAGTTGGTACGCTGATTCCGTTTGGGATGATTCGGATGTTGGTGTTGTACTTCTTTACCTTCGAGGCAAGGTGCTTATTGGTTACCCATACCTCGTCTGCTGCTTTCATACTGCGTACAATGCGCTCTCGCATCTTGTCAGCATACATCCCACGCAAGGGGTGCGTTGGGGGCAGTACCCACCAATCATCTTGGTCTACAATTAGTTTGATTCCCTCCTTGCGGCATAGCTTCACAAAGTCCTCAAACGGCTCAACAGGAAATGCACGGCTTGCGAAGATGTGCGTGACCTTTGCCCACATATCGGGTTCCACGTCCGTGATTTTCTCTATAAACATAATGTCCGCCTCCTGATGGCAAATCAGAGGGGCGAACACTCGGTGATAGGAAACGCCTGAATTGAGCTTGTGAAAAGCAATAACAAAGGCTCTATTCATAGTGTTCCCCTTCGTTGCCGTTGGTTCCGATGATGTCCATACGTTTGTTCATCTTATCCTCATTGATAGCCCATTGCTCTTGCTTGACTTTGAGTTCTTCGTTTCTTGCCCAATCACGCATAGCGTAACGCTCAAGATGTTCCACCCACATACGAGCAGCAACTGCCCTGCGTTGGGGTTTGAAGGGGTAGGTCTTGCGTAGGCGAGCCATTGCAATCCTCATAAATTGGTCTCTCATATCGATAAGTCGTTTTCAGTTAGTAATGAACGCAGCTTGTCTCTTGTTCCCTCGTAGGCCTTGTGAACCTCATCAGGCATTGAGTCAGGAGCGTACTTGGTGTTAGCTCTCAAGAAGTGGTCAAGTTCCCAAATGATGTAGGCATACTTGCCTCCGTTGACGGCTTTCTCAAACTCGTCTTGTTCATCGGGTAGGTTGTATTCAAGTGTTGCTTTCATTTTGTTTAGATGCTTAAAAGAAGCCACACACCGAACCAAATGTTTACGGCAACTGAAGCAAGGTTAGCCAACGCAAGGGCTACGTTTGCTTCTTCTTTGTCTAATTCTTTGCGTGCAGCTATTCCTGAGCTAACTGCTCCGAGCAAAATGTAGATTGCAATTAGTGTTTTCATTTCTCTTTGGTGTTAAAGGACTTTTTAATGATCTTTATTTACGTTTTATATGCTTAATGATAGTTATTTCCACCATTTAGCGGATATAAAATATAAGTTTATTTCATAATGTCTTTGAGTTGATCGTAAACTGATTGAGCAGTTTCACCCCAATACAAATCGCACTTACCGTTCTCAATAGGTGGCTTCATAAAAAACGACTGCCACGTAGATGCTGGTGCCGTGTATCGATAGCAGGTGTCCTTTAGATCGCATCCCGCTCCGCTGCATTTTGTAATGTCACTCATAACGTACCAACAATAGTGTACGAGTCCAAGTCCTCGCCTAAGATGAAGAACTGCTTGTAGAGTTCAATTGCCTCCATTGTCTTGCGTTCTCCCTCCTCTACAAATTCAGGGCTGATTCCGTAGATGCCAATGTCAAGGCTGCCTTTGTCAACAGCAATAAAGTAGAACTTGTCAATCGGCACACCAAAGAGTCTGGTGTAGATAAACGCCTGTACATCGTAACCGTACTTCTTTGCCGAGTAAGGGAACGCGCGAAGATCTGTTGTCGTCTTCAGATCAGCCAAGAATCCATCAGCGTAGATGTCAGCCTTCGCCCTAAACGGCAAGCCGCCAATCATACCAATCTTTGGCACTTCAAACTCGCAGCCTGTGATAAGGCCAAGTACGTTCTCATTGCGTAGCAGGGCATCTGCGATGCGTTGAGCTTCGTCATACTCCTTACGGGTACAGATGTTTCGTTTGCCTTTTGCTTCTTGCCAATCTTTAGCATTTTTGCTTTGCACCTCAATTACCTCGTACTCTTCTACCTTATGAGGCTCAAGAGCCATTAGGTGAACCAAGCGACCTACGGCAAAGGCATCAGAGTCTTCGCTTCCGTACTTGGTGACGTAGTGGTAGGTCTTAGGCGAGGTCAGCAGCATTTTGCAAGCTGATGATGACAAGGCATTCTTTGAAAGATTACCGTAGTAGAAGGAGTCATCTTGCATCTTGGCTAGGATTGTTTCCATATCCCAAGTGCTTCCGTCAAGTAGTTCTATGATTTTCATCTGATTGGTTTTAATAAAGATACTAAATGTTTTTTACAAACGTACCATTGATCATCTTTCCTTTTCTATTCTTGATGACGTTGTATGCTGAGTTTAAGCAGTGTTCAACCTTCACGTCTTCAATGGCAGCCAAGTTTGTCAAGACAACAATTATATCGCCGATGGCATCAACAAGCTCTACTTTGTTTGACCTTAGGATAGCTTGAGACAGTTCACCACACTCTTCAATAAGTTTGAGGTATTGTGTCTTTGAATCGCCTTCTGCTATTAGATTGCGTTCGTTAGCCCAGTCTCTAATTGGCTGCAGCTGATCTGTAAGAAGCTCAGTGTATGGTGTTACGTTGTAAAATACTGGAGAACCAACAGTTGGCAGTGTCATATCCTCAGGAAGTCTTTGTTGGGCTTGCCAAGTTTTCTGTTTTCTGTTCTCTTTGTATTCTATAACGGTATTGAAGCCGGGATAAAACAACTTGACAAAGCCATTGTTGTCTTCACCGAAGATTTCAACAATTTCTGAATTTAGTATAGTTGGCTTCAGTTCGTGATCTGACGCCATTGAGTGCTTTACTGATTTAAGCATTTTTCTTAAAAATTAGGTTTAACATATTAAAGTGTCGCTCGTAAACGTGGAAACTGTTTGCGTTGTAGTACATCTGTCCCATTTCAACCTCTTGATAAAACTTGTTTACATCCTTCAACAATCTCTGTTGAACAGTAGCAAACCAGTAGAAGTCATTGAAGAAGCCATATATCGCGTCATTAGAACGCATATTGACAACGCTATGAAGCTTATTGTCCCTTATAAAGAAATGATGCGCTAGAGTGCAAATGAAGTCAGACATACCAAGACGCACGCTATCTAAGTGCATTGATGGTCTGTTGTAAATCATTATTGCTCTACGTGAATGCTTGCTCTGCTTAAGCTGAGCTAAGACATTTTTGTACTGACTATGGTTTTTATCCGAGTAGATCAGGTAGCCATAGTTAGAGTTTATCTCTTTATCAATGCTGCAGATGTTGTTCCATAGACCAGCGTGTTGGCCTATCTCTTCAACACTTAAGCTTTGAGAGTCGTACCACTTCAACTCTTGCTCAACGTACTTCATTGGCGTTGACCTACCGTTCAAAGTGATTTCTCTTTGTGTTGGATCAAGAACTAGTGAGGCATTTAGTACCTCAACCATCTTTGTTTCTCGATCAAAAACAAATTCTTCTTTATCAAGCTTATCCTTTAGCACAGACAAGACAGACAACAGTGCTTCACTATTTTTCATAGTCACCGTTTTTTAAGTTGTCAAGAGAACCAGCGTAAGCTATGAGGTCGAGTATGGTATCTCGCTTGGTGCTGTAGCCAAGTCTTGATAGCTTAAGAGCCATCATACACTTGTAGAAGTCTTCTGTAGTAATTTCTTTACCACACAACTCTGAAGCTATAACAGCTGCAGAAGCCATTGACTTAATCATTGGACCATATTGACGCTCCTTTTCTTCGTTGCGTTCAAAGATGATCTCGTTGGCGTGATCGAAAATTGTCATTGTATCTGATTGGTATTAGTGAATGTAAGCAAAAATGTTTATTTGGGAAAGGTTATGTTGTGCCATTCCATTGTATGGAAGTTGGACTCGTACCATTCTTCAAACTGAACTCGCACTAATGCGTCTCGGTAGGCCTTGCGAAGGTTGACTTCTTCAATTAGCTCAATGTCTTTGAGTATTGATTCAGGGATGTCAAACGACTTGAACTCACGGAGTAGTTGGGCGATTGTTTTCATTCTTCTGATGCTACGGTTGTTGCCCAATTGATATACGCATAGTAAATCTGCGAGTCAAGTGCGGGCGGTGGGTTGTGGATAGATGAGGTCGGGTATGCTGTGGTCATAATGTAACCATCAACATCCGACTGCTCCTCGCGGTAGGTGATGTCCATCTCGTAGGAGTAGAAGTCTTGTACGTGGTCATAGCCGAGCCATTTGGCAAGCACTTGGTCAGAGTTCAGGTTGTCTGGATCGTAGTCCTCAAGAGCATCCCAATAGGCTTGCGGAAGCACGTCCTTGTCTTCAAGCCAAAACTTCAAATCTTGATAGTCAAAATTCATAGTCCAACGATTTCAAGAGTCCATAGGTAAGCCCATACAACTACCGCAGCAGCGATGGCTTGAGCGATGAAGGTGAGTGTGTTTTTCACGGTGATTGGTTTTATTAAATTGATGAAAAATCTAATACTGCACGAAGCCCTTGAGATGTTATGGGCAGCCCTAATTCAGCAATAAGAGAACGAGTGACTAATCGCATACGTGTTTCTAAATACGATTTGTCAGAACTGTAATTGCAATGGTCTTTCGTAAGACCTTGATACAAACTCTTTAGTTGTGCAAGCTCTTGCTGCTTTTTGACAATGTAGTCTAATTGTTCTTGTGTCATCTGATTGGTTTTAAATGATACCCAAATGTATAACAACTTTTCAAGTTGTCAACACCCGAATCAACAAAATGAGTCGATTTACCAATTTTGATTATTCATTGAATAAAAAAGAGGGCTATTTGCCCTCTCTCCATTGTGTGTAGCATATTGCTACTGCTTGATCCTTGTCGGTGTACTCGCTCGCGATTGCTTCCACACATCGTTGGATATACTCGCTTTGCTTCTCACCACTTGCTGGTTTCGGGATTGGCATAGTTTAAAACTTTAAATGAAACTAATTGTTGGAGGTCTTGTAGTTCGAGTCGGCTAATAATATCCTTTCTGCCTTCTCTTTGGTACCACTTTCTTGTAGCATCTTGCTTTGTGCCAAACACAGGCTCAACGATCTTCTCACACAAGTTACGTAGCTCATTTGTGCGCACCATCACAAAACCACCAACCTCAGGCATATCAAAGGCAATGTACTCAGCTTTGCCATACATCCAACCAGCATCACCGTTTACGTTCTTGAACTCTACCCAAATGGTATTGGGATGGTTTCCGCCCTTGACGTCTACGCTTGTAGTTCCTTGAAGTCGAGTCACAAAGTAGTCAATGTGGTCGTAGATGTCGGTGTTGCGGTCTGACTTCTCGCAAGAGTAGCCAATAGCCTCACAAGCCTCTACGAACCTTTGAGCCGTGATGTCCCCAACTTGGTTAGAGTACTGCCGACGCTCCTTACTGACCATAAGCATTGTATAGTGCTTCAAGCTCTTGCAACCTACCACGCATACAAGATCCGCAGTTCGTAGGCTGCACATTGTCGTTGAATACTCGGTTGTAGATTTTATTCAGTTCAGTCTGCTCAAATGCAGTCACAACATTACGACCTTTCATCTTGCCAATAAACTCGTACTCCGTCTGCGTCAAGCATTCAGGCTTGCGGTAACGGAATATCTGATTGAGTTTTTCCTTACGGGCATCGCATCCACAGTCAACGCCTGTTGCTTCGCTAAACCAATCAACGGCAGCCTTGATGCCTGTAGCAGTTGTGATCTGCTCAATGGTGTCACCCAAGCCGCTTGGCTTCCTGCCACGCTTTGTAGGTTTCGTTGCAGTCGGTTTGGATTCGTTCTCTTGCATTTTTTAGGGTATTAAAGATTGAACGTGCTGAGATTTTAGTTTCATCCGCCAAGGTGCGAATGCTCATATCGGTGTTGTGATAGAGGTGAAAGATTTTTTTATCGTACCAATGCCAGTCATCGGCTGTCTCCCAGATCTCATCGTATAGACTTTGTAATTCTGTTTCAGCTTCTATGTTGGCCTCTTCAAAGATTAGTTCATCTTCAAGGATAGATACGTCTACGAACTCAAATCTTGCTTTTGCTTTCATAATTGCTCCATACATATTGCGGAGCGTTACATAAACAAAAAAAGTATTTATTTCTGTTTCATTGTACATTATTTTATTTACGTCTTTAACGTAGTCATAAAGTCTAATGTACATCTCTTGAACAATATCTTGCGCAAGCTCTTGGTCTGCACCAAAGCTTTTAGTCATACGAATCCAGTCCGTATGGCGTTTCGCAAGTATTGTCAGGAGTTCCAACTAATCTCGAAAATTATAACAAACAAAGCAAACTGAAGCTCGTGCTGAAGATCATTGCCATCTTCATCAGTAGTTGAGGCGTAGTTCACGCCTAACAAGAATCCAGTGATTGGCCAAATGTTTACTTCAAAATTCATCGAATGTCTTTTTCAGGGTTAAATATAGCTCTTTATATTTAGATAACTCTGTTATCATATCGTTCAGGTGTTTTACCTCGTTCAGTAAAGAATTCAAATCTGGGTTCTCAAGTGCCTCAATCGGGTTTACATCTCGCACTTCACAGGCCACCTTGTACGCCCATCGGTAGTCCTTGTACAACATACGTGCCTCGTGGCTTTTAATGGCGTGGATTACGCTCGTATGGTCTTTGTCTATCACGTGACCAAGCTCCATCAAGCTTGCGTGTTGGCGATAGGCTTTTGAGAATGCGCCTCGGGCTAAAACGTACTCACGTTTGCGTGTGTCGGTGTCCGACAATCCTAAGCGAGTCATAAAGGTTGAATAGTTCTGCTGAATCTTTTGTAGTTCAAATGCTCTCATTTGCATTTGCAGAGTTTAGCTCTGCCCTCTTTTTGATTGGTTATTATTTTGCTGATTGGTAAAACAAAGTGCTTATGGTCTTTTAGCCTTTTGATTTTCATCTGTGAAGCCCACTCAACAAGCTTTTCTTGATTGTCCTGTACGATGGTGTACTCTTGAACTAAGAACTCGGTGCCATCAACCTCAAAGCATTCATACTGCTGAAACGGTGAGAAGATCTGTTTCATAGGTTGTCTTCAATAATCTTTTGAAGTCGCTCGATTTCGTAGTGCATCTCCTCGTTGTCCACTCGCATCTTGGCATTAGCTAAGTACATCTCGTTCATCTTGCTTTCAATGAACTGACGATAGTCAATAAACTGCTGCAAGAGCAAGTCTGCGTAGTGGCAATTCATTACGTGGTTCAGCATCTCATCCTGTACCTCACGCCCGTTTGCTTTGTCTGCCGCTTGCTTGGCAAGCCACATAGCAGTACCTGCAAGCATTAGTTGTTTCTCTCTGATATAGAGATCGTGGGAGTCGTCAGAAGGGTACATCAGTAGAGGGTATTTGGTCTTCTTTAATGCCAAGCAAGTTACGACCATTTATCTTAAATCCTACATTACCAATTATAGACTGTAGAACTAAAGGCGTCTCAAGTGGCGTTACACGTCCACCAGTTTCCATTTCTTTAATCTTGCGAACGTGAATGTGTGTGTACACCCAGTCACTTTCGTGCTGCGAGTAACGATGTATAACAAGTACGGAGTCGGCACGGTTACCCCACTTGCCTCCTCCTTCAATATCAGAAGTCATCGGTGGCATTGGCATCCCAGCATAAGTATGACTAGGCGGATGTGTCTTGCGCATTGCCTCCGTAACAGGATGAGTATTTACAATAGTCGTCACGTTGTTCTTGTGAGCGAATACCCGAATTGCAGACGCTACCTCATAGTGGTATTCGTGCATACCTGTCTTGCCGAGTTTCTTTTGATCAGTTGACAACGAGTTGTACGGATCAATCATTGCTCCTGTAAAATCCCATTCGTTTTTGATTGAATCCATTACATCTAGAAGTTCAAAGGCGTTGAATAGCCTGTTGCCATCAATGAATTGAAAGTATTCGTTTACAAAATCAAGCTTACGGTGCATAGTTAGCTCATCAAGACCTTGAATAGGCTTGCACGCAAGAAACTCAATAAGTTTTCTTTTTAATGAGTGGCAATCATTCTCTGAAGAATATATAAGCCACTTCTTGCCAAAGTTATATGACTGAAGAAGCATAAGGTACATCAACGTATGGGTCTTACCCACGTTGGCGTGGCCAGTAACAACTACAAACTCTCCGTCTTTAAATCGTAGGTACTGATCTAACTCAAAGACGCCAAGCTTGCCTGTGTCGTAGTATTTGCCTTTCAATGCGCGTTGAAGATACGGAAGTGAATCTTCGTTCGGTAGTAAGTCAGGATGTTTCATTGTATCTGATTGGTCTTACAAATATAGAAAAGTATTTCAAATAAAAAAGCCTCCCGAAGGAGGCTCTATCACAACGATGCCAAGAAACCAATCAGAAAGGCGAATCGCTGCGTGTTGCAAAGTGTTCTGCGTGTGAAGCGGGTGCTGCTGATTGACCAGACATCCACTTGTTAAACGTCTCTGCATTAGCCAAGATGGTATTCACATCGTGACCAGCTGCAGAGGCGTACTCAACTGCTGCCTTCAGGGCAACTTGGCGGATGATGGAAGTGGAACGTTCATCTCCTGACGATTTCGAAGCGTTGGAAAAGCTGCCTCCGAAACTTCCACCACCGCCAAAATTGTTCGGGCGTTGGATTTTAATAGTACCCTTTTCGTTCTTGGTGTACTCTACCTCATCGCCTACGGCATACGAGGGGGTTTGTGATTTTGCAAACGCAGTTCCGAAGTCACCGTTGTCAAAACGGATTTCTAACTTGAACAGGTCTTGCCATTGCCCCGTTGGGGTGATGCTTACGATTTTAGCCATTGTGTTGATTGGTTTTAAATGAATAGATGTGATTGCTGCTCCAAAACTTCGATTCGAGCCTTTAGCTCTTCAACCTTGCTTTGTAGTGCTTGGATTTGCGCTTGCTGCGCTTGCATTGCTTGGGTGTAAACCTCTTGAGAAAGTGATAGTGTCATCTGATTGGTATTTAAGTTTGACTCTACAAATATAATCAAGATTCGGAATCTACAATCAGTCCTTCAAAAATTATTTCAGCCGTGTCCTTTGGAAGCGATGGGTCGTAGGTCATCTTGATCCTGTCAACATACTTAGGTGAGTCGTCCTTAACTCCACCCCATTGCTTAAACGCATCCAGAGCAAACTTGATTGCCATCACGCTATTGTCTAAGTCGTAGCGGTAGTGGACTCGGCACTTGATGCTGACGTGGTCAAGCTCGTATTTGTCAAACTGATCTAGTTGCTTTAGAACTTCACCGCAGTGCTTCTCTTTGGCTTTGGCTCGGACTGTCCAGTGCTTAGATGCATAAAATGCATTTAGGCTCGGCACCTTGCCAACAGTTACCGTGTAGGATGTTAGTCGGCCTGTTGGTACCCGCACTGAATAGCAAAATGATAATCCAACTTAGCAATTTGCGCCAATAGCTCTTGCTCTTTGTATTTCGCCTGTTGGCGAGCAGCATACGTGCTATCGCAGTTTGCGAACAGGGAAGCGCACTCCGCAAGGATAAAGTCAATCTTCCTGCGTTTGGCAGGGTTAGTATAATACTGCATACTTGACATTGATTCCTTCATTTGTTGTGCTTGCTCCTGATTGCTCATCTGCTTGGTTGTGGACTTGGCGTTCTAATTCAAACTCAAGGTGCGCGATAGCCTTGCGAATGTCTTGGGTGATTGGGTTGTTGGGCTTCTTTCCTGCTCGCATCAGGTAGGTGAGTGCCGTACCTAAATTGTAGTTATCAGGTTGGAAGTCCATCACCACATCCTTCGCCTCGATGCCGAGAGTCTTGCCGATGTAGTAAGGTGGGGTCTTGCTCATTTCCTGTTGGTTTACTCGAAGGTAACTCGTCCCAATAAATGAAGATGTGGTCGTTCATTATTTAGAATGATTATAAATTACCATAACAACTTTGTTATATCAACTTTATTTTGTTTTTTATACAAGTTAAGTTAGTTAGTTAAGTTATTATAGTTATTATTAACTTACTTAAGTTACCTAACTTATATTATCAACTTATAAGTTTACTAACTTATCTTGACTATCAACTTATAGGTGTACCATTTCGTTGACGTCACCAAAATGGTAAGTTGCGTTCTAACGCATCCAAACTACTCAAGGTATAGAACTATACCCTTTCGCATATAAAGTCGCTTAAAACGGCTCTAATGCACCTTAAAAGGTATAATTACTCGGTGAGTTTATCTACCCAACGCTTGAACAGGTAGAGAATCAACAGAACCACCAACGCACCAAAGACCATCTGGTCGAAGTTCCAGCCCTTACGCTTCGGTGCTGGCTTGGTGATGACCTTCGTTTGAGTCACTCGGATAGTATCAGGCAAGCACGTAGCCTCAACCACGACCTTTCGGTCTATGTACTGAAGCTGAAGGCGTACCTTGTCTTGGTAAATCACGGTGTCCTTCATCACCTCTAATGTGTCTATGAGGTACTTTGGCTCCGTTACAATTACCGTGTCCCGAACAATCACACTCTCGAGGATGGGTTGAGCAGTACGGCATCCACCAACTCCCGCAAGAGTCACACTCAGGATTGTCAATGCTGCAAGCAGGGACTTCCGTTTTTTCAAGTTCATTAAGCCATTCATCAAAGTGGGAGGTATTTGGTTTTGCCATTTAGCTTGACTGCTTTTAGTTTTTGTTTTCGGTTCTTGCCCTCTGAATAACTAACGTGAACCCACGCAGGTTCTACATCGGTGCCAAACTCCCAAATGAGTTGGTCATACTCCACGTTGCGGCTAATCCACTTGAATAGCACATCATTGCCTCCGTGAAACTTAAGGTCGGCTGCTTGTGCCTGCGCGTGCTGCGAGGTCTTTGCGCCTCCTACTTTCTTGTTGACTTCAGGGCTGCGGTACGCACTTGTCACCTCAATGGCTCCTAATGCGTCTCTCGCAGGTTGTAAGACGTTTTCTGCAAGCGAACGAAGGTTTCCCTCAAGATGATTGGGAAGTGCGTTAGGAAGGCCCGTATTCGTTTGGGTTAGTTCAGCGAGGCTAAAGTTTTTTGTCATTGTATGTTTTTTCGTAGTACAACTCTGCTTGGTCGTTAGTCCATTGGGTGTGCGGGTAGTCATCAAACACCCGTTGACCTTCGATGTGGGCATTCTCAATCTCACGCCTGTGCATCTCCTTTGCTGCTTCAGTCAGGTCATACACCTTGCAGGGGATGCCGTAGTCCTTTTCAAGACCTACAAGCTGAAGCTCTAACCATTCAATGCTTGTCATAAAATGCTATGCAGTTCGGTTATTTTCCGAGTTCAACGACCTTGACTTGCGTATGGCTTCTTGTAGTTCTTGCTCGCCTTGTTGCTGCTTGCACTCTTTGAATGCTTGCCTCGCTTCTTGCTTTTGCTGACGTGACTACTTGTCGCTTGTTGCTTTGCCATCTTTAGGGTCTTTTAAAAACATAAGTGCAAACGCTCCCATCAGGAACGCAGATACCTCCGTGAGGGTTGCTCGCTGGTAGAAGACCAGAACGAAGCATAGCCCAATAATAAGAAGTCCCAAGATGGTGGTCTTGGGATTCTTAAAGAGTCGCTCAATTAGCACGATTCTTCTCCTTTAGCCAATCCCTGCGCCACTTCCACAAAGTGTAGGCAAGCGATGCCATAAGCACCGCCAATCCCATAATCTGATGTACGTAGCCAACGAGCAGTCCTGCGCCTGTTAAAGACCAAGATGTGATAACTGAATCAGCAGATTCCTTTGTCATTGCTCAACAAGAGGTACAGGAGGTTGGCAGTAAGCTGCTTCGGGGTTAGCCTTGCAGTATTCCTCTGCGTATGCTTGCTCCCATCCTGCGATGATATGCACACCACAAGGGGCAGGCCAAACAACGTAAGAGGCAAAAGATGTAGCAAGAGGCTCACCAGCCCACAGGATGTCTACTGCGTACTTCGGTGATGTCTTCAAGCAAACTTGGTTGCCCTCCTCATCTGTACCCCATTCGGTGCATAGGTAGCCCAACTCAACTACTGCCGTAACCAGCTCAGGATTCCAAGTGGTGTAGGTTTCGCCTTCGGGGTCAGTACCAGTTGTTTCAATCTTGGCTTTAGCCGTTGCCCATTGGGCTGGAGTAAACTCGTACTTTTTGTAAGTCATCATAGCGTGGTCAATTCTGCCAGTTGGGCGTTAGTTAGGCGGGTCTTGAATAGTAGGGTTTGCTTCACGTTTTGAGGGGCCAAAAGTGATGCCGAAGCGTCATTTGCAAAAAACAAGTTTGCCAAGCTAGTGAAC
>Ga0181352_1000512_pt1 | contig 16455 bp, 20 predicted proteins | sample Fa13VDMLBSN_FD_130103 | JGI IMG/M metagenome (GOLD analysis project Ga0181352, IMG submission 130103) | Freshwater viral communities from Lake Michigan, USA - Fa13.VD.MLB.S.N | ecosystem: Environmental > Aquatic > Freshwater > Lake | place: USA: Michigan | collected 2013-09-23 | reverse complement strand
CACTTGGATCAACTATCTCACTGTTGAATACAAACAGTTTAGTTGATGGTCCAACTAAACTTACGTTAAGGAAGGACATTCCTGTTGTTGGTTATGCTGCTGGAGCAAAAACATCTGATCCAATGACAGCCCAAACATCACGCATAGATTTAAGTGGTGGACGTACTCGTGTACCGGGCGCATCAAAGATATCTACAGCAACTACCCTGCATGTAAATAAGAATGTAGTAGAGTTAAAGAGTGTTCCAGCTGAATTAATTGGAAAGCATGTTGCTGATTATCAAGGTAAGAAATATTACGCGCTTGATTCAGAGAATGGTATTCCAGTACTTTCAGTTGATGGTATTTCAGTAAAAGACCGAATAGACGGTTACGCATATTTGGTTACAACTGATGAAAAACCAACGCTGAAGTCTAAGTATATGATTCTTAAGCCAGAAACAATGCCACAAGACGCTGTTGTTTCTGGGCGAGCTGCTCAGTGGAACTCTCAGTTGTCATCTGTTTTGTACAACGTATGGGGTAAAACTTCTGCGCTTGCATCCAGTATGGTTGGTCGTGTTGATGTTGTTTCGTACAATCAATTAAAGCAACGTGCTATTAGCACAATGTCCAACGTAGAGGGAATGCCTAGCAAAAACGTAGGTAATTATGACGTTGGTCAAGATGCATATGAAGGGACTATTGAACACGCTGCTGGTGTAATGTCTCAACTTGGAGCTGGTGCAAAGATTCAAGAATATGCTGACCAAGCACTTGTAAGCACATATGAGTGGATTAATAGAACTATCCCAGAAGAGCAAGATGCTGTAAGAGAACGTATTGATAGAGGTTTAGATTCTGCTCGCCGATCGTTGTTTGGATTAACATCACAGGATATACGGCAACGACCACAGATAAACTACGACCCAATTCAAACTAGTAGATTTTTAGTATCTGACGATGGCAACTTAAAGGGTCATCCGTTAATGTTCTACACTGCTCGAACTGGAGCTGCTCGTTCTGAAGGACTTGTAGTTCGTGATGTAGCTGCTGACTTAATGGATTACTTCAATGGCTTTGACGAATCCAATGAAGTTGCTGACAAGGTGGCAAATGCTTTACTAAAGTCTCAAGACGCTGCGGCATTTCAATCTGAAATGACTAAGCAGGGTCTAGATGAAGATCAAGTCAAGAAGGTTGTTTCAATACTTGAGCAAAATGCTGGTGTATCTACAACGGGTGTAGCATTTAGTAATGACACTGTAGTTGGATTACTCCGTGACTTTATTACTGGTTACAGTAATTGGACTGATGGACCTAAGCAACGAACAGTATCTGATTTTAACTCTACGCTTCAAGGTTTAGTTGATGGAGAGATGGTTCCTCACATCGTCAATCAACGAGCTTTAATTGCTAATGCAGCAAGAGCCTACGCTCAAATGCGTGGCATGCCAGTTGGTCAAGTTCTTGAGAACATGGGCACAAATCTTCATGGTGAAGAATATGCAGGTGTATCTGCTGTTGCGCATATGATGTCGTTAGACTTGAATAATCGCTCCGCTGCAATGAAGTCCTATAACGACTATTCTATTCATGATGTTATCTGGGTAAATGGTAGCAAGGATCCAGTTGTAATCTTAAAAGAGTTTGGTAAGGCAAACCGGTACTCGGCTGATTTACGTGAGAAAGCTTCAGCGGATAGCAATGGCATATTGTATTTAGCCGTTGATCAAGCTGAGAACACTGTACGTATTGCCACTCCTAAAACAAATCCTGTGACAGGCGAAACAACTTACGTACTTGGTAAGAATGTGCATGATGGCAAGGCTGGTAGTGAAGCCATTGCAAGGCATTTTGATTTACCAACATCAAAGGGTACGTCGGCATCAACTGGTGAGATGTTGTTCAGAGGAGACGAGTTACCAGACGGTGGTTACGGACGTAAGCAACAGCAGGTGTATGACAACGTAAACGATACTAATGTTTACGTAAACCGATCCAATGAAGAAGTTGCTTCTCCGGGATTAAAACTACGCCTTGCTGGATTGATGTCTGGTGGTCAAAAGTCATACGCTGGCGGTCAGTTACTTACGATTATTAATATGCTTCAGTCAAGCAAAAAGGTAGGTCAGTCGCAAGTTGTTACTGTACCTCTTCCTCATTCATGGGGCGCAGACATGTACGATCCAACAGGACCGTATAGCGGTGAGTTTAAATTTGCAAACTTTGATCAGGTGCTAGATGCAATTGAGAGTGACCCTAATGGTGAGATGTACAACGTACTGCCTCGCCATTTAAAAGTTACCTATGAAGGAAAGGGTAAGTTCACCATTACTGACATGGGCTTAGTTGGTAATGAAGAATCACCAATGCGTCGTTCGCTTGGTAACTTTGTTGATGTTGCAGCTGGTCGTGGCAACAGACGTATTGCACCTGTAGAAGTTTACGTAGCACGTCGGTTGCTTGCAGAGCAGGACATTATTGCTGGCATAGCTCCAACACCAGAAGAAGTTGCAGATGGAATTGACCCTCGTCAATCCAGCGTGTTTAAGCAAGTTGAGACTCCTACTGGAAAGAATCCATTGTCGGGTGATCCGGGTCAGTGGAATAGACGTTCGTTATTCTCTCAGGGATATGACCCACTTGCATTGGCCGATGACGTTCAATCGCCATTAGCTAAAAGCCCTGTAGCAGAAGCAGAAAATTCTGTAGTTGATGAAGTCAGTGTCGTACTTGATGAATCTTTAAAGCCAGATCAGGTTGAATTTGATGTGGACTCTAGTGGTGTTTACCAAGCTCGTGGTGGAGTAAACATGGCTGGTGTGCATAAGGGACTTGATTTTGTAGCAACTGCATTCAACGAGTTGAATGGTACTGCTCGATTATTAATCCTTGGCGGTGATATGGGTGTAGCATTCAACCAGTCATGGATGCTTGCAAACCCAGCAGTCATGATTGAACACATGGCTGATCCAAACAACCGTAGCTTTGGTCCAGCCATGGCAATGCGAGCAATAGGAGCAGCTTTACCAAACACTCCTGCATTGATGGGAGATGCATTCCACAACAGTAAGATTCCTGTAAGTGCATGGGGTGACAACTATGTCCATGTCATGATGGAAAAGGTCTTAGCCAAAACACCGGGGTTAACTTTAGATATGCTTGAGTCTTATGGACTCAACCTTGAGTACTTACGTTGGCACAAAGAATGGAAGGAAGGCTTGTTGAATAACCCTGACATTCAACGAGAAGACGTTCCACTTAACTATCGCCTTCGTGATTACTATGGAGACAGCAAAGTAGTTCAAAAGGTAATGCCACACCTTGCGCCTCTTGAGCGAGCAAACGTCTTCTATAAAGACCTTGCTGCGTTGATTGACTTCCAGCGTGTATGGCAACAAACACAGGAAGCAGTTCCGCCATCTGACAAGCGTGATGCTAGTGGAAACACGCAGGTTGCTGGTGATAGCACAAGCCGTCCATATTACCGAGAGAACTTACGTCGCCAATACGCAGAGGCTATTAACCTTCTTAACGGTAATCAGTCTGGCCAATATAGTGATGTAGAAGGGTTGGCACGAGCGCAGAAGGCTGTAGCCAATATGTTTATCTCATCTAGGTATGCTCGTAGCCGTGTGCTGTTGAACCCAGTGCTTGGATTAACGGTATTTGGATTGAAGTCTGGTGCTAATAAAATCTCTCGTATGGCAATTGGTAAAGACGTTGCCAATACTACATTGGAAAGACAAGTCTATGGTCTAGGACCAGAGGGATTTGACTGGAGAGTTCGCAAGCACATTATCAAGCGAGTGCTTGGTGCATACATGAGTAATGCAGGTTTGAAGCTGGCTACTAGTACGCCATTGATCGTCCCTGCTTTCATGTCGTTATTTAGTTCTGATGAGGAAGAACGAGCTGAGGGATTCAAGGTCATCATGGATAACTTTGCTTTCAACAATGGATTCCTCCAGATATCAACACCTTGGGGCAAGAAGTATCAAATGACTATGCCGGGTGCTACAGGTAGGACATTGCGTCAAACTGAAAACATAGCACGGCGTGTATTTACTAAAGATACAGGTGCATGGCAGGACGTACCTGAATGGACGTTTAAGCAGTTTGTTTTGAATCAGTTGTCCCCAATGATGCAAACTATGAAAATGGCTGCATTCGGAAAGACGTTTGATGGTGAAGACGCATTTGCATCTAATGAGTCTTATATGCTCTGGAGGCAGAAGATGATTGAGACTCTTCCTGACGGTTCGCTCAGGAAGACTTTAATGGAAATGGCGCCAAGTGAACTAAGTAACTTCATTGTCAACTCAGTCTTTAACGTATCTGCTAGGGATGCATTAAAAGACATTGACATGAAATTGCATAAGCGTTTAGTGTTTGATGAAGAGGCTACGTTGTCTGATGACGATGTACAGTTCGACCTTATGAAGTCTGCATTGAACTTCTCTGGTGCTGGTGCAACTGAATACGATGAGGACTATGAAGCTTGGTTAAAGGTCTATCAAGATGGCGCACCTCGTTATAAGTCTATGAAAGAAGAGCGAGACAATGCCCAATACAAAAATATGTGGCAGGAGTTCAACGGTAAAGACTTTGGTGCATCATTAGACACATTCGTAAGAGGTAGGCGGGAATGATTGACTACAGGCAAACACTAATTGATATTGCGTTGCGGTATGTTGGCACAGAGGAACAGCCGCTTGGCAGTAACCGTGGCTTCCTAATTGATAGGTGGAACGCACAAGTCAATGCACCTATTGGAAGTTTCTGGTGCTGTAGTTTTGTATCTAGTATGGGCATGGAGCTTGAAACTAAATGTGGTATTGACTGGCCATTACCTTTTAGTGCAGATTGCGATGTCGTTTACTGGGCTGCCAAACGTAGACTTGCATTGAGTAAGACTGGATCTCCCGGAGACTTAGTCATATGCCACAGGAATGACGACGCTTACCATATTGGTATTGTTGGCAGTAGAGACGAGAACGGATTGCTTCAGAGTATTGAAGGCAATAGTAACAACGACGGTAGCCGTAATGGGATTAAGGTTGCGTTACGACCTAACGTTATGGCTGGTAGGAATGCTGTAAACGTATCCTATATCAAATGGTCTAAATTAATTGACGATAACGCCTCTACGATTTTAATCAATGACAAAAAGGTTGATCCGATATTTGAATACGGGAAACTGTATGTGCCATTGCGGAAATCACTAGAGGCGTTACACGGAGTATTACTTACAACACAGAACCTGAAGAGTACAGCCGATGGTTCAACGTGGAATGGTGAACCTATACCTTATGGAATGATTACCAGAACTGGAAGTCGTTACATAAGAATGTCCGATTTCATCACTCACTTTAAGCTAAAGTCAGTAACATCAGACACGGCTATAAAGCTGTACCCTTTATAGGTTGAGCATGGGGTCATAAAAGTCAGAGAACCTTGCGTACTTAGACTGGAATGTTAGGAGACTGATACCAGTTCTCCCGTTCCTGTTCTTTGCTGTAATGACCTCAGCTTTGTCTTCATCATCTTGCTGTCCATCTTGAGTACGTTCGTAATACCCAGCACGATAGATGAACTGTATGACATCTGCATCTGATTCGATATCGCCAGACTCTCGCAAGTCTGACATCATTGGACGCTTGTCCTGCCGTTGCTCTACAGCCCTAGATAGACTAGACAGTGCAATGACAGGACATTTGTACTCACGTGCAATGTCCTTCAACCCTCGACTGATAACACCGATATCTCGTGTCCTATTCTCAGACTTATAGGATGAAGGCATCGCAATCATCTGTAAGTAATCAACAACCACCAAGCCAACATGAAAAGATTTTTGCGTATCCCTAATTGCGTCTCGGATTCCTCCAAGGGTGACAGTCTTATCTGCGACAATTCTGACATGAAGTGACTTAGCCTCCTGAGCTACAACCTGTAACTTATCCTTCTGATAGTTATTCAGCTTCTTAGTCTGGATAACCTGGCTGTCTACTTCGCTGTAGATCGACAACATACGTGCTGTAACCATGTCCTTAGACATTTCAGCACTAACGATCAATACGCCGACCTTCTCATCTAGTTGACGCATGTAACGAGCGGCGTTCCAAGCGTACTGTAAACCAAGACTAGACTTACCCATAGAAGGTCGTCCGCCTACAATGATTAATTCTCCATCACGCCATCCTCCTGTTACTGAGTCTACTTCCTCATACCCACTAGGGACACTAAATGTTGTCTCATCTTGTTCCCTGCGGATTGCTGCATCAGAAGCTGACAAAATTAATTGAGATAAATCGTCAGTCGTGTTTCCGGAATTGGTAAACGAAACAGAGTTATTCAAATCGGCTACGATTTTATCGATGTCCGTGTCGCAATCAGATGCCTTCTTACTTGCCAATTCAGATGAAAAGATAATCTCTCTACGTCTATGATAGTCAATGACTAACTTGACGTAACTCTCGTAGTTAGATGTACTTGGAAGTAACTCTGCGCACTGCATGATGTACCCTAGTCCACCACACGCTTCTAGTGCGTTGCGCTTCGTCAACTCCTCATTTACGGTCACAATGTCTATGTCTTGGCCAGATGCGTCAATAGCCGTATAAGCCTCCCATATGAGGCTGTGAGCTACCCTGTAGAACATCCCCTTGTTGATGTGCGTGAGGCTCTTGAATAATCTCTTACCACCAAGGAGAACAGACGCTATAAGTGATTGCTCACTCATAACGTCCGATGGAATCTCTATGTTGAAGCCAAGGCTTCTATTTGTTTCTTTGTTCATTAATGTATTCCGTCAATCTCACAATGTGTACTTCATTGATTACGTCCTGTAGTTGCTGTCCCTTAAGTGGTGGCTCAACTCGCCATGCCCTGTAACCACCAGTCTTCTTCAGTACAAGAACAACAGTAGGGTGAAGCTTATTGGGGTCAGTCCCCAGTCTGATGCCTTCGCTAATGTCGTGAGTGACCATGTGCGGTTGAGCATCGCCATACTTCTCTACAGCCACGTAGTTAAGAACCTCTGATGGTGTAGGTCTAAACTTACACCGAGTAAGAATACGCTGTGCTCCAGCAAGTATGTCTTCGTCTGTCAATCCATTGATTGCTACTCGATAGACAGTTTCACTGGTGCTGTTCCACGCAATAGAACTAGGCAGTTGCGAAAGAATCGCTAGTAATTTATCCGTTGTTGTCATTGAACCAATCCTCCACGTTTATTGATGTTGTTGTATTTGCATACGATGGTGATGCATATGTGTCCCAATGCTTCCATAAAGAACGCACTGTTACCATTTCTGGCTTCCATTTACCTAGCAACTCCTTTGTGCGAACATATACGTCGTCACTGGTCACTCCTGCCTTATGCATTTGCCATATGATAAGTCGCGCATCTTTCCATTCCTTGTCAGTAATGGTGAGTAACTCAAGAGTTTGTAGGTTCCATCGAGCCACCTTAAACTGCTTGTATAAGATAAACGCAGGGTCATCTTCCTTTGCAGTATCTTTTCTCTCTTGCTTAACTGACGTGACCTTTACGTCAGGTTTATGTTCGACTGAATCAGGGAATAACTTATATCCATTACTGGTTGTTCTCCCATTAGGAGAAGTTCTTGCATTGATCTCAAGCAGTCTCTTCTCGTTTATCTTCATACCTGTTAGGTAGTGCAGTGCAGTCTTGACTGTTGTTTCGGACAGCCCCGTGCATTCGACAAGCCTCTTAATGCTAGGCCAGCAGTAACCATCGTTGTCAACGTGCATGACTAAAGCCATAAACACAACAAACCCTGATGGAGTAAATGACGTTATGTGGTTTACAAGTAAGCGGTCTATCTGAACAAATCCAGACGAACGCTCACCCGACAAGCCGAATGACTTGCCGTTGAATACGGTAATCATGCCTTACCTCTAGTTGTTATAGGGACATTCGGAACAGTATCTCTGTACCTTGGTATCTTCCTCTGATAGTTTTGTCAGACCAGCTTCATACACATCAGCCAGTGGCAAAGGTGTTGAACTGATAATCTCTAGTGCTTTGTTGATATCATCAACAGTCCATCCATCAGGAATGTTGATTTGCTTTAAAGGTTTCTTCTCTTCCTCTTGTTCTCCTTTTAGTTCTTTCTCAAACTCTGTTACAGGAACACCACGCGATTTAGCTGATTCTAGAATAGCCTTCTGCTCAGCCGTTCCAATATGTGCCACAAGCCTGTGATGAGTCCAACTAAGACCAGCAACACGGTTATCAATAGGGACATTACTAGCCACCCAACTCCAGTTAGCGAGACTTTGATAAGCACACCCAGTTGCATCCATAGCTTGCGCATACTTCTCGCCATATCTCTTCTGTCCGTAATTAAGTGCATCGCCAATAGCAAACTGAAACGCTGTAGATAACTGTTGTAATGTAGCCATCAGTGTTAACCACTGATCGTATTCAATGTCTTTCCTGAACTCTAAGCCAACGTCTGTAACGCTGACTGCATCTGGAATACTACCTATGTAAACTAATTCGTCACTCATGTGTTCTGTCCTGTGATGTAAAAGGGCCACGGTGTTGATGTCCGTGACCCTTCATTTGGTAGTTGTGCTCCGTGGGATATAGTTACGGAGCAGTCAATCTTACTGCTCTGTATCGGTTGCCGTCAATGCTTTAATCGTAACATTTTCAGTAGGCTGAGAAATACAGAATAGGTCAGGGTGCTCGTCAACCAAAGTGAGTTGCACCTCTCTTGGTATCTTGCTTTTGTATACTTTGTATTGTTCTACAACAGCGCCACATGACACCGGAATAACCATAGCTGCCTTCTGCTCATCTAAGATTGTAAACGATGCTGGTACTGTACGAAACGCAACTTGACCCCATGGACATTTCCATGTCTTAGCCTTGCCAGTTAATTGCTTCTCAGCAAAGTCTACTATCTGATCGCCATATCTGTTTTTAAGCCATTGAACTTTTCGTTCTTTCTCTTTGACGAGTTGCTTGCAACGATCAATTACAGATTGCATAGCCAGCTCTTCAGCTTTAAGTTCGGTTTCGTATTTTAGTAAACGCTGTAAAGCTAAAAGAACGTCATCCTCTGTTTTAAGTTCATCGCCTAACCAACCATCAACTGGACCGGCATATTCGCCGGTCTCAATCTCGTAATAACTATCGCCAATAATGTCAAACTTGCTTGTGTCCAATTTATTCCTCCTCTACCAAGAACACCGACTCTGCTTCTTCCGGTGTATTGAATCCCATCAGTACTTCTATAACTAACCGTAGGTTTTGATCTGTAGTATCTGTATGTCCAGCAAGACGTGTGAAAACGCGTTTCATATCTTGTGGAGTAATGTCTGCACCCCATATGCGTTTGCATTCTAAGGCAAACTGTTTACCAGCTGTTAGCGTAGATGCCTTAGCTTGCTGTGGTGCATCAACAATTCGTATGTCACCAGCTGGTGTAACAGGTTCTTCTAGTTCTTGAGCAAACAACGTGCCATACCCGCACAAGGCCAACGCTCGCCCAATGGCGCCCGTCTCTGCCTTCTCTCGGTAATCAGCAAAGTGCTTCTCGTGTTCTGTCTTGTGAGCCTTAGCAATGAGTCTTCCTGATGCATCTTGAATCTCTGCTGCAAATGTACAGTAGTCAGCACCCGAAAGTTCGGGCACTGCATACGTCATGATTGTCCAGTCTGGATGGTCCTCTCGAAACCAAGCAATACGTGCAGCAACAGGCAAGTACTGCTTGCCTTTTAGGTTAATGAAGTGGTCTCGTGGATTAAACATTCTCTTCCTCGTTTTGTTTTTGTCTAGCAATACTTGAATGAGCAATAGCCATTGCTACATTGCACAGTGAACCTTCGCAGTTAATCATCTTGTGTCGTTCCGCTAGATAGAGTAACGGTTCGGCACGGATTTGCAATTCGTTTTTGTAAAACCCTTCCATGAGCGATTGCTTTTTGTATAGCACTGTAACCAGTAATTGTGTCTGTGATCCAGCACACAACAGGGAACCAAACTCATCCAGTTGTGGTGTTCCATCTTTGTCTACTAAGTACGAAACAATACTGTATGGGTGTGGGTACAGCACCCCATTAGGACTACATAATGCTGTGTCACACCAGTAGTCTTCACATCCAAGGACAAGTGTAGGCTTGCCATCTAATATAAACGACCTCCATCGTATGAGTAATTCTAATGCTGTGATTTCTGTAATGTCATCATCTTTAAGCTCATCATCATCTGTTGATATATGACTGATGCTCTTCTTAAGATTATCAACTGTAGTACCTGCGACAACGTAAGCGTATCCATTGTCACCTTCAGCATTCAATAACTTTTCATTGTCGTTGATGGTTACGTATAGCTTTTCCCTATATCTCATAGGAAGAACTACATCAATGTTCTCTAAGTCACACGGAAAACTAAATGCCATTTATGTCTCTTATCTTCTCAAGTGAGTCCACTTGAATGTCGTTACCTAATTCACGTTCGTGATTGATTAGTGTGTTTAATACGCAGCTTATACTGCGACATATGTATATGATTCCAAGATTTGCGTATTCTTCTTGTTCCTTTCTGATTGCACCAGTAGGTGTCTTTAGTTCAATAGCAAGTGCATAACCACGTGGCCACTTGCTACTGTGTATGTAAAGGTCTGGAAGTCCGACTGTATTACCTTGCCACCCTGTGGCGTATGCTTTGTTGCCACAACGTGAACAGGTTTGTCGAGATCGTGACTTACCAGTCTCCATTACAACATAACCAACAGCTCGTAAGAGTGTAACTATCTGCCTTTGAATTGCAGATTCGTTTAGTTTAGGTCCATCCGTTTTAGTAGCCATAATGTCACCAATAGTACAACAAAGGAGATAACTCCATCGTGTAATGCTCGTAACAAGTCTGTCTTCTCAACGTGTATGTAACACCTAAAGCAATCACACCGTACGCGGTTTTGCTGTGGGCTTACGTTCCGGTTTGCGCAAGACATAGTAAATGTCCCTTGCATGGCGTTGTATTTTTTGTTTGTACTCATTTGAATCTGGAATTATTAATTTGACCGCTGCAACAAATACATTTGCAGATGGAGCTTTGAATAGAGTGTTCATCAATCCAATGTCCATACATGCAACCTCTAATGTTTGTCGCATGTCGTTATTAAAGTAAACGTTGTTAACTCGTAGCTTGTTACACCTTGTCAACAGATGTTTTGACTTTGGGTTAGTAACAACGCTCGTCATAACTCCTTCATCAAACGAATGCTTGGATAGAAGCGTTGCTTCCCATGTCCCATTAAGTAAACTTACGACGTCAAGTGTGTCGTAAAGTTTATTCATCTTATTTCCAAGCACACAGTTCAACTCAACAACACCACTGGCTTTATATTTGATAGCCATGTTTACCCATGCATCACGCATAATGATGGCTGATATTCTGCTATGCATATACAACGCATCACCATTCCATAACACTTGGTAAAACGCAGGCCTTAACCTACGCGTAGTTACGTACTTCACCACCGTGGTTTCATAGAGCCATTGTGACGTGATGCACAGAATCCACACTTCCAAGGCGGAGACCATTCACCACCAAGGAATCTATCAACAACATCAACAACAGTAGCACGTTCCATTTTCGCCCAGTCAAGTTCATTGATGTTCTTCTGCGTCTTCCAATGAACAACATCATCTTTGTCTATATACAAAGTATCTAGAGGAAGAATATCTTCTGCTGCTTCTACTGATTCATCCCAATTCTGTGGCATTTTGAATGACACTATCTTGAGTCTAAACTTTGGCCAGTTAAGGGTAACTATGTGATTGATTCCAACTGTTGGTTCAATCTCTTTCCACCCATCTTTATACTCGCTGCGTTGTGACATAGCGTCAATCATTTGAATTAAATTAGCTAACATAAATCTCCTTGTGTAAAAAACTTGTGGAGCCTGAAATGCAGTTCAGACTCCACAAGGTGTGGTTAGATCCTCGCATATTATACCGTAAGTAATTTACTCACAGGTACAGTTTGGCTCCCAGTTCTTGCACTCATCGCATATCTCAGTACCCATCAGATGATAGTCATCATCCTCTAACTCATCACCGCTGCGTTGTACATGTTCCCAACCTTTGGGTCCAGCGTATATATTGCCAGCAAAACACATACCCGGTTCAGCATAGCGGCATGTAAACTCAAGATCGGGAAACATATCAGACATAGTGTGTATCCATGTGTCTGCTGGACCCCACGCTGTATCGAAAGCAATGACAACATGACCTTCTTTGAAGTCAAGATAGCATGTGTCACATGCTCCCCATTTAGTACCCCAGTTGTCATATTGCCAATTAACATTGCCGTGACCATGCTCATCCAATGGTTCTGGCACAGACTTGTTGAAGTCTAGTACTGATGTGCTTGTCTCATACTTTGTAGTGTGTAACTCAGCCCAAGCAGACACCTTGTCTGCTGGGCCAGTGATCGTCAATTCATTCATACACCAATTAGGCATTGTGTTATTCCTTATCCGTAAACCAACTCACCATAAATTATTATTTGTAACATTGTGTCAATTACATCTTGGTCAACCTGCTGTTCTTCCTCAAACGATCGATCGCCTTTCATCCATGCCTTCCGTAGATATGTGAAAACATCAATAGGAGATAACGTGCATATTTCCTCTTCCTCGTCGTGTATGTCTATGTGCCACAAATTAGGCTTGTTAATCCAATTTGCATCCCATCTAGTTACCCACTCACAGTGATGTAACGCTTCTGTAATTTGGTCATACCAAAACTCATTATCAATATCACCGGGTATCCACTTGATGTGTGTGTCATTTGCTTGCATTACGTCGTACTTCCTTTACTGTTATGTTAATCCTGTCCCAGTTCGTGCCGTAGTTGGCATCAAACCCTTCATGTAACTCAGTTACAATCTCTGGCCATTCATCTTCTCGCTCAATGATCTCAGCCATGATTAGGTCGTGTGATTGAAACTCTTCTCGATTAACTCCACAAACAAAGTCGTATGGTCCCCACACCTCAACGTAATACTCCGGGAATTCCTCTCGGAGTTTACGCACTGCTTTCTCAAAGGCTAAATCTTTGTCATCCCATTCTTCTTCTGTCATTTATCTTCTCCCCATCCATCTGGTTGCAGTAGTGAACAATCCGTATATAAGTCTTGACCACTGTACAGATCAGTCCACTCGTTGTATGTGCAGTCATAGATGTACTCAAACATAGCGTCATTAAACTCATCTATATTTGACTCGTGATATGTAGATGCAACAAGTGCACAGAATTTCTTGATCTCGTCATCAGTTGGTCTATCAATCTTCATCTTCTTGACAGCCTCATCAATGAATTCAATAACACGTCTGTCTTCATAGACAACGCTCACATCTGTGAATATCATTTTGCCTACACGAGACATCAACTCTACACCAATGCACGGGGAGAGAACTTCCCCGTCTTCTGTGTAATGCTGATCACGTGCATAATCGTAGTGGTCGGTTGACCATTCTTCTTCTTCGCATACTGAATAAAACATATTGTGTTACCTCGTGTTTATTTGTTTGTTTAATTAAACCCACTTAGCTGCAGGGCCGTGGGCGCGGATGACAACATGGCTGTCGCCATCACATTGGAGAGATGCAGGACAACTTACGCAGGTTGTGTGCATCGGTAGCATATTGCGGCACGTACGCATCTCATTGATGAATCGATCGCTAGGGCATTGCTTCATACCCTTGCTGTATGCTACGTGCCGACGATTGACGTAGTCATGCTCAGGTAGAACAGTAAACGTACCCCAGCCAGCTCGCTCAGCATCTATTTGGTCAGTGTAGTTGTCGCATGATGCTTGCAGTATGCCCTTGAATGGTTCTGCAATCCAGCTACGCCACTGATGTGTATAACCTCGATGGCCAAGACTATGCCGTAGTAAGTCACCCCATATAGGGAATGGTACAGCTACTGGGTCACCGTATGAACCAATGCGCGTCTGCTTGCCAGCAACAACTTGTATTGACGCAGCAACATCACTAGACACAAGTGGTATGTTGCCACGATGCCATGATTCATATATGGAAGCAACACCCTTACCTATATTGACATAGCAAGTACGAACCATCTTTACCTTGCCATTGATGATATGTTTCTTCCAGCCTTTCATGTGTGGGCATCTGCCACAGATGCAACGGTCAAGTCCTGTGTCAATAGCATCTTGTGGATGAACATCACGCATGATGATGTAGGTCTGCAACATATCACCTGTCTTGATGTTGTAGTCCTCGTTGTTAGTCTGACAGTTAGACATAACAGCAATGATGTTATGCCTTGGGTCAAGCTGTGACCATCCTGTGTACATACAGTATGAGTTGTACTTAGGTTTCATGTGCTTGCCATTGTGTACGTTAGTGAAAAGGGCTGGATTTGGATCCATGCCAAACTTGTTTAGATATTCTCTTGCTGTCATTTTGTTACTCCGTCATTCCAAAACCAATACTTATTAAACATTTCGTCGTTTCTGTCAATGATTTCACATATGTAAAATGCGTCCTCCTTACTAATGCCAGCCCAGCCAATGTCTATATTGACTGTACTTAGATCATCGCATTCGCCCTTGCATTTCTTGCCTTTACAGTCAAGTGCAAACCCACACTCAATGCGGAACTTCCATGTGTCATACACATCCTCATCGTCATCGAGTACGTCGATGCTGTATGTACGATGTGCATTAACAGGGCAGTCTTTCCACTCGCTGTTATGCCACTGCAGTTCCCATATCTTGGATGCAGTTTTCATAATGATCTTTGCTGCATCATAGTAGTAATATTCTGGATATCTTCTATTCATAATGACTCCTCGTTGTGTTTTGATGTTGTCCCGGCATCGATTCTATTATCATGTAGTATGTTGATGGTCCGTCATATCCGTCATCATTAACATCTTCACCACGTTGATAAGCGCGGTGCATGTGACGTAAACAATCATTACCATCAGCTTTCTTTGCTGCTTCTGTTAGTTCTTTGCAGTGATCACGCAATTTTTCCATTAGCATTTCTGCTTGCGCATAGGATGAACACTTGCAATATTTTTGGAGTATCTGTAGATAACCCCACCATCCTCCTTCCTCTGGTCCACCGTAGTAAGACACGTTCTCATAAAGAGAAAGGTAGCACTCTTGTGCTACCTCACTGTCTTCTATAATCTCATTCCATGCTTGTAGAAAGATGCTTTCATCACTCATCGTCATCATCCTCTCTAGGTTCTATGTATATTGGCTTGCCAAACTTGACTGGCATTACTCGATTGCCATGGCATTTGTAACAAGAGACGTTATACACACCGCTAAAGTAATCTTCTGCATATCCATCGTCGTATAAGTCTTCATAGCTAAAACCATTGCAATCAACAGAAGGATTAACATGATGGCCTTTGCCATCACACGTGTCGCACGTCTCATACTTGAACTTGTACCAAACTTGTTTGTCATCTTCAGTGTCATACTTGTGCCTTGCTAACATCTTGCGCTCATTGATGTCTATCCACCAACGATCACGACCACCGCGTACACGGTGGTCATGATAGTAGTTTCTGTCCTCTAGACTAAACCATTCACTCATTGTTTCAACTCCATAAACTCACACACTGACAGAGCTTGTGCTTTAGACACAACAGTTACAGGCGCAAGCACTTCAGCAAAACCAATCATGCAATGACGCTCACTGTACATGCTGTACTCGGTATCGTGGCAATGCCACTCAATGCCACTACGTAATCGCAAGCATCCAATTTCACGTCCAAGTCTGCGCCTTATTTTGATGGCACATGGATTACCGTAGTGTGGCTCTATGTAGCAAGCAATGTAGTCGTTCGGGGTGTTATCCCCGAACGTGCTCCAGAAAGTGTATTTGATAGGTGTAAATTCAAAACTCATTTTGTTTCCTCTGTTATTGTGATGGTTACTACATCATCTTCCCATTCAATGAGTGAGTCATCGCATTCAAGGCAGTACTTGGCTCGCTTCTCACTGTTGACCCAAGCTTTAAGGATGCCAAGGAAATACTTCTTGTCTTGCTTGGATGCATTCTTCATGCGGTAGTAGTGACGCGCCCAGCGTAACATGCCAGGTGCATTAAACATTGGTACTGATACTAAAGCGATTCGTGTCATTAGATTTTGTTTCCATTCATGTGATGATCAATAAGTGATTGTTGATAACCATACAGCCATGTCATGGCTTCTTTGAATCCACAGGCTTGCGCTCCTCGATCGGCTACAAAGTAATCACCATACATACCTTTGGGTGCAAACTTGTAACGTGTGATGCCATCACCGGGGCTGTATGTAAATACGTCTAGGTTGCAGTGCTTGAGTACTGCATTCATGTGTTCTTTATCTCGTTTTGTCATTGTGTTACCTTTGTATTGTGTAGTGTGCGTTGTTAGTGAGACGCACCCCTCACATTGT
>Ga0181352_1000511_pt1 | contig 16490 bp, 21 predicted proteins | sample Fa13VDMLBSN_FD_130103 | JGI IMG/M metagenome (GOLD analysis project Ga0181352, IMG submission 130103) | Freshwater viral communities from Lake Michigan, USA - Fa13.VD.MLB.S.N | ecosystem: Environmental > Aquatic > Freshwater > Lake | place: USA: Michigan | collected 2013-09-23 | reverse complement strand
GACGAGCAGCTTCAGCGGCAGCGGCCTCGCTGGGGATGGTGGCCTTGATGTCCAGTGGCGAGAACTCAGCGGTGCGAGCAGCACGGCGCATGTCATGCACGATGGTTTTGGCTTTGTCGAGGTTCACGTTGATCATGCTGCATACTCCCAAGCTGCGCGGAATGTACGGTCTTCGGGGATGTCAGACACATCCACGATCTTGAAGGGTTTGCCCTCTGGCACATCTTTGGCTGCAATGGCTTCGATGGTCAGGCCACACTCGGCGGCAGGCACGATCACGGCCACGCCGCCATCGTCTGTTGGGTAAATGATACGAGAGTTCATTTGGGTTCCTTTGGGTTAGCGGAAGACGGAAACGTTAACTAGTGCAAAATCACCTAAAGTTGCTGCAGTTGATCCATCCACAGGAGTGAGAATTTTTACTGATGATGTCGCCAATGTTCCTACCGTAGCAGGCCATCGTTGGCACGTTGTTGGAGTCGTTGTTGGAGCACCAGCCGCAACAACAGAATAATTCGCATCCGGCAGCGCAGTCGTAAAGTTCACCGTGTAATCACCAGTCCCGTTGTCCGTGATGCTGGTGACGTTACCCGAGGCGCGAATAGCCACAGTGCCAGTGCCGTTGAAGTTCACCCATGCTCGGCAGGGGTAGATGGGGGCTGTACCCGTCACCGTGGCGAACTGCGCCGAGTTGATGTTGGGCGTTGTGAGCGTGGGGCTGGCAACAGTTGTCGCCAGAGTCGATGCACCTGTGATGGTGCCGCTTCCGTCTATGGTAATAGGCATGATGGTTCCTTGTTAACGGAAGACTGAAACAGATACATATGGTGGGTCATATCTGTTTGCGGCAGTGCCGCCGGGTTGCGAAGTGTGCATATCGAACGCGCTGGTTGCATACAGTGCATACCCAACAGAAGCAAAAGAATCAAGGTTTGCGTTGGCACCCCCGTAAGAAGACGCAACCGCCGAATAACTATTATCCGGCATCGCAGTCGTGAAGTTCACCGTGTAATCGCCAACACCGTTGTCAGTGATACTCGACACGTTACCACTGGCACGGATCGCCACGGTACCTGTACCGTTGAAGTTGACCCATGCTCGGCAAGCATACACGGGCGCAGTGCCCACGTTACCCAAAGCTGGGGCGCTGGTGCGATACCAAGTGGTGTTCGACAGACGGTACACGAAGCTCATGGAACTGTTAGCCGCCATAGACGACACCTGAGTGCCACCGATGCTCTGACCTGCGCCACCGGCAATCGTGAGAGCCGTGATCTCTTGGGTGGTCATAAAGGTGATCACCATGCCGTCAGCAGGTGACCCCGGCATCGTGATCGTGCCCGTAGCCAGCGTACCGGCAGGCTGTGCAATCAGGGTCGTGGTGCCCGATGCAAAGGTGTAGCTGAACCCAGTTGTGAGAACTTGGTAGTCATACGACTGTAAGACTCCATTATTGCCATCGATTTTTGTGGGCATAGTGCTTACTCGTACAAAATGTTGATGGAACCAGCGTCAAAGGTGTCTGTGCCGTTGACTGTGGTGATGCGTACTCGGTCAAGGGTGCCGCCAAGGGCAATAGTCGACGCAGAAACAACCGTTCCAGCACCGTTGGAAAAAGAGAGCGTTCCAGACATTGCCCAGTTATTGCCGGTTACCAGCGCTATGGTGCAAATCCCATGTGCAACTGAACTTGCAGCATTACTTGTGACAACCGCCAAACCGGTTGTGTAATTCGCCGAGGCAACACCTGTAGTAAGAACTGAAGTTGCGCCAAGATACCCGCTCGTAGTGGGTGATCCTGAACCCAACTGAATCAACACGTTACTTGAACCGTTTGTACTCACACCCTGAAACATCACGGTGATCCGCTTGACCCAAGATGGGATGCCAGTAAAGTCGATGCTAGTGCCCGAGGTAGACGCCACAGCAGTACCGGAGACGATGTTGCTACTGACGCCGTTGACCGAAACAACGCCAGTACCGGCAGGCATGGTGGCCGTGAAGTTACTGGCCGTGGTTGGCGGGTTGATCTCGACTGAGCCGCCACTGCTTGAAACTAATTTAACGCCCATGACGGCTCCTTAAACGATGGACCAGACGCTGGTGGACGGCACGGTCACAGTGATGCTGCTGTTGATGGTGATCGGGCCAAACGTGCCAGCATTCTTGTCAGAAGGGATCGTGTAGTCAGTCATCACAATCAAGCTGTTCTCAAAGAACACCGTGTCTGAGCCGCCACCGGTAGCACCGCCACCTAAAGCACCCCAAGCGCCGTTGTAGCCCTCGAACTTGGTCGTGGTGCTATTGTAGCGAACCATGCCATCTTCGGGAACAGCGGGGCGCTCGGATGTGGTGCCCACGTTCAAGATTGCAGCGCCTGTGGACTCAAGGGTCAACAGGTCCACCACGTTCAAGTTGGTAAATGTACCCTCGTTGGGTACGTCACTACCGATGGGTGGGGGCGAGGCAAACGATTCGGTTGTCAGCGGCACGGACACATAGTCCACCGTGAACAGCAGCACATCGTCTGCGTCCTTCAGGGTGTACTTATATGTGATGTTACTAGCCAACCAGACGCTTGCCTGACCCGTTGAGTCCAGAATCACCGGGTTGGTGTTCTGCGTGGTCTGGGTGTTGTCAGTGTATGTGGCGAGGGGTGTCGTGGTACCCGCAGCGTAGGTGAACAGCTTGCCACCAACCAATGGGAGGCCGTCAGTCCCGAAGAACTGTAGTTTTGGTGCTGGAGAGAGTGAAGCCATGTCTTGGTCCTTGGTGGATTCTAACTGCTGCCGGGTTACTTGGCGAGTGCGTTGCGGTTTTTGGATGCAGGGGCCAGTTGGTTGGGCTGTTTCAATGCCTCAGTCAACTTTTTAGACACCTCGCGTGTCCGTGCGGCTTGCGCGGCTGTGCCAGCGCCAGGGACTCGCAAAGACTCCAAAGTCTCCAAACCGCGAAGAACGGCGCCAGATGTGTTGCTGTAGTTTACGGCCCCCGGCTGTGCAACCACCACATCTTTGATGGCATCGCGCAAGTCCAAAATTTGATCTCGGCCAGGCTTTCCAAACATGTAAGCCAGTTTGTCTTCTGCGTCCAACTGCGTGACCAATGTGTTCAAGTTCTTGAAAGACAGTTGATCGCCCTTGGTGAGCAACTCTTTCATGTGCTGAATGTTTTGGCCTTGCAATTCTCTGTAAGCCTTTTGACCTTCTGGGCCAGACTTCTTGAGCAAAGTGGTCACGGTTCGCATTTCTTCCAACGAGCCGTCTAAAACCACATGCTTGAACACATCGTCCAGCGCCACTCGGCGGTCTGTGTAACCGGCCTTGGTACCCAGCAGTTTGTCAACACGGGAAACGTCTTCAAACTCTTTGGCCAACTGCTTGCGTGCAGTACGGGCAGCTTGGTACAACTCGCCGCCAGCACCCTCGCCCATCTGGGTGATGATTTGCTTTAGGTCTTTGGCGTTTGCAGAGTTTTGCACTTTGCCAATTTGCTGGTAAATATCTTCCAACGCACGCACGGTGATGGTGCCAGTCTTGCCGGGGTCGTTCATGGCCAACGATTCGGCCACCGAGTCCAAGATCGGGTCTAGCTTTTGGCGCTGTGTTGGGGTCTTGCTGTTAATAAAGTCCAGCAAACTCTGGTACGGCACAGGTTGCAATGTCTCGCCAGCCGTGTCTGCCTTGGCATACAACGCCTTGTATGCGTCGTATTTCTTGGTGTATTCATCGTTCAAGGCTTTGTCAACAATCTTGCCAACTTGTCGCACTTGCGTTGGGTCGGCCACTTCTGCGCCAACTTCTGCGGTCATGCGCTCAAAGTTGTTGACAATTTGTTGTTTCTGGTTGGCCTTAAAAGAACCCATCTGTTCAGCCAGCTTGGTTTTGGTGTCTTCTGGAATGCCAGTTAACACGCCGCGCTCGGCCTCGGATTCAAACTGCTGTTGGCTCAAGTTTTTAGTTCTTTGGCCAGCAGTGGCAGGGATGTTAAATCTCTGCAAACGCTCCTCACGCATGGCTTGCTCTGCTGTAGACGCAGCGCCCATGCCTTGCATTTGCGGCTGTTCGCGGGTCATAACCTTTGCCAGCACGTTCTGCGCGGGGGCTGTGGCTTGCTGAACGGCAGGGCGCACAATGGCGCGAGTTTGCTGCGCTGCTGGGCCAATCAACGCATTAAGTGTCGAACCTGTTGCGCCCAAGGTGGGTGGCAAAGTTTCCAAAACGCCGCCAACAGAGCGCACATATTCTGGGCCGGACTCTGTTCTTGGCTGGTAAAACTGATCTGACACTGTTTTGGCCATTGCCTCACCAGCGGCTTTGCCTTGGGGTGTGCCATAGCCACCACGTGCTTCACCGTACATGCGTGCCAATGGTGTTGTTACCATGCGGCCAACATTACCAGCAATAATTGCAGGCGTTTCGATCAAACCCATCAGTTTGTCTTGCACCGATGTTTCTTGCTTTGGCAGCGTGATGTTGCTTTCACCGCCAGGGATGAGCGCAGCCGGACTTAGCCCGATGGTCTTGTAAAAGTCCATTTTGGGAATCTGGCTGTAAAACTTCTGGTGCAGCGAATCGGCCAGCTTGACATCTGGCACGGAATCGTACTGCGGATACTGGGCGCGAAATTCTGCAAGTGTGGCCATAATTAGAGTCCCGGTAATCCCAAAGGATTGTTTGCGCTTGCGCCAGGTATGTTTGCGTTTGCGCTGGGTAAAGCACCAGCACCGCCAATACTTTTGGCGCCTGGGCCTGCCTGAATCTTCATTGCTTGAATAGCCAACTCACGCGCACGTTGCTTTTGCTTGATAACTTTTTCGCTGTCGCCAGCTTGAGGAAAATACTTTCTATCTTCACGCAAATATTCATCAGCGCCAATCGCTGCTCCAGATTCTTTACGCAAGACAGCCGTGATAAAGTTTTCTTTACCTTGCATGTACGCTTGCTGGTTTTCGTTAGGACCACCCAAGAAACCAGGCAACACATTCATTACTGCGCCGGCACCTTCAGCTAATTTTTCGCCTTGATATGGCACCAAAGATGACAAAGTTCCTTGAACGGCGCCCTTAATGCGGCCACCGCTAGTTGTGCCAGCCTTTTCAAGTTCGCTCAACAACTTATGTGACTCTGCCATACGCATACCAAACGCTGTGGCATTGCCCTGACCTTCATTCAAGGCGGTGCCTTTACCCTTTAACGGCTGTGCTCCAGCAACTGGCGCGGCAACAACAGGTTGATCTAGAACGCTTGGCATACCGGGGATGGCTTGGCCAGCACCAGCTTGTGGCACGCGAGGTCCACCAGCCGCAGGCGCAGCAGGCGCAGCAGCCGGCGCAGTGCCGCCCATCATTACAGGCATTGCTTGCAATGTGCGTTTGTTCACGCCGTATATGGTGCCGTCGTCGCCTTCTTTGAGTTCGTAGCCAGGATTGGCGCGTTGCCATTCCTCTTTCGCCTTGTCAAAAGCCAACCGATCTTGTGTCACTTTAAGCTGACCTTGCGCCGTTATTTCACCAATGGTTGGAGTTTTTGTAAACTCACTGCCTTGCACCACAGTAGCTGCCCCACCCAGACCGGGACGAGACATTAACCGGCCACCGCCGCCAGTTTCTTGGGCAAAGGTGACTGGTTTGTTTTCGGTGATGTATTTGGTAGCGCCAAGCGAGAATTGTTTGACCCAGCTATCCAAACCTTGTGGATCATCAGGGATGCGCTGGATTTGTTGCATCAATGGAATGCGCGCAATTGGCGAATCTTTCATCGCAGGGTCGTTGACCATGCGCTGCAAAAAGGCGGCAGCGTCTTGTTTGCTGCCAATTTGGTTTGACAGATTGCGATACATCGTTTCTGTAGCTTGCATCAACTTTGCACGTCGAGCAGCTTCTTCGGTTGCGGCTCTTTCTTCTTCAGTGCGCTGTTTCAAAATGCCGGGAATCTGCGTGCCTTGACCTCCTTGCGCCAACAAACCAGTCAGTTTGTTGTAATCAAGTTTGCCGGATGCAGGGTCAAAAGATTGAGCATATGCTTGAGCCAAAACATTTTTGTTGTTTTGTTCAATTTCATATTGACGCATCTGTAGATCAGCCAGACGGTTCTGCTGTTGAACGCCCTGAATAGCAGCAACCTTGGCGTATTGCGCCATCGGGTCAGCAATCTGAACAGGCTGAACGCCTAGTGCGATGTTGGAATTGATAGGCATGGTTATTCCTTACTTCAAACCAATATCGGCGTTGTAACCAGCGTATGGTTCGCTCATATATGAACCGCCACCGACTCGCGGTGCCAATCGGTTAATTAAGTTTTGGCTTTGGGAATAATTGAGGTAAGTACCAAGACCTTGGTTAATGGCGTTTGCGCCACCGACATAGCCAGACGCCCGAGCGTTGGCCGCGCCTTGGTACGCCTCGCCAGCAGCGTTTGCATAGTTTTGACCCGCTGCGCCCAACTGGTTAGTTGAGGTTTGAGCCATGCCTGCGAGGGATTGCAAAGGATTCAGGCGTGCGTTGCGCTCGGTCTGGTAACGGTTAAATGCGTTCGTGTATTCTTGCGAACCCATGTCTTGACCGTACCGCTGCGCGGCTTTCAAAGCACCGCCAGAAATCAAACCACCACGGGCTGCTGCCTGACGATCCAGTGCTTTCTGCCCTTCAGACAAACGGAAAGCATAGCCAGGATCGGCTTGGAACTGCTCCATGCCAAATGGGGTGTATCTAGATGCCGCCTCAAGTTCTGGCAAAGCGCGAACACCGGCCTCACGGAAAGGCGTTTGCAGTTCGACTTGGCGTTCAAACTGTTGAGCTTGTAAATCCGCAGCGCGGTCTGCTGCTGCGGCTTGCGTTTTTGCGGCTTTATTTGATGCGCTTGCACCTATTACGCTGCCAACAACCGTGGCCCCTGCTACCCATCCAGACATGGCAATTCTCCTTGTAACACGAGGCCAAAATTGACCCGCATTGACGCCCTGTAATCAACCAACAATTCGTCGTTAGCGTATATTTTACGCATAGCAACGGCATAAATGTCATCGCCCACTTTTTCAGGCTGCACATTGCAATAAACCGAGTGGTTTATAAACCGCCCGCCAGGCGTTCTTTTGCCGTTTAGCCTGCCGGGGCACACAATTTCCCCAGCTTCAAAATCACGGGTTGCAAACAACCCTTTACCATGTATTGGCGAATCGCGCAACTCTACAGCCACACCTTCAGGCATTTCCATCAAATCTGACTCAATGTGGACAACTGCGTCCATTTCATCTTGAGTCATGCCGATCTGGTGCAAAAAAGCCCCGTAATCAATTTGTGCCTTTTGCACATCTGTCCGGCTGTCAGCCAAGCCACAATCAGGCACCACATACAGTCGGTCTTCAAGAACTGCCAAATCAGTGCAGTCGTCTGGGTTGTCGTAAATGTCCACCCAAACCACTTCATCCTCAAAAACTCGACCAGCGCGTTGCATTCCAGCACTTGCGTCAAACTCGCACGGTGCGGTCAAAACCTTTAAGCCATCATCGGTGTTGACTGCAATTGTGCCTTTTTCTAGGCGAACGCGATAGGGGGTTTTGTGTTCAGCGCCAGTTAAAACTGTCCACGCAGGGATAGTAATTTTGCGTTCGTACTTACCCGGCGTAAAAATGTGTTCGGTGACAATGTTGGCTTGCGGCATTTTCAACAATTCATTTTGCAAAGCCACTACCTTGTCAGGCGTGACAGTTGCAATCTCAAAATTATTGATCTCCGCAAGTTGCATCAGGTCACCTCACGGCCAGAAACGCGCATGTTGATTGCGCTTGACGCACTGGCGATAGTCGAGATATACGATGTGCTTGGCATGATCTGACCCACCAGTTCAGGGAAAGTGTACACCTCGGACGCTGCCAGTGACTTGGTTTTGGTAATCAAGTTCTGGTTGCCGGGGGTGTCCGAGCCTGTGACCAAGTTTACACTGATTGTCGCTGTGCTGCCACTGATGTTTGTGGCCGTGAACTTGTCAATGATGGTAGCCGTGACGTTGCTACCCACGATGTACTGGGTCGTCTGGGTGTTCTCAACCAGCTTGGCCGGGACTAGATTTCGTGCTGTTACGGTCATTTTGAATCCTTAAACGACAATCCATGACGAGCCGGAAGGCACCGTGACAACAACACCGCTGTTGACCGTGATGCGACCTGCCGACATGGCGTTATTGCCCGAAGTGATCGAGTAGTTCGACGAGATTGTGGCGTTATTTTCCCACATACCCTGCGCCGTGATGTTGCTACCACCACCCGCAGCCGCTGCCCACTTGACACCAGCCGCCGCAGTCGAGTCAGCAGTCAGCACATAAGTGTCAGCGCCCACGCCCAGTCGGATGTTGTTGGTGCCGTTGTCAACGATCAGGTCACCCTTGGTTGTGGTGGGGGCCAGCGCATCAAACGCTGCCGTTTGGGTGGTTTGCCCAGTGCCACCGTTGGCAATCGCCACGGTGCCGGTCACGTTGGCGGCGGTGCCCGTGGTGTTTTGGTTCAGGGTAGGGAAGTCAGCCGCAACTGCAATCGTCAACGCGCCAGTGCCTGTGGTGGACTTCAGGATACCGGTTGTGAGGCCACTGGTGCCTGCCGAGTAGTCAGTGCCAGCGGTGGCCGCAGACATGGCCGTGCCGTTGCCCTTGAGCAACCCAGTCAGGGTGGTTGTAAGGGTTAACGAGGGGGTTGTGCCACCACTCGATGTGCCAGCGAACCCGTTGGCCGATGTCACGGCCACAGATGTCAAATATGACCCGGCAGGCTGCTTTGCGTTGAACGTGGACCAGTCGGTGCTGGACAAGTAACCGTCAGCACTCGATGTGGCAACCGGCATACTGAGAGTAGGGGTTAACCCTCCTGTGGTGGCAAGAGGGGCAGTGACGCCAACTGAGCTAACGTAGCTCAAAGCTGGCACATCTGCGGCCACGATGCCACGGAATGTGGGTGTGCCTGCCGAACCGTTAGGCGCAGCCAAGAATGTATTGGCAGTCTGGGATGCAAAGTCCGAGGGGGTAACAGCAAGAGTGCCGCCCAGCGTCAGACTGCCCGTGGTGGTCACAGTGCCTGTTAGGGTTAACCCGCTAACCGTGCCTGTGCCTGAAACTGAGGTAACCGAGCCGCCGCCAGTGCCTGCACCGATGGCAGTGCGGAACGTGGGCGCATCCATCGTGGTAATGGTGTTGTCAGCGTTGATCTGGACAAACGTGATTGCGCTGGGGTTGGTCAGCGTGAAGAAGTTACCACCGACAGTTGTGGCCCCAAGCGATGTGCGGCCAGTTGCCGCCACCAAGTCAGTTGCACCGCCGTCCCACTTCAATCGGTCGGTGTACGCAGTGTCCCACTCGGTCTGCTTGGCCGTTGTGGGGATGGCATAGCCTGCCGTGTAAGTAACGGCAAGAGTGCCTGATGTGGTGATCGGATTACCGGAAACTGACAGCCCAGTGGGCACTGTCATGTCAACCGAGGTCACTGTACCCGTGCCACCACCGCCACCGCCAGTATCTGGTTGGGGAGGTGGACCGATTTGCAAGTCGTCCAGCGAGGTCTGGTTACCGCCGCCACCCGCCAAGTTAAACAGGTTCAGAAAGAACCGGTACCACTCGCGGGAAACCATACCCGTGCGCGGGACGATAAATTCGACCCGGTTGGACGGGATATTGGTTATATTGAGTTGTTCAGGCATTGGTCGGGGTCACAATGAGTTGAGCACCCATGATAGCGATTTTCACGGGGTCGGTGCCCGAAACCTCATATACACGGTCGCGCAGCTTCAGTGTCATCCCGAGGCGACGATAGATGGCTCGGCGGTAATACTCGCCAATCTTGCCCATCGACATCCAGTGCTCGTTGGACCAAGTGTGCCCACCATCGTCCGACCAGCGCAGCATCATCTGAGGCTCAGAGCCTTGACCAGTGTTCAAACCCACACCGGTTTCGCAGTCGATTTGCAGGCTGTGCTGCGTAGTGCGCTTGAGGTTGTTGGTGCCCGTAGGCAGTGCTCGCCACGAGCGTAGCCACTTTTGAATATCGCCGTTGTCGGCGTATTCGTCCAAGTCAAAGGCGTAGATGTTGCCGTTTTCAAAGTCACCCACGACGATCTGGTCGTCGTAGACAGCTTGACAGTTGGAGCGGTGGCGCACAAAGTTGCCGTTGTCCCAACCGGCTCGCTCATGCCATGCCTGAGTTGCCACATCGTAGACCCAAGTGGTCTGCGCTGTCGGGAAAATCAGCACGTAGAAGGCGTGGCCGTCTTGCTGGTAGGTGTACCCGATGGCGTCGGAAATGTCGCCATACTGCTGAATCTGCCACTCGATTGCATGGGTGGAGATACGCTGGCCGGTGTAGCCGTTAGCCCGGTAGACGATGCCACGTCCACGGGCGTCAGAACCCAGCCAGAACAGGCCGTTGTCGAGCTTGGCAACCGAGTACGCAGCCGCGCAGCCAATCTCGTTAAAAGCGCCTTGGATGCGCTGCAAAGGGAAGTCGGGCAGACCTGCGTCATACCAAACTTCGACCGAGTTGGCCCCAAACAGCCACGCTTCGCGGTGATCCACGATCAGCGACACCAAGCCGTCTGGATCGCCTTCGGCGCTGGCAAAGTCAAGCGGATCGACAGACAAGCCGTCCAAGAGCGATGTCACCCAGACCCGTGCGCTGTTGGGTTCGTTGAACACAAAGTAGCCGTCCAGATAACCAACCTTGACAGCGCCGGGGAAGTCGGGGTCAGTGATCTCGGCAAACACCTCGGTCACGACGTTGTAGATGAAGCCGTCAGGGTTGCAGGCGATGAAAATCTGCGTGCCGTTGTCGGCCATTGACACAGGACCAGTGCCCGTGACAGTGCCCAAGGGTTTGATCTTCCAACGGGTGGTGTTGCCGATGACGTTCAGGCGGTACAGCGTGTCGCCCGACACGGCGTACAGGTAATCTTTGAGGGGCCACAGTCCACGGATCGGGCCATTTCCAGCCGCCACCAAACGGCGCAGGCCGGGGCAGCGGGAAAGGAATGCAGCGGTTTTGCCACCCTCGGGAACAATCTCGGGGTACAAATTGACCATGCGGTTGTCCGCAGCGTTGACGCTACGGGCCACATAGCTGGAGCCGAGGATCGGGGAGTCCATTATTTAGTAATTCCTGTGTTAACATTGAGGCTCAACACAGGAGAACTGAGATGAGCAAGCCCGATATTACCGCAGAACAACTGCGTGAAATACTGGAATACACCGCCAAAACTGGCGAGTTGGTTTGGAAAATTCGACCAAGCCGGGCGGTTAAAGCTGGCGATGTGGCGGGAAACATTAACGCAAAAGGCTATTCGACAATTGGCATTTGCGGAAAAGTTTACAAAACGCATCGTGTTGTGTGGTTGCATGTTACCGGAAATTGGCCTTTGGGTTTGATTGACCACATTAACGGAAACAAAGCTGACAACCGATTTACAAATCTTCGTGATGTAGGCGCAAGCGAGAATTCTCAAAATGTTCACAAACCAAACAAACGAAACAAGTCCGGTTTTATGGGTGTCATTTGGTTCCAAAATAAATGGAGAGCTAGCATCACTATTAACAGAAAAACGCTTCGCATAGGTGATTACGCTACCCCGGAAGAAGCGCATCAAGCCTATTTGATTGCAAAACGCATTTATCATGTTGCTTGTACCATTTGAATACTTTAGTCAATAGTTGCCAGCATATATGTTGAAACGCTGGCGAGTTGCCACGATGGCGTACGGCAGGCTCATTACATCGTCAGGGTTGTTGATGCGCTTCAAGTTGCGCTTGCTGGTCATGGCGATGCGTTGCACCTGTGGGCTTGGCTCTACGCCAAACTCAGGAGCAATTTCCATCGCCAAGTTGTAGGTAAACGCACGGAGATAACCCGGTGGAAAATGCAATTCAGTGACCAACTCAGCAGGTTGGTCCAATTTCTGAACCGACACAAAGTGCCACTCCAAGTCCTGTGTGGGACGAGGGTAGATAAACATCTCAGCGTCAGGGTACGTCATGTTGACGAAAATCACCTGCGGATATGTAGATGTGACGGTCTTGACGGCAATACCGTTGTATTGCTGCTGGTTGATGAATTTAACGCCATACGACACGCCGTTGGGCGCCTTGAAGTATGTCGAATCGTCAAACAAAACGGGGCGGTCGCCCACGAAGTCACCAGACGGGCCAAGGGTGCGGCTGATAAGGCCGGAGGGCCAAGTGAACACTTGGTCTTGGGTGCAGAAAACAGAAAGACGCTCGATGTTCCACGACTCAATCATCTGATTCATTGCCATCAGAGCGTCTTGGGACATTGCAGCAGACGGCGTTTCACCTTCGGCAAGAATGCCAAGCAATCGGAATGCTCGGTTGATTTGGTCGCCAGCGGTGTACGTAGCCATGCTCAGACTCCTTCAGGTTCAGCTTCAACTTTACGCACAATTTTGCGTTTTACAACAAGTGTGTTGGCCGCTGCTTCGGGAACCGAAGGCGTGTCTGGATTATAGCGAGTCCAGCCGTTTTGTTCATCAGCCTCGGCTTCAAGTTCCATTGTGGCAACTTTTGCGCCGTGGTCAGGGTGTGTGAGATAGATGACAGCCATGTGGTTCTTTTAAAAACGGGGACCGAAGTCCCCGTTTGGTTTACACATTGTGAATCAACGAATAGTTGATCACAACAGCTTCCGACAGCGAGCCGCCAGAAATGTTGCGAAGGGTGATGCTGACAGAGCCAGCGCTCAAGCCAGAAACCCAGCAATTGTAAGCACCAGCAGTGGCACCCGCTGCTACGTTCAAGATCACAATGTCATTGACAGAAATGAGCGAGTTGTTCAACGTGAAGGTCACGTTGGTCACACTTGCCAAAGCTGCGTTGTTCATTGTGATTTGACCAGCAGACTTGTTCAGCGTTACCGCTGTGGACTTGCTGGTAGCTTGCGTCACTGTGCCTTGAGCATCTGCGGTGTAGCCCAAAGAGCCGCTAGACAAAATATTGTCTGCACCAACGATGTCTTGGTCAGTATATGCAACGCCAATCGGTTTGGTATTTGCCATGATAAATCCTTAGTTAAAAAGCCCCCGAAGGGGCTTTCAGGTTTAGGCAATGCGGTATGCAGTCCAAGCACCGTCGCCGGTTTTACGAGCGCGGAACTGGGCAGAGGTGCCAGCAGACACGGCGGCAGTGCCAACCAAAGTCCAGCCAGTACCAGCAGCCAAGGTCACAGCGTCAGAGCCAGAAGCGTCAGCGTTGATGACGATGAAGTCAAATGCTGCGTTCACTTTGGATGCGCTGCTGATGTCAGACTCGACGAGTGCCACGGTGGGCAAAGTCAAGTTACCGGCAGAGCCGTTGAACACAAACAGACCGTTTGCCAACTCAGCGCTTGTCATTGTCGCAGCAGCAGCCACGGCAGTAGGAGCGCCTTGCACGAACAGTTGAGCCTCGCCGACGTTACCGTCGCCAACTTGATAACCACCTGCACCATTAGGGAGAGCCATGATAATTTCCTTTCAAGATTAAGATACACGAAAGGGGGCCGAAGCCCCCGTTTCAGATTAGCCCCAGAGGCGAACGCCCATTTGAGGACGGATCGTGCTGTAGCCGTACAGAACGTCAACACGGCAAGGCAAGCGGTCGTTGTTGATGTCGTACTGACGAACAACGCGCAAGCTGATACCGTTGTGAACGGCACGAGCAGCCATGTCCACACCTTGTGGCAACAGCAAGTCAGCAGTTGCGAAAGTGATGGCATCCTTGTGGTACACCAAGTTCTGAGCGTACTGGCTAGAAGCAGCGCCGTAGAACACAACGGCCTTACCGGAGGCAGGCAAGCTGTCCACGGTAGCCAAAGCGTTGCTGGCCGAGTACATTGGAGACACGGTGATGCTACCAGCGCCGGAACCGTTCAAAGTCACGTCAGCAGCAGCCACGAACTGGAACAACGAACCGGTAGACTCACGAGTCTGTGGGTTCACTGCATAGCAGTCGGCCACGGTGAACACGTCACCTTGCTTAACGGTTGCGTTTGCACCAGCGCCGGTGATGGCGATAGTGGTTGCGCCTTCGGAGGTCACAGCAGCCGACAGGGTACCGCCAGTGGCTGTACGCGAACCGGTGGTGAACTGCTTGATGGACTGAGACATGTTGATCTCGTCAAAGCCCAACACGCCAGTACCCATCATGCCGTTCTTGAACTGCTTGCTGATAGTGTCGGTGGGGTTGAACAAGCCCTTCATGCCTTCAACCAAACCAGCGTTAGCGGCAGGGTTGACGGTGGCGTAACGTGGGGACATCACGGCAGCGTTTTCGTTCAGCTTCTGCTGGGCTTGCAACAGCACCAAAGAAGTCGAAGGAGTAGAGCCGGGAGTACCAACGGAGTTACCGATGTACTTGTATGCGTTGGCAACGTCAGCGTCAACGCTAGAGGCCAACTGGCTGATACGAGGCTTCAACACACGCTCTGCGAAGTCGTCCAATTGCATGGTCAATTCAGCAGATGTGAAGTTCACGCCGATGTGCTTCTGGCTGGAAACAGTCAGAGTGGTGAACTGTTCGTTGTCGTCCTGAACTTGCAGGGCGGCACCGTCGGTCACCAGAGCGCGGTCGGGCAAACGGATACGCAGTGTAGAACCGATTTTGGCGCCTTCAACAGCGAAGCTGTCGTCGTACTGGCGGTTCACGTTGCGGGTGATCACCAAGTTGTTCTCGAGGATTTCGAGAGCTTTGCGGGTGATCATGTCAATGGTCAGAATACTGTTAGACATGTTAGTCCTTTCAAAAAATTAGCGGTTTGCCATTGCTTGCAACTTCTTCATCTGCCGTGCGCGTTCGGCTTCAATCCACTGCGAGTCCGTCATGGTCTTGATAGACCGTGGGTCCGTAGTGTCATAGGCCGGTGCTCCAGAGGAGCGTGCGGTGACAGGTGAAATCGGCGCAGGCGCTGACGTGGTTCGTTTTACAGGAGGATCAGACGCCAATTTGGCCTCAATCTTCCCGATTTCTTTCGCCTGTGCGAGTGGCGACATGCGTGAGATACGCTCTGCGTCTTTGGGATTGGAGCCAAGGTAGTAAGCTAACTCGGGGCCAATGTCCGAAGACTGGATCGTTTCAGCCATCACATCGGTGATTGGTAGCTTGGGGTTGTATGCAACTTGCTCGAAGTCGTCATATTTATCCCGTGCCGCTTCCTCACGTTCTTGATAGCTTTCGAGCACAGCGGATTGCTGCTTGGCGGCTTCACGCTTGGCGATCAGTTCTTCAGCTTTCTGGAGGGCCAATGCTTCCGCATAGGCTTCAGGGCTTTCAAATTGGTCAGCGGATGCTGCTGGCGCTGCTTTCAACACCTGCTGTTCAGCTTGGCGTTGTTGCTGCTCTCGTTCCCACTTACGTTGCTCTCTTGCGAGGCGTTTGCCAATCATCGCGTCGATTTCAGCTTGAGAATATTTCTTTTCTTCAGCTTGCTCGGGTTGATTTTCAGCGACTTCCGGCGCATTTTCAATCGCTTCAGGAGTGGCCGTCACTTCTGGCGCAGGCGCGGAGTCAACTTCCGCTAAGGTTTGGACTTCATCAGTCATTTTTGATTCTATTGAATCCCTGATCTACCGGATCAGTACGGTTTGCCCGATATTACATCGGAAAATCTTAGTCGTAAACAACCGTGTATTCGATGGTGTTTGCGATGTCAATGTATAGACCCTTGCTGAACCAAAGGCCAGCAGGGAAACTTGCGTATTGGGTACCAGCGGCGACAGTCACCGTGGCGATGATTTTGGGGTCGCTGGTGCTGGCGGTTGCGCTGTCGTACAGCGCGAAGGTGCCGCTGGTAGTGCTCGACACGAACACGCCGAACAACTTGCCGCCGCCGATTTTGATTTGGGCGTCTGCGTTGCCCTGTTTGTAGAGTGCCATGATTGCTTCCTTATGCTAAAAAGCGAAGTTTGTAAAGGGTGGACAGGTACAACCCAACGATTTCGTCGATGATGTTCTGAATCGGCGTGTCTGTCTTTTCACAGACGTCGTAACGACCTTTTTCAATCTCATTGACCTGATCTTGCAGAAATTCAATGATATTGGTGGTCTTTTTGGATGCCGGAATGGCAATTGGACCAATCAAACCGTGACGACCTTGATACGCCTCGGCAAACTTGTCGGCCAGTTCCACGACATCCTCGTAGAAATGACCCAGCGCCTTGTGCTTGCTGTAGCTGCGGGTGTTCAGGTGAACTGAATGAGCCACAGTGCGGCTCAAAAACAGTTGGCCTACGAACTGAGATGCGTTCATTGCATGGCTCCTTCAGGGGGCATTGGCTGCTCCATCATGCCGATGTCCATCTGCTGCTCGGGCATCTCAGGAATCCCGTTCAATTGACCGTTGGACTCCATTGCCGCAGCGACCACACCCATTGCGATGTCTTGAATCTGCTGCTCGTTCATGCCAGCTTGTGTGGCCGTGATGCGCTGGGTTTCAGCCTGATACGCTTTGATCTCGGCCTCGTAGTCTTTGCG
>Ga0181352_1000510_pt1 | contig 16494 bp, 29 predicted proteins | sample Fa13VDMLBSN_FD_130103 | JGI IMG/M metagenome (GOLD analysis project Ga0181352, IMG submission 130103) | Freshwater viral communities from Lake Michigan, USA - Fa13.VD.MLB.S.N | ecosystem: Environmental > Aquatic > Freshwater > Lake | place: USA: Michigan | collected 2013-09-23 | reverse complement strand
GGTGGCCGTACCATGGAAAAGATTGCAGACAGGGTTAAAAAATGAACTTGACCGAACACTTTACTTTAGAAGAACTGACTCACACAGATCACCGTGAGTTGGACAACACACCTAACGATGCAGAACTTGAAAACATTAAACGCCTTGCCGAATTTCTTGAAGACCTCAAAGTCGTACTTGGAGGCAAGCCCATCATGGTCAATTCAGCTTTCCGATCAAAAGCTGTCAATGATGCTGTGGGCAGCAAAGACACTTCTCAGCATCGTATTGGCTGCGCTGCTGACATTCGTGTTCCCGCTATGACCCCTGACCAAGTGGTCAAAGCAGTCATCGCATCGGGTTTACCCTATGACCAAGTGATCCGCGAGTTTGACCGGTGGACGCACATTAGCATTCCCAATCAAGCTGACGGATCACCGCGCAAACAAGCGCTGATCATCGACAAAGCTGGCACTCGCGTTTACGCTTGAGCCACACGGGGCAATCGTGTTACATCGTGCTGGCGCACCTTTTTGTTGATGTACTCAAGCGCACGCTCCATGTCCTTGATGGTGATCACATCCATCTGGGCATCATGCAGTTCCATGAGCAAATTCAGCGCTTGGATCTCAAGTCCGGTGGGCGTGAATCGTTTGATTTTGGCAGAACGGTGAGCAATCCGAATGATGGCTTCTCGGCCATCAACCGTTACCAGTTTGTGCTCATCGCCAAACCCTAACTGGCACAGCGCCTCAGTGACGTTGCTCATGGCAATCAACATGTCCATGTCGTCATGGGTAGCCTTACCTTGCAACAGCGCCACCATTGCCTGATTGTTCTTGATCTTCAGATCGATCAGGTACTGGTCGTGATACGCCACCGGCTTCATGCTTTCCAGCACGTAGCTAAGTGGGTTCACAAGCATTGGCTTAGGCCGATACTTGCTGCGTTTTCTCATTTGTTTTCTGCTGTGGCAATGTGTAAATATGCTGTCAGGCGTTTGATCTGTGCCTCACGGTACTTGCACATTGAGTCGGCATATTCTCTGGCGGTCTGAGCGTCAAGCAGCTTGCGCTTGGAATCTTCAAGTTCTTTGAGTGCCAGCATCTCAGCCGTGGGTGTGTCAAACATTGACTTGAAATAGATTACGAATTCGTTGAACATTACAATTACTCCTTAGTTGTGGTGTGACACAGTGTATCACACATTTTTAGACATGCGGTATTGTTTGACCGCATTACGCAATCCCGCTTGGGTTGTTGCCTTTTCATCCAGTGCCAAAGCCTGAGCCTGATCCAGTGTGCCTTGGCACATGATGCGGTGGCAGATCACCGGCACACCCTGACCCTGACGGCGCACACGGGCGTTGAACTGCTCGTACAGGTCCAGTGACCAATTGAGGCCATACCACACGAGGATGTGGCCGTTCTTCTGCAAGCCGTCAATCCCGTGACCCATCGATGCTGGATGACCGATCATCAAAGAGCAGTCGCCAGTCTTCCAGCGGTGCATGGCGTTGGTCAACGAAGCCTCGCTCTTACACTCGGTCAGGTTGATCGGGTCGAGGTGTTTGAACTTGTCCATGATCCGCTGTGCATCGGAGCGGTAGGCGTAGGCGCACAGCACAGGTGAGCCTTGGGCTTCGTCAAGGATCTCCTCAAGCGCTTCAAGTTTGAGGTCGTGCACCGGTTCCCACAGCGGCATCCCTGCCACGGGGTACATTGCACCGTTGGAGAACTGAAGGCACTTGTTGGTCAGGGCAGCTTGATTAAACGCTTCGATCTCTTTGCCGCTGTCCAGCACCATGAAGAACTCTTTTTCCAGCCGTTCGTATTTGGTACGCAGCTCATCGGGCATCTCAATCTCGATGTTGTTGACCATAAGGTCGGGCAGCGGGTTGTAGTCCTCTGCGCTCATCTCAAGCGTGATGTCACCGATCAGCTTCTTGATCGTGTCCTCGGTGTCCTCATAGGGTACTTCTTTGTACGGTCCGACCTTCTTGTAAAAGCGGGTGCGGAAAGCCGTTTTCGATGTGCCTAAGCGAGTGCCCTTGTCCACCACGAGGAACTGGCCGTGCAGGTCTTTGTAGCCGTTGCTGGCCGGTGTTCCAGTCAGGCCCGTGGTCCAACTGAACTCGTCAAGAATCTTTTTGACCGCCTTGACTCGATTGGTTGCCGAGTTCTTGCACTTGCTGATTTCGTCCCAGACCACACCGTTAAACGGCATCGGCTTGTTTTTCTTAACAAAGTAAGTTTGTAAGGTTTCGGCAAGCCAACCAAGGTTCTCGTAGTTGATTATGTACACGTCAGCCGGGCGAAGCAGGGCACGAGTGCGCTGGTCCTTTGTGCCCGTGACCATGCTGAACCGTAGGTGCTTGGTGTGTTCCCACTTCGCAGCCTCTTGCCTCCACACCAACCGGATAACCCTGATCGGGGCCACGATGATCACGCCCCGTAGGAACTGGGTGCGGATCAGGTGAGCCACCGAGGTCAAGGTAATCACGGTTTTTCCCAGTCCCATGTCGAGCCACAGCATCGAGTTGGGTCGGGTGCACTGGAAGTTCACGGCCTTTTGCTGGTAACCGTGCAGTAAGTCAGGCGTTAACATCTTTGACCTCGCATGTAAAACCACAATCGCCGGGCATGTCTTCTTTGAGCCGCCCCCGCTTTGGGTCGAGTTCGTCTAAGTACACTGCACCATTTTTGTCTTTGTTGATTGCGTGACCAATGAATCGTTCCATCTTTGCCATCTTGTCGAATCGGTCTGGAAAGTCCTTGCGAATCTTGTTCCAATAACCCATCCCCCCCTTGACGCAACCAATGCAGTTGTTGTTGGAATATCCCAACTGATACATTGCTGGTAACTGAAGACCTAATCGGCGTAAATGGTCATAGCAGTCTTGCTTAGTGACCTTGTTGTCAATCAAAATAAAGTCTTCGTTCACATCATTGTTGCCGTCAATAAAGCGATCTGCGCGGTCTTGCTCCTCAACGGTGTACCCAAGAATTTGAATATCGTCTGGACGCTGGTATGACTTACGCATGTCCTTTTTAAGAATCATGGTGCACGGAGCACCGTATTGATTTTTCAAGAATCCACGCTTTACAAAAATGTTGTAAATAGAACCCTGACTTGGTTCATCCATGATGACTTTGACAGGTATGCCAGTCACACGAATGAAGTCATCAAGAAATCGTAAGTTGTCTTCGTGTTCTTCCACTACTCGACAATAGACGGCCTCAATCTCACCGTATTTAACGGCGGCAAGGATTGTGGCAACTGCACTGGCGGCCCCACAAGAAAACCATGAAATTACTCGCATCCCATCACCATTACATCAATCATTGTCTTACCCTCGATTACGTTATCAATTACAAATACATTTACTTTTTGGGCGCGGAGTTTGGCATGTTCCCGCTCCTGAGCAGGAGTTGCCTTCTGACCTCCTCGTTTGAATTCACAGAACCACACACGGCCATCTGGTGCGATGAACAAACGGTCAGGCACAGCAGCCCGTGCGGGGCTGGTGAACTTGTACGCAAGCACACCTTTGGAACGGGCGTATTCACAGACTTTGGACTCGATGTCTTTTTCAAGCACCGGTGCACTCCTTGTCTGCTTTGCGTTTTTCCAAATCGATCAGCAGTTCGATGTAGTGTTTGGCCTTTTCCAAGTCAGCCATGCCGTTCTTTTTGCGCCAACGGCTGATGTACTTGACCACGTTACCTTCCATGTATCCCATGGCGTTTGCATGAATGTACTCGATGGGTTGAATGGGCAAGTCTTTGTAATGGTTGCCACCCACTTGTTTCTCTAATGCGCTCATAAACTTGTTTACCTCTTTAAGTGTTTCTTCAGATACGGGAATAATTGTTCCAGTTAAGCTAGCCCCAAACATAATTTCTCCACTTCTCGAATGTAGTAGTCGTAATCCACTGGCAACTTGCCAGCGTCCTTGATGTCGTTGCAGGGCTGAACACCCCACCCAGACTCCACGCCAATCTTTCGCCACTGGCCGGGGTTTTTGGCAAGCGGTGGCATCCACTTGAACAGGTGGCCACCGCCCTCAGCGATGTAGTAGCGAGTGATGTTTTGCAACTGGGAAGTCACGCCATCCCGTTCAATGGCCAAATGGCTGGACCGTGGCACTTTGGTGCGAAGCATAAAGTCCATGATGTCGGGCCAGTTGTGCAGTGTTTCGCGGATCGGTGCATTCTCGACCAGCACCTTTTCCGCTACCTTGGCAATCACCAACCCACCGGCGTTTTGATGCCACTCCATGTCATACTCATACGCACCCTTACGCTTGACTGAGCCGTTCTCATACTCGGCAAGGTAGTTGTTCACGTCACGAATTGACATGCGCTTGTAGATCGCCTCCTCAAGCTGCAACCCAGTGCGAAGTTCCCACGCTGCTCTGGCCAAGTCAACCAACATCTTCTGGCTACGGGGCACACGCACTGTCAGGCCATCGGTGTTCACTTGGATCAGCTTCAGCCCTTCGATCTGCATCAACCCCTCGGCCAGCACACACAACAGCAGTTGGCCGTTGAGCGTGATGGACATGGTAAACAGTGGGTCATAGAACACGCTGAAGCGGCTGTTGCTGTCGCCATACACACCGTTGAGCGCCAGCTTCAGCATCGCTGACTCGGCTGACTTCTTAGGGTACGACTTGCGCTGCTCGTACAGGTTCTTGTAGATCGTTACAAAATCTCGGCCAAGATGAGCAGGATGGAAGCCGTTAGTAATAGCGAGGTTCGGGTAATAGCTAGCAACATCCAGATCAACAATGACGTGATCATCGTTCGATTCGACCACTTGAGATTCCACGCTGCCATGAATACCCCCAAGGCCAAATACGAAAGTAAATCCGTCCACAGTAGCAGTGAGATCATTAAAGACTCCCTTTGTTTCAGTGATGACCTGATCCTTGAGCCAGTTGAGCACACGGTTGAACTCGCTGTGCTGGAACTCAATCCAAGGCAGGATGGCATCTTTAAGTGCAATTGTGGGGCGGGGTGTCTGACGAGGAGTGCGGCCTTTGGAGCCGTAGTCGTACAGAGCAACACCTGCTTCTTCCAATTTCATGGCAAAAAATTCCTTGCCGATCTTGGTGTCGTTGAAGTTGAGCCAGTCTTTGCCGGGGTACAACGTGCATAGTTTTTCACGGAAACTGAGCATGTCAGTCGTGAAGTGCATAAACTTTTTGGTCTGCGCGACATCGTGCCGGTTGTACTTCTTGAGCACTTGGATCTGTTCAGCGTTCAGGTTTGTGCCCACTGGGAACGGCAAGTCCTCGATGCTCTCAGAGCGCATGTTGAACTCCAGCACCTTCAGGCTGGTGGCTCGAGCCTTGTTGTCAAAGTGGTGAATTTTGAACAGGTCAATCTGGTCAACAAACCGATCAGTCGGGTTGACTTGGTGCATCCATTTGCCATTCTCGTCATCGTCTTGCGAGTGGATGATGGCCATGGCTTTGTCGTACAGGCTTCGGGCATCGGACTTGCCCATGCGGATCAGCGTATGCAGGACGGGGTAGTCGAACCCCAAGTTATTGAACCCGACCATCCGGGCGTTCGTATCCTTGAGATACTGGAGAAACTCGATGATCTCTTTGGAGTCGTTGCGGTGGTCGCTGATTTCAAAAGACCAGCATAGCGGTGCTTCTGAATGCTCCAGCGCCAACGTGAAGACGTTGGGGTAGGTCTCGATGTCATACACATAGTCATTACTCATTACGATTACCAAGTTGGGTGGGGGCTTCGATTTGGTCTCGGCTAGGTAGGGGAGAAAGCCAGAAAATCCCTACAGAAACATCCTCGAATGCTGGCTTAACAGCCCCCGATTTTTATTGACCGCCTAAGAACGAAGGTAGGCCCGGAAACGGCGCACTCGGCATCGCAGGCGCACCTTGAGGCGCAGCACCGAACATTCCAGCCGGAGCAGATGCAACCGGAGCAAACAAGTTAGACGCATCAACGGCTCCTTCACCGAATGCAGTATCGTCACCAGCAAATTGAACAGCGATCAAGTCGCAGCGGATGCCACGGCCATGCTTGTTCTCTTGCAACCAAGGTTTGACAGCGGCATTGACACGGCAACCGCCGTACATCTTGCGTGCCAGTTGTTGAAACGCCATCGTGTTGGCAGGATCAACAGGTGAGCCATCGGCTTGAATCATCTGCGGTGCAGAGTCGCGGCCAGCAGTGATGAACACGTTGCCAGCGTAGCCGTCATAGGGTTGGAAAGTCTTTTTGTTGACCTTTTCGCTACCCATGCCAAAGCAACGCAGTTTGCGGTCTTGCTGGATCATGCCCATAACAGTCTGGGCGTGCTCTTTCCACTTCTCCAGTGCCATAGCGCCGTAGCGTGCCATGAACTGCTGGAACCCTGCGTGGTCCTGCGGCATCAAGAATTCACAGTTGTAAGAGATGCGCTCTTTACCTGTGGCTTCATTGACCTGACGCTGTGGTTCTGCGAGGTGGGGGAAAGACAAACGGACATTTGATAAAAAGATAACTTCGGACATTACATTTACTCCATTGATTTACAAAAGCCAAGAAGGGATCTCAGCGGGGGTTTCCACTGCACTGAACATCGGTGCAGCGTTCGTGATAACCGCAGGACGGCTATCAGACTCGGGGACTACGGTCAGCTTGCCAGCCAACTTGGTCACATATTCTTGTTCCATACGACTTAGCTGGCGATCTGACAGCGTAACCTTTTCGCCTTTTTTCTCCCACGTCAGCTTCTCAGCCTTGGCAGGGGTGACGAGTTTGGTTTCATAGATCGCGCTCTTAGGGATACCCATCTTGACCAGCTTTTCAGCAATCTGATCTTCAGGCAGTGCCCACACACGAGAGCCACGACCATTGACCAGCTTGAGGCCAGCAATGGTTTGTCCTGCTTCCAAGCGGCGCAGGGCTTCCTTTTCCACACCTTCGAGAAGTTGGCGCATCAAGGGAGCGGCTTCCATGATCTGAGTGATCTGGGCATCGTCCATGGTGGACGGGTCTTTATCGGCACTTTGCTGTGCGACATCGAGTGTTTGATTTACGATTGGCTGGAACATGATTCCTACCTCCTTCATTACGTTACTTGCAAGCGCAGAGCATGAACCCTTAGCGCGGCAAAATTTACATTGACTTTCACCCGGTACAAGCGGTGCATCTGGTTTGTCAGTTGCAGCGGCTTGCGTGATGATTGTACCCATGTTGTCCAACAGTGACCTTACAGTCACGGTGTGCGATGTGATGGGTTTCATGCCTTTCATGGCCAGCTTAGGCTGGATGATCGTCATGCGGACATACTCGAATGGATAAGCACCGTTAACGGGCAGCTTGTAGCCTGCCAGCACCCCATAGGCGTACTGCTCAAGCTGCATGTTGCCTTCAGCGCTAACGATGCCCATGCCATCTTTGTAGTCTATCAACTCAAGGGTGTCGCCACCAATGATCTGAACGTCCACTGTGCCGGATAGGTCGTCACGGCCAAGCAGGTGAGCAGGGTCAACACGAGTTTCGCTGACCACCGGCAGAACACCACCGATAGATCGTTCCGCAATGTAGTCCAGTGCAATCTGGACACGGGCGGCACGGTCAGCATCAACCTTGAACTGCCCATCGTGATCAAAAAGGTTTTCACCTACAAACGAGTTGGCAGGTCTGCCTTCCTTGATGCACTTCTCAAGCAGCGTGTGGCTGTGCGTACCGTCAACGGCAGCGGGGCCACTTTCCTGCTCGGGGTACTTGGCTTCCTCCCTGATCGAGCCGGGGCACAAGGCCCAACGGCTACGCTTGGAAGGGGACAGTTGGGCGCGGGCGCTCATTTCAGTGCTTCAACGCCAGCAAACAATTGACCGTAGTGCTCAGGCTTGACATCGTTGATGTTCGAGTAGCCCAGACCAGTCAGCACACCTTGGATCTGTGCGCCTTTAGCAGCGCCGAGTGCTTTGTATGCACCCATTACATAGTCGATCAAACCTTTGCCATCGGAGAACGGTGCACCACCGGCTACAGGTGCAGGAGCTGGCGCAGGGGCTACGAACGCAGGGGGAGCAGGCATGGCGGGAGCAACGGGAGCGGCAACCACTGGAGCAGGTGCAACAGGGGCGGCTTGTACCACAGGTGCGGGAGCTGGCGCAACGGGTGCGGCCGGTGCTACATTGCTGGACTCCAATTTGGCAGTAAGTGCAATGACGGCTTGGGTCAGCGCTTCAATCTTGAGTTCGAGTGACATATAACGATTCCTTTGGGATTACAGGGGGTTGAATTACAAGGCGATCAGAATTGAACGCTTGCACTATTTCACGAAGGACATCTGACGGTTGCCCGTACTTTTCTGCCCTACGGTGAAATGCTTTGTGATCGCTAGGCGTAAGCCTGACGCTCAGAAACTTGGTGAGAGGTTTGGTAGCCATGATTAAATAAATTTTGCTGCGTTGATGTAATCGTATCACAGTTGTGCTACGATTGTGCAACAGTTTAAAAAATATTTTAGGCAAAGAAAAGCCCCGGTGGTTAGACCGGGGCTTAAAAGGAGATTCAATTCATGAAGCACGTGACAACTGCATTGTCAGAAACGATTATATGAGCACAGCACCACAAGTACAAGCACACCCTGCATCAATCGATGCGTACATCCGCCACGGCTGGTCACTCGTTCCTATCCCCGCAGGAACCAAGGGGCCACGCACCCCCGGCTGGAACATCAAGGCCAACGCTCTCAAGTCGCAAAGCGACCTGCCACCGGGCTACGGCATCGGTTTGGCCCACGCTTACAGCGGGACAATGGCCTTGGACATTGACGAGTGGGACAGCACCACCGTTGCGCTAAAGCAACACGGCATCGATCTTCAGCAACTCTACGATGCCAACGACTCGGTGCACATCGAGAGTGGCAAGGCTGGCCACGGTAAACTGCTGTACGCGATGCCACTGGGCTTGGCACTGCCATCGAAAAAGATCCTGATCAATGGTGTCACGGCATACGAGCTGCGATGCGCCACGGCCAATGGCCTCACTGTGCAGGATGTCCTGCCCCCATCCATACACCCAGAGACACTGCAACCCTATCACTGGGCAGGCAAAGGTCACTGGATGCGCCCACCCATGCTGCCCGATGCACTGCTCGATCTGTGGCAGGGTCTGCTGGCGCAGGACAAAGAGCGCACGATCAGCGCAGGCGAGTCAGTTGATGCTTCATGGGAGGACATCCGCACAGCCCTTGAAGCCATTAACCCTGACTGCTCCCGCGAGGAGTGGGTCACTGTGGGCATGGCGCTTAAGTGGGCAGGCGAGCAGACAGATCAGCTTGACCCTGCGCTGACACTCTGGAACGACTGGTCCATGCCTTCTGCCAAGTACCCCGGCGAAGCGCAGATTGTTGCTCAGTGGGTCAGCTTCAGGAACGACAAAGGTACAGCGGTCAAACTGGGTTCGCTGTTCCATATCGCCAAGCAGCACGGGTGGGTGCGCCCTGCTCCAGACATCTCCACGATGTTCTCAGCCGTGGAGTCCCCTGCTGACCCAAAATCCGTCATCGTTGACCTGCGGCCACGGCCACCGATGATGAACGTGGACTTATGGCCAGCGGTGATCTCAAGACGTGCCAACGAGATTGGCCAAACAGTCGGGTGCGATCCCCTTGTGCCCTTGTTCGCAGGGCTTGCGGCAGTGTGTGGTGTTGTTGATGCACGCACACGGCTTGAGTTGATCAAAGACTTTAAAGTGCCCCCAGTGCTCTGGCTCATGACGATAGGTGCGCCAGCAGATAAGAAAACCCCCGGCTCTACGCCCATGCTGGCTCCTCTTAAAACGTTTGAGTTTGAGGATCGCCCACGGTTCAAAAAGGATCTGCTGGACTGGGAGGGTCAAGAGGCCATGTTTGCATCGAGTAAAAAGGCATTCCTTGAGTTCTCGTCTAGCCCCGATGCGCTCATGGACACCAGCCAAGCGCCCACGGTTTATGAGCTGCCACCACAGCCCGTGCCCCTGCGGATCACCGTGGACGATGTGACCTCACAGAAACTGGTGCGCTTGGCTGCTGACCGTCCCCGTGGCTTACTGTGCGCCCTTGACGAGATGAACTCATGGGTGCGTAAGCTGACAGACAAGGCGAGTGGTGAAGACCGCTCCGCATGGGTTAAGGCTTACGAGTCATCGCCCTATGAAATGGACCGTGTGGGCAGTGGATCGATCTTTGCTGAGAACTTGGCTGTGTCAATCTACGGCAACATCCAGCCCCGTGTGTTCCGTGAGAACCTGCACAATCTTTCAGCAGACGGTCTGGTTCAGCGTTTTGTGCCCTGTATCTTGAACGGTGACTTGACCCGCAAACCCATCGAGCTGCCCGAGTACCTGCTGAACAAAGAGCAGTGGGAGCAGACCCTGCGAATCGTGTTCGCCCTTCCTCCCATGACCTATCAGCTCAGTCCAGAAGCCAAGGCCGTGTTCCAAGAGTTCCAAGACTGGTACGACAGCAAACGCAACGATGAGCGGCTTTTGCAGTCTGACGATACGTTCATGACAGCGTTTGGCAAGATCGAGGGCTTGACTGGCCGCTTCATGCTCATGTTCCACCTGATCGAGTCGCCCTTTAGCCCCACGGTGTCCGCAGACGTTGCCAAACGGGTGATCGAGATGGTCCAGTCTTACGTGGTTCCCGCTTACCGCTATGCTTTGTCTGAGCTGTCTGGTGCGTCTAACTTCGATACGTGGCTTCGTGACTACATCATCCAGCACGCCGATGAGAGCACGATTACCATGGCCGAGATCAAGCGCTCAGCACGCCGTCAGATCGAGAAAGTCAACGTGTGGCAACAAGACCAAATGATCTACGGCGCGATGTATCCGCTGGAGCAGGGCAGGTGGGTCATGCGAATGGATGACGGTACACGTGAGAACCAGCACCACGCTCAGTGGGCTATCAACCCTGCGCTGGCTGTGCAGTTCAAGGATCACCGTAAAGCGGTCATCGATGCCAAGCAGCGCCAGCTTGACGAGATCTACCGGCTGTCCACAAAAGAAAAACCCCGTGTTCACGGGGCTGAGTTGTTAGACTAAATCAGGGGGCTTCGGCCCCTTGATTCTTATGTAAATTTTAATTCCAAACCAGATATACATAAAACCTACTGCGATTTCTGGCATCCAGTTTGTAACAAAATAAATCATGGTTGTCCTTTCATGGCTCGGATAGCGATAGCGCATTGTTCTGCTTCATTGCAAGAATTGTCATCTTTGTCAAAAAGACTTTCACACATCTTTGCAGCCTCCTCCAGCACCTGATTGCGCTGCGATACAGACACGAACACATCAAAGTGATATGGCTGCCCACTACGCATCTTGGCTTCGTGCTCGATGCGTTCAAACTCATCATCTTCGTCAGTGTGAATCATGTGTTCTTCTCCTTGAGTTTGGCTTCAATGTCTTTTGCAAAATTCCATGCAGACCCCGCAGGGATGCGATAGTCAACAATGTATTCATCCTCGACTTCCGCAATCTCCTCATCCGTCAGCCCTACCCATGTGCGCTGTGGTGGGGTGATGGCTTCGTATTTGTCCATTACTTCGCATAACTTTTCAAAACCACTTGCTCCGTCACACACAGCCATGAGTTTTGCGTTTTGCACACGAGCAATTCGCTCCCAGTCTGTCGCCACAGGCTCATCCTTCGCTTCTAGTGCGGCTTTAATGGCGGTGATGGCTTCTCTTGCAACTTCAGCAGCATAAGGTTCATCCATGTGGCTTCCAACTTCACCATCATTCCAAGCGGCTAAATTATTAAACGCCTCCAATGCAAGGCGTAATGCTTCTGTCTGTGTCATGCTTGATCCTTCTCAGCAACAATTAAACAAGCGCCAAACCAAGCCATTCCACCAATCAAAGCAATAGGAAAATGCAGCCAATCTGGTAAAAACTCAATAGATGCAGAAATAACAAATGGCAAAAAAATAATATGCAAATATGCACTTCTTTTTATAGTCATAAGGGTGCGTCCTCGTAGTTGTCAGGGTTGAACTTAGGAACCTTTGTACCGCGATCCAGTGGGTTTGGGAATGGGGGAAACGGCCATGTCATTCTTGTCCCCTTGCTCTTATGAATTCGGCGCAAGTCAAATAACTAGCGTCAATACGAATTCCCTCTGATTCACACAACTTTGCACACGCCTCACTCTCCGTGTAGATTGCTTCAAGAATCAAAGACGCAGCAAACATTGTTTGTTCCCAAGTCAGTGCTTGGCCTCTGAGCGCTTCAGTCCATTTATCCATTTCATCTTTACTCATGCTTGTCCCCTTGCTCGGATGGCTTTTGCTACACGATCTTTGGCTTCCATCGTAATGTCGTCTTGTTCACCGCTAATCGGAGTTTCCGCAATAACTGCACACGCCTCACGCTCATGCTGTGCTACTAGATTGGCAAAGCGTTCAAGCCAAAGCAAATCCTTTTCTTGAGCCAATTCAATAAATGAACCAGCTTGTCGCCCCATCTGCATAATTTCTTCTCGTGTCATTCTTTGATCTCCTTGACCCAGTGGGCAAAGCTGTCCTGAGTGTCTTTGCCAAAGGGCAACAGCGCTGCCCGTCTATTGGCCTCATCGAGTGCTGCGTTCCAACCTGCACGGAACACAAGTTCTGCAAGATCTGACGGCTCCATCTCGAACTCGCCAAACAGATCCATAAAGTAGTTTTTCATTTTCATGGGACTTTTCCAACGTGAAGGTTTTACGGGTTCGATGGGACTTTGCCAACGTGAACATTTTTCTTTTGCTTTTTTGTGGCCACGGGGTCCGGCGGGATCAGTGCGGCCAGCACGTCAGGGGCCAGCGCTTCGAGCGTGCCCAGTACGGATAGCAGGCGCTCGGCCGCAGCATTAGGGGCACGCTGGCCAGCGATCCACTTCCGCAGGGTGTAAACGGGTACACCCAGCAGGCCAGCGGCCCGGTGCTCGGTTAGGGCTAGCCGGTCGATCATGGCTAGCAGGTCGGTTTTGAATTGTGTCATTGTGTTAAATGTTAGGGTTAAAAAGCCCCGGCCACTGGGCCGGGGTGCTAGGTTACTTTTCAATGAATAGGGCCACGGCCCCGGCGATACATACAAGGGTTATATACACGGTGAAGATCATGCGCTGGCCCGTGCTTCGGCCCTTCCCCGTTCGATTAGTGCCCGTGCTTCGGCTTGATCCCGTGGGTGCTCGCTCGATAACATGGCACGCAGGTGCTGGGCCACGGCCCGGGCTTTGTCGGGGTTGCTGGCCTTTTCGTATTTGTGGCCAGCATTGATATATTCAGCTTCAGTGTGGTTCATCGCTCCAGCTCCCATAGATCAATCGATTGTCCAATAATGGCCAGCGCTTCAGCGGCGGCCCCCCGGCGCTGTTTCGCGTTCATTGTGTCGTTATTGCTTTCAGCTATTGCTTCCAGTGCGGCCACGGCCTGCCCTAGTGCACGCTGCAAATTATCGATTCGAGCGAATAGGCGGGCCGTGCCCGTAAAGCCATCGGAATAGGCCAGCGCTTCAGCTTCGGTGGCCGTTAGGTTTTCAAGATTGATCATGGTTAAGTGTCCCAGTCTTCGGTTGATAATTTAATGTTGCAAAAATCAGCGTGCGCTTTGTTGACGTGCTCACGCATAAGGGCACAAAGCCCCTCGATTAGTTCACGTTCCACCAAGTCATTGATCACAAAAGTGGCAAAAGGTTTTTTGTTTACCCCTTCCGGGGTGAATGCATTCCCACGGTGGAAAGTTATGCGGGTTTTGTCGAAGTGATCCATGGCTTACCCCTTCATTATTGGAATTACGCGCCGGGCCAGTGCATCAGTTACCCGGGCACGGGATCCATGAGCACGGAACCCAATAACTACCCGGCGATCAGCTCGAGCGCATAACCCGCAAGTGGCGCAGGTTATATCTTCGCGGGTTTGAGCTGGGCAGACAATGATTGTCTGGCCTTCGGGGGTGTAGGTTTTTTCCGGTGTATCCATGGGCACGATGCAAGTTATGGGCAGCGAAGACACGGCGGCCAGTGCATCAGCTTCCCCAGCATCATCAGCCGATATATTGACGGTGAAACCCCAGTCAGTGGCGCATTGTGCCCAGTAAAGCGCATCAGCGCTTTTTTTGTGGGTGTAAGTAAAACCCCGGCGGCCAGTATTCGCGGCCACTATTTCCCCCAGTGCTGCAGCGTCAACGGTTTCACCGGCCCCGGGTAGATCCCCGGCTACATTGAACCGCCAAAGCTGGCCAGCGGGTAAGCTGGCCACGGATTCGCAAAGCTGGGCCAGCGTGCCCCCTCGCTCGGCCACTTTGTCCCAGCTCATGCGGGTGTAATAGTCTTCAGCGTAACAGTCGGCCCGATAATGGGGGCACGACTGGGGGCAAGTTTCCCGCTGGGAATAGGTAACGGGCAGGGGGCCGGTTTTGCTATTCGCAGACTTCAAAATAAAATGATATTTCATTGCTGGCCCCCTTCGAGTTTTTCGCGAAGCTGGGCACGGCGTGCTTCGGTGCGGATCTCTCGATCCATATCGGCCAGCGCTCGATCATCATCAGCGGTAAATTCAGCAAAATCCAAGTCAGTATTTTCGTATTCATGCATTTTCAATTCTCCAAAGGTTACGGGGTTACGGTTTACAAAGGTTTCACGGATAAATTGATTGAATAGGTCCATGGGTTACGCTCCCATGGCCAGCAGGTCCTTGATTCCTTTTTCAAGCGAATCAAGATCTTTAGCCCAGCGGTTAGGGCCGCCGGTGTAATCTTTCAGGTGCTGGGCCGTGCGGTACATATAACCCAGCGATCCGCAGGGTTCGGTGTTGACGTACACAATGGCCCCGGCCAGCGAGATAAACCCGCTGCAGCCCCGTTTATCGTCATTCACCCGGATATTTTTAAGGGCCACGGTGTACGCAGCAGAAAACCGGTTTTTGAGCTTTGTTGACAAGATCAGCATTGTGGCCCCCTTATGCTTTGCGAGCGCTCACGCGCACGGTGTAAAACGGTTCACCGGTCGAAGTGTGGGCAGCGATCAATTGACGGGAGGGGACCAGCTTCGCGGCTATCGTTTTCCAGTCGATCAGCTCACGGCCAGCGCAGTAACTGAGCGCAGCACGGTGAAGCTGGCCTTCTACACTTTCAGGGCCGCTATCGATCAGCAGATCCTTCAATTGATCCTCTTCCCTTTTTAGGTTAGCAATCTGGGCCTTGATCAGTGCAAGGCGATCAACGGCAGCGGCCAGCAGAACGGGGTTTTCGTTTTTCATGGGTTTATTTCCTTTTTACAGTTACGGGGTTACAGTGAAAACAAAACGATAGTGACAAGGTAAAGCGCAGCGCAGGCCAGCAGTGCACCGAGCACAATGGCCAGCGGCCCGGGTTCAGGTTCAACGGGCAGCGCTTCAGGGTTCAGGTCGATGTAATGAAGATTGTGCTTGCTCATGTTATTTGCTCCAAAGGTTACGGGGTTACAAAGTGGCAGCAATATCGGCTAGGGCTTTACGCAGCTCCCAGTCGCCGGAAATGTCGGTGTATTCGTTTTTGTCATACGATTCCATGATGGCCCGCTGGGTAAAACAATTAAGGGTTATCACGTCTTCAAGGGTTAGGCCACCGGCGCGAATGATTCCGCAGATAGAACGGTCGATGTCATTGAATACGATGTCGCCGTTATCTTGTAAGCTGGCCGCGATTCTCTGGCCATTGGTGCTATAGCTGCGGCCAGTGTTGAATTTAATGCTTTGCATATCTGATCCTTTACTGTTACGGTTTACTGTGTTTCACCCTCGCGGGCTAGCCGCTAGGTTATCACAGTTTTTGTGATTGTCAACCCATTGGGTGCAATTATTTGCATCAGTGCTTACCCTAACCCGCTGGGTGCTGGCCTTTTTGCAGTGCGTCACTTGTGACTTGTGGAGGGGAAAGGGATTCTGAGATTCTGAAAAATCAGTGCTTTTTAAAAAAGTCGTTATCTTCCCCCTCGCCCGGGCGGAGACACAACTGTACCACTTGGCCCTTTTTCCCGTGCCCCCTCGATCCACTGGGTTGCTGGCTAACCCGCTGGGTGCTCGGGGCTTTCCCGCTGGGTTTCTCTTGATCCGTTGATCCACTGGGTGAATTGTGGCCACGGTGTACCCGCTGGGTTATGCTGGAACCGTGCACCCGCTGGGTTAATTGGTCAATGGTACATTGTGCACCGGCGGCCATTGATCCACGGATCCGCTGGCCAGCAGGGGATTGTTTTAAGAAATTAATCCGGAGGCCGAGGGGAGGGGGGAAGGGCCGAGCGCCGAACTGCTACGGTTACTTAGGGTCCGCGAACATTTTTTTATTTTTTCAAATTAACCCGTTACCCAATGGGTGCTGTTGACACCACGGAAACTTCTGCTACCATTGCTAGCACTATGGAATCATTAACACCCGATCCTGTAGGCGCAGATGTCACAATGACTGGCGACAAAACCGAGAACCAACTCGAACTACCAGACTGGCTTGACCCTGCGCCTCGCACACTTGCCAAATC
>Ga0181352_1000509_pt1 | contig 16512 bp, 19 predicted proteins | sample Fa13VDMLBSN_FD_130103 | JGI IMG/M metagenome (GOLD analysis project Ga0181352, IMG submission 130103) | Freshwater viral communities from Lake Michigan, USA - Fa13.VD.MLB.S.N | ecosystem: Environmental > Aquatic > Freshwater > Lake | place: USA: Michigan | collected 2013-09-23 | reverse complement strand
TTCGATGTCTCGATTATGGGGCAGTTCGCTGGGGATGTCTAGAGGTCTTCGAGGGGGTCGTCGCCGTATTCCCAGCTGCGGGCAGTCAGGCGGCCGGGGGGCGTGTAGCCGCCGTTCTTCTGGCGCGTCAGGCGCCCCCTGATCGCGGTGATCCGCTTCTCCTCCTCGCTGCGGGAGGCGTGCCAGCGGCGGAGGCCCTCCATCTGCCGCTGGCGCTGTTCGTAGGTGGGCTTCGCCATCAGAACCCCCACTTTCCGGCGCAGATCGGGCCGATGCCGCGGGCGATGCTCTCGGGGTTCGAGAGGGTCAGGCCGCAGCAGCCGCAGGGGATCGTCATCGCCGGGTCTTCCAGCAGCAGCTGGGCGCGGCGGGCGGCGTCGGCCTTCACGGCCGCTGCCGGGTCAGCCATCGCCTCGACGAGGGCCGGGAGGCGGCTCTGGTCGAAGTCGCGGCCGGGGGCGAAGGTGGAGGCGCCGGCGGGGATCTTGCCGACGTACTGGCCGTTGTCCTTGACGTAGATCGCGCCGGGGTTGTTGCCGTGAGCGTGAGCGTGAGCGGGGGCGAGGGAGAACGTGAACAGGGCCACCATGACCTTCTTGCGGGTCTGGAGCACGGCGCGAATGGCCGTGACGTCGAGGGCCACCGCCTGCTCGGAGGCCTTCTGCTGGCGTTCCTGAGCCCACTGGGCGCTGCGGGCCATACCCTTGGCGATCACCGCCATCTGGTTGTCCGACAGCGCGCGGCCGCCCAGCAGGCGCGTCTGGAAGTCGGCCAGCATCGTGGCGTAACCCTCGGGGAGCCGGTCGCGGCGGGCGAGGGTGTCGGAGAGCCACTTCAGCTCGGCCTGATGGTCGGCGACGACCGAGGCCTTGGCGACGGCCGTGCGCTGGCGGGCGGCCGTGCGGGCCTCGGGGGACGTCTTGAAGGTCTTGCTGCCCTTGCCCTTGCAGGTGAAGCACTCGCCCAGCGCGCGGCCGCTGTAGCTGATGAAGCGGCCGGTGCCGCGGCACTTGGGGCAACGCTCGGCGAATTCCGGGGTCGTCTCGCGGATGCGGACGCTGGCCGCGTCCTGCGGGAGGGCCTTTGGCTTGCCGAAGGGCACGTTGGCGAGGTCGTCACCGAAGATGTCGTCGAGGCGGTCGTTCATTCGTTATCTCCTATTCGATGTCCCGACTATGGGGCAGTCAGGGGGTGTCGTCAAGCGGGCTGCCGCAGTATTTTCGAGGCCTCGTCGTAGCCCTCGTTTTCGATCCAGTCCTGCGCCTCATCCATCAACATGCGGTCGGCGATGTCGCTAAACACGCCGTGATTGCCGGCGCCGGGGTGGATCGCGGTGACCTTCAGGCCGGCGTCAAACGTGACCGTCTGCTCGTCGTCCCAGTCCACACCGTCGTGGCTGCCGCCGCGGCTCCAGAGGATCGTGTAGATATCCATGATCTAGGCCCCTTCTGCGTTGTCGACGGCGTCGTCGAGGCGGTCATTGAAAGTGCTCATGTCGATCTCCTATGCGATGTCCTGATTATGGGGCACTCAGGGGGCACCGTCAAGCGGCTTTAGAAAGGGCGGCGGCTCTTTTGGCGAAGGCCCTGCGCGCCTTGCCCGTCAACGGTTTGACGTAGCGCAACTTGCCTTGCCCCTTGAGCTGGACGTAGCCCAGCGCGAGTATCTCGGCCTTGCGCAGGCTTTTCTTGCCTGAGTGGAACGCACGCCGGGATACCACAGCCCCCTCGGCGTTCTTGTAGAGCCTGCTCTCCTCGGACTGGCCGCACGCGATCCACGAGGCGGCCTTGTAGATGCCGCCGTGGTGCCCGACGTTGGGGTCGGCGTACGACACCAGAGCCTCGACCGCAGGCTCCGCGGCCCTGAATTCAGCGACTGCGTGGCTGAGAGCCTTGGTCAGCAGGTTGGGCTCGTGGCCGTCGGGGGCCCAGAGGCGGCTAAGTTCCCATACCCGCTCGAAGCCAAGGTACCGGGCGATGTTCTTGTTGGCGGGGATTGAAAACACGACGATGGCCGCGCCAAACTGGATGTACACGCTCTTCCCGCTGGGCACCGAGCCGGTGTAGTGCCGAGCGATGAGGGTCGCCTGCGCCTCGCGGCGAGCAGCCTCCAGCAGGATCATTTGACGACAGGCCCGAGCGCGGCGTCGAGAAGCTCGTCGAGGGCTTGGCCTGTGATCCATTCGCCCTCGGCAGAAACCCTCCACTCCGCCCGCTCGGCTTCGTACATGGTTTCCCAGCACGCAAGAATCTCGGAGGGGGTGTAATCCGGCTGGCCCTCGCTGGCCCGCACGGCGTTCATCGAGCGCCCGAAGTGCTCTACAGCGTCAAGCATGCTGCGGTCGGCCATCTATGCCTCCTCTGCATTGTCGACGGCGTCGTCGAAGCCTTCGTCGGCAAGCCACTCCTCGGCCCACTCGTTCAACATCAGCTGGTGGTGGTCGCTGAGCTTGTCCTTGGGCAGCGTCGCTGAGACGAACTCGACCTCGGGCGGGTCCGCGGGCTCGCCGCCGCTGGCGTAGCTGGGCCCCCGCGCCGGGCGCCCGGGCGTGTAGGTATAGACGATGTCGACTTCGATTTCGCCGAGGCCGAAGGGGCAGTAGGCGGTGAGAGTGTACTTGGATGCCATGTCGATCTCCTATTCGATGTCCCGACTATGGGGCAGGTGGGGAAGGGGTGTCAACCCCTCTTTTCGGTGCGGCGGGCTTCCTTGAGGGCCGCGCGCATCAGGGGTCCCCAGTAACCCTTCACGGCGCGTTCCAGAGGCGGGCGGGGGATGTAGCGCCGCCCGGCGACGTAAGCGTGCCGGGGGCTGCCGTCGACCTCGTGCATCAGGTCGACGACAGTGCCCGTCGCAGGCTCCAGCCACGTGTGGCCCGAGAACCCGCCGTCGTCGGGGTCAACGGCCGCATCGGCGAGGTACAGGCGCCCGGCGCGGGCGTCGTAGCCTTCGCAGCCCCAGCCGCCGCGCATGGAGAGGTACGGGTCGTCGCGAAAGCCCTCGGGCCAGAACAGGGCCCCCACGCGGATGTGGCGCATCGTCAGGCCCCGCAGGCCCGCGACGGCAGCGGCGACGATCATGCAGGTAGTGTCGGGCCTGCAGCCCGGCAGAACGGCCTGCGCTACGGGCTTGGCGCACTCCAACTCGCCCATGCTCACGCCCTCCTCTCGCTGGGGAGGGGGCGGGGGGCCCAGTCGCGGATCATGGAGGTGTAGTGGGCGATGGCGCTCTTCGAGCCGCTGACGCGGCCCTCCAGCTCGGCACGCTCGCGGCGCGTCAGGGCACCGTACTCCAGCGCGAGGCGGGCGTTGCCCAGCTGGCTCTCGAAGCCCTGCAGGGCGGCCCGCAGGCCCTCATCTGAGACCTCGATGGGGCGGAAGCCGACGCCGAAACAGGAACCCGACTGAAATCCCCAGCGGATCGTGTAGCCGTGGGCGACGATCAGGCCACGGTCGAGCTTCACGTTCTGGCCGCAGCAGGCGCAAGTGCCGGTGTTGTCGAACGTGCGCGCCGGGGTCTTGCGTGGTTCCGCAGAAGGCTTGCGGGCCTTCACGACGCGGGCCTTGGCGGCGACGAACTTGGCGCAGATCGGGGCGAGGGCTTCGAGGGACCGGTAGGCTTCGAGGGCCGCGGCGTGCGTCGGGCTGGCCGTCTTGGGCAGCTTCTTGAGCCAGCCCGGGAGGGTGTGCGGGTAGATCGTGCCGTAGTACTGCGCCGACAGCTCGTCGGTGCGGCGGTCCTCGTAGGGGATGGCGAGGTAGACGGCCGAGGCGGCGTCCTTGGCCTTCTCAAGGGTCCGGTTCAGAGCGGTCTTCGCCGCGGCGTAGTCGGCGTTGTAGATGACGTCGGCGGAGAGAAGGGCTTCGATGTCCATGGCGTGGCTCCTGTTTGAGGAGCCCGTTTTACCCCGGGTTTTGACAATCTGTCAAACAGGAAGCGAGGGGGCGTCTAAACATAAATCACTTTTTTGACGACAAACTGACGAAAACAGGCCTTTGCCGAGGGGCTCAATCTCCGACCCCTGCGTCATACAGGACCAAGAAAAGCAATGAAACTGGCGTTTTCCGGGTGAGGTAGTGGTTCCCCAGACCTAACTCTGTAAATAACGTGAGAAGAAGTTAAATAATATATTACGCGTATAGGCCTTGAGTACTGTGAGTATTCGTTCATTATTAGTTGGGTCCCGGTTTTTGAAGATTTTGGTCTGGTTTTTACCGTTGGCCCCGGAAAACGCCTATCTAACAGGGGTTTTCCGTCAGTGTATGACGCAGAGGTCGGAGTTTTAACCCCCTTTAACCGCTTGGAGGCTAAACTAATATGCACCCTTGGATCATTGCCCGCACACCCGGCGCGTGGGACATCATGGAGGCCGCCGACATCGTGGCCCTGCGCCGGCAGAAGATGCCGCCCGACGTCGTGCAGGCGCTGCTGGCCGACGCCCGGGCTTACGATGTGATCGCCGAGGCGTACGGGGTCTCGTACCAGATGGTCGCCCAGATCAAGACCCGGCGCCTGTACGCGCACGTTCCGTATGAGGGGGAGATCCCCCGCGGCGCTCGCGCCGACGCCGCGACAGTGAGGGAGATCTTTCTCGATCCCTCCCCGGCACGTGAGATAGCCGCCCGGCACGGCGTCAGCTTGAACGTGGTCCGCCAGATCAAACAGCGGGTCTCGCATGAACGCGTCACCCGCAATCTGGTAGCGCCGCAGTCAGGACCCGACACCTTTCGGGGTGAAGTGCGCGCGATGAAGGAACGGCACAAGGTCGAGCTGGCAGCACTGCTGCAGAGGGGGACAGCATGAAGCGCAGGGTCTTCAGTGACGACGAGGTGCGCGCGATTTTGGCCGACGCGCGGCCACAAGGCGTGGTCGCAGCCGAGTACGGTACGTGGAAGCACGTCATTTCGGACATCAAGGGCCGCCGTACCTACCGGCACGTACGGTTTAGCGGGAAGGTTGCGCGTTACCGCCCCTTGAAGAGGGTGAAGGCTCCTAGGCCCCCGGATACCGTGCGCTACCAGAGGCTGCCCGTCGATCCCGGGCCCCAGTACAGTTTCCCCCCGGCGGAAAACCGCAGGGTCTTCAGTGACGACGAGGTGCGCGCGATCTTGGCGGACCCCCGGATGTACGGCGAGATCGCGGCCGAGTACGGCACGTGGAAGCACGTCATCTCGTGCGTGAAATGGCGGCGTTCGTATCGGAACGTGCCGTTCGACGGGGTGATCGTCCGGTATCCATCGAGGAAAACGAGCCGATTGACAGTTTGACATGTGGATAAGTTGGCCGTATAAGGGGTGCATCGAATAGGAGATGGAAATGACGACCAGCAAGTTTGTAGACCAGTACGCCGTCGCGGCCGCTCAGCTCAAGGCTCTGCAGAAGACCGTGGACGACCTCAAGGCGAAGCTCCTCGCCCTCGGCGCGACCGAGATCGCGGGCGACAAGTTTGCGCTCAAGGTCACGACCTACGAGACGAGCCGCCTCGACACCGCGACGGTGAAGGGCTGGCTGACCGAGGCCCAGATCGCCGAGGCGACCAAGACCTCGACCGCGAACCGCATCACGGTCGCCGCCCGTGCCAACCAGCGCCTTGCAGCCTAGGAGCCTGCCGCTGAAGAGGGCCAGCCGAAGGGCTGGCCCTCTTTGTCGTTTTGGCGTAGAGTGTCAGCATGACTGAGATCGCAACCGACCTCTCCCCGCGGTACCTGAACCGATTGCTGGACGAGATGGACATCCTCAACAGCGAACTGGCAATCCTCGCGGGCGTCAGCGGCCGCACGGTGTACCGATGGCTGGCGGGGGAGACGCCCGTCCCGCGCTCGGTCGTCGCCATGCTCGAACTGCTCAAGGCAAGGGCGTGATCTGGAGATGGCTCGCCGTGATGCTCGCGCTCCCGACGCTGGTGCTGATCCTGCTGATGCCCGAGGCGTGGCCGGTGCTCCTGCTCGGGTGGGGCGTGCTCGTGGTCAAAGGGTTCGGCCGCGCAATGGGCTCCCCGAGAACACCTACTCGGCACCCGTCGCCGCCGAGATCTGCCGACGGCTCGCCGAAGGCGAGACGTTGAAGGCGGTCTGCGAGGACATCGGAATTGCACGGCAGACGGTCTATGCATGGGTGCTTGACAATCACGAAGGCTTCGCTGACGCCTACGCACGTGCTCGGCACCTGATGGCGCTCGGCTGGGCCGACGACCTCGACGAGATCGCGCGCGACAGGCGCGGCGACTTCGTGGTGAACGAGGAGGGCAAGCTGGTGCCCGACATGGAGCACATCATGCGGTCGCGCTTGCGCATCGACACGCGCAAGTGGCTCCTCGGCAAGGTGCTGCCACGGGTCTACGGCGACAAGGTCATCACCGAGGTGACCGGCAAGGACGGCGGCGCCATCGAGATGCAGGCGACCCGCATCGACGTGCTGGCGCTTCAGCCCGAGCAGCGCGACCAGCTCAAGCAGATCCTGCTGCAGGCAACGAAGGGGAAGACCGAAGATGGAACATGATGAAATGCAGGCTCAGATCCAGCGCCTCGTGGGCGCCTTCAAACATGAATTGAAGGCCATGCGCGACGACGGAGAAGACCCCCACACGCGCGTCCTTGTCCACGTCGCGGCGTGGCTGCTGTCGGGAGTGATCGCTCTCGCCCCCGACCACGACCCCGCGACCATTCTGCAGTGGGCCAACGATGACATGACCGACATCATTGAGAGGAACCTCCAGCTGCTGCAGGGCAAGGCCCATTGATGCGCGCCGTTAACGAACTGCGCTTTCATATCGGCGGCAAGGAGTACCATTTCCTGCACGGCGCGGTGCGTTGCGCCGACGTGCCCTGCCTGCTGCCGTTGTTCATGGCCCTGACGCAGCCGCGCGGCACCTTCGATGCCGAGGCCTACGTCGACGAGTACGCCCTCTGGCATTGTTTCAAGGTCGTCGAATGATGTACGCTTGCGCCATGGACCCCAAGCGGCCTGTCCTGCCCGCCCCCGAGCTGCTGCGCGCCGCCTTGCGCGCGGGCATCACGGTCGGCTGGGCGCCGGCCACGGGCGAGGCCTACGCAGAGGTCACTGACTCGGGCGACCCCGGGCAGCGCGCGATTTTCGCGGCGCTGATGGCCAACGCCTACGCCCCCGACATCATGTACGGCTGCTACTACGCCGGCGACTACACGAGGCTGCAATGACCCCCCTCTGCACCGACTGCGCCCACAGCTGGCGCAACAGCGACGGCATCCTGATGTGCGGGCGCCCGACTACAACGCCGGGGCCGCGTTACTGCTACGCCGAACGCTTCGGCCCACCGCAGGCCGACAGGGAAATCTGCGGCCCCCGCGCCCAGTATTTCGAGGCCAAGACGTGACCAACGCCGAGATCCGGCAGTCGCACTACGACCACTGGCACCTGCGCGAGGAGATCACCAAGCGCGTGCAGGCCAACACGCCCTCGCGCACTCGCCGTAAGCGGGTATGAACCTAGCCGACCTCAACCCGTTCGAGACGCTGCGCGAGATCGAGCGCGTCGAGTGCGAGACGTCGCTGTATGAGTTCGTGCAGAAGGCTTGGAAGTACGTCGACCCGTCGCCGTTCACGCCGGGCTGGCCGCTTGAGGCCATGTGCGAACACCTCGAAGCGGTCGTCGACGGCGACATCCGCAAGCTGATCATCAACATCCCGCCGCGGTGCGGCAAGTCGAGCATCGTCAGCGTCTGCTTCCCGGCATGGGTCTGGACGCAGCGCGAGATCTCGCCGACCAGCGGGCCGCAGGTGCCGCTGCTGCACGCCTCCTACGCGATGTCGCTGGCGATGCGCGACAGCGTCAAGACGCGCCGGCTGGTCGAGAGCCCGTGGTACCAGCGCCTGTGGGGCCACCGCTTCCACCTCGTCGGCGACCAGAACACCAAGGGCCGCTTCCAGAACGACAAGCGCGGCGAGCGCCTGATCACGGCCGTCGACGCGCGCGTCACGGGTGAAGGCGGCAACATCATCGTCGTCGACGACCCGAACGCCGCCAACGAGGCGATGTCGGAGGCGTTGATCGAGACGACGAACGAGTAGTGGGACGGAACGATGTCGACGCGCCTCAACGACGCGCGCACCGGCGCCTACGTCGTCATCCAGCAGCGGCTGGGCGAGGAGGATCTCACGGGCCACATCCTCGACACCGACGAGGGCTGGACGCATCTCATGCTGCCCATGGAGTTCGAGCCCGAGCGTGCCTTCACGACGAGCATCGGCTGGGACGACCCGCGCACCGAGGAGGGCGAGCTGCTGTGGCCCGAACGCTTCGCCGAGGAGCAGGTCGAGGTCCTGAAGAAGCGGCTGGGCCCGTGGAAGGCCGCGGGGCAGCTGCAGCAGCGTCCCGAGCCGAAGGGCGGCGGCATCATCAAGCGCGACTGGTGGCAGCTGCACGATGCGCCGCACTTCCCTCAGTTCGACTACGTCGTCGCCTCGCTCGACACCGCCTTCACCACGAAACAGGAGAACGACTTCAGCGCGCTGACCGTGTGGGGCATCTTCACGAGCGACACCGTCGCGCAGCCCTCGAAGCAGGTCATCAGAGGCGAGCGCCTGACCAACGTCGACCCTCGCGAGTACGGCAATCAGGCACCCAAGGTCATGCTGATGAACGCGTGGCAGGAGCGGCTTGAGCTGCACGACCTCGTCATGCGCGTCCAGAAGTCGTGCAAGGAGATGAAGGTCGACCGGCTTCTGATCGAGGACAAGGCCGCAGGCCACAGCGTCGCGCAGGAGCTGCGCCGCCTCTTCGGCTACGACGGCTTCGCCGTCCAGCTCGTCAATCCCGGCGCCCTCGACAAGGTCGCGCGCGTCTACGCCGTGCAGCACCTGTTCGCCGAGGGCATGATCTTCGCGCCCAACCGCCAGTGGGCCGAGATGACCATAGGACAGACCACGACGTTCCCCCGCGGCAAGCACGACGACCTCGTCGACACGATGAGCCAAGCCCTGACGCACCTGCGCCAAGCCGGGATGCTGACGCGCAGCAGCGAGCACATCTCCGAAGTCGGAGAAAGTTTACGGCATAGAGGCTCTCCGCCGGTGAGCCTGTATGGGATCTGAAAACCGTTGACAGACTGTCACTATTCTGAATGACGCCCGGTGTGTTATCCTTGCATTCCCACGAGGTTTCTGAATGGCGTTAGTGCCGGGGTTGAACCCCAACATCCGCTTGGTCGAGCCTGACCCCGACGAGCTTCCGCCGGGCGAGGATATCGTTGTCGAGAACGCGCCCGAGGGCGCCGACGTCGAGCACCTCGACGACAAGGGCAACGTCATCCAGATCGAGCACGACGACGGCTCCATCACGATCAGCCTCGACGGCAAGCCGGTCGAGGAGAGCGCCGACGAAGACAACGCCGAGTGGTTCGGCAACATCGTCGACAAGATCGACGAGGGCGAGCTGTCACGCATCGCCGACGAGCTGATCCGTGGCATCGGCGACGACAACGACAGTCGCAAGGACTGGATCGAGGACCGCGCGCAGGGCATCAAGCTGCTGGGCCTGAAGATCGAGGTGCCGGGCATCGGCGGTTCCGCCGAGGGCGCACCGGTGGAGGGCATGAACCGCGTCCGACACCCGCTGCTGCTCGAAGCTGTGCTGCGCTTTCAGGCGAACGCGCGCTCCGAAATGCTGCCGACCGACGGCCCGGTCAAGATCAGGATCGACGACAACAACGGCACGCACCAGACCAACCAGATGGCTGATGCGCTGGAGAAGGACCTCAACCACTACCTGACGGCCATCGCGACCGAGTACTACCCCGACACCGACCGCATGCTGCTGATGCTCGGCTTCGGGGGCCTTTCGTTCAAGAAGGTGTATTTCTGCCCGTTGCGCAACCGGCCTGTCAGCGAGTCGATTGACGCCGAAGACCTGATCGTCAACGCGGCCGCGACCGATATCCGCAGCGCCAAGCGCGCGACGCATCGCGTCATGATGCGGCCCTCGACGGTGAAGCGCCTGCAAATCCTCGGCGTCTATCGCGATGTGCAGCTCTCGACGCCGCTGCCGCAGGATCTCGACAGCGCGCAGCGCGAGAAGAAGGCGCAGCAGGGCGTCGAGCCCGAGGCGCTGAACCCGGAGGACCGCGACCGCGAGATCTTCGAGTGCTACTGCGAGCTGAACATCAAGGGCTTCGAGCACAAGTGGAAGGGCAAGGAGAGCGGCCTCGAAATCCCGTGGCGCGTGACCATCGACGTCAGCTCGAAGCAAATCCTGTCGGTCGTCCGCAACTACGACGAGGACACCGCGGAGCTGCCCGAGGCGCGGCCCGTGTTCGTCCCGTACATGTTCGTGCCGGGCTTCGGCTTCTACCCCATCGGCCTGCTGCACATCCTCGGCAACACGACCAACGCGATCACCGCGGCGTGGCGCGAGCTGCTCGACGCGGGCATGTTCGCGAACTTCCCGGGCTTCCTGTTCAGCGACGCCGGCGGCCGCCAGAACACCAACATCTTCCGCGTCCCGCCGGGCGGCGGCGCGCTCGTGAAGACGGGCGGCATGCCGCTCAATCAGGCGATCATGCCGCTCCCCTACAAGGAGCCGAGCGGCGCGCTGATGACGCTCGTCGACAACATCGCCACGACCGGCTCCCGGCTGGGCGGCACGAGCGAGCAGCAGGTCGGCGAGGGCCGCGCCGACGCGCCCGTGGGCACGACGCTGGCCCTGATCGAGCAGGCGCAGAAGATCCTGAACAGCGTCCACAAGCGCATGCACGCGGCGCAGGCCGAGGAATTCCAGCTCCTCGTCAAGTGCTTCAAGGAGAACCCGAAGAGCTTCTGGCAGCGCAATCGCAAGCCGGCCTTCGCGTGGGACGAGAAGACCTTCCGCGACGCGCTCGACATGTACGCGCAGTCGCTGGTGCCGCAGGCAGACCCGAACACGGCGAGCCACACGCAGCGCATCATCAAGGTCATGGCCTTGAAGCAGCTGCAGGGCATGAGCCCGCAGCTGTACGATGCCAAGGCCGTCGACACGGCGGCGCTGCAGGCGCTGGGCTGGAACAACCCGGAGCAGTTCTTCGTGCCGCCGGCGGCCATGAACCAGCCCCCGCCCGAAGTCCTGAAGGGCATCGAGGAGATCAAGCTCAAGCACAGCGACCAGCAGATCAAGCGCGAAGCGATGCAGATGAAGGGGCAGGCCGACGCCGCGAAGCTGCAGCTCGATCAGGCCAAGCTGCAACAGGACGGCCAGCTCGGGCAGGCCAAGCTGCAGATCGAGGCCAGCAAGCCCCCGACGGGTCTGGCGCCGCCCGAGGACAAGAGCCAAGAGCTGGCCCTGAAGGCCGCCGACATCGCCTCGAAGGCGAAGGACGTGCAGTTCAAGCAGGAGCGCGCGCTCAAGGAAGACGAGAACCGCGACCTCGAACGGCAGGCAGAGCTGCAGGAGGCGAACCTGCGTCTGGTGGGCGACCTGATGAAGACCAAGGCCTCGCAGTCGCACGCGACGACCGAGCGCGAGGCGCAGCACGCCCACGAGAAAGAGATCGCGCGCATGAAGCCGAAGGCGAAGTCGGATGGCTAAGGACGTCCGTCGCGCCTTGATGATCGCGTCGGAGCCGCTCAAGGTTCCGTCGACCTACGCCTCGATGGACCCCGACGCGCGCGCGGCGTGGAAGACCGACCAGATGGCGCGTGAGGGCCACGGCAGCTTCTCGCCTCCGGGCACGCCCGAGCGCGAGGAGAACTTCAACCGCTGGCACGGCAACAGCAAGATCCGCGACGGCGAGGGCAACCCCCTGCGGCTCTACCACGCCACGCCCAAGAGCTTCGACACGTTCCTCCCCGGCGGCCCGAATCCCGTGAACGAGATGCCGAGCGGCCCCGCGACGTGGCTGTCGCCGTATCCCGACAAGCAGCCGGCGGGGCATCACGTCGGCGGGTTCGAGGACAAGTTCAAGAGCGGCGCCAACGTGATGCCGGTGCATGCCGACATCCGCAACCCGCTCGTGATCGACAGCAAGACCATGCGCGACTGGGCTCGACAGAGCTACGCCAAGGGCAGCGGAGAGTTCCCGCTGCTGATCTCGCCAGAGTCGCGCAAGATGCTTTTGGAAGACGGCTATGACGGGATCCTCTGGGCCGGGTTCGACGCCACGGCGAAGGACGAGGCGTTCTACGACGACCACGGCATCGGCGAGCACCCCAGCAAGGACGAGGAGATCATCGCGCTGCACCCTCCGGGGCGCGCGCAGATCAAGTCGGCCATCGGCAACCGGGGGCAGTACGATCCCGAAGACCTGCATGTGAACTACGCACGCGGCGGCGATGTCCGGCATGCGGTCGGCAGCCCCGAGCGCCAGCAGGCGTTCGAGCAGTGGGGCGGCTCCCCCGAGCGGTGGTATCACGGCACGTCGAAGGACGCCGACTTCTCGAAGTTCAAGATCGGCCGGCACGGCGCGTGGTTCGCACGCGACCCGAAGGACGCGTCGATGTACGCCGAGAACAACGACAGTCAGGGATACAAGCGCGACGGCTGGAACGTGGTGAAGACCAACACGCGCAGCCGCGTCATCCCGGTCCACTTGAAGCTGGGCAAGACGCACACAGGGCCGCTGCCGGACAGCTTCAAGACCGAGAACTACAAGAAGGCGCAGTCGGAGTGGTTCGACCAGCTCCGCGCGCAGGGCTACGACAGCTGGGTTCCCGAGGGCGGTAACGTCGCCGTCGTCCTGAAGGACCCGACGCAGATCAAGAGCGCCATCGGCAACCGCGGCACCTACGACCCGAACGAGGCCGACATCGGCAAGGCCGCAGGCGGCAGCGCCACCAAGCGCGCCCTCATGATCGCCCGCGACCAGCGCGCCCTGCTGCGGCGCATCGCCAACATCTACCCGGGGCCCGGCGGGGGCATGGACCCGTCGCCGGGCGGCGGCGGCTACAGCGGCCCCGGCGGCGGCAAGTACATCGGCCCCTCGCGACTGGCCAAGGGCGGCGCCGCAGACGCCAAGGCGCGGTTCTTGGAAGGCAGCAAGGCGCCTCCGCGGCTATACCACGGCACGGTTGAGCCTAAAGATTTCTCAGTGTTCGGCGTCGGCCAGCCTCACTATGCCGAAGATGAGCACGGTGAAGGTAGACAACGACAGGGCAGCGGCCCCGACCCGACGACATACCTTGGCAGTCATTTCGCCGAAGAGCCTGAAGTCGCCAACAAATTCGCCAAAGGGCTATATGGCGAACGTAAAGGGGCCACGTCGGGCAACCGCGTCTACCCAGTACATCTTGCGGTTAAGAACCCGCACGTCACCACCGAAAGAGAAATGTACGACTGGATGCTTCACCAGTCGCTCTGGACGCCGTGGGTTGAGCATCTGCTTAACGACGACGACGAGATGCAAGCGAGATACGAGAAAGACCCGACCTACCGACGGCACATCAACGAGAGTGCTCTCGACCACGAGCACGAGGCCGACGAGCCGACGTATGAAACGGCGCAGGAGATGGCGCGCAAGTTACGCGACCACTTGATTGCCAAAGGCCACGACGGCATCAAGTATCAGAACGAAGTCGAGGGCGGCACGTCATGGATTGCGTTCAACCCGCGACAGATCAAAAGCGCCATCGGAAATCGCGGTACGTATGACCCGAACGACCCCGACATGGGTAAAGCTGAGGGCGGCTATATCGGCCCCTCGCGCTATGCTGACGGTGGCAGCGTCGCCTTCAAGCAGGACAACCCCGCCGTCTCACGCGGCAACACCGAATGGCTGGCCAGCAAGCAGCGCACGGCGTATAGCGACCCCGCGTTGCTGCGCGGCGCGATAACCGGGTACTTCAACGACGTCGTCCATATCCCGGTCGACATGCTGGACGGCGTGCCGGGCGCGAACAAAGAGAACCCGGTACCGGGTACGTACAAGTTCGACGAGCTGATGAAGGATGTGAAGAGGGAAGGCTGGAAGCCGACGCCGATCCTTGTCGGCGTCAACCACAAGGGCAAGCCGCACATTCTGGAAGGCAACCACCGGGTGGCTGTCGCGCGCGCCCTCGGGCAGACGCATATCCCCGGCGAGATCCGTTGGTGGAACGGCGGTGAGGAAGTCGACGGCCCGTGGCATCCGAAGAACGTCACCCCGCGTCTGAAACCGTACAAGCGCGCCACCGGCGGCCCCGTCCCACCCTTCGAGCTCTACAGCGGCGCGGCCAAGATCATCGGCGCCAAGGGCCAGAAGAAGGCGACGCCGCAGCAGTACGCGGCGATGCCGGGCATCAAGCCCGACGAGCTGAAGCACTCCAAGTTCGACACGCTGGGCTCGAAGGCCCTTCCCCGAGAGGAGGTGATCAAGCACCTTGAGGACAATCAGATCCCCATCGAGGAGACGCAGCTCGGCGGTGAGGGGCGAAATACATCGACCAAGTTCGAGGACAAGACACTACCCGGCGGCAAGAACTACCGCGAAGTGCTGCTGCACACGCCGGCCGCAGCGGCGAGCGCCGGGTTCCGCGGCCGTCACTGGGAAGAGCCCGACGTCTTCGCGCACGTCCGCATGTCCGACCGCGTGGGGCCGAAGGGCGAGAAGATCCTCCACCTTGAGGAGGCCCAGAGCGACTGGGGCCAGCAAGGCCGGGAGAAAGGTTTTCGCGACGCCAATGCAAGTCGCATGACCGTTGCGAACGAAGGCGGCATATGGCGCGTTCGCGATCCTGCCGGACAGCGCGTCGATCTCAATGGCGCGGTGGGGTTCAGTACGGAAGAACAGGCGCGCGCAGCATTGGCGGCGAACACCCGTGATGTCGGGGGCATCCCGTCGGGCCCCTACGTCGACAACACCCAGAAGTGGACCGACCTCGCGCTGAAGCGCGTTCTGCACGAGGCTGCGCACGGCGGCTACGACAAGATCGTCGTCACACCGGGCGACGAGCAGAACAAGCGTTACGACCTGAGCCAGCATGTGAAGCAGATCATCTCGCAGCGGCGGGGTGACGGCTACGCGCTTCAGGTCGAGGATCACAACGGCAACAAGATATTCGACAACATGAATGGGGTACGTCTGACGCCGGACAAGCTCGCGGAAACTGTCGGTAAAGAGATGGCCGACAAGATTATCAAGGCCGCCGAGCCGGCATCGGAAGATCGTAAGCATCATGTCTACAATGGCCTCGACCTCAGAGTCGGCGGCAGTGGCATGCGCGGCTACTACGACAACATCCTCCCGAAGCGCCTGCAGGCTCTCGCGCAGCAGCACGACCCGCAGGCGAAGGTCAACCTGCACGCGCACGACCTTGCTGCGAAGCCGTCCGACCCGTTCGAGGAGCACAAGCAGCACTACGCCGACAGCTACCAAGCGTTCGAGGGACAGCCGCACGCCAACGACGCCGAACTGCGTGATTGGGCGCGCGATTTCTCCCCTGATGACTTTCACGGCGTCGATGACGACCCGGTAAAGGCCGCGCCCCTGCACTCCCTCGACGTCACGCCGCAGATGCGCGACAGCATCAAGGGCAACGGCTTCAACTCATTCAAGCGCGGAGGGGATGTAGGAACGCGCCAGCGTTACGCTGACGGCGGCGGGTGGCAGAGATATAGGGACGGGGGCAAGGCGGGGGTCCCCAGCGTGCTTGACGCGCGCCCCCGCAAGCAAGAGGCGAAGGTTCTCGCGCCAGAGGAAATCCGCGCCGCTTACAAGACGTTGTTAGACCCGGCGCATATGGATCCGGCGAACGCCATGGAAGCGGCGCGCGTTCTGCGCAACATGACAATTCCGCTCGGAGCCGCTAAAGATCCTGAGCGATCAGGATATTACAATATAGCTCAGCCCAAGGATGTCGGATCAGTACAGACGACGATCAACGATATACCCGGACTCTCTCTTGCTGCGCCCAACAACATGACTTGGAAGCAGGCGCTGCGCGGGATGGGTAAAAATGCGTCTGTAATGCTTCTTGGCGGAGACCGAAGCCGGCTCGGTCGCATCACGCATATTGAAGGCAAGCCGCTCGCGTGGCCCGTGGATGCTCATGCTGGCCCGGCGTACATGTTAGGCCCCAACCCTGACGAGGCATGGCTTGTTGGTAAGGGGGCGCCGGCAGCTAGGGTGCATAAAAAGATTGGAGAGTACGCCAAGAAAGGCCCGGTGTTTGGCGTGTACGCGCCCATGGGGGCTCAGTCAGCCGATAGCGCGCATAACATGCTTGACTTGCTGTTGGCACAGATTCCCAGTTCAAAAATCCCTAAGAAGACCTTAGCGGAGTTTGATAAAAATATCCGCGAAGGTAAGCACTGGCCCGGCGCCACCAAAGACCAGAAAGAAAAACTTAAGACGTGGCCGGGTATCGCCAACGACCCCAAACTGGTGAGCGATTATGTGCGCCCTGAGAACGGTTTTTCGGGCGCGCACCGAGCGGCCATCGTCAAGTACATGGACCAGAAAGCTTGGCTTAAGAAGGGCTTCCCGGCCGTGGGTATGACGCGCGTCGCGCTTACAGACCCGCAATACTTGACGGCACCGGATAACACCATGGGTGGGCGCATCGTCTATCTGGATCCGGCATTGTCAGAAAAGGC
>Ga0181352_1000508_pt1 | contig 16514 bp, 36 predicted proteins | sample Fa13VDMLBSN_FD_130103 | JGI IMG/M metagenome (GOLD analysis project Ga0181352, IMG submission 130103) | Freshwater viral communities from Lake Michigan, USA - Fa13.VD.MLB.S.N | ecosystem: Environmental > Aquatic > Freshwater > Lake | place: USA: Michigan | collected 2013-09-23 | reverse complement strand
GACCATTTATTATAGTCTTCTATTATTTTATGTGCTGCTTCACCACGATCTTTTAAATTAAATATTAGTTCTACTAATTTAATTGCATCGCCCGATTTATCCTGAGAGGAAAAATCTTTAAACTTATAGCTACCAGCTGAACTTGCGTAATAAATAAACATCGAAGGAGTCTTTTCCCCCGGATTAAATATTGATATAATCTTTACATCTTGTCCAGTTAATTTTTCATCTAGCTTTAAGTAATATTCAAAGACCCATTCTCTGGGTATTTCTGTTAATTTTGATATGAGGGATTTGGTTCTTAGCATAAATAAAAAGGGGAGACTCTCGCCTCCCCGCTTATTTGATTAAACATTATAGTTTGAATCCACCTGTTGAATCATCATTTGATCCGAAGTCAGGAAGATTTTCTTCTTTCTTTTTTCTAATGTGATCAGCTTCTTTGAACTTAGTTAATTTGGTCTGTGGTTTAATAGCAGATTCAAATGGAACACCAGTCTTAGAATACTTTGGTAGGAAAAGATCATAAGAAGTTTAACCTTCTTTATTAAGATATTCTTTTGCAGCTAAACAAATATTTTACCACTTATCTTTAAATACTTTATCATCATTAAACTTTTCAACTAAAGAATTAATTGTTTTATGTTTACCATCTTGACTATCTAACCAAGTATCCATTCCTATTTCAGTGCAAAGATTTTTTATAAATTTTAAAATCTCTGTATCTCTATTAATTTTGATACCACTTTTAGTTTCACCATCAACATAAGCCCATTCACTTGCTCTTACTTTTCCTACTTGTCCTTTGTGACGACCTAAAGATTCATCATCTTTATTAATCCAAAAACCTTCGAACTCATCCCCTTGGCTTTCTCCTTCAAGATGAAGTACAAGATTTAAAGCTCCTGGTTTGAACTTGAATTCTTCTAGCGTTATCGCATTAATTTTAACTTTTAAATTTCCTGGTTGTAGAGTCTTCGGTGTACCACCGCCTCCTGTTTTGATGTCTTTTGTGCTTAACATTTTTTTTAATTTTAATTAGTCAATATAAATTTTATCCCAATAAGTTATTAATCCTTTATCTGTCATCTCAGAGACAACAATTTCTTTGTTCCGTAAATGTTCTGGTCTCGCTCCACAAGATACTTCATCTGTAGTTTTGAAACTCAAAATATTTTGATCACCTTTTCTGTAAAGATAACCAATAGCATCAGATTGAGAGCTGGTAATTCTTTTAAGTTTACCTGTTAGATCCAGATCCATACTATTAAAATCAGTTCCATTTTTTTCTAGTAATACATCTTTGATGTGTCCTATTAGGATTATTCTTGGAGCTAATGTTTTAATATACTCAATGATCTTAGTAAAAGCTTCTCTTAACCATGGATATCCTGCTCCGTTGGGCATATTAAGTATTGTTCCATACTTAGGTTTTCCTTCGGTAAGCCAATTCTTTCCCATCGGTGTAGCTTGATATAACTTTTCAGCATAAGGAAGACACATTTCTTCTAGAGCAGTAATTGTATCTACCGCAATATATTTATATGGATTTCCATTTGCTTTGATTTCTTCCCCGTAATCTCTTATATCTTCCCAGCTGTTGATTTCTATCTTGAGTGCATCTAAATACTTAGTTCCTTTTTCAAGATCCATTATCAAACAATTATCAAGTTGAGAAAATAAACTTGTCTTACCAACTTTTGGCTTAGAGAATATAATAAGATTAGAAGGGCTCTTTTGAGAAGCCGGTACTTTTACTGTTGGTAATTCTATTACCCTTTTTTTTTCTTTTTCACTCATGATTTATTGATTAGATTATTTAGCCAATTTTTATTGCTGATTGGTTTCTTCCACATAATAGCTGCATAATCTCTTATCGTAATATCACTCATAGAAGCATCCTCATCAGCATTAGAAAAACTAAACTCTTTAACCTTACTTGGTTCTTTGTACTTTTGATCAATGATTATTTCGGGTGCATTGTTTTTTACTAAGATTAATTCTGATACTGGTATCATATATCTTACTGTAGAATCTTTTTCCAAAGCTTCATATTCTTCTTGATAATTGGGATTAAATCTCCATTTATAAAGAGTTCTTTCAGGATCTTCTGGTAAGAGATCTGATGAAGTTAACTCTGTATAGATATCCATACCTTTACCTATCTCACTAGGAAAAAATCCTACGTGTTTTTCAGTAACTCCCGGATATTTATACGCAAGTTTTGGAATAAAATTAGGATCCGCAATACCTAATGATTTGAAAGTTTCTTGGTGAAAATCTTTAAGGGCTTTTAATCTTTCCCTTCTTTCTTCAGGGTTTAAACTCATAATTATACTTTTACATTTGTTACTATTCTTTTTTCTTGTGTTGGTGGTGTATCCATTTCGCTAACTTTCATTCTATCAAACTCTGCTTTCATAAAGCTCAACCTTGTATCTCCATTTCTAGCTTTTAGAAAATGAAATACTAGAGTATTTATATCATCAATGATATAGCGATCGGGTCCATAAAATTTTATCTTTTGTTTACCTGGTCTATTAACTCCTACAACAGTGTCGGCATGTTGTAATAGAGCATCAGCTCCATAGATATCAGAATCTAAAATATAGTTCCCATATTTACCATCTTCATTTCTTTCAGGTTTATCCATATTTCTATTAAGCTGACTAAGAATGATGAAAGCAATTGGATATTTTCTTTTGAGTGCTGTGAGTGCTTCTCCGAGTGCAAATAGTGTTTCGTGTTTGTCTTTTTCAAATGATGCTTTGTTGATTAATAATGAGTGGTCAAGAGTGATAATTGTGTTAGTGTATTGCCTAAATATGTTTCCCTTCTCATCTTTTATTTGATTTGAATGGGCTTCCATATACTCAGCAATTGTTTCACGGAACTCGTTAACAGTAAGTGATTCTTCTACTACATCTATTGGATATTTGGTCATGGTTTTAGCATAATCAAAACATTTTACTAGATCTTCGTTTGTAATCTTACCATCTGCGCTACATAAATATTTGTAAGGTCTACCAACAAAAGCTGAGAAAGATCTCATTGCTGATACTCTTCCAACCATTTCTAAACTAAATTCTAGTACTCTAAAATTTTGATTAGGATTAAGGTTAAAAGACTCTCTGACGATCTGATCTTTTATTAGTGTCTTACCAGTACCTGGTCTAGCGCCTATGACTGTGGTTGAGTTCCATTCTATTCCATCAGCAATAGCATCGTTAAACTTATACCAAGGTGTTTTAAGACTAGTAATTTTACCGTCTCTTCTACCTTGCATATAGTCGATAGCTTGCTGATAAGAATTTTTAAGTTCTTTCCACTTTTTCATTTTGTTTTTTTAAAGGTGACTATTCCCTTGCTTGTTATTATCAAGCTTAACTAAGGGATCTAAAATTGCTGATTGAATTGTCTACAAATCTAACATTGCTTTTCCATATTTCCAAGAAAAAAAGGGAAATAATTTCTTCCATATCTTACATAGATTTCAACACTAAGATATCAGAATATGGTCTTAGCTATACTACCTTATCTTTGAAACTTGTTGGGGTTTCATCTTCCATATCTCCATCTTCTAATAGTGCGCAATAATCAGCTAAATCTGAACCAACTACATTACCATCCTTCTTTCTAATAAAATACATAGATGTTCTTGTATATTTATAATTTTCTTGCTCTTGTTTATCTAGATAAAGAGCGGTTGCTTTAAGAACTATTTCCCAGCTATATTCAAAATTTTCAAAAAACCATCTAAAGTTTTGCTCTAGATTATTTATAGAAGATCTAAGATATTTTCCGTGTCCTCCTTTCTTTTTAGGAAAAGTATCATTATAAGCTTTTAATTTATTCTCATATTCTTTTCCCATCAGCTGGCTACTTGTTTTCTTTTTATGGATTTTAAAATAGCTATCAATCTTTGCTATCAAGCTAATAGCTTTTGGTTGTAGTTCATAAGAAGTATCGTCATCAGTAGAAATATTTTTTACCCAGGTGTTATCTTCTAAAATTTTTAAATCTTGATGAATATTAATATTACTAGGAGATATTCCTTCTTTCATAGAACAGAGTAGGTAGAACTGATTAGGAGTAATTTTCTCTATAACTATTTGATTAAAGAGTTCTAATATATGTATTGATGTTTTTTCTTTCATATAATTTAGTATTTTTGTTTCTATAAAATCTCATTATGTTTAAAGATATTCATATGTTCATTTTAATTTTATTAATAACAATAGCAATATTGTCATTGAAACTTATTAATAATCGAGTTGAGGTTACTACGGAGTTGGATGATAAAAATCTTAAAGATTCTATTGCTGTATTGAATGACAAACTTAATAAAAGTTTTGCTAAAGAACTAGAATTAATAAAAGAAAATGATAGCTTAAAATCAATTGAACAACAAGTAATATATAGAACCAATGAGAGAATTAAATTTATTTTTTCTACTACTGATCCTTCAGTGCTCGACTCAATTATTCGCGCAGGTTGGAAAACCAAATAATGATACTATAAGATGTTACGGTATTAAAGAATTACAGAATATAGCAGCTACTGTAGAATATGCTAATAGTTGTGATACTTTACTTTCTAATGCTAATCTTCAGATAGCTAATAAAAATAAACATATTGAAGAAAAAATCTTTCAAGTAAAAAATCTACAGGACCAAATAGCTTACAAAGATACTCTTATCGAGAATAGAGAAAAAAAAATAGGAGAACTTGATAGTGAGATAATCAAACTAAATGAGCATAAAAAAATGCTTAAGTTAGCTTGGGCATCTACTACTGCTCTCCTTTCAGGTATCTTTCTTTATATAACTTTTAGATAAGATTTAATAATTTTTACCATGTGATTTGTTGTTTGTTATTGTTAATCAATATTTCATTTATCTTTCCAAAAATATTTCCAGATTCCCAATATTGTAGATTGTTTTGACTAGCTAATGCAGGATGGGTACAAAATAGTTTACAATTATCATCTGGTATAGAGCTTTCCCATTCGCGGGATTTCTTACCTAGAAAAACATATATTATATCTTTATTCTTGTGTGAAAGGATATCAAATAGATAAGTAATAAAAGGACTCCACAGATTTTGGTGTTGCTCTATTTTATTAATAGTAGTAGTAAGAGAAAGATTAAGAAGCAACACTCCTTGATTAGCCCAACATTTTAAATCAGTAATAACTTCTCTATCTTCTTCCTGGTAGATGTTTTGGTTAATATCTCTGAGCATATAGCGCAATGAAGCTTGAAGCTTGTGGTTATTGCTACAAGAAAAAGCTAAACCATCAGCTACATCAGGATAGGGATAAGGTTCGGGTGATAGTAAAACTACTTTGAGACTATTGTATGGACACTCCTCGAAACATCTAAAGACTTGTTTAAGTACGGGAGTGAATCTTCTGTTGTCTTTAGCTTGTTCTAATAGGGTATTTAAGATGTTTGTAAAATCACCACTTAAGATGAATCCTTTGAGTGGGTTGCTCCATCCTGAAGGTTCTAATCTTTGATATAGTTTTTTTTGTACATCTTGTATGTTTACTGTTTCTAGCATATGAGATTTTAAACTTTTGTTATTTAAATAAATAGTTGTATTTTTGGTATATGAAAATAAAGGTACCCGCTTTTGAGACCAAGTCTCTTGTAAAGTTAGAAATCCCAGGGGTTTTCTATCAAAGGATTCAAAGTTTAATGTTTTACTTTATTAGTTTACACTCGCAGGAAGAGTTTGAAGTTTCTTTTAACAAGCTTACTGCGGGTAATAAACCCGAGAATGCTTTAGATTTACATCTTCAAACTCTTCTTACTCTTATTTCTGAAACAGAACAAGCTATGCAAAAGCAAAACTTGACTACTTTAGAGGTGGTGGATATTGATGAGAGCACTTTATCAGAACAATCTTTAGCTGATATTAAATCTAAATTTGAGATTGTTGGTGAAAGTTAATACCAACAATTTCTCCTATTCGGTTTATTGTTTGTATTACTAATCCTAATTCTTCTTTTGAGCATACAGAAAAAGATTTATATATATCTTCTTCTTCTTTTGTTTCTAGACAAAAACCAGAGTCTCTCTTTACTTGATTCTTCATCTCATTAAAAGTATATCCTAATTCTTTAGCTAGTTCTCGAATACACACGTGTATTTTAGCTAACTGAAGTGTGGTACCAGTATCTTCATTAGCTTCTACAAATACTTCTACTATTTGATTTTCTGATAATCCTTCTAGGAAAAGTTTATAAGCTTCGGGTGATGTAGGTGTTAGTGTACCTAAAACATTTTTTACAAATTTTCCGTGGTATATATTATGTTTACTCATAATTTTTTATTTACAGTTTTCACAATCAACATGTATAATACAACCTCCACAACAATTATTCATTGGTAGAGTGCAAGATATCCTTTCAACATATTTAGCATTATCACACTCAGTACAATATCCTAAGTCAAGTAATCTTCTACTTATATATTGAAATTTTTTTTCATTGTTATAATGGTGAGGTAGTGTATTCCATATATGAAGAAGAAAAGATAGAGCATTATATTTCATATTATTTGCTTTAGTTGAGTAATTAATATTTTAATTTTGTGATGATGTTTTATTTTTAGATTGTTGTTGCTTATAACTAGCTTTCATTTTTTTAATTTCAGCTTTCTCTTCTGCAGTTTTTTTAAATACTTGCATACCTCCTACTTGAGGTTTATTTTCTGTTGTAATATTTTCCATTAGTCTTTTATTTTAGCATTATACAATTCTTCATGATATTCTTTCCACATTGCTATAGGTACTCTATAGTACTCAGGATCATTTGGAATACTAACTTCACCTGAATCATAATAATTAAATGCAGGATGATAATCAGGATTTTCTTTAAACCAAAAAGCAGATGCTTCTTTAATTTTAGAATACCATTCTTCTTTTCTTTCTTGTGTCATCAGTCTTTTATTTTAAGTGTTTTTATTAATTTTTATTTTGTTTTAACAAGTTCTATTAGTTTATCTAAACAAGCACTTTCTGCTTCTTCATAAGTATTATATTCTTCTGAGCGATCAATGATATAGCCTAATTTATCTTCAACCATATAGACAAATATTTTATCTTTTAGGTTATTTGCTAAATCAATATTCACCACACCATACTTATTATACTTCTCTCTAAACCATCGAAATGCTTGTTGGTAAAGCGGTGCAGTCACAAACTCATCATCCACATTAAAATTACTATTAACAGGAAGAGATGATAATGCACATCCATTAACTCCAACTATTCTAATACTTCTATCAGAAAACCAAGCTAAACAAGGTTCATCAAATCCTAATTCTTTTAAAGCTAATGATGGTTCGTGAGGTACAAATTCTTTGTTCATATTGTTTTTAATAAATTTTCAATAGTTTCTAAAGCTACTACACGATTTTCTTCATCAGGTGAATCTAACATTTTTATTAAAGCTTTAGCTTCTTCTACTGTTATAATATCTAAACACCGTAATAAAATAATATCGCGTTTTGGTTGTCCTTTTTTTAATAAAAAATCATGAGCACTTCTAAACATATTTAAATCTAAACTTAGCTTACCTAGATCCGCTTTTAATTCAAAAATATTATGTTTAAGAGTTGTTATTCTAGGATCAGCTTCATCCCAGATAGAATCCGATTCAGGTATAAGACTCATATGTCATCAGCATTATTGAGAAAACTTAACATTTTATTACGCTCTTCAATAGCATCTAATCTTGCCATATCAATTTCAACAATAGATTCACCACACATTTCTAAATCCACCTCTATTTCTTCATAAAAGCGGATTACTTTTTCTAGCTTGGTAGCAAATCCTTTGGTTACTGTTTGATCTCTTAGGATAGACTGGAGATACTTAAGCATCTCCTTGTCTTTACATATATCTTTAAGATTAACTTTCATAATTAATCTTTTTTCCAGATGATTGAAATATCTCTATCAGCTACCATAAAGAAATAATCATTCTCTATTTGGATTACTTCAGCGCGTTCTAATGATGTTCCTATATATACTCTATCTCCTACTACAATATTAGTAACTTCATCACCAACATGTGTAACCTCAAGGGCAGTATAACTTTTCATTAGATCTGCATCAATAGAAGCTTTATCAGCTTCACTTAATTCAATCTTTGATTCTTTTCTCGCTGGTTTCTTTACCAACACTCTTTTACCTAATAGTTTCATAATTTATTTTATTTGTTTGTTTGTTTTATTGATAGAAGTTTATCATATTCCTGTTTAGCTAATCCTTTTTGGTAGGATGTTAATTCAAATCCATTAACTAAGCAAGTAAGATTTTGGTATTCCAATTCTTCATCACTAACTGTTTCTTTTACAGGTTTAGCTATTATTTTTTCTTCAAGGAAATCAAAATAAGAAATACTGGGTAATCTTTTATCTGATTCTTTTTTTACTAAATTTTCATATTCTTTTCTCAATTCCTCTTTTGTCATTTTAGTTTTGTTTATTATTTCAAATTAAATTTAACTAATTTTGGAGAAATGAGGCGGTAGTTACTGATTTTATTAGTTGGTATTAATTTTGAATAATAATCAACATAGTCAGTTACAAATAATGTTTTATAATTTCCTGATTCCATATAAAATGATACCATTTCTATCTCGCCAGTATTTTTATTCTCCACTAAATCCCCTATTTTAAATTTTGCTTTTCTCATAGATTACTAATTACTACCATTTACCACTATTTGTTATACAATAGTTACTTCCTACATAAGCATTCATCCAATCACCTTGACTAAGAATAAATTCTTTGTTGTTTCCACTACACTCATTTTTAATTACTACACTATAATTTTGTGCATTATCTGATTGAATTATTCCACAATTACATGGCTCATCTTTTTTGCAGGAGCTAATTAAAGCTACAACCGCGATTGCTAAAATTGTTTTTTTCATAATTTATTTATTTCTTCTTTTACTTCTATCCAATATTTATAATTAAGTTCTGAGGAATTGCAATCTATTTTTGTAGGATTAGATTTAAGTATTTCATCAACTGCTATCAATGCACATTCTTTAGTCCATTTTAAATTATCATCTTTGTGTGATTCAGGATTAAAAACATAATTATAAAATTTGTTTACTAAATCCTCCGCTTTTTCTCTTGGTGTCATCTTATTCATAATTTAAGTTAATATGTTTAAGCTTCCAGATATATTTAGGATCTTTAGCATAGCCTATCTTAGTTAAGAAGGTATAATAATTTCCTTTTTTATAGCGCGAATATATTTGTTTTGTATATTCTTCACAAGCTTGTTCTATTGATTCAAATTCTTGTATTTTTCCTTTCCACATAAGTCCAAAAGGATTACACTTATTTACAAAAGCATCTGATTTTAACCATCCGCTTTCTAATACAGCTTGCTTAGTAACAATTTCCGCGTGTTCACACGGCATATACTGGCACATGAGTGTAAAAATAAATTTTAGCATAGGCTATTAAGTTTATTTAATTTTATTTTGCTCATTAATCATATATATAGCATATCCTGTTGAATCTGTTTCAGCTACCTTTTGGATTGCTTGGCTCTCAGTTAATCCTGCTTTCATTAATCTAATTGCTCTATCATAAAATTCTTCTAAGTGAATTTGAACTTCTTTAAGTGAATCTGCTGACCTATTAAGTGAATCAGAACTTTTTCTTAATCTTTCGATTCTTTCTCGTGATGCTTTTTCTTCTTTTGTTTCAGCTGGTTGTTCTTTAGGAGAACATGATGAAGTAATTACTAATAAGATTACTCCAAAAATTAAAGTTGTTTTTTTCATGTTGTTTTTTATTTATTTATTTTAATAAGGCAAGAATTGCTATGAATAAGCTCACGCAAGCTATAAGTAACGCAACAGTGCTACGATTACTATATTTTTTTTTCATGGTTGATTTTATTTAACTTTCTAATATAAATTAGTTGGTCTTCGGTAGATTTGTGAGTACCGTTTAACTCTATTCTTTCTACTAATCTTTCATGATAAGATCTAGCTTCAGTATGTTGGTGAAATCTTTCTCTTTCAACATCTTTTAATATATAATCTAATCTTTTTATTACACCATCGTGACAAAACTTTTCTAAATCATCTTCTGTCATCTCAGTAAAGTATCCCGTAAACTTAGATTTGAGTTTTAATCTTGGTGGATTATATTTATCAGTAGCCGGCATCACTTTTAATCTTTCACTATAATCTGAAAATACAACATATATAACATCTCTTACTACTTCAGATGGTAATTGAAGTAACCTAGCTGTGTGTAGTATTGTTCTATTTTCTTTTAAACAATAGCGATAAATTTTCTTACGCAATGTCAAAGACATTCGAGTACTTGGTGTCATAATATTTTAATTATTATTTATACTGCTTCTGGGAATTCTACAGCTTCTTTTTCAGCCTCTTTCATTATTTTTTCTAACTTTTCTTCTACCCAAGCATCTTCTATAAATTGATCTACTATAATACCAAATCTACTTGCAGCAAAATATTGATAAGGGAAACAAGAATCAAGATCAATCTCTGCTAATTTATAACCTAAAAGATTTCCTTGCATACGCATTTTACTAACTTCTATTACTATATACTGTTGACCTTTGGTAATCCATTTGGAGGTTGGAATACCATCGGGTCTATTAGCATCATCTATACAAAGTACTTCAAATGGTTTCATCTTTTACTGTTTCAAAATAATTAGGATTCCATTCGGGATTAGTACACATTGATTTTTCTAGTTCACCACGTTGATCTGACTCAAATCTTAATTGTTTATGATATTCTTCTTCGGTTTTAGTTTCAAAACTTTTTCCAAGAGTTCTTATTAATTTCCAATCATTATCATATACACCTAGATCAATTATTAATCCTTTTTCATTAGGCATAGTAAAAAATTGTATATTAAATACTTGATCATCTTTTTTTACTTTTAAACTTGTAGTAGCCATCTTAATTAGATTTTATCTTTTTATTGCAAAATAAACATTTCCAAGTAGATATTCCAGTTTTTTTTCCAGACCCTTTTATTATTGTAAATTGATGTATACAATTTTCATTGATTTTTTTTTTCGAGGCACTAATATAAGATTTTTTTTTATTAGTGGTACTCTTTTTTTTATTTTTTATCATAATAATTAGGTCATTTTTACAGATAAACCAGATTCCAATAAAGCAAAATATATATTTTGTAATTGATTTATGGTTCCTCTTTTTATCTCACATTTTCCTTTATAATGAGTGAGTATAGCACATTGCTCTGCTTGCTCTAAACTATGTTTACAATATTTTATTAAACATTCTATAACGTGATCAAAACTATTATACTCATCGTTTATAAGTAATAATGTTTTCTCATCATCTATTCCTAGAACTTGTATAGTTTCTTCTTCTACTTCTACTTCAGGAAATAATATTAATTTTAGCATAGTTAAATAAATTATAATGTTACGGTGAGATTCAAACTCACAGGGTCTGCCCGCCCACCTTCATCAGGTTTCTATATCTAAATAGATATTCTCCAACTAACAGAAACACTCCACCGGGATTTATTTAGTGTACTATAATACCCGGTTTCAAAGTGTTTGCGTCTTTCTATTCCGCCACGTAACATCAATGTTCTACAATTTTAATTTTTGTTTTGTCAAATCCAGATAAAGCTGAAAATACCCACTTCTCATCAACGGTGCCCATATAACATAAGATATGTATAGTAGCAGTATCATTAGGATTTAATCTTAATAATCTTCCGATTCTTTGAGCACTCTTTCTCTCGTTGCCATAAGCATGGAGAATAATACCTTCTTTGAGGTTGGGGATATTTACACCTTCGTTTAATTGTAATACAGCACTTAGTTTAGTAATCTTACCATCTTTAAAATCTAATAGATTTTGTTCGGAGTCAGGATTATTACTGTGGTAACTATATTTACATAGACGATCGGCTTGCTCTTGCGTGTTTGCAAATAATATACACTTGTTGGTTGTTTGAGATAGAAGCTGAGATGATAGTAACTCTTTACTTGGAAACTCCATTAGCGCTTTCATTCTCATCACGGTCATAATCTGTTGTTCTTTTTTGTGTAGCGCATCATCTATTCTCTTAGACCAATATTGATATGTGTTGAACTCTGAATCATACCAGCTATTATTCTTCTTAGTCACTAGCATTGTTTTAGCTGTGTTGAGTCTTAGCTTGTGTATTATGATTTCATAGTTGTTCAATATTTTATCTTCTATAGCGTCATCTGTTTCATATGTGTATACTATTGGACAGTAATTGTTCACCATCTTTCCTTTTTCAGATAAAGCATATCTAGGTGGTGAACCCGTTAATCCAATAATTTTTCCTTTGAAATTGTTTAGCCATAGTTGGTGAGAGAATAGTAGAGAGTGACACTCATCTAAATAAATAACATCATAATCTAGATCTTGTTTACTTAACGAAAGATAGGTGCTTAGGTGTATGTGTGGAATTAGGTGTTCCAGATTATGTTTCTTTGCTTCCTGTATCCATTCTTTTAAGATAGATTTCTTTGATGCTACGATTAAGAATTTAGATGTTAGATTATGATTGTTGTCCATGTGCATTAGACCTATGAGAGTTTTACCAACTCCCATAGATACTCCTACACCGGCTCTTTTAAGTGGTAATATTGTTTGCAGTGCTTCATGTTGTATTTCGTCTCTTGTTTTCATGTTGATGATTTTAAATAGATAGTTCAGAGAAGAATTTTGTTTTGTTAATTGTTTTCATAAGATTTTCCTTCTGGGAGTTTCATCTCCTTTGCTCTCTCTAAAGATAACCAAATAAAGCCTCTTTCCATTTCTTCTTCAGTAAAATAATTCTTAGCACTTTCCATACTAATTGCCCATTGATCACCAGATCTATAAGGATTATCAGGATTTGTTGTTTTAGTACTATCGATTCCAATTATTAAGAAATAATGATTCATAAAATTTGTACACGATTCACAGAAACTAATGGTGCGAGGGGTCTCTTTTGGGAGAATATCACCCTCGCTTATATCCATATCATATTCTATAAATATTGCACACGCTTTACAAGTTTTTCTTTTTAAAGAGAGATTGATGTTATCTAACTCTGTCATTGTTATAGTTTAAATTTAACTCGATTGTTACCTGTTTTTGTAAACTGTTCTCTACAACCTTTGCAGAAAAGATCTATTGCGGATTCTTCTATAAGCATATGTTTTGTACAATTAGGACATAGTATCTCCGTGGTACATAACTTCTCTGCGTATTGTTTTAAATACTCAGCAGGATTAGTATCTGGAGCTTCTTCTTGCATCTGCATAAACACTTCTTTCATTCTTCCCATAGTGATTAGTTTTTAGTTATTTGTGTCTACAATAATTATTAAATTATCTGCTTTATAAATAGTGGTACCATTTGTTCCACCTATACAATTTACTTTAAGAAGTTCTCCGTTACGCATAATACTTACTATAGGTAATCTTTTAGATTCTTTTATTGTTGGTGTAGCACTTACTTTTTCCATAATAATTTTAGCTTTAGCTACTTGTTGTTTACTTCGTATTCTTTTATACAACTTTTTTCCTTTAGTACTAAACATATACCATTGCCAAGAACAAGCATTGAATGTTCTTAAAAGCTCTTTAGAAGCAATAAGTAAATTTTTATTATTAGAATTAGCTGAATTACTCATTATTTCTTTGAGTCTTTTTTTATCTGATCTACTCCACTGGGAGCCTTTAATATTTTTTTCCATTTTTTTAAATTTTAAATTTTACTTTTAGATAAGCCCATTTCTCGAGCAGATTTTAAATTATTTTCTATCCACATATGACAAGATCTACATAAAGCTAACCAGTTTGTTTCATCTAAATAAAGATCTCCCATTCTACCAGCTAAATGATGTACATCTGTTGAGTGGTTAGTACAGATACCTGATAGGTTTGCTTTACAAAGAGGATGAGAGTTTAAGAAAACTTTTCTTTTAGCTGAGTATTCTTTGTCTTGTGTGATTCTTTTTTGGGAACGAGAAGGAAGCGCTTTCTGTTTTTTAGTTGGTTTACTATTATTAGATGCTGAGTGAGCACTCCAGCACTGCTTACAGTAACGCTTCCTTTGATGATTTTTCCAAATCACCTTCTCGATCCCGCATCCATCACACGGTTTCTTGTTGACTTTCATCAGATGAGTTCTCTTGTTTATCTTGAACATTATTTACGGGAGTAAACTTTTTACCTATAAATAATCCATTTCTAAAAGTTTTATTCAAGATGATAACACTTGATCTTATCTCATTGATATCATTTTCTTGTTTAGCTAATTGTTTAAGGAGTTGCTCCTCCATTTCATTTTCTGGTGCTATCAGCAGTGATACACCACCGTTAACTAAGAATTCTATCTTCATGTTTAATAGTTTTTAATGTGTGAGGGTTAAAAAAATCTTGTGGTAATATACCTTCTGCGCAGAGTCTCATAGCAATTTCTTTTTTATTTAAATGTAAACTTTTATTACTAAGAGTGCATCTGAAATTTGGATCTGGAGAATCAAAATTATCTAATAAAGCTTTTGTAATGGGAGAGCGTTTAAAATATTTCTCAAAAAAGTTATTGGTTAACTCGATTATGAGTTCTTGTTTCCACATGTTGAGTAGATCTTGAGTTTTCTTGTGAACTTTTATGATACGCTTTCTCTTCATATAGTTCATACTCTTAATCTTACTTTCATTGTAGATTGATAAGCCGAACATAGCTCTTTGAAATAGCAAATTTTGAGTAGCATTAAAATCTTTGCTTTCTCCAATGTGTTGCTTGGTACCTTTAGAAATGATGGTGTTGTTTGTTTTTTCCATGTGATAGAATTATCGTTATTATTATAATTGATTTTCTTCTTCGTTTTCTTTGTAGGTATTTCAAAAAAAAAGGTAGATACAAGGAATAATTTCCTTGTATCTAATCTTTTTTATTTTAGCTATCTTATAATTGTAAGTTAGAAGAAGAACTTTCTACTTCTTCTGAAGAAGCAACATAAGCTGCTTTGATATCTTCAGAATTAGTGTGAGCCATTGTAACATCACTAGCTCTTAAATCGAAAGTAAAGAATGCTTTGCGATAGATAGGTTCACCATCTACACAACACACGATTCCAGTTTTACCTGCAATCTTATAATCTCTCTCAGGATCTTCTGAGTTAAAAGGAGTTGTTGATTCCTTGATTATAATTTTACCATCTACTTGTTCACCATTGGTCCATCCAAAACCTTTAAGGTCTTTAACAGTACCAGGAATCAGAGCGCTAACTCTTTTCTTACGCGCAAATCCGCGCTCATCAATAATCATACGGTCTTGTTCTACACGGATATATCCGTATTCAGGATTGCTCTTTGAGGTTACAATCACATTGCCTGCTGGGTCAGCAGATACTCTAACTTTTGAGTTCATTTTAATTTGAATTTAAATTGGTTATTGTGAACTATGAATTAATAAGGCCCAACCAGTAGTTCTTCTGATTAGGCTATTTATATAGGGTTATCGCTTCAGGAACGCGACTATTCTATTTCTTCTATGTTATCTGCGATATCTGGATACTCGTCTTCAATATCCTCTTCTATTGAGTCACCATGTAAGGGCTCATCATATTCGGGTGAATAATCTAAAGATTTATCTTCTTCAACTTGTGGCTTACTTTTTTTTTTATAGATGATTTATACCATGGAGAACTAGCGTAATTACCAGCATTTTGGCTCATAAGATATTGAATGTCTTGATCTGTGAGGTCTAGATATTCCTCAATTGTGATGTGTATTATTTTGCCGTTTGGTAGTTGGTAAATCATTTTGCCACCAAATATATTAAAAAAGTTTAACACATATAAGGTTTAAACTATTTTTCATTTATCGTAATCTCTTCAATAGGATTTATATACAATTCACTAATTTGAGTTTGATCTTTAACTTCTTTATCTTCTTTATCTAAATACTCATATTCTATTCTATAGCAATGTCTATTTAGAGGGACTATTTCTGTGATAAATGCTCTAATTTGTTCTTGAAAAATTCTTTTTTCTTCTTTCATCTTGTCTAGATTCATTCTCCAAGTAGGTAAGATATCCAGTTTAACCCATACTTCTTGTCCTATTTTATAATCAAATTTTCTATCTATCCCTAAAAAAGATTTATAGACACACTCAATTCCCATATCGGTTGTACCAAGATGATTAACAATAGTTTTAGTTATTAATTTTTTATTTGGAGAATCTTTTAAATTATTTAAGAGCAATATTTCTATGTCTCTATCAGTAATTTCAATGTTTATTTTTTTCATAGTTAAGGATTTTATGGTAAAAATAAAGCCCGATATTTCTATCGAGCTTTATGCAAGGGGTTTTGGGAGCGCTCTATAATTTAGTAATAAACCCTAATTTAAAGACTAAATTATCTAACATTAGACTCCCAAATATTATTGAGGTGAACAAATATATAAATAAAAGAGGT
>Ga0181352_1000507_pt1 | contig 16525 bp, 24 predicted proteins | sample Fa13VDMLBSN_FD_130103 | JGI IMG/M metagenome (GOLD analysis project Ga0181352, IMG submission 130103) | Freshwater viral communities from Lake Michigan, USA - Fa13.VD.MLB.S.N | ecosystem: Environmental > Aquatic > Freshwater > Lake | place: USA: Michigan | collected 2013-09-23 | reverse complement strand
TGTGCTCCTGCGATCAAGCCGCTTGCAACGAAGTCTGCGGCCTTGGCGATTTCGGTGGTCATTTGATGCTCCTTAATTGGAAGACCGGATCAAGGCACTGTTGGCGTCGTTGACCGGCATAACGATGGTGAAGGTGGCCGTCGAGGTCTTGTCCGACCCGAAGTCCAACACGGCGATGGAACGGTTGGCTTTACTGGAGTTGTAGATCAGAGCACACCGCGCTGTAAACACGCCGGGGTTCCACTCCACATTGTCGAAGTCCACAAAGGCCGTGTACCCAGAACTGCTGATGGTCGTGCCGGTCAGCGTCTTGCCGCCTAACACATACCCAGTCCCAGTAATCTCTGCCGTTGTGGTGTAAACGGTAGTGTCTTCGTTCAGGTCAGCATTAGCCGTGTACAACGCAATCTTCAAAATATCCGTCGTCAGGTCATGTATGCCCTGGTACAACTCCTTCTTGAAGGAGGTGGTCTGCGTTTGGACGATCGAAGTCATCAGTTGACCTCAATGCGCAGTTGGCCGTCGCGGTACGCATCCATGCGCTGCTTGCCATCGCCCAGGTTCTTGAGCAGAGCAATAGACTGCATGTACATGCGCTCATAAAACTGCACCATGTCGGGCTCGCCCTTCATGAACCGAATGGCTTCGACCAGAGCAGCGTTCAGCAGGGCGGAATCGAAGTTGTCACCCAACCACGTAGTACCGGTTGGGTTTGCCACCGTGTCCGCCATCGACACCGGGTAGTAGTAATAGTGAAGTTCTGCCGTCAGCGCCGCGTTGGGGGTCGGGCCCAGAATGAATGTCAACTCATTCACGTCGTCTGACCGGGGGCCAAAGATGGCGTAGTGCTTGGGAACCCCCGTGGTAGCCGGATTCGGATATGCCTGCCGGATGAAGTTCACATCCTTGTTCAACAGGTACTCATACTCTCCGTTGGCCTTGACGATGGCCAGGGAGTACACCGACAGGAAATCTGACGGGCACTCAAGATACTTGTTGCCCAAAGTCAGCGTACCGGTGACGTTCTTGCGCAGATTGGCGAGTTGGACCGTGTTGTAGATGCGCTGCTCAGCCTGCTTGGTAAACAGCGCGTACTCGTCCTCAGTGAACGTGTTCTCGCAGATGTCTGCGATGTTGGTCTTCAACTCGGTGTAGTTCATCTACGCCTCACGCTCAGGCCATCGGGCCTCGCGCCATCGTGCCCTTGGTTGCGCAGCCAGTCCCACGGATCTTGATACCCGAAGTCTTGGGCTCAGGGTCATACCCGTCGCGGTCGATGTTGCCCACGGACATGTTCACGCGGTTAGCCCGCGTGGGCTCCGCCTGGGTGCCGTTGCCAAGAGCAACCTTGCCCCCCTTCATGGTGTGGGGCTCGGCATAGACGGCGGCTTCGCCAACCTCTTTGCCCATAACCTTTTTGCTGAACTTTGCCATGATCAGATCCCCGACTTCGGCACCTTGCGCACCGACTTCTTCTGGTTGGCAACCTTTGCCAGCCCACGGCCCAACTGCTTCATCTGAAGGTTGGTTTTGCCGCCCTTGGCAAGTTTGGTCATGGGCTTGCCCGGGTGCATGGCCTTCTCGTGCTTGTGCACTGCGGAAGCCGCCGTCTTCTTGTCCTGTGCCAGATCTTTCTTGTCCATGATCGACTCCTTACGTCGTTTGGATGGTTACTGTACCAACAGAGGTGGTTGCCACCAAGTAATTTGGCGTCAGACCGACATCACTTGCACGTGCTCCGCCAACCGGATTCCAACCCCACTGAATATCCCGAGAGCCACCGGTTGGAAAACCTGCAAACGTCGAGTTCGGGTCCAACTCCAAACCGTTGACGCCTGCCGTAATGTACGTATTGTCCTTGCGAGGGTTACGCACCGCTTGGGGGTCATCCACCGGGTACATGCCCAGCAGCAACTGCGGATGGTCGGGGTCCCAGCATTCCTGACAGACCAAGAGATCGTAGATCTTTGTCTTGATGATCTCTTTGCGCAGAACCTTGAGTTTGAACTGCTGCCCACAGCGATCGCACATGGCGATGCTGAACTTGCCAGAGGCGAACCGGTTACCCATTTAGGTATACCCCCCGCCGATAAACATCTGCCGTGGCACAAACCGAATCGCTGCCTTCTCGCGGTCTTCGTCTGCGGCCAACTGCCAAGCCTCTTCGTACTGCGCCTTGAGCGTGTCCATACGCTCCAGAGCCTTGGGAATCTTCATGCTCATGTAGTAGGCCAAGCCTGCCACCATGCACGGGATGAACCGGAACGGGACATCCATGACGTTGACGCCATCTCCGGCGTCCTGCGTGCGGCGCAGGCGCCAGTACACGAAGGTATACGTCTGCGTATTGTCCGGGGTAGGCCACACCGTAACCGCCGGGACCTGCTTGATGTAGACCGCAGTTCCCTGGGGATGCGACGCCGCCGTTGTGTTCTGCTGCCCACGGGCGCAGTTGTAGAGCGTGTTGCCGCTGATATAGCCGTAGTAGATCAGTTCGCTGTCGAGCAAGATGAAGCCGTTGGCCGGAAGACCAATGGTCGAACTCAGCGTAATCGTGGTGGCTGAAGCAGTGACGAGCGCGGGCAGCGTATATCCAGTGGGCGAAGTCTGCGCGTTCAGCCGTTGGATCCACACTTGAATGGGACGGGCCTGTTGCAGTTTGTTCGGGATCGTGGCGTACGTAGAAACGCTGATCCGGGTAATGGTCAGGTCTGCCTGATTGGTGCTGCTGTTGGCCCCCGTGCGGATGACGTGCTCAAGCAGGTCCACCGTGTCGTCCGGCAGGGCGTAGGTGTTCTGACCCTGCACCAGTTGGATCGTTCCTTGCTCGAACGTCCACATGTTCACGCCACGATTTGCCCAGTCGGCAAACATGAGGTTCAGGCTACGCCGCGCCGTGCGCAGGTCATAGCCCGTGCGCAATTCAGCCCCGCAACGCTCGAAGGCTTCCTCCACGATCTCTGTCAGATCGAGGTTGAACGATGCGGTACCGGAAGTGGTCATCTGAATCTCGCGGTCTTCTTAGCGATGGCCTTGGGTTGCGCTACGAACTGCTTGCCGGAGGCTTTGCCTGCTCGTTTTGCTCGGGTTGAGGCGGCGTACTCTTGGGGGGAAAGACTTTTGATCGCAGCCTCTGGAAGATATCTTTCACCCGTGTCAGAAGATCGTTTACCACTTTTTGTCCTCCACTTCTGGGCAGTCCAGTCCTTCAACGACTGCTGCGGCTTCTTAGTCACGGTACCCGCCGCCCTTGGCCTTGTACTGCTTGGCAAGCAACTGCGCTTTTCTCGCGCTCCACTGCCCTGCCGCAGTGCCCTGCGTAGCCTGCCCTTTGATCTTCTCGAAGAGAGACTTGCGCATACCCGGCTTGGTGTAGTTCCCGGCCTCATTGACCTTGGACTTCACCTCGCCGCCTTCCGCGTACTGCGTGAAGTCGGTATCGTCGCGCCGAGCCTTACGCTCACCCTTGGGCATCTTGGATGGGAGCATGGCCCCCATCCCGCGACTGGGCATCATGTCAGCACTTCCCGCCCATCATCTTGCCGCCCTTGGCCATCTTGACCATGGTGCCCTTGGTCTTGCCCTTGACGGCAACGCCATCACGGCTCGGGGCAGCAGTCTTAACAGCGCCCATCTTGGCAGTGGTCATGCCCTTCTTCTGCATGACGCCGCCACCCATAGCCATTTTCTTCATGCCCTTCATGTCGGACTCCTTGCTTGAAAATTTGCGGCCTTTGTCGGCCTGAATGAACTCTTCCCCTACGGATGTAGGGACACCTACTTTCTTGGCGAACTTGGGGTTTGACGCCACCGCCGCCATGAATCTGTGCTGCTTCCCGCTTGTGCTTGGCATATCAGCAGTTCCACGCCCTCAAGGACTTGTTAATCCGGCTGTTCGGGTCATTGGCGGTCTTGGCGCTTGTCAACTTCTTCTTCATGCCCTTCATCCGAGCACAGAAGGAGTCGCGGCGTGGACCGCCCTCCGGCTGAGGAGCCTTCAGACCCGGTTTCCCAGGATTGGCGCGGTTGTAGGAGGCGCGGCCTTTGGCGTTCAGTCCGCCACTCTCCGCCTTGCCTTCCTTGCGCTGCCATGCCGGGGACTTAGCCATAGAACACCGTCGCAGCGGTGCCGGTGCCGTTGGTCACGTAAATGCCAGTCTCAGCAAGGATGCCCTCGCCAGGGAATAGCATGTACAACGAACCTGCGGCAGCAGCCGGTGTAAACGAGAACAGCGTGGCCCCACCGTTACCGTCCGTGATCGAGATGTTCCCGGCAGACGAGGTGTAGGTCAGCGCAAGCGCCTTGATTCGGGCACGAAACGACGTGACAGCCGTACTGGTTGCCGCCGCCGCTGTGCCCGATTTAACGTCGGTTTGCATCATGGTGATGCGCTCCTATTAGGTAGCGGTGGTGATGGCAATCCAAGCAGACGCGCCACGCACATAGATGCGGTCGTTGGTGGTGGTGCCGTCAGTACGCAGATACAGCGAACCTTGAGCAGCCGTCACGGTCGGAGCGCCAGAGCCCGCAAAAACGCCAAAGTTGGCAGTGGACGAAATCTGAAGTGCCGACATGCCGCCTGCTGCGGGAGCCGTGCCGCTGTCAGCGGTCAGATTGCCCGTGGCAGAAACAGAAGCCGCAGTGACCGTGGTAGCCACGACGGGGCCAGTGAAGGTGCCGATGAAGCCGTTGTCAGAAGCGACAGGGCCGGAGAAGGTAGTGCGTGCCATCGCATATTCCTCAAATTGCGCTTGCTGTCTGTGAGGTCAGTCCGCCAAGTCGGTCAGCAAGCAGGTTGAAAATCTTGGGACTGCCGATGTTGTATCACGGCTTGGGTGGGAAGGCAAGAGCAAAACTATCGTCAGGAAGTGCGTTGGACTTCCCCAAGTTTTCCTGCTGCGTAATGACCCGCAGATTCCAAGGCACGTGCAGCCCGCACACAACTTCAGACCGCAGGGGGTAAATGTGGTCTACCACGTACTGCTCTCCCGTTGTCTTGCTCATGGTGATCGCTACTTTGTACAACTCCCGGGTTTCCGCTTTCTGCCGCTGGGTCAACCAAGGCGGAGTGGCACAACGATGCTTCCGTCGCCGCGCTTTGGTATCCGCCCGCACCCAGAGTAAATTGCGCTCCTTCCAGGCTTCTTGATACTCCCGCTTGACATGCGCAGGGCGGGTGGACGCAGCGGCGATTACTTGGTCGCGGTTGTCCTGATACCACTCGTGCTTACGTTCTCTGACATCTTCGCGTTGGTTGTACTGGCGAAAGTAGTCGGCTCGCTTGTCTGCGGACTGCTGCCACTCCACCTTCAGGCACTCGACGCAGGCTCCCTTGGTCTTGCGCGGGGCGATGTGGCCATGCTTGCACGGCTCCCCAGTGAAGTAGTGGGTGGCTCCAATCGCCTTGGCTTCGGCGCGGGTCTTGGGTAGGTTGGCGGTGTCCATGTGGGCTCCTGAGACTTAGAAACAGGAAACCACTGTAACATGAATCGGGCAACAAAAAACGGCCCCGAAGGGCCGTTTTCTGAGGGTTTCCCCTTAAGCGCCGGGGCTTCCGAAGATGCCGAGCGGGTCAGAGACGCCGAAAGAATACCTTTCGCGCGCCTTGTAGCGGACGTTGCCGGTGTCGAAGTCTCCATCCATGGACGTAGACATCGGGGTACGGACAAAGTGCTTCAGGCCGTTGGGCACGTCCGTGGTCAGGAACCACGCGTTCGTGTCGGTCAAGAAGTGGTTAACGGTATAACCCTCGGGGATCGAACCGTTGTTCTTCAGGGCGTTGATGTCGTTGTCGGCGGTAGCCACGCGCAACTCGGTTTCGAGCAGGCGGGTTGCCACGAACATCAGAGCCGGGGGAACAATCAGTTTCCGGGGCTTGGCAGCGATCAGCAGACCGCGTTCATCCGTCCAACCAGCGATCTGAATGACGGCGTTCTCAAGAGACGTTTCATTCAGGTCAGCAGCCACCGTGGGGCGGTTGCTGTTGGTGCCACCAGAGATCAGGGGGTGCGCGGTCGAGAACAGGCTCACACCGTCGCCGTAGGTCACGGCGGAGTTGAAACCGTTGTTCAGAACAGCAGCAGCCTTGACCTGCTTGGTGTAGGCCATCGCACGAGCCAGAGCCTTGGTGTACCGGGACGACAGGGAGTCGTACAGGTTGTCCTCGATCGCCTCTTCGGTGATCGAGAAACCCATGGCGATGGTTTCGTGGTTGTAGCGGGCAGTCCAGGCTTCCTGCGCATTGTCATACGCAATGGCCTGACCTTCCGGCTTGACGGGTGCGGCGCTGAAGCCGGAGAGTTTCGTCTCCTCTTCAAACGAACGCTCAGAGGTCTCCGTTTCGTAGATCTCTTTGTGTTCTTCGCCGTAGCGGGCGTACTCCAGACCAAACAGCGCGTTCAGGCCGGGCAGGAGTTCCTTCAGTAGTTGGGCACGAGAAATTGCCATTTTGAATTACTCCTTACGCGAGCGCCGTAGCGAATTGGTACGAGTGCCAGCCTTGGTTCCACTTCACCAGGACTTCAGGGAAGCCGGTAAAGGTGAAACTGCTGCCAGCAGTAGCGGCGGTCAGCGTCTTCGCCACGGTGACGGTCGTGCCGTTCACGTTGGTCACATAGTTGAAGTCGCCAGGGGTGCCACCAGCACTTGCATCGGGGCAGACAACTGCCATACCGGCTTGAAGGCCAGTAACCGCAGCGTCAAGCGTGATGGTCGTGGAGGACGAAGTGCCGGTGCCCGTCACGGAGTAAGCCGTTTCAGGAACCACAGCCACAACGCGGAACGGCAGTGAGGTAGACGCCACGCGGACGTTACCGGTACCGTTGGTCGGGCCGTCGCCAGACACAGCCATCTTGGAATTGCCCGTGGTGGTGCTACCAGCAACGCCGGTAATCGCGTACACGTTGGTCCCAATGAACGACTGATTGGCGTAGCCAATGGCCGAAACGGTGTTGCTCTCGGTGGACGTTTGACCAACCATCGCCACCTTGAACAGTGCCGAGGGATCATCCACGACGAAGGCCACGATGTCGTTTGCCAGGATGCTACCGGGGTAGTATTGGGCAAACAACTTCTGACCGGTCGAGGGGTTGGTGTAAGAACATCCGACAAACACGCCGATAGCCCCGGCAATAACCGTGCTTGGGCTGGTTGATGCGACGTAGCCGGTTTTGATGATGGTTCCGTCTGTCGTCAACTGCAACAGGTCGCCATTGAAAAGGGCGGTGCCGTAGTTTCGGGCAATAGGAATTTGTCGGATTGCTCCAGCGTACGGTAGGCCATTCAACTCATTGATGGCTTTGAAACCGTAGGGAGCGTCAACAACAGGGTATGCCATTTGTGACTCCTAACAGGGTTTAACCACGTCCGAACTTCACCTCAGAACGACGCTCATTGAAGAGCGGCATCTTCGGGTTGCTCTCGCGCATGAAGTTGTTGTCAACGGAGTTCATCTGCGCGTCCGCCTGATTTTGGTAATAGGCGTTGCGCTGTTCCGTCAACTCAACCGGGGTCTTGCACAGGAGCAGGCCACCAATTTCGACCCCATCAGGGAATCGACTCTGGGGATTAGACATAGCAAACAGTTTGGGCTGCGTGCTTGCCTTGACCGGCTCCCAGCCTTCGCGGAGTTTCGAGGAGATATTCGTGGGGTCGGGATTGTTGAGCGTGCTCAGGCGAATCCAACGGAAAGCGTAACCCGGCTCAGGCTCAGGGTCAGGTAGCAGTTGGGGCGGAGTCCACTGTAGTTTGGGACGCGCCGCTTGTTCACGGGATTCCAGATCTCGACTCTTGCGTTCTTGCTCAGCCATGATTATTTCCTCATTTCTTCCGCAACCTTACGAGCATAGAGGTCCAGGGGAACTCCAAGCCGCTTGGCGATTTCGACCTGTGACTGCGTAAGCACGATCTTTTTGGGCGCTGTGCTTCGCGTCGCCGGGGCGACAACGTTGGACTTCACACGCTGAGTTTTGGGCGCATCAGCGGGCTCCTCAGATCCAAACTGCTCTGGGAACCTTGTCCGCACGTCAGCGTCGATCCGTTTCCAGTATTCGTCGCTGCCGGGTGGTATTCCTTCTGCTACCAGATCGTCGTGCAGTCCCAGGGCGTACGCGGTCATACGCTTATTGGGCCCAAACCACTGATTCTTTTCCCGCCATGCAAGTAGTTTGGGGTCCGCCGCCGTCTCTGGTTCAGACGGTTTGGCAAGTTGTACCTCAGATTCTTCTTCCTGTAAAGGCTTTACTTGGAAGTTGTATATGCGGTCCTGCTTGATCTTGGCCGTGGCCAGTTGCTCCTGCCAATACACGATGGCGTTGGAATCCCCAGCATCGTAGGCTTCCCGAACCTTTGCCTTGGCAGTTTCAACTTCGTCATCAGCCTGTTTCTTGGCCTGCTCATGCAGAGCAATCTGGCCTTGGGACAGGGAGCCTTTGAGTTTCTTGTTCTCGTCGGCTACCGCCTTAGCAATCCGCAGGGCCTCTTCCCGCTCCCGCTCGGCCTTCTCTTTGGCCCGGCGTTCTTCGTGGTAGCCCTTGGTGAAATGCTGGATGCGCTTGCGCACACCTTCGTCGTACTTGTTTAGTTCTTCGTCAGTGAGTTCCTTGGGCGGCTCCTTCATGGGGGCGCGGCCACGGTCCTCCTCGGGGGTGTCATCCACCACCTCGATTTCGGGTTTACCCTCACCTTCGACTTCGAACTCCACGTCGTCTTTCTTGTCCTCGACCTTCTCGTCGGGGAACTTGAACTCTTCTTTGTCCAATGGCATGGTCTACTCCTTACGCACGGGAAATACCCCGGGGGTCTTGGACCACGGCTTCCACGGAGTCATCGTTGATGATCCGAAACTCCTTGCCGTGGATCTTGATGCGCGTGCCCGTGTTGGGCCGCACCAGAACGAAGTCGCCCACCTTGCACGAAGGGCCAGCGGGGAATCGTTTCTCATCCTTGTAAGCGTCCGGGCCCATCTTGACGACGAACAGGACAGGCGAGAGCACTTCTTCGAAGTGCATCGTCTGACTGGCCTTGACCAGTCCACTGTCGTACTGTTCATCAATCTCTGGGAGAACGCACAGGAGATGAAAGGTTGAGGGATCCGGGATTTGGCGGGCCTTTTCCTCCGCTGTTTGGGGCAGCGTGGTTGCGGTCTCACCGTCCTGGCTTACAAGTAGTTCACTCATCGTCGTCTTGCTCCATTCGTCGCACGAGGTCATTGATAAAAGAATGTGCGACGGAGAGACCCCGGATCTCGCCACACATGGATTTGTATTCCGCGTAGTCCCGCGCGGCGCCATCTACGAGCGCACGGGCGATCGTTTCCCGTTTCTCTTCGATGTCGCGTGTCAGCACATCAAACACTGTTGTTGCCATCTTTGCTCCTTAGCCACCCACTGATGCGGCGGTAAAACACGTTGTTGTCGAATGCGCCAACATCCACCGTTGGAAACGTACGCTTGCTGAACTTGGTATCTACGGCGTAGTGCGCGGCGTAGTGGCTACGCTGCAACTGGTTGACGCCCGGGACATAGCAGTAGTCCTTGGCAATCATGCGGACCTTGGCCTTTTCACAGGCGGCTTGCAGCCCAAACATCCCGCCCCACCAGTGAATGTTGGGCTCGTACGGGACCGTCAGGATGTGCCGGTGCACAGCGATCCACTCCGGCAGGATCTGACGGAAAGTCTTGACGGTGCCGATGATGGGCACGAATCCACCGTTGTAGAACCGCCCGCCGTTGGCAAAGTACGGCGCAATCACGTGCCGGTTGTCGCTCAGGCTTTTGAAGTGCCACCACTCGTACACATCGTCCACGTGCAACTCACCGTGCGGTATGCGCGTCTTGGGCGCCTTGCGCATGTGGAACATGTCGCCGTCCAGCACCTCAACAACTTCGTTGTCGTCCAACTCGGGCAGCATCTGCGCCAGCGCCGTCTGAATGTTCAGCGGCGTGTGCACCATCTCCGTCGGGCCGTCCCAACCGAGGTAATCAAAATAGGCGTCGCACATCACGTGCGGGATGTCGAGATCCCACGCCATCTCCTCCTGCACGGGGTCGTGCCGGAAGTTGCGCTTGACCACGGCTGCCAAAGTCACGTCGGCGGCCCGTTTCCCGTACACCTGCTGTTGGCTGTACCAGAATAGATCAAGTTGCCATTTGAAGTAATCGTTGTGAACGACGACCGGAATAGAGAGCACGCATCAACTCCGTCGGACGGGGTAGTGGTAGTTCCAATGGTTGGGAAACGGAAATCCCGTGAAGGTCATGGAGATACACGGCGACAGCGAAGTCACCGCGTGCCACCAAGTCAAGGGCACGAATAGCGCCTCTCCAGCCTCGACCACCACATCGAGCACCGGCACGCCTCTCATGGCGGGGAACCGGTCGTAGTCGATGTCGCGGATGTCCACATCACTGAAGACGTGGCGGCTGTTGTAGACGCGGGATGTGTAGAACGGGGAAACCAACTGCCACCGCTTGCGCCCGTAAAAGTGGGCGTGGATGATCACGCACACGTCGTGGTGCAGGGGGGTATGGGTGCCCTTGGGGCCGATCCAGAAGTTGCACGCCCGGGTCTTGCTGTTCACGCCGGTCACGTAGTCAGGCAAGCCCGTGAGTTCGTCCAGCAACTCCCCAAGCCGGGACGTGGACGTGCTCTGGTTGTTGCACGTCATGTAGAAGTCGTTGGACTCCCCGGCGGTTTTGATGCGGTGCACAAACTCCCGCATCAGCATGTTTTCCTTGTGCTGTTTGGAGTTGTACTCGTAGTCGGGGTCCGAATCGCGCTTGGTCTGCACCTCAACCGTGTCGTCCCCGAACCGTTCGTCCAGATGGTCGAAGGTCCAGTTCTTGTACGCGGGTGAGTTGGCCAGGAAGTCCGTGATGATCACGGGCCGGTTGCGCAGCCACACGTCGGTAAAGAACTTTTCCCGTGTGAGTCCAGATACACGTGGTACGTAGTTATGGAGCGTGTCCTGTTCGAGCAACTGCTGATGCAGCGTCGTGACGGACTGGAGTTTGAGGAACTGCTGCGCGATCTTGTGCGCGGCCTTGTACCCAGGCAGGCGGTCCAGGCGGCTGATGAGTTGAGCAGCGTCCTCCTGCGGGACGCCCTTGCGCGTCAGCGCATCTACCAACTCATCCGGTGGCACCCCCATCAGGGAGTGCTCCACCGCCCAGTCTACTACCGCCAGTTCGGTCACTCAGGCTTTCCCTTCTTGGGCTGGTTGGCCTTGCCCATCGCAGCCGTGGCGGCGTTAAACGCCCGAATCTTGGCCTGCTGCTCAGCCGTTTGGGCGGCTTGGGCCATCTTCTGCTGATGCGTCTGGGCGCTCTGTTGGAGGTTCTGATTGTGCGACTGCTGGCGCATCTGCATGTCCATCTGCTGCGCCATGGCCTTGAGTTGCGGGTCTTCTCCCCTACGCGACGCGGCTTCCTGGGCCTTGAGCGCCAACTCCTGCTGCTTGACCTGCAAGTCGCCCTGAACCTTCTGCGCCTTGGTCTGGGCTTCCTGGGCCTTGATCTGCAACTCGGCCTGCTGCATCTGGATCAGCGGATCCTGCTGCATGGCCTCGGCTTCAGTGGCAGCGGCCTGGGCCTTGTCCTTGGCCAACAGTTGCTGCGCAGCCTGCGCGATGATGCGCGAGAGGTTGACCTCGACTTCCTCGGGCAACTGCTCGTTGGGCGGGGGCAGCGGGATACCCAGTTGCTCCTCGACCTTGGCCCGGTAGGCGAAGGACATGTGCTCCATGATGTGCGCCTGGATGGACGCCATCATCTGCTGGGCCATCGGGTTCTGGCCGATCTGCTGCGCCATCAGCGGGTCTTGCATCAGCGCCATGTGGGTGGCGATGTGGGCGTCGTGATCTTGGTAGATAAACGCCTTGACCGGCTTGCCGTTGAGGAACGCCATGTTCTCCGACAGCGGGTCGCGCGGAGTCATGTCGTCTTCGATCGGCACCAACTTTTCGGCGTTTTTCACGCCCAGGACCTCGATCATCTGCCGGTGCAACTGGGGCAGGTCGTAGATCTGCGGAGCCTGCGCAGCCAACTGAATGACCGCTTGGTACTGCATGATCCGTTGCGCCATCGTGCTGCTGTTGGGGTCCGACACGGGGATAACCTCCACCATGTCGTAGTCCTCTTGCTTGGCGCGGCGGCTACCCTTCTCCGGGTCGTAGGAATACGCCGACGGGGTGTAGTCGCGGATGATGGCCTTGAGGAGTTTGAACTCCTGCTTCATGGCGAAGTGCACACGTGCCTGCACCGCGCTCATGAGTTTGAGTTGTCGCTCCAACAGGGCCAGGGTGGTACCCACCGGGGCTTGGGCCGACATGTCGCTGACCTTCATGTCTGCGATCGAGCCCAGGCGGCGGCCTTCTTCGGTGATCTTGTCCAGCAGTGCTGCCAGGACCTGCGACGGTTCCTTGTACGGCAGCGGCATGATGTTGTCCCGCAGCGCACCAGACGGGATGTCCACGTCGCGGAACTCGCCTGGGGCGATGGGCGTGTCGTCGCCTTTGACGCGCAAGCCGCGCGACTTCAGACCGCCCGGAAGATTGCTGAGAGTACCGGCATCAACCAACTGCCGGATGAGAGAAGTACCAGCACGAGCGTATCCGCCAATGAGGTGTATGAAGCCGAAGCCATAAGCGCCAAACCCTGGTATGTATGTGTACTGTACGAAGTGCTGACGCTTGAGTTTCTTCTTGTCGTCAGGCTGCCAGTTGCGACGGATGGCCAGGACCTTGGAAGTGCCCCGGTCGATGGTGATGATGTAGGGCAGCGCGATGCCGTCCTTGTCCTCGTACCCCGGCAGGTCGTAATCGACTTGGATCTCTGCGACCTGATACCGGTCGTCGTCGGTCAGGCTGTAGCCCTGGTCTTTGGCCTTGGCTTTCTCCACGTCGGTGTGGATCTGAACCGGATCGCCCAGGTCAATGTCGCGGTAGAACCCTTCGACTTGGAGTTTCCTGATGTCGTTCTTGGTCTTGCGCATGAGGTGCGTGACACGCTGCGCATCCATGGCGCTGGTGGCGCCGTAGGGAATGATGACGTCTTCTGCCGGGACGAAGATGGACACCTGTCGCCCCAGACTGGGGTCGAAGTACACCTTCTTGAACGCCGCACCGGCCAAGCCCAGGTTGAACAGCATGCGTTCATGCTCGGGGCGGTACTCCGGCATCTCTTCGGTCAATTGGTAATTCATGTCGTCCCGAACGCGCTCCGCCGCCTCTTCCTTGAGTTTGTCGATGGCGCCGACGATCTCGGTTTTGACGGGCCCGGCTGCGGGGAAAGTCTCGATGATCGTCTCGGACTGGAAGCGCACTGCGGCTTCGGTCAGGATCGTGGAGTACACGCCACATGCGCCGTTCCACGGTTCGGTGCGCTCCTCGTACTTCATGCCCAGGACTTCGAGGCCCTTGACGAACATCTCCACCCAGTCCTTGCGACTGGCGATGTCGCCGTCCACCTCGCCCATCAGGTCAGATGCAACCTTCTGGAGTTCGTTCTCGTCCATGTGCTCGGCAAGGTTGGCGTCAAACGCCTCGTCGCCGGTCTCTTCCTCGGGCTCCAGTTCGATCTCGACGCCGCCCATGGCGATCTTCAGAGATTCCGGGTCCTCAATCTCGACCTCGATTGCGGGCTCGTCTGCCACGAGCAACTCATCCAGCCCTTGAGGGGCGGTGTACATCGAGGGCATCATGGAATTGGTTGCCATATTGCTTCCTTACTTCCGCGTTGCGCGGTTTGTCTTGGGGTTGTATTTCAGATCCGACGTCGGCACGCCAGAGCGCCGGGACTCGCGGTCCTTGGCGCGTTCTGCGGCTGTCATGCGGTTACGTTCGGCCCCTTGAGGTGTAAGTTTCTCTGTGCCGGGATACAAATGCCCCCGTTTTTGCAGAATACCGATGGCCATATCACGAGATCCCACCTGCGCGGCGAGTCGGTCAATCAACTGATTGCGCCCCATGAATTTGGTTGTAGCCATGCCTGCCCTCAGTAATACGCTGTCCGACGGCCCTTGTAGAAAGGCTCGTTGTCGGCCTGATCCGTAACCAGCCGCATCATCCCACCTTTGCGGACCCGCATCAATGCGAGCGTGCACGCGTCTACCGTGTCGTCATGCTCCCCGGCGGGGAAGGCCAGTATCTCTTCAACTACCGTGGATGCCCATGACGTTTCGGGGAACCAAACCTGCCCGGAGGCGAACATATCGGCCACGGCGTTGAGCCGAGCGATCTTGTCTTGCCCTTTTCCGGGGCTGAAGTCCTGCACAAATATCCCAGATCTGCGCATTTCGTCGATCAGCGGCTGGCCAGACGCCTTGGCTTCCACGATTACCGAGTCCGGCTCCCATTCCTTGGCCTGTTCGAGCGCCATGACCTTGAGTTCGGGGAATTCGTACTTGTCGCGCACGCAGTTGAGCAAAATCACGTTGTCCACGCCCTTGCTGTCCTTGAAAACGCCCCAGGTCTGGCACACGGTGAAGTCAGATCGCTCCTTGGTGGTCAGGGCTGTGTCGTACGCCTGCACGATGAAGTCGATTTCGGGCGGATCCCGCTCTTTCCACCACTGGATCCAGTCCCGCTTGATGATCGCAGCCTCAGAGGCCGTCGGATTTTGCTGGTACTGCGCGTACCACTGCCACATGATGTGGTGCATGGACGCCCGGGTCTTCTGGAGTGCCTCAAGAGCCCACTGTTCGGGCCAAATCGACTTCTCTTCCTCGGTGTTTTCGTTCAGGATGGCCGGAAACTCGAAGACTTCGTACTTGTCGCCGTCTTCGTTCATGGCCGAGTCTTTGGTCAGCCGCCCAATGAGGTCCCGCAGGTGCCAGCGGGTGTGCAGAACGCAGATTTTTCCGTCCGGCATCAGACGAGTCCGAAGACCGGCGGTAAACCATTCGTATGTGGCGTCCAAAGACGTGAAATTCGACGATTTCAGGTCCTGTTCTGAGTGCGGATCGTCGGCAATGATGAGGTGAGCACCCCGTCCGGCCAGGGCACCGCCCACACCGATGGCGAAATACTCGCCTCCGGCAGTCGTATTCCACTGTCCAGCGGCCTTGGCGTCCGACGCGATCTGCGTTTTGGGGAAAACCTTCTGGTATTCCGGCGTTTGCATCAGGTTTCGCACCTTGCGGGCCATCACGACGGCCAGATCCGCCGTGTGCGACGCCACAATTACCTTGTGGTCGGGGTTTCGCCCCAGATACCAAGCCGGGTAGTAGATGGAAATCATCTGCGACTTACCCATACGGGGTGCCATTGACACCGCGATCCGGTCTTTGTACCCCTTCTCCACGTCCATGAGCAATCCGCCCAGGCGTTTGAGGTGCAAACCGAACTTGTACTTGGGGTCCAGCGCCCCGATGAACGCCAGGAAGTCGTTCTGGCACAGGGTCATGCGCCTGCGCTGCTCCAACTCCTCGAACATGGCCAGCAACTCGACGGCATCGTCGGGCGGCAGCGTCTTGACCAAGCGGTCAAGCATGGCAGGAGTAAGGCTAGAGGGGAGTTTCATCCGCTTATTCGCGGGGTTCCACGTCCGTGATCTCTGACAGATCCAGTCTGGCCGTGGATTGCTGGGTGTCGTTGGCCTCGAAAACCTCGCCTTCGATGACCTTGGTCAGCCGCTCCCGCAGCATCTGCTCCAACTCTTCGGTCGGACGGTGCCGCAGGGTAATTTCGGTCTTGTCCGTGAACAAACCGACGTCGGATATCTTGCCCAGCAGTTCCAGGGATTTCAGGCGGATCCGGGGATCGGGATTCTCGGTCTCCAGAATCAGTTTGTTCGTGACGTAGGTCCGCATCTGCGCAGCAGATTTCACGACCGTCTTGTCATACTCGTCCAGCATGGCCGCGATGTGAACGATCACTTCCGGCCTGGAGAGTTCTTCGTCGGATACCGAGTTGCCCATCATGGCTGCCCGACCAACTTTGCGGTCTTGCTCCGTCGGAGTCGGCAGGTGCCCCACATCCATTAAGGATTGGAGGGCGGAGGTTACTCGATCTTCAAGCGACTCAAACGTCGGCGAGAAGTCCGCAAGGGGGGTATCAAAGTCGATTGACGGTACGAACATGGCGATTGCGCAGCCCTGGACGGCGCGAGTGTAGGGTATTTTTTGTGTGTTGGGTAGTTTGGGTCCCCTTGACGGGCCTGTCTCCAACAGGGAGGGCGTGTTGTAGTTTTTTGGCAGGCAGGAGGTCTGGGACTCCTACCGGGGGGTGTTTCTATATTGAGGGGGGTGGGGTCGGCGGGCTGGGGATTTATACAGTACGTGGTTTTGGGGAGGTGTGGGAGCGTGCAACACTCAGCGCAAGCGCAGCGCGCGGAGTCCCAAGAGCCACATGGGGGGCCGGGGGGCGGTGGGGTCGCGCCAGGGGCCCCCAGGATCTAACCCTTAGATCTAACCAAACACTTGACAACCCATGCGAACCCATGCACAATCGGCCTTGTCGATTGCGACACGCGATCGGCAATTCAATCAACGTCAATCAAAGGAAATCACCATGCCAGTTATCAAGAC
>Ga0181352_1000506_pt1 | contig 16562 bp, 28 predicted proteins | sample Fa13VDMLBSN_FD_130103 | JGI IMG/M metagenome (GOLD analysis project Ga0181352, IMG submission 130103) | Freshwater viral communities from Lake Michigan, USA - Fa13.VD.MLB.S.N | ecosystem: Environmental > Aquatic > Freshwater > Lake | place: USA: Michigan | collected 2013-09-23 | reverse complement strand
TGATGTCTTCTTGGGTCATATCTCACCTTTGATGACGTTGATCGCATACTTGTAGTAGGTGTGCGATTCGTTTCGCTCTTGCAGTCGCTCAAGGATGTCGATGATCTGCTTCTCTTTCTCAGCGGCAACAAGGGCGGCGAATCGTGTCACGGAACCCAATGGCTTTTCGTCAGGCCCGTAAGCTAATCCAGCCTCCCGCGCCATGCGGATGATCTCTTCGCGGTTCATGCCATGTCCTCCCTTACTGCTTCGTCGTAAGCAATGTACTTACGCTCATCGACTCCCTTCAAGGTTTCATAGGTTGTGAACTTGTAACCGCAGGAAACGCATCTTCTTCTGCGAGTCACCCAGGTATCTTGCAAGGTGTTGCGGTTGTAGTAGCGTCGTGAGTCAAGCACAACGCTATCGTTCAACTGCCCTTGCTCAGCGCACTTAGGGCAAATCATGATCAGAACGGCACATCTTCGTCTGAACGCATTACTTCCCTTGCCGGTGCTGGCATATCACCAGGCTTCCAATTGTTGATCTTGAGGCTAAATAGCTCACCCCAAGTGCCACGCTTGACCCAGCCTGCAATCTTGATCTGCTCACCTGCTTTGTAGTCCTGATCGCAAATGATGTAGCCATCCCAGTCAGGCGCTTTCTCATGCTTCTTGTTTTTGACTGGGAAGAAACTACCTTGACCTGGGCCATTCTTGTAATTACTTGAACTCATGATTTCCTCACTAATTGATACTCGGCAAATGATTTGCCATTTCGATTGATGGTGTGAGTCACAATCGTGTGACCCTGCTTTCTCAGTTCTTCGACTCTGGCTGCAAGTCTTGTTGAACCAATCTCTGCATAGGCTTGCAGTTGCGTGAGGTTTCCATGTTTCAAACGCTCAAGCACTGCCTGCGTTTGCGTCAATTTAGAACTTCCAGATCGTCCTCCATCGCATCCAGAGTCACTACCTTTTTTGCGATAAAACCCTCGACCTCATGATCGTGACAGCGCTTCTTGAATGCAATGGCTGCAACCCCGCTAAAGTTATCGATGGTTTCGTGGTTGACCCGAAAGAGAGACGCTAACTTAGCGTTCTTCTCCTCATTGCTCATCTTCTTGCTATCAGCGATCTTGCCAATCAAACCAAAGAAGTTGTCCTGCCACTGCATTTCGTCTTGATGAGAGCTGTAAACCTTGGCTCTATCGCCTTCGGGAACCATCAGTTTGAATTTGCCTTCAATGACCTCAGCAACCTGTGGCACTGGTATATCAACCGGCATATGAATTGGCGCAGCGACAGCCCCAGGAATCGTTTCCACCTCTGTTTCATCAAGCATCCCCAATCCACAGTGAGCAAGCACCGTGCGTCTAATCGCCTTGGTTGTAGCTTTCATCAAAGCGTTGGCGAGCTTTTCTCCTGAGAGTCCACCGATGTCCACAGCGCCTTGATTCTCTGTAACTCTTCCATCCTTGCCAGTGACTCTTGCAGAAACGATATAGATTGTTTCAACTCGCTCTCGGTTAGTGAGCGTAACGGACAGTCCGTGCACACTAGAAAGCTGTTGCGTGGCACTAGCGTTTGCGTACAGGACTTTCTTTCCGTTAAGCAAGAGCACATCAAAAGGTTTTGCACTTGGGTCAAGACCGACTGTTGAACAACGATAGTTGTAGTAGCTAACGAGTTGGTTTTGATCAAGAGCACTTAAGTCTCCCTTGGTAACGATTGATTCAATGACTTTGACATCGAGTTTGTTTGGATCGACTAAATTACTCATTTGATTAGAAACCTCCGTGAGCCAGGTTGTTCAACGATGTAACGCTCATAGACTTCAGGCATCTCTGCTTGCAGTAACTTTGGGTCAAAGCGTTTAGAAGGTTTGGCAGAGTTCCATGTTGCAAGCACCTTCCCATCAAACGTAATGAGTGAGCCTGCTTCTTTCATCTGCCCTTGAATCAAAGCCTGTAGCTTCTCTTCGGCCTCCTCGAACTGCTTGATCTGATTCTTGATCGCCTTTAATTGCTGGCAGGCTTGCTCTAGTTGAGCATTAGCTAGAACCCCAGCCGACGTGGATACTGGGAAGAGTTTTCTTGCCGCATCCACCGTAGTCGCGCTTGGAGGCTGTTTGGTCTGTACTGAGGCCCATAGCTCAGCTTCCATGCGTATGAGCGCGTCTTTCTCATCGTCTGATACTTCTTTGTCAATAAGCACCAGTTCTTGCCCCCCAAAGAGCACCGCAAGTACGACACGCTGTACCCGATGTACCGTAGCCTCGTGGACACATTGCGCTGCGTCGGCAGCAGGCATAAGTGAAGTCTCTGCATCGTATTGGTTCCGTTTGCTTTGGTTGTAGTTCTTCACCTCAACCAGTGTCTTGCCATCAGCACTGATAAAGTCAAAGTGGCTAGCCATCCATTTGTGCTCAGGATGAAATAACTCATAGTCTGCTTCTTTGAGTTCCATCTTTAAGCGAGCACCGGCTTCTCTGCCAATCACATCTTGCAGTTTCAGACCCCACTGCACTGCTTCAATGTGGGAAATGTCCTCACGCTCTGCCTGTCCGATCTTTTCTAAGTAAACATCGGCAGCACGACCATCGGCTATCTTTCTAGCATCTGTGGCCCAGATAGCTTTCCTGCGTGACTCAGTGTCAAAGCTAGTCATAGCTCCCTCGCTTTCAACATAGCGTCTGCTAAATCATATGCACACTTGGACAACTGATCGTCCTGTGGCACAAAATGGCCTTGGGCGGCGGCTGAATCAATAAATCCCTGCATGGCCTTTACTGCAAAGTAGTCACGCAAGGTCATGCCGCTGTGGCCTGTTGCTGCAAACAGCGGAAACGCTGGCCCGCCTGTTTTTCTCATGCTGACTCCGTCTCATCAAAGCAGGTTGTGATGCTGTTGCGAACCTGACGGTTCTTGATGACCTTGACAATGGTCTTTAGGTCTTCACAGTCTTGGAAAACCTTATCAAAGTAAGCAAGGTTGGTTGCTGACAGCATGCGGTAGTCGCCACATAAGTTCATGGAAGCCGATGCAAGCCTGTATTGCATCCAGGCGATCTTGTTTCTTAGCTCATACAGGTCTGCTTCATCTACTTTGTAATACATTTGTTTCTCCTTGGTTAGGTACTACAGTATGGATATTACATGAAAGCGAACACTAGGAACATACGTATATACCATCAGAATCTACCACTGGTCGGTTAACTTGCCAAACGATATAGTCACTAGGTACTATTCGCTTGTTGTCGTCGTTGTCAACAATCTGAAGGCCACTTACTCATGCTTCTGCCCTCTACTTACCCCAGAGGGACAACGACCAGAAGCAGCAGTAAGTGGCTTTTTTGTTTGCAGCGGCGATGGCATACGGGGCCATAACCCAGCCCTCCCTCGGTGCCGCGACCAAAGGAATAAACGTGGCTAATCTTGGGGTTCTCCTTGCGAGCCAGCCTGGATAGGTACAACTGGTAAGCATCGGGGCCAGACCTGAGAGCAGATGCAAATCTGTAGCCTAGACAAACGAGAGCGAGCGCATTACCTGTTTTTTACGGGTGAGGTTGTATTTCAGTCAGCTTTTGGTGAAGCCCCCTGCGCTGCGCTTTGTGGCTACGCTAGGGGGCATACATTATTCAGTATCAGGTTCTACAGATTCTGCAACCAGATACTGCAATTGTTCTCTGACAATACTTATTCTTTGTTCGATGTCTTCAACATAGTCCAGGATTGCTTGTAGTTCATTGCCATGCACCATGACAAAGTCATTGACCTGTGCCAGGCTAGCTATCAGTTTCATGTTGTGATCGCCACTCATTGCATAGCTCCCTTGCTCATACTGCGAACATAAAAGTGAATCTCGATAGCACGATGCAGCTCATGTTCATCAACCCCTGCCTGCTCGCATAGGATCGGCAGGTAAGCAACATGACGGGCTAGCTCTTCCTGCCACTTATCGATCATGGCTTGCGTCTCAATGTCTTTTAATTGCTTCTTACTCATGATTGGGACTCCTCTTGTGTTCAAAGTTTTCTTCCACGCATTCAGAAATCCCAAATCGCTTCTTGCCAAACTCTTTTTCAATACGCTTGTCTGCCTCGATTGCTAACTTGTGCAACTTGTTATATCCAAATGCCTGAAAGATCGCTTCCTCATAGACTCGCAATGCCGTGTGATAAATCAGGGTCGAGTTCATATGGTCGTCATCCATCTCTTTGACTTGCTTTTCATACTGCTCGATCAGCAGTTCATAGGCTTTAATAGTTAGGCTTTCTTTCATGATTGGGACTCCCGCGAGGGTGTGTAATGCGACCAGGTGCGGAATGCTTTGTGCTTACGCATAGTCTCGATGCACTCGGTGCTTGGTGGTTTCCACCCAAATTCTCTCCAGACCTGATCGACGGGTCGAAACCATTTATCGGGCTGGATTTGATGATCGATCAGATCAAGCCATGTAGGCGGTTTACGTTCTTCCATGTAGGTTGACTCCAGTAAAGGTAAGAAAACGCCTTAAAAGCCCGTTTAAGGGCTTATAAGGGCATTGTGAGATTAGACCAAGCCTAAGTATTCAAGGGCTGCTGCTGGTGTCATGTCTTGGCGAATGAGTGATGCCAGGTTGGCAGTAAGCATAATGTCGGCTTGATGCGCTTGCCAGTTAGCGCCTTTGTCGGCTCGCCAGGTGGCTTGGAACAATGAATCAGCAAGCCTTTCGCGTTGTTTGACTCGCCATGGTTGCATTTGCTTTTGTTCGTTTGGATTGGTGAACCAAGGTTGATGAACATTAGCTAATTTCATGCAAAGTCGGTATGTAGTGCTCATGATGTTTTCCTATAGGTTAAAGAAGATCGCGCAGGCAAAGGCAATGCCAAACAATGCGGCAATAAACCAATCGATTAAGCTTTGTTTCATGGTCTTTTGCCTGTAGCTTTGTAGTAAGTAGTAAAGGCTGCACAGCAAAAACAAGCCTTACATCCACAAATGGCGCCAGTTAAGGCGTGGGGATTGCGCAATGCTTCCGGCTCTTGGTTTTCTAAGATCTTGCGAGACTCGCGCAATTGGTTGGCATAAGTTGGATGTGAATCGATTACTTGTTCCATGATGTTTATCTCCAATGGTTGTGACGCTGATCGCATCCAATAGCCCACTGGTTGCAATAGGCTATAAGCTGGAATCAGGCAATTGCCTTGAGCTTGATAACCTTAGCCATGCTTTTGCCATGTGCCACATAGCCAATGACTGCTACTGATTGATCCCAACAAGCTCGACAACCAGAGCATTTGCCGCCGTGCTCATAGGCTTTACAGACGGTTATCGATGGATCATCGAATGAGCTTGCGATCGTGCTCGAATGAGATTGATCGACTAATACGTCACCGGTAACGCTATCCGAGCTTGCACGAACTACCACGTTGGGAAGCTCTCGCATAAGCTCAATGATTGCCTGAAACTTTGGAAACTTATGCATCCTAGTTGGTAACCAGTGTTTGACGTGTGGTGTGGCTTGCATAACCATGTAGATTTTGCGCGCAAGCTCTAAAGCGTACATGTCACCGCTATCGAACCAACGGAAGTATCGATCGTTGTCTAGTGATTGAACCATTTCAAAAACCCAGTCATCGCGCTGCCAGTCTTCGCGATTAAATAGGCGTGGAGCTTTTACGTTGGGATAACGATAATTGCCTTGCGTTGCATAACAGCCCTTGCAAGCATCAACAAGCTCGCCATTCGATGCGATGGAACCTGGACAAGTCTCGAGAGCTTGCAAGCTCCACGATCTGATTCCATCGAGCTTACTGGTAACGCTGAGCTTTACTTGTGGCTTGTTGTATTCAGCTGATTGCATTGCCATGATGTATATCTCCATTAAGGTTAAGTAAGAGAATAATCACATATAAATGTAGTGATGCTATTAGACTTTAGTATGCTAAGTAACTATTTCCAATCATTGGTAAAGCCTTTACTAATATATAAATATATAAAGGCTTATAGGTGTAGTTGTATCTGTAGTAATAAGGGGCTAGTGATACGCCTTTGGATTGTGAGATAGATGCTTCTATATCAGCCCCTGATATATCGAAAAAACCGATATATCCATTGGGGTTACAAAGGGATATATCCCGCCCCTTTTCCCCCACGCAGTGCATGAGCAGGCATGTGCTCAAGGGTAGATCGGGCTGCAATCTGGCCACACGATCGAGCTAGTTCGTTCGTTGATTGGTTGGTTGAATGGGACGGGGGTCTGGGTTTTGAGTGCACTGTTCCCCTCCCCGCCCCAAGGAAAATTCAAACCTGGTAGATACCCTTTATTAATATTGTTATAAGATAGGTACATCGACAATAAGGAGATGTACCGAGATGACTGTGTTAGAGAAGGGAATAGAGATACCAGTGAAGCAGAAGGTAGGGAAGTATCCCTATGCTTTGATGCAACCAGGAGATAGTTTCTTAGTACCAGATGGAAACCTATCTAAGGTATGTAATGCGAGTTATAGAGAATGGAAGAAGACTGGGAAGAAGTTTACAGCGAGGGTTGTAGAAGGTGGGGTAAGGGTGTGGAGGGTTGAGTGAAGCATGAAGATGCTGTGCGATGGATTAAGAGGTATGAGGAGGCAGATAAGACCTATCCTTACCTTGCATGGCGTTGGTATCAAGATGAGGGTAAGCGTCGTTCATTGACGGCTGATGAAGAGCAGACGGTGTTGTGGTTAAAGGAGAATTATGGAATTGAAGCCCGATTGCAGAAACTGCCACTACAGCCAAGAGATTGGTGTAAAAGAAACGTTTGAAGGTAAGGATGTTGTCCTCATTTGCATGAGGGATGGCTTACTTGCTGAGAAGGTCTGCACTTACTACGAATATGAACCAGGCATTGAATGAACTTTGATCTCAATCATTTCTACAAGTTCTGCAAGGAACTCAAGGTTGAAACCAAAGAGTTAGGGATTCAGCGCTTAGGCAATCGTTTACTTGGAAGCCAGACCTATGTGATGCAAGAGATTGCCAAGGGGTTGAATGACGACATTCACTTCTTTGTCATTCTCAAAGGTCGTCAGCTTGGGATTACAACGATCTCACTAGCACTTGACCTTTACTGGCACTTTAAGCACCCTGGGTTTCAAGGAACGCTTACAACTGATACGGAAGAAAACAGAGACCAGTTCAGAACCACGCTTGCCATGTACATGGATGGTTTGCCACCGGAGTACAAGATTCCACTAGTCACGCATAACAGGAATCAGATGGTCTTAAAGAATCGATCAAGGCTTTTCTACCAGGTGGCTGGATTAAGGGCTAAGGGTTCGTTAGGGCGTGGTAAAGGTATTACCTATTTGCATGGCACAGAGACTTCTTCTTGGGGTGATGAAGAAGGTTTGGCATCACTGCTAGCGTCGTTGGCTGAAAAGAACCCGAATCGCCTTTACTTGTTTGAATCAACGGCTCGTGGCTTCAACATGTGGCATGACATGTGGACAGTGGCTAAACGGGCAAGAACCCAAAGAGCAATTTTCTGTGGTTGGTGGCGCAATGAACTCTATTCCCTAGAAGCAGACACCAAGGAGTACAAGGTGTACTGGGATGGGAAGCTCAATCCAGAAGAAAAAGAGTGGACGAAAGACATTAAGAAACTCTATGGCATTGAGATCAACTCACGCCAGATGGCTTGGTGGCGATGGAAGATGTATGAAGGCTTAAAAGATGAAGCCTTGATGTATCAGGAGTTTCCACCGACTGAAGACTATGCCTTTGTGATGACAGGCACATCGTTCTTCTCACACTCTCGCTGTACGGATGCTGCTCGTGCTGCCAAAGAATCATTACCTGACTTCTATCGATTCACCCTTGGTCAATTCTTTGAAGACACAACGCTTATCAAGTCCACAGAAAAGCTGGCAACGCTAAAGATTTGGGAAGAACCGATTGACAATGCCTTCTATGTCATTGGTGCTGACCCTGCTTATGGGTCTTCAGACTGGGCTGATCGCTTCTGTATTCAGGTCTATCGAGCCTATGCTGATGGATTAGAGCAAGTGGCTGAGTTTGCAACCAATGAACTCAACACGTATCAATTTGCCTGGGTGATTTGCTATTTAGCTGGTGCTTATCGCAACTCCACACTCAACTTGGAAGTCAATGGCCCAGGTCAGGCTGTCATCAATGAGATGCGTAACCTTAAACGCCAAGCACAGACCTATGATGCTCAAAAGGCTAGAGGCTTAATGGATGTCTTAGGCCACATGTCGCACTATCTCTGGCGGCGTAATGACTCGTTAGGTGGGCTATCGAACTCCATTGGCTACCTCACCACACACTCATCCAAAGAACGGATGATGAATTACTTCAAAGACTACTTTGAACGCGGGATGTTGACTGTACGTTCGATGGAATTGCTTGAAGAAATGAAGTCTGTGATTCGAGATATGGGTGGTATTGCTGCACATGGCAGAAACAAAGATGATCGAGTGATTGCCACAGCCTTGGCAACGGTTGCTTTTGCTGAGCAAGTGATGCCACGTTTGATGGCCTTGCGAGTCACGAAGGCAAAACGTGCTGAGCAAGAGGTGATTCGTGATGAGCCTGTGATGCAAAAGTCAATCAATAACTACCTGAAAGCCATTGGCGTGTAATGCGAACCAAGGCGCAGTTATTGGAAGAGATGCCTAAGTTTCTTGCAGATAAGAACCGAGGTATATCAATTGCCATGTTTGCAGAACTTTGCGGTACGCATCCATCACACCTCATGGATGTCTTTGTAAGAAAGTCAGAACCGTTGACAGAGCGCTTGCAGCGTCGTGTCAATAAAGCCTATGGGCAGGTTCTAGCAGGCGAGATACGCATCATGCAGCGTGGATTGAGGCGCTACATGGAGTATCGGGAGGAGCCTAAGCCTTCTATGGTGAGGCGCTCTTTGATTGCTTGGGATGGGGCAGGTTTTAAGTTAGACATTGGCGTGCGCCCCAGGGCTGAAGATTACCGCCGCCAAGACTTGCAAACCCAAATGAAAGGAAAGCGATGAGCGTTGTTCATGACTACAAGTGCCCTGTGCATGGTTTCTTTGAGTCAAGAGAAGGAGTCTGTCCTGCTGGCTGTACGGATGTGCAAATGGTGTTTCTGCAACCCGTTGGCTTAAAGTCTGATAGCACTAAGCAAGCTGATACCACGATGAGAGAGCTTGCCAAGGATTACGGCATGAGTGACATCAAGTCTGTGCGTGAAGGTGAAGCACAACCTCATGCACTTTTGAATGCTCAACAAAAACAAATGGCGCAAAACCCGTTTGCCGTGCAATGGGGAAGTCCTACGAATGTAGGCAACTACAATCTGAACCCAATTAAGGATGAAACCGTTGGGGGGTTGACAGCGGTTCGCAACTCTGGAGTAAGATTGGCAAGCCCGAAACCAGGCGTGGTAACGCACGACCATGAAAACTTGAAGATTCAATCATGAAAATACCGACAGAACTTGGCGATCGAGAGGCGTTTTACAACGACCTTGTAAACAAGTGTTCTGTCAGTATTGAAGATCGAGGTGGTGAGTACGACTCTTTGCGTTCTTACTACTTGTTTGGGGCAGGTATTGATGCACCGCCTGCCTACTACAACAAGATTTATCCTCACATTGATCAACTTTCATCGTTTCTCTACTCAGCAGAAACCACACGTTTCTCACTAACGCTGGGTGCTTCCATCTCGCCAAGCTACCAGGCGATGATTCCTGCGCTCACGGGCGGTCTTAACGATGAGTGGCTGAACTCCAACGCTGATCAAGTGTTTGCACAAGCCCTTAACTGGGCGCTTTGCTACAACTCAACCTTTATCAAGCTCATCCCTAAGAAGGGTATGCACCCTTACATGGTTGATCCACGCTTAATGGGTGTGTTGCGGGAAGATACGCCTTATACCGACAGGCAAGAAGCACTCGTTCAGATTTACTACATCACAGCGTCTGAGCTATACGCCAGACTGTATTCACATCCCAACAAGGATGAAATCTTCAAGCGCATCCAGATTGGTCAGTCTGAGCAATCCAAGGTGCCTGATGGCATCCAACGTCTGATTCTGTCAGCAACTGACCCCACGATGTACGGTAATGTGAACCTGAACATCGCTGGGATGCAGACCTATAAGCCTCGTGTGATGGAAGAAACCATCAAGATGACGGAATTATGGGTCTGGAATGACGATACTGAAGACTATCAGTGCGTCACCATTGCCGATCCCAATGTTGTGATCTACGACAGACCTGGTGCAAGCATGTTTTTGAAGGGTGAGTTGCCCTTTGTGCAGATTTGCCCCACCCCGCAATACGATTACTACTGGGGAATCTCAGAGGTTGGCCGCTTAGTCTTCCTGCATGACATGCGAAATAAGCGTATGGCAGAGATTCTTGACCTGTTATCCAAGCAAGTAGCACCGCCTACAGCCTTAATTGGCTTTACAGGGCTGCTTGATGAAAAGAATTTCGCACTGAATCGTGCTGCTGGCCTGCTTACAACGGATATGCCTAATGCCAAGGTCGAGCAAATGGCACCGTCTATCCCTAATGATCTGTTTCGAGAGATCGATCAGATCGACAAAATGTTTGAAGAAGCCTCTGGCATTGTCAATGTGTTGCAAGGAAGAGGCGAATCTGGGGTTAGAAGCGCTGGTCATGCCTCGCAATTAGCGCGTTTAGGGTCTTCCAGGGCTAAAAAACGGGCGTTAATCGTTGAAGATGCGCTTGAAAAAATGGCAACACTCTATTTGAAGTGCATGAGAGTGTATTCAGATCGTACTTACACTGATTTGAACGACCAAAAGTTCATTGCTGACCAATTTACTGATGATTTCGTCGTCAAAGTTGATGCACACAGCAATTCGCCCATCTTTACCGAAGATTTACGTGCTTTAGCCTTTGCGCTGGCTGATCGGGGTGCCATTACCAAGGAAAGACTCATTGACATCCTTGAGCCACCCATGAAACAGCAGTTGAAAGAGGATTTGAAGAAGATGCAAGCGGCGCAACAGGCTGCACAGATGATGCAAGCCCAACAAACGCCACCTGATGCTGCACAACCGGAGGCTTTATGAACGACAACGCTGAATCATCGAGCAATCAACAGAATTCCTACCGTTCACAAGGTGATCAACCCCGTGTAACGGAGACTGATTTGCGTCAAATGACGAAAACACCGCGCTTGCAGTACCAACGCGCCCCTATGAACCGTACGGCATACCGTAGTGAAGGAAGGAGATACTGATGTTTCAGCGAAAAATGTTGCGTCGTAGCCGTCCGTCACGCCGTTAAACTTGACAGACGGTAAGTAAACGCTTACAAACCGTCCGAAAGGAACCAATATGGCTGTTTCAACGGAAGAAATCCTCAAACTTATTCGCGGCAATGGGAAATCCAAGGTCGAGGTTGAAGTCGAGGGTAAAGAAGACGAAGAGATGGAAGATGAAGAGAAGCCTGCGCTGTCTGGTGCAGAGTCTCCTCCAATGGCTTCTCCCATGTCTACCCCTGAACCCAAGAAGGGTGAAGAGATGCAGGGCCGCATCGATGTACAGCTTGGCCTTGGCATGTTGATGGGTGCTTTGCAGAAGTTTCCCGATGATTCAAAAGAAGCCAAAGCATTGACCGATGTCATCCGCAGTTTGGGTTCAGCGTTTGGCGAGATGGATGCCAAAGCAAAAGAACTTGCACCGGCTGACATCATGCAAATGATCCAGACACTGCCGCAAGCTGGTGGCGCATCGGCTGAGATGCGTTCGATGGCTGCGTCACCTGTTCCTGGTACTGAAAAACCCCCACTCCCTATTTAGGAGCCTATGATGGAATTGTTTAAGCCTCGCGCTGGCACGATCCGCAAACCTCTGGATAACCAGCAGCAAAATGGTCAGGTCTACAACCCACCCCGCTATGACATGTACGGCGGACTTACGGGTGCTAACAAAGTTTCGCGCAACAAGATGACGCTCAGCAAGCCTGGCGACACCAAGCGCGTTTACTAATCTTTTTGAAGGGCTGAACGATGTCTCTCGAATCATTAACCTCCGATGCAAGAGATGAGCTGGCTGCGCTTGCAAAAGCGTTGGCTGAAAACCCGAAAACTCGCAAGGAGTTTTTGAAGCTCACTAAAACTGCACATCCCGACTTGCCTGTTCCTGAGATTGAGATCGAAGAACAGACAAACCGTGCTATTTCAGCGCAAGAGGCAAAAATTGCCGCTTTAGAAGCAAGACTTCGTGAGAAAGAGGCGAAGGAAGAGTTATCCCGTCGCCGTAACACGCTCAAAGAGAAAGGCTTTGCGGAAAATGATGACGACATCAAGATGATCGAGAAAATCATGGTTGAAAAAGGCATCAACAACCATGAGACTGCGGCTCAGTACATCATGCAAGAGAAGCAGCTCGACCGTCCAACGCCGGTCTTTAATGGCTCAACCATCATCAACAAGATGGGTGTGCAGAACTTCTTGAAGAATCCGGTGGCGGCTGCGCGAGAGCAGGCTGCACAAGCGTTCAATGAGTTGCGCGGCAATAGCCGACAACGACCCATTGGTTTAGGTTAAAGGGCTGTTTCTTAGGAGCACAACATGGCTATCGGTGGTGGTATTCTCCCAGCATCGGGCACCAGTCAGTTTAATGAACTTACCTATGTAACCCGTAGGGCGTTCATTCCCAAACTGGTTGTCCAGCTTTACAACTCAACACCCCTGCTTGCTGCACTGCTGGCGAACTCTCAGACCGCTTCAGGCGGTGTGTCGTCCGTCACCGTGCCAGTTCAGGGTTCTCAGTTTGTTAATGCCCAGTGGTCGGACTACTCTGGCTCGTTTGCTCAGCCTGCTGTTCAGCAGGGTGCGTATAACGCCGAGTGGAACTTGAAGCTGATGATCGCCCCTGTGCCGTTCCTCGGTATGGAAGGTGCTGTTCAGCAAGACTACGCAGTGATCCCCTTGATCGAGGCTCGCATGAACGATGCGACCAACGTCATGATGGACGCTATGGCAACTTCGCTTTACACCAACACGACCAACACCCAACAGTTCACAGGCTTGCCTGCTGCTGTGGATGATGGCACGGGTACTGCGACGTACGGCAACATCAACCGTTCGACCTACACCTGGTGGAAGTCTAAGCAATACGCTGCTGGCTCGGTTAACCCGACCCGTCAGAACTTGCTTCAGTACATCTCCGGTACGGTTAAGAACTCGGCTGAAGTGCCGACGTTTGGCGTATGCGGCTTTGGTACTTGGACGCTGTTGCAACAGGACTTTGTAGGCCAAGAAACCTACATGATCACACCTGGAAGCAACTTTGCTAACAGTCAAGACGGCCCGTCATCTGGCTTCCGTGCATTGATGGTTGCTGGTGTGCCGATCTATCCTGATCCGTACTGTCCAGAAGGTACTTTGTACTTGCTGAACACCAACTATCTGAGCATGTACATCCATGAGCAGGCTGAGTTTGCGTTCACTGATTTTGAGTCCACGCTACCTAACTGGCAAATTGGTTATGTTGGCGCTGTGTTGACCATTGCAGAAATGGTTTGCACGAAGCCAAAGGCCATGACCAAGGTAACGGGTTACAACTCGTTGACCCTGTAAGGAGCAAAAAATGGCACTTGCACTTAATAAAATCATCGTTAGTGGCTTAGCAGCCAACGCTGACGGCGCTTACTTTGACTATGTAACGCAGTCAGTAACTGCTGGTACCGATTACACGGTTCCTGCTGGTCTTTACATCATCTATCCAGTTGCTAACTGTAAGTTTCAGGCTTACAACGGCTCTGCATGGGCTGATGTGATCGCCGCTAATACGGGTGGCATGATTGTTTCTGATGGTCAGAACGTAAAAATCGTTTCGACTTCGGGTACTGTGACTGCTGCTTACCTAACGGTCAATGGTGGCGCTGCTGCTACTGGCACTTACAACAGTTAATTGGAGTAAAGCATGGATGCCAACAAAGTAGGTAGTCTGCTACCTCAGCAGTTCGGAGGTATCCTGCTTGGGACATTGGTCGGCGCGAACATGAATTCGACTGCCGATCAAATGATCACGATATTTAGCAATCCGGCCAAGTACATTGTGCGTCGGATTGTTGTGACCAATGCTTCAATTTCATTATCCACGGCTGCTGGCGGCGTTTATACCGCTGCTAGCAAGGGTGGTTCTGCGGTTGTAGCAGCTTCCCAGGCTTACTCCACGTTAACAAGCTCTGCGTTGTTTCTTGATTTGACGCTTAATACAACATCGAGTATCAACATTACAGTGAAGTCGGCTGTACCAAACCTTTATTTGTCGCTCACGACAGCACAAGGTGCGGCTGCAACGGCTGATGTGTACGTTTACGGCGATATACTGCAAGCGTGATTTACGTTACTAACAAGGGCGCTCATGCACTGATCGATCATTTCGATGGTCAGCCGTATGAGTTCCCGCCTGATACGTGCATCGGGATACCTGAAGAGGTTGCAAAACACATCTTTGGGTATGGCGATGACAACAAGATTCCTTATCTGGCTCGGCATGGTTGGATGAAGATGAATACGGACTATGATGCTGCCATGAAGCGTCTTGGTAATTTTTCATTTAGCCGCGAGCCAGTAACTACCAGCCACTTGTCAGCCCTGGTGGTGGAGCGAGTAGCCCCTCCTCATCCGAAAGGAAAGGCGGGGCAAAAGTCCAGCTCCTTGGCCTCTAGCCAATGAGGTTTGAATGGCAACTTACTCTGGGTACATCACAGAGGTTAGAAGGCTTCTGCACGATGCGGCTGGTAACTTTTGGACAGATACCGAGTTAGCAGACTACATTAACGCTGCGCGTGAGCGCGTCGTTCGTGATACTGGTTGCCTTCGTACCCTTCAGTCATCGATAGCAACCAATGCTGTCGAGACGCTTAACTACTCGGCACTGCCTGAAGCAACTCGTACGATTGATGTCTTGAACATCAACTTGTACTGGGGTAACACCCGCATTCCATTGCGCTACATGGCATGGTCTGACTTTAACGCTCAGTTGCGTTTCTGGCAGAACTATACGGGTAGACCCGTTGCATTTAGTCTTTACGGCCAGTCAACCATCTTTTTTGGCCCCATACCCGATCAGAATTACGTAATTGAGGTTGATACGGTGGTATTGCCACTGCCTTTGACTTCAAATTCATCGGTTGAAACCATTCTTGACCCTTACACCACGCCTGTTGCTTACTACGCAGCGCATACCGCTAAGTACAAAGAGCAAAGCTACGGTGAGGCTGAGATATTTAAGGCGCAATATGATCAAAGAGTGCGAGCAGCGCTGACTTCGACGATGACGCGCAGACTTCCGACACCCTATAGCACACCCTACTGATCATGGCCGCGACTGAACAGAAAAAGTCGTATCAGGTTGTCAAAGACTTTAAGGGTATCAATACCAAGGCTAACCGCACTTCGATTCAAGAGACTGAGTTTGCATGGCTAGAGAACGTCATGCCCATTGGTTTTGGCAACTTGAAGGTGGTTGGCAAGCAAACGGCTGTTGGCGCAATCACATGGAGTGGCACGGTCTACTACATGGCGCAAGGCAACATTGGTGGTTCAGAGTATCTCTTTGCTTTCTTCACAAATGGAGGCGCTGAGTATGTCAATCTCTCGACAAATGTTAAATCAACGCTTGCTGCATCCGCGACATTCAGTGGATCAACGACTCAGATCACCCAATGGAAAAATGAGCGAATCCTTATCATTGACTCAACTTATGGATACGCTACATTCGACGGGACGAATCTCGTTCGGGTCGGTTCGGTCGCAACCATCACCATCACCGCAGCAGGCTCAGGATATGCCACGCCGCCCAGCGTCTTAATTGGCCCACCCAATGAGACTGGCGGTGTACAGGCAACTGCTACTGCAACGGTTGGTAGCTCAGCAGTTACGTCAATTAGCATCACCGAGTACGGTACAGGATACACATCTGCGCCCAGCGTTTATATCGGCTCACAAGGTTCTGTAGCATGGGCAGGTAGCACTGCTGTTGCACTAGGTGCGTTGCTATCGTCTGGCGGCAATTACTACATGGTGACTGTCGCTGGAACGACAGGTTCTACAGCACCAACGCATACGTCTGGATCGCAAACCAATGGCACGGCCACACTGCTTTATGTGACGGTTAACAATGGTTCTGGTTCTGGCGCTACCGCTACGGCCACCGTGATTAACCAGCCTGGTATTGCCATTGCATCGTTTAGCGGCAGAGTATGGATTGCACAGGATCGTACGATCTACTACACGGCAGCAGATAGCTATAACGACTTTACAAGCGTATCGGCAGGAAACATCACGATCACTGATGCAACGCTGCATGGCAACATCATTCAGATTATCTCTGCCAACAACTTTTTGTACATCTTTGGAACTGATTCCATCAACGTCTTTTCTGATGTGCGTGTCAGTACGACAGGTGTAACGCTCTTTACGAATACGAACATTTCGGCATCAATCGGCTCTAACTTCAAGTATGCGATTTTTGCTTACTTTAGGTCGATTTTCTTCATGAATCGGTACGGTATCTACGCACTTGTAGGTGCTACAACCAGCAAAATCAGTGATGCGCTCGATGGTGT
>Ga0181352_1000505_pt1 | contig 16577 bp, 23 predicted proteins | sample Fa13VDMLBSN_FD_130103 | JGI IMG/M metagenome (GOLD analysis project Ga0181352, IMG submission 130103) | Freshwater viral communities from Lake Michigan, USA - Fa13.VD.MLB.S.N | ecosystem: Environmental > Aquatic > Freshwater > Lake | place: USA: Michigan | collected 2013-09-23 | reverse complement strand
CTACCAACACTTCAAGCGTGTTACGGATGCAGGAGCTGCGCTCGTGGTTCTACACCATGCCCGTAAGGGCGCTACAGGCTCACTGGGGCACGAAAGTATGCGAGGGGCTGTAGAGATAGCAGCACAAGCAGAAACCGTGCTGTCAATCGAAAACAAGATGGGGCACTATACGGTCAAGACCGTGAAGCAAAGACGTAGCCCTTTTGAAGACCAGCTAAACTTTGAGTTCAAGATTCATGCCAACGCTCCGAATGATTTGGAGATTAGGCGCATTGACATTGCAACCGAAGAAAAGACACTGGATCAAGCCATCTTGGACTACATCGGAGAGAATCCGGGGCAGACCAGCCAACAGATAGCCGATGGTGTCAAGAAGCGCAAAACCGACGTAGTGAAGGCATTGCAAGGGCTGGAAGATGAGTCAATGTTGAACGTCATGAATGGACAGAGAGGAGCCAAGTTCTATAGCCCACACAGTATGTTCTAACCTGTTCCCTGACCTGTTCCCACGACCTGTTCCCTTAAGAATATGTAATTGGGAACAGGTGATAAATCCCCCCCTCTCTCTCAGACTCTCTCACCCCCCAGCCGAGAGGGCTGGAGGGGTAATCAGAAGGGCAAAACCGTTCCCCCGCTTGATGCGGGGAACGGCATTGCCAAGAAAGTAGAAAAGACAATGGACATTGAGTTTTTGACATGGAAGCAACTAAAAGAGCGTGCTGAAATGGATCGTAAGTTGAATGGTGAAAAGTACGACCACTTACTTGAAGTGGCTATTGCTTGGTTACAATCCGGCGGTCGAATGAGCCTTCACCGATGGGCTATGCGTCGAGACTTTGAAACGCATTTAATCCTTGATGGTAATGACATTAAGTTGGTTGAATGTGACGGTGTAAAAATCCCATTCTGCAAGATAACCGATTTGGTTTACGATGAGTTTCTGATGATTCCAGATACACACGAAATCGGTGAACACACGCCTTATCCTGAATGGATATACGGAGACCTTGAAGTGCCGCAAATGCGCATCAAAAAATAGTGTTTGACATAATATACCGACTGGGTATATAACGATGTGGCAATAGTGCCGTGAATAAGCCGGATGGCTTGAAGGAGTAAAGATGGGATTTTTTGCACAGCATGGTTCGTACAGCGAAGGCAACGGTAAAAAGTTTGCTGTAGCTGAAGCAGGTATCTACACCTGCGCCTTGGTTGACATCGAAGCAGTACAAGGCAAGTCGTTTGATGATCCATCGGTACTTGAACCAAACTACAAGTTTGTGTTTGAGACCACGGAGGTTGGTGATGATGACGGGGAACCCTTCCGGTTCGTGCAGTTCACCAAAACAGCCTATGGCAATGACAAGGCGAAATTGACTATCCTGCTCGATTCCATGGTTGGTAAGCACATGGACCGCAACGAGTATCAAAACCTCGACATCAACGCTCTCAAGGGCAAACAATGGCAGGTTGTTGTTGGTACTCGCCAGAAGATGAATGGTGAACTCGGTAACTTTATCGAGACCGTCAAGCCTGTAAAGGTTGCAGCTACAAAGCCACTACGCAAGGCTGTACCTACGGCAGACATCACCGATCCATTCGAAGACTAATGCGAAACCACTACACGGTTGGCACACTTGATGCCTTGGCAGTGATAGAAGATTGGAACCTGGACTTTGTTTCGGGTTCCATCCTGAAATACTTACAGCGCCAAGAGCATAAAGGGCAACAAGAACAAGACAGGCTAAAGGTACTCTGGTACGCAGCCTATCTCGTGACACACTCTAGGGAGTATGCCGACCGTGTAGTAAACGATGCCAAGGAGATAAGCAATGGCACGACCTAAGTGCAGTATCGTGGAGTCACATCGTAAGCGTGACGTGGTACTGCAAAGATACGAAGAGCTTGTGGCATCAGGGATGCGATGCCACGATGCAGCACGTACCCTCGGTTACAACCACACCACCATAAACTATTGGAAAAAGCAGATTCTAGATCAAGCGAGAATAGAGATTCAGGCAGAAGTACAGACCATGGCGAACGGTAGTTTCTCCGTAGCACTTGAAAAGTTACGCTCTGGCTACATGGTACGCAGGCATGGGGCTTCTTGGTTTCTGCAACTCGTAGACGGCAAGATATGCCTGTATCTGCTCGATGGTGCAGGTAACCGTAGATACAACAAGGTTGCGTCCTTTGGATCCGCTGATGTCTTGGCGATGGACTGGGAGATTTTCATAGGATGACAAAGCTAATCTGGATTACACCGGAAGCGGAGCAAGTTATCGGTTATTGCGCTAGGGTATCCAACCCAGCCAACCAAGATAACCCAGACGTATCCCGGTTGCTCTCCTACTGCATCAAGCATGGGCACTGGTCAATCTTTGAAATGGCTAGCATGTGCGTTGAAATCAAGACAACCCGTGCTATTGCTCCGCAGATTCTTAGGCATCGAAGTTTCTCTTTCCAAGAGTTCAGCCAAAGGTATGCAGCGGTCGCTGAGTTCCCCATTCTGGGGCAGATGAGGCTGGCTGGTACAACTAACCGCCAAAGCTCACAACCGATGCCAGAACGGGGAAAGTTGGATGCCGAGATGCAGGGTGTCATCTTAGATGCTGAGTTGGCTGTATCTCGTGGCTACCATGCATATAACGAAATGATAAAAGCCGGTATCGCTGCGGAGACTGCAAGGATGGTACTACCGCTCTGCACTCCGACAACAATGTATATGTCTGGCACCATACGGTCTTGGATTCATTACGTGCAGCTGAGGACGCAGGAAGATACGCAACTAGAACATAGGGAGATAGCAGAGTCCATCAAGGCTTTGATGGCTGAACACCTGCCGATCACAATGGGAGTAATAGGATGAGATTCGGAGATGTAGTACAAGCCTTGATGGCTGGTGGCGGTAATGCTGTATGGCGGGAAGACTGGGGAGGCTCAGTATTCCTGCGGTATTCCGAACTGTGGAATCTCTTTGAACTGCACGGCCCTAAGGGACGGGTAACACAGCTGGAGGAACTTAGCCTGTCCCCTGGTGATTTGTTTGCTAATGACTGGGCACTGGTTGCCATTGATCCACAGAGCGGATGGGTGAAACAATGATTACCTTTGCACTTGGTATCCTGCTGGGCGCTGGGTGCTTGGCTGTCTACAATGAGATGTATACACGTTGGCTATACGCTGATGTCAAGAAACGAGCGAAACAGCAAGGCATCAGTGAACGTCAGATGAAAGATGCCCTTGTATGGGCAGCGACAGAAGAAATCGAGGAGAGCCTAAATGCCAGCACAACCCGGAGCAGGTAGACCAACAAAGTACACACCGGCAACGGTAGAGAAGATTCTAGAGGCTCTGCGAGGTGGTAACACCCGCAGGGCTTCCTGTGCTGTTGCCGATGTTTCGCAGGACAGCCTAGCCCTTTGGCTTAGGACGTATCCCGAATTTGCGGAAGCAGTAGAAAAAGCAGAAGGCAAAGCCGAAGCCAAGATGGTTTCCGTTATTCGTGATGCTTCTGAAACAACATGGCAGGCTGCTGCATGGTGGCTAGAACGAAAGCACAAGCAAGAGTGGTCTAGCAGGGTAGAGCAGACTGGCGCAGACGGTAGCCCAGTAAAGGTAATCGTGGAGTACGCAGATGGTAAAGATTAGTTTTCATGGTGTTATTCCTACCCGTGCCACCAAGTACTCGGCGGGTTACGATCTACGCTCACCCGGTGACATCGTGATACCTGCTGGGGCTACTGTAGGGGTTGACACGGGCACTTATGTTTCTATGCCTGTTGACCTTTGCGCTCTGGTCTGTAGTCGGTCTGGTCTAGCCTTGCGTGGTCTTGCTGTTGCCAACGCTCCCGGCATTATTGATGCTGACTATACAGACACTATCAAGGTGCTACTGCATAACCGTACGCAGGGTGACTGGGTGATTGAGGCAGGAGACCGTATAGCGCAGTTGGTCTTTACGCCCTTTGTGGTTGGTGACGATATCCCAGTAAGTGAGCGTACAGGTGGGTTAGGTTCCACAGGAGATTAGATATGACAGGGCTTGAAGCTTTAGCGTATTTACGCAACCACAGATACGGTGCTGTCCGATGTAATGATTGGGCAGAAGAGCAGTTTATACTTACACAATGTTCTGGTAATGAAATGTCATGGTGGAACTACTACCTAGATGACTTTCTTGAAAAGCGATTTCCGAAAATTTCTGAATATCACAAACCATGTTTTAATGATGAAGACGTAAGCCACTTATTTGAATGCTTCTTTGTTGATGTGTTTGAAAAGGAATGGGAAATTATGGATGCAACCAAAATAATTGGCAATGCTCCTATCGAATGTGAGCCAAACGATTATTACGATCCGAGGTATCCAGAAGACGGCGTAATAAGCAGGACAAATCCAAAAGATGCCTGACATTCGATTAGTTCTTCCTCGACCACATGAAGGACAAAAGGTAATACTGGCACAGGCAAGGCGATACAACGTCCTTGCCTGTGGCTGAGTAGGTCGACGCTTTGGAAAAACAACACTCGGCGGTAACTTGCTAAGTGACCCGGTTCTAAAAGATGCTCTTCCCTGCGCGTGGTTTGCGCCTACCTATAGACTCCTAGAAGAGGCATACAACGATCATAAGCGTATCTACCAGCCTGTCATCCGGCGAGCTGTGCAGACTCCTGCTCCACGCATCGAACTGATAACCGGGGCAGCGATTGATTACTGGACACTTGATGACCCTTCTACGGTTGCTCGTGGTCGTAAGTACAAGCGGGTAATCATAGATGAAGCCGCCATGGCTCGGCATCTAGAACAAGCCTGGACAGAAGCCATCCGCCCAACACTCACAGACTACAAGGGCGATGCATTCTTCCTGAGTACGCCTAAAGGCTCTAATTATTTCAAAACCCTATACGGCATGGCTGGTGCAGATCCGGACTGGATGGCATGGCAGATGCCTACCACCGCTAACCCTTGGATAGATCCAACCGAAGTAGACAAGGCTGGTGAGTCCTTGCCGAGCATCGCGTTTAGGCAGGAGTACTTGGCCGAGTTTGTCGATGCTGCGGGCGCTCGTATCAAGCGGGAATGGTTGCGATACGGTGATTGCCCAGAAGGCTTGCCAACCTACATCGGCGTTGACCTTGCCATCAGCACTAAGAGCGAAGCCGACTACACCGGGGTGGCTGTTGTATCTCGTGGTGAAGATGGCACGATATACGTTAGAGACATCAACCGCACTAGGGCAGACTTTGCTTCCGTGCTTAGATTCATCGAAGCGATGGCGGACAAGTGGAAACCTAGCATGATCGGCATTGAACAGGTGCAGTATCAGGCGGCTGTCGTGCAGGAGCTTCTACGGCGTACAAAACTTCCTATCCGGGGCATCCGCCCAGACCGTGACAAAGTGACCCGATTTGCGCCTTTAGAAGCCCGCTACGAGCAATCACAGGTCATGCATTGCCAAGGGCTCCCGGCTTACTTTGAGGATGAACTGTTATCCTTCCCGGTTGGTAGGCATGATGACGTGGTGGATGCTCTGGCTTATGCTTGGCAGGTGTGCGGATCTAAGCGTGGTTGGGGTGCAGTGTAGTCCTGTGGGATACTAGGAGCATGGGTATCTTTGACCGCTTCCTAGGACGCAAAGCAGCTGCGAACCCTACCGCAATGCTTCCGTTACCATTATCCCAGTCTCGTGATGTCTACCTGACAGGCTACGGCTCTGGTCAGTTGCAGACACTACTGCGCCGTGCCCTACCGGGTAGCACCAAAGACTGGGCAAGGATAGCAGGAGACTTAGGGCTAAACGGTGTTGTGGCTTCCGCAATGGATTGGTACATCAGGAACTGGGCACAGGCTACGCCAGAGGTCATGCGTAAGGTCGATATGCAACAGGCAGAGCCTATCGAGCATCCAGCCCTTCAGCTCATCGCACAACCAGATCCGCTGGTTATGGGGTCTTTGTTCTGGGCATGGGTTGTGCAGGACTACAAACTATTCGGCAACACCTACATACGGAAGATACGCTCATCCACCCGTGGCACTGTCACCGCTTTGCAGTTCCTTCCGCAGGACATGGTTAGACCTGTAGGCAACGGTACGAACCCGCTAACTCACTACGTGTACACCACTGACGGTCGTTCTTTTGATATCCCTGTATCTGACATCATCCACATCCGCTACGGCAGGGAGCCTAGCGATATCCGCCTTGGACGCTCCCCGGTTACCGCTGTACTGCGTGAGATTGCTACCGATAACACGGCAAGCACGACAGCCTGGGGATTGCTTTCTAACGGTGCTATGCCTAGCCTTATCGTTGGACCAGATGCAAAGGACGCAAGCGTAGACCTCAGCATGGACGATGCAAGACAAGTAAAGCGTCAGCTACACGAAGACCTGAGCGGTGATGGTTCTGGTGGCATCGTTGTAATGACTGGCCCCTACAAGATGGATCGTGTTTCCCTGACACCTTCCGAACTTGCTCTAGACTCCGTGAGACGTGTACCGGAAGAGCGTATCTGTTCTGCTCTTGGTATCAACCCTATGGTCTTGGGGCTTGGCTCTGGTCTTGAACGTTCTACCTATGCAAATTATGAGCGCGCCCAGCAAGCTGCGTGGGAAGATGGCATGGTGCCTCTACTGCGTACCATCTCTGACGCTTTAACCGCTGACCTTTTGCCAGAGTACCCAGAGACGCAGGAAGGCGATTACATCGTCTTTAACGTTGACAATGTCAGGGCGCTGGCTGATGATTTATCAGCTGAAGCAGACCGTGCAGAGAAGTTGTACAAGGCTGGCATCATTGACCGTGCAGAAGCCAAGCGCATTGCTGGTCTTGAAGCCATCCCAGAAGATGAAGGGCAACTACATCCAACAGCAATCCCTGTACAGATTGGTGAGACACAAGCAACCGTGCAGGAACAGCCAGCGGTGCGCTCACTAAAGTACATCCCTAACAATGGCATGGTCGAAGCAGCACGACGTGCTTTGCGCTGGAAAGATGAAGGCAGGGACGGTGGGACTCGTGTAGGTCTTGCCCGTGCTAACCAGATCGTGAGCGGTGAGAAACTATCCGAAGACACGATTCTACGGATGTATTCTTTTTTCTCACGGCATGAAGTAGACAAGGAAGCTGAAGGCTTCAACGCTGGAGAAGATGGCTTCCCTAGTCCCGGTCGTGTAGCGTGGGACCTTTGGGGCGGTGATGCTGGCTTTGCATGGGCTACAGCCAAGCGTGACCAGATCATGGGCGAAGGCAAGAGCCTTGACTGTTGCACCCCGGGGGTGGTGTACAAGTCGCACCCTTTTTACGGGTACGAGATGGACTACATCTCAAACGAGTAAACGATGGTACGGCTAGAATCTACGCCGCTTCCCAGAAGTTTCGCAACGACCTGCTGGAGCGTGAAGGCGTGGCTATCTCACGGATGCAACGCGCATACAAGGCAGCGACAAAAGCAAGCATCGATGAGCTTGAAGCGTTAGAGGGACGGATAGCAGAGCGTGAAGCAAACGGCGAAGAACCATCACAAACCATACTCTGGATGCGTCAGCGCATCATAGACAATATCGAGGAACTAGGCAGGAACCTAAAAAAGTTTAGCATCGAGGGGGCACAGATAACCGCCGATGGACAACTCGAAAGCGCCATCCTTGCGAATGAGGCAAGCATCGGCATGGTTGAAACGGCGGCTGGTCGTAAACCGGCAGGAGTTAGCCTCGGCAGTTCATGGACAGCACTGCCAGACGAATCCTTGCAAGCCTTTGTCGGTTTTTCGGGTGATGGAAGCCCTCTGGGTGAGTTATTTGCAACCATTCCGCAGGTAACCACTGACGCTATGCAGATGGCTCTTGTGCAGGGCATCAGCCTTGGTGAAGGTCCACGAACGGTAGCACGTCGTGTACGGAAAGCAGCTGACATCGGCAGGAGCCGTGCAGAGACGATAGCACGTACTGAGATGATACGGAGTGCCAGAGAAGCACAACGGCAACTCTACACGCAGAACCCAGCGGTTCAAGGATACCGACGGCAAGCCACCCAAGATAGCCGAGTATGTCTGGCCTGTCTGGCATTGTCTGGCACACTGCACAAGACCGATGAAATCATGCCGTCTCATCCTAACTGCCGGTGTGTCATGGTTCCTGCAACGATGTCCTGGGCAGAGATAACCGGGGATTCTTCCATCCCAGATACACGCCCAGCGGTAGCAACGCCCGATCGTATTCTTGAAGGTTTAACCAGAGAAGACAAGTTTGCCATCATGGGACGTAAAAGATACGAAATGTATCTAAACGGCATGAAACTAAATGAAATGGTGGAAGTTGTACCTAATCGTGATTGGGGGCCGACAACACGCATTAAACCATTGCGTGATTTTGGAATTCCAACTAAACCATTGGTGCCTAAGCCAAAGCCTCCAGTAACACCTAAACCTAAACCTATTGCACTTGATGCGCAACCTAAGCCTGTTGAACAACCTAAACCTATTGCATCACCAGCAACCGTTGCACAACCTAAACAAGAGCCGAAAATTATTGTTCCTCAATCAACGCCAAAACAAGTTGTTCCGGTTATAAGTAAACCAATGGAACAACCGCAGATTGTTCCAGTACAAACTGGAAGAACAGCAGAAAGCATTCGTGAAAAACTAAGGTCAATAAGTAAAGATTCTAAAGAAAAAATTGAAAAGCTAAAAAATAAAATTGACGAATTAAATAAAAAAGCAGATGTTCTATCAGGAACATCCAATGGCGAATTTAATTTAGATGCATTTTTGGGCAAAGCTGCATATTTAACTGACCCTGAATACATCGCTTTACAAAAAGAAATTGTAAATACTCAAGACAAAATTCGATTAGAAATCGATGATAGAAATGAGTTAATGTACGACGCATTGAAATCTGATCGACCAATCAAAATTGATTATGTTTCAACAAGTAGTCAAGAGTATAAGAACCAAGTAAAAAAATCTAACACACGCACACATCAAACATTACCGGCATCATCAAGTGACCATCAAACATGGGTTAAATCATTGGAGGCAGTCACTTCTTGGATTGACGAAAGACCACTTAAACCAGTTGTCCCTGTGTCAACAGGAATTAAACCAAATCAATTATTTATTGTTGAGGGTAAAGGTAGACAAGGTGTTGGTGGCTGGTATTCTCGTGAACACAATGTAATTGCTATTAATAAAACGGGCAGTGAATTTAGACAAACTTTTAATGATGTTATAAGTCATGAATTTATACATTATTTAGATTTCAATGATCCCAAATTAAGAAAAGCCACAGCTGATTTTTATCGGTACAGAACTCGCACTGATATTGAAACATTGCATCCTCAAGGATTTGTAAAAGTTGACAATTGGGGAAGAGATTATGCTGGTCTAGTCTTTTCAGATTTAACATCTATTGGTGCGGAAGTACCGACAGTTGGCATTGAATTTTTATTGCAAGATCCTCTTGGTTTTGCAGAGCGTGATTTTGAGTACTTCAAATTTATGGTGGATAACGTACTATGCTCATCGCAACAGTAACAAGCAGTGGGCAGGTTGCAAACTTGCTATACGATTCTCAAGAGTTGTTTTTTGATGGTTACTTAGAGCCATTGAATCAACCAGAATTAATGCAACAACTTATAGATGCTTTAGGTGTTCAAGTAAGCGTTCTGCCAGTACAAGTAGATGTTCTGGAAGCATTATCAAAATACAAGAACATAAATGTTGAGTATAAAAACGTTATCCCAGAGTTTGCAGACCAGTCTGAAGTACTCATATAGGGTGTGTGGGATACTTACGCTATGGACCTGCTAACCGTCTACAGTGATGCGATAAAGAGTGACCGCCTTGGAAGCGTCAAAGGATACCTTGTGCGCTTTGGCTCCCCTGATGCAACCGACCTAGAGGGTGATTACTTCACGCCTCAGACAGACTTTGGTTTCCCGATCAAGGCTGGTGAGCGTGTTCCTTTGAATGTGTATTATCACCACGGCATGGATAAATTTATAGGCAAGAAGTCTATTGGTACTGGCTACGTCAAGATGGACGAAACCGGGCTCTGGTACGAAGCACAGCTGGACATGGCAGATTCCTACGGTGAGATGATCGCAAAGCTCTGTAAGCAAGGCAAGATGGGCTACTCGTCTGGTGCTGCCGGTCATATGGTCGAGCGTAAGAGCGTAGGCAAGGCAAGCGAGATTACCCGCTGGTGTATCGCTGAGGCAAGCATCACACCTACACCTGCCGAATACCGGAACAGTGTCAAGAGCCTGGAGGAGATGTACGGCATGGAGCCTATGATGGAAGAAGAAGAGATGGTAATGGCTCCTATGCCTGAACAATCCCCGGAAGAATACGCAGTATCGGTCTTTGATGAGTCCGAGAGCGAGATGGTACACGAAGGGCTGGAAGCCTACTACGATGCGCTCTGCGGGGCTATCGAAGCGGTATCAGATCAAGCCATGGCGGATGCCATCATTGATGAGTTTGCAAGACGTGCAAAGGGCTTGTATGCCATGCACGGTATTAAAAGCGTACAGCCTGCATCACTGCGGTCTGTCGAACGTCGGCTGCGGGATGCAGTCGGTCTTAGCCGGTCAAGCGCAAAGCGCCTTGCCCCTGTTGTCTGGGATTCACTGCGGGATGCAGACCAGCCAGAAGTGCAACCGGATCTCGTAGTAGAGGCGAAAGCCCATGATAATGACGAACGCCAGGAACTGCTGGCCCGTCTGGAGTTGCTAACACAACTATGAATATCGAACAACTGAATGCAAAGCGGGAAAGCCTGCTTGCTACAGCCCGTGAGCTGGCTTCCGGTGAAGGTGACCTCGCACAAGTCAAGTCCATCATGGCCGAAGCAAAGAACATTGACGAGCGCATTGAGACAATCAAGAGCCTTGGTGCTTCCGCTCCTGTAGTTGCACCTGCTGTCAACCCACAGCCTTGGAAGGGTGGCATTAACGTACAGCGCAACCCGTTCAACGGATCCGCTGATGAGAAGAACCTGAAGGCTTACACGTTTGGGCAGTTCGCTCGCCACTTGGCTGGTGTCAAGTCTGCTACCAAGTGGTTGTCTGACAACGGTCACCTTAAGTCACAGACCGAAGGCACAGACAGTGCTGGTGGTTACACCGTTCCAAACATCGTTTCCTCGGATCTTATCTGGCTCCGTGAAATGTACGGTGTTGCTCGTCGCAACTCCCGTATCTACCCGATGTCCTCGGATACCTTGCTTGTTCCTTCCGCTACTGCATCGACCACGGTCTACTATGCAAGTGAAGCAACAGCAATCACGGCATCTGACATCACCTTTGGTCAAGTATCGCTCGCAGCTAAGAAACTTGCAGTCCTTACGATTGCATCCAAGGAACTTGGCGAAGATACGGTAATCGACCTCGGTGCTGCTCTTGCCCGTGATATGGCTTATGCCATTGCTAAGGAAGAGGACAACGCTTGTTTCAACGGTGACGGAACCAGCACATATGGCTCCATCACGGGTATCTTGCAGGCTGTTTACGGCTTGAACGCGACCAAGGCTAACATCGCTGGTGTTGTAGTTGGTGCTGCACTCTCTGGTGCATCGTTTGCTAACTTTACATTGGCTAACTTCCAAGCCATGGTCGCAAAGCTTCCAACCTATGCAGACAATGCGAAGTGGTACATGCACAAAGACCTGTTCTTCAATGGCGTTGCTGATAAGCTCATCGCCCTTGGTGGAAACGCTATCCTCGATATCCAGAATGCTTACACCCAAGCACCTACCCTGTTCGGCTACCCGATCGAGTGGGTTCAGAATATGCCTAAGGCTCCAGCTGCAACAACCCCTGTTGCAATCCTCGGTGACTTGAGCAAGGGTGTTGCTTTCGGCGATCGTCGTGCGATGACCGTTGAAGTCAGCGACCAAGTTAAGTTCGTTGAGGATGCTTTGACCTACAAGGCAACCGAGCGTTTCGCATTCAACGCACATGACGTTGGAAACGTTTCCGGTACGGCTTCTGCCCGTGTACCGGGTTCGCTCATCGTCCTCGCAACCAGCAACGCTTCCTAAGCGTAGCCGGTTCTATCTCAAGCCCTCGGCATCACTGCCGGGGGCTTTCTCTTTGTCTAATGCGTTGTCTGAGTCTACGGCTCTGTGTGGGATACTTAGGACATGATGACACGAGCCGAGGCGATAGCACAGGTATCCTTGTTTGTCGATGCCCAGTCCTATCCGCAGATGTCCACCACTGACATAGGGTCTATCCTTGATGGCCTGTCACGGTTCTCTACATGGACCGCTAGCACGGTTTATGCTGTCGGTGACCGTGTTGTACCAGTAACCCCTAACGGTCGTGTGTATGAATGCCGTGTTGCAGGGACAAGCGATAGCACTGAACCAGACTATCCGGCATATCCCGGATATCAGTTCCAAGGATTTAGCATCGAGGATGGTTCATCAGATCCGGTACTTACTTGGGTTGACCAAGGTCCAGTGCAGGTAGAGCGTTATGATGTCCGGTCAGCTACACGCCAAGCATGGCTAATCAAAGCATCCCGCTGTGCTTCTGACATTGATGCCAAGGAAGGCACAAGCGATGTCAAACTAAGCCAACTCAAAGCGCACTGCATTGAGATGGCAGAGCGATACCGTCCGGTGGTGTTCGCATGAGTCCGATTCTCCGTGCCACGCTTCAGGCTGGCTTGGTTCGTAACCTCTGCCAGACACCTATCGAAGTTCACCGCTTCACGTTGACCGAAGACGGCAGGGGCGGTGTTACTGAGACGTGGCGCAAGGTTGCCGATTACAAGGGCAGGTTGTCCAATCAAAGCGATACAGAGAGCATTGTAGGCGGTGGCATCCAGCCATCAGCAGGGTGGAGTGTTACGCTTCCGGTTGGTGCTGATGTGATGGCTCACGATAGGGTCTACGTCACGGGTGACGATTCCAAGTATTACGATGTGGTCGGTACAGACTTTGGACAGACCGACCTTTTAGTACAGCACGTAGGGCTGGTGGAGCGGACGGCATGAGTTTAGATAATTGGGTCCAGATAGGCATACAGGCATTTGTAACACTCATCACAATCGGATCTGCATGGGTGGCATTGCAAGTGCGCTTGGCAAAGCTTGAAGTACAAAACGCTGGCATACTGTCTGCACTCGATAGGCAAGGGCAAGAAGTCCGCCTGATAGAACAAAGACTCGGTAAATTGGAAAATAAGGTAAGCGCATTGGAGGCACGAAGAACATGAGCGGAATTTCAATCAAGCGATTGGTCGTAGTTGTGATCGTGGCTTTCGTGGCTTCCTTCACCAGCGTTTTCGGTGATGGCATCCGTACTGCACAAGCGCAGGACATCGCCGAGCTGGGCGCAGTGATGGCACTGTATGGAAGCAAGGCGGTAGCGGCTGGAGTTTCCGCTGCGGTGTCATCTGTGCTGGCATTCCTTACGATGCCGTTCAAGGGTGTTGATGCGAACTCGCTGAAGGTGGGCAAATGAACCTCCAGAACTTTAGGATTGAAAAAGAACCTGCACCGTCTACCGATTGGCGTGTCTTTGGTGACATCGAAGATGACAACGGCAATGTCTTGGGCACGTTTGGTCAGGATGGCACGTCTGTAAACATCTGGTGGGTTCAACAGGATGAGCAGTTTCAGTATGGCATCGTGCAACAGTTCGCAGTGATTATGGCTCAACAGATCGTGGCGGGGACGGCTGAATAATGGCTACTTATTACGTTCGCACAGATGGTAGTGACAGCAACGCTGGTACAGGTCCTGCAATAGGTCAAGCGTGGCAGACGATAACCAAAGCAATAGGTGCAACAGGTATTTCTCCCGGTGATACGTTGTACATCGCTCCCGGGGTTTATCGTGGTGTATTCGTAGGAGGGTTTACAAACCCATCAAGTAGTGGCCAGCGTGTCACTATTTCAGGTAACCCTACAGCGTCATTATTTAGTGGTGTAACTGCCGGACCTGTCGTTATTACAAACTACACTGCGGCAACTACAACGACCGCCGGTAAAACTCTGACTATTGAAAAAGATTATTTGACTTTAACAGATGTGTCTATCGTTGGATTTACTGCTGCTGGTAGCCCCGGATTTGGTCAGATAACGAGCATTGGAGGCATACATCACATTATACAAAGATGTTCATTTTATGCTCCAACGTCATCTGGTGAGTCGTTCGCTTTTAGTTTTTTCTGTAAGACAGGAAGTAGAGGACCAACGATTGAGGATTGTGTGATGTTTGGTTGGAGTTCACTTACTTCAGACGCAGCTGGTTCATCGTATGATTCACAGAGTTTGATTAGAAATAGCATATTTATTAATCAAAATACATTCGCAACTACCAATCAGGCTTTACGCATTGACAGTAATAGCACATTGGCAACATTTGGCGGTGTAAAAGTAATTAACTGTCGATTTATAGCAAACACCGGCATACGTCCGTTTAGTACTTACAGAATAAGCCAAACATTCCCAGTGACAATACAAAACTGTATTTTTGATTGCACAACTGGCATATCGTCAAATAGCACAGGTGACTTTGTTGAATCCTACAATGTCTTCAATTGCTCAACAGAACGAACAAATGTAGCAACTGGTACAGGCTCATTAACAAGGGCATTTGTTAGTCCAGACTTTTCTCTATCGAGGGTTAGTGGTTGGGGTAATCTTCCATTCTGGAGCAACCATTTTCCATCGGCATCGCAGAACGCTGGTATTAATACGAACTCCGACACAGCTGACTTTTACGGTGTGACATGGTTGGCTCCATCAACACCGACTATGGGTCCGATTGAATATTTCAGCAACTCAACAGCTGGTTTTTATCTCCCAACCGAGCGCAACGCCTCGACCATCACAATCGCTCCCGGAAGTACCTCACAGTCCATCGAGCTGTATCTAGGTGCTACAGGTCTAACAGCCTCCACAAGCGGTCTGACAGCCCGATACAACCGCACAAGGACTGCAAGCGTATCTATCCCTCTAGTAGCCCGTACAATCGCTCAGGCGTGGACTGCTGGTGGCTTTGCTGAGGTAGATGCAACCAACATGCCGGGGGTCTATAGACTCGACCTTCCTGATGCTGCTTTGGCTGCTGGTGCTGACGATGTCACGATTGTTGTACGTGGTGCTTCTGGTACTAACGGTGCGGTCATGACGGTCAAACTGAGCAGTGGTGGCTTGACGGAAGCACAGACGGCATCTGCTGTGTGGGGTGCTTCACCTTCTGGATACAACGACGCTACAACCTTTGGCGGTGTGGTCAATCAGACCGACAATGTAGTCAATGGCATCGATAATGAGGTGCAAGACATCGCAGGTAATGTCTGGGACGAGCTACGCTCAGGACACACAACGGTAGGCACGTTCGGCCAGTATGTCAACGCTGAACTGGTTACCCCGGTAACCTCAGCCGCTCTTGTTCGCATGGGCCCGTTTGAAGTTAGGGCGGACGGCTTGGGGGCATCTGATCCGCTTGACATTCAGAAGGGCGCACAGCACGGAATCGATATCCAGTGTGTAGATAACAACGGGGCAGGGATTGATATCACCTCTGCAACGGTTACGGCTAAGGTCTATAACTCTGGTGCTACGCTGGTTGACACTTACTCCTGTACGGCAACCTATGCAGCTGATGGACGTGCTACCTTTACGATTGATACGACGGTGACCAACGTACCTGGCACTTACACTGCAACGATTACACGCACAACGGGTGCAAGCGATACGCAGATATTTGGACCGCTGCGCATCTATGTGAGGGATATTTGATGGCAATAATCTTTGACTTGACGGAAGACCCTCAGCAGGTCGTGCAAGTCTCCGCATGGGTCGGAGACTGGCACTCCTACGTTGTCCGCTTGGTAGACGAACTGGGAAGCCCTGTGGATATCACTACGGGAACTCTTGGTGCAACCTTTACCAACATCGCTACAGGATCCAGTTATTCGTTTGGTGGTGGTAGCGTGACGCTCACCAAGCAGTACAGCGCACAAGGCATCTTGTCTGTTTTGAATCCTGCGGCTTATCCGACATCTGCCAACATCAGGCTAACGGTATCTTTCACGGTTGGTAGTGATGTCCGACGCTTTGGACCTTTAGAGATTGAGGTACTGGCTCCGTGATAAAGGTGAGCTACAGCCTGAAGCAGGTAAACCTGCAAGCCTACCAGAAGAATCTTGGCAGGTTGTCTCAGGTTGTCGGCAAAGCTGCTGCGGACATTCAAGGCGAAGCAAGCAAGAGTATTGCCATGAACTCCGGCAAATACAGACAATACGGCGATCACTGGTCAAGCCCTCCAGGCACTCCACCTAACAGCGATACAGGGACGCTGGCAGGAAGCATCAAGGCAAAACCATTGACTGCAACGTCTTATCTTGTTGTGGTTGAAGCAAAGTATGGAGTACCGCTGGAATTTGGCTGGATATCTAAGGCTGGCAACCATGTACCGGCTAGACGGTTTCTACGTCCTGCTGTTGAGTATGTAGCCCCGTCTTTTCAAGCAGCGTGTAAAGTCATTCTGAAGGGTGGCATGTTATGGCATTTGAGCCAGCAGCAACCGAGCTGTACATTTTTGCAATCCTCGCCG
>Ga0181352_1000503_pt1 | contig 16644 bp, 28 predicted proteins | sample Fa13VDMLBSN_FD_130103 | JGI IMG/M metagenome (GOLD analysis project Ga0181352, IMG submission 130103) | Freshwater viral communities from Lake Michigan, USA - Fa13.VD.MLB.S.N | ecosystem: Environmental > Aquatic > Freshwater > Lake | place: USA: Michigan | collected 2013-09-23 | reverse complement strand
ATCAAAGTAGTGATTCTTAATCTCCTTGATAAGACGTTCGCAACGTCTATGTATGCGAACTGTTCTGCGTCTCTGTTTGAAGAGAGCCTGAGTCAAAATGACTGCGGTCTCTTTTCGTTTCGAAGCAGGGATGATATCAATGTCATTCGCAGCAAAGATGGTTGCATACGATTGACCGGTCCCTTGGTCTTCGTTCCAGGCAGCCGGTTCGCACAGAATATACTCCACTCTCACTCCCTCCATCTTCTCCTTCACCCACTTGCAGAGTTCCACAATCTCACCCTTGCGGTAAATCTCATCATACACATCAACGTCGCCCATCTCGTTTACCGCAATGAACAACACCGCATGAGGAGTTTGCGGATGAGTGTCGATCGCAACTCCCACCATAGAAGAGGGAGGTGGAAGATTGAACTCCGGCCAGCCTTCCACGTGACTTACCACATGGAACTTCTCGTCGAAAAATCCAAAGACCAACCTCCCATACGCTAAGGGCTTGCCCGCCCGTCGAGCCTCTCGTTCCTCTTCCGGTAACTCGTTCAAGTAGATCGACTTCGCCTCGTCCGTCAACGTGGGGTTATCATCCATCGTGGCCTCAAACCACCAGTAAAGATCGGGCTGCTTCTCCGTGTTCTCCAGGGTCTCCGAATACATCCAGAGCTCCTTGAGCGGAGTGAAAAGCCACCAGCTCGAACCATTTCTGTCAATCAAACCGCGAGAGACCGCAGTCCAAAGAGGCTTCATCACCGGTTCGTCGATGTGAATGAAGTCCCAGTCGGACGACTCGAACGAAGCCGGAGCTTGCTTATACGACTTAACCGTATCAAAGTAAACAATGCTTTCCCGAGTATGTCCATTGATAGTCACCGAAACGGTGATCATATCAATAATACCCTTCTCATTCCGGTGGGTCTTTTTGATGTAGTCCTCCGGGAGGAACTCGATGAACTTACCCTGCCGCTCTATCGAATCATCGTTTGTAAAGATCTCCTTGACCTTATCCCAGTCTTCCGCAACCACTAACCCCTTAACACCGTGCGCTGGAATACCGAGAGTCCTCAACGGGTGTCCCTCGGGAAAGAAAGGGCGGAAACCGATTAACCAGCAGATGTCTTCTACTACCCCTAGTGTAGACTTGCCGAACCGGTTTCCGCAAAAACCTGCGCGCCGCTTCTTATCGGCGTTTCGAAAGAACGAAAGTTGTTTGGGAGAAGGGACAAAATACCACAACTTCCGCCGCCGGAAGAGTTCCTCCTTCTCGTTATTTAACCTGATTAGCTCCTTCTTGGTGGCGAGTATTTCCTCTCGCAAGCTCTCGACGGAAACTTCATCAGAGATTGATAAAGTCTCAGGCTTGAGCATCTTGCTTTTGTGCGAGGAGCAGTTTCTCTTCCAACTTCTGCAACGTATCCAACCGGGCCTTCTGAGCCGCGATCGCCTTGTCGGCGGCCGCCATGTCTTGCATGGCCGAGTCGTAATTTCTCGTCTCCACCACCTGCACCGCTTTGCCCATGCCTCTGTCCATCAGGTCAATCGCCACCTTCGTCCGGGTTGCTTCCTTCCCAGTGAGAAGAAGTTCCACCGCCGTGTCGATCGCCAGATTAGTCAACCCTTTGATGCGCTGCCGCGGGTCATTCCCTTTGGAAGACTGAAACCTCACCACCAAGGAAGCCCCTTCCTTCGTCCGTAAGAACGCCTGCACGTCGGCGAGCTGCAATTGCAACTTATTCGCTACGCTCGGTAGAGCCTCCCCGTTCGCCACAAGCAAAGCAATCATCTGCTGATTACTCTGGCTCAGCTCCACCTGGGCGTCTTCAACGAACGTCTCAACCGGAAGGTCGTCTTGCTTAACCTCCGCCGCTTTAACCTTCGAGACCGCACTAGCAGGCAGCTCTAAAATGTCACCGATCTTCACTCTTCACCTCGCCTTTCCCCTCAACCACTTCGGGCGACGCGCTCTTGTCATTCGGCGCAGCCGAAGCAACGAACGCTCTCCCCAAATCACTCTTCCCCATCGCCCGCAACGCTTTCTCCGACGGAGTCGGGAAGGAAGTGGTTGGCAACTTACTCAAAGTGGGCGTGATCACGAGTGGGTAGAGATGAAAGAGTGGGTAGAGTTTGCGCAGCGGTAGAGCTTGCACTCCCACTCATCGCGTAGAGAGAGTAGCAAATGGTGGAGAAATATGCAAGCCCAGGGTTGGCCCTCGTGGGGAGATAAATTGTTCGAGACCAAGAGGGAAAAAGATCTCAAGACTATCCGAGAGGAAAAATTTGAAAACCGCGCGGTGCCAATACAACCCCCGTAATTTGACTCGATGGGAAGGGTACCCCTTTAGGGGTACTCTGTTTCTCGGTTTGGGCGGCTCGGCCACTTGCAACTCATTTGCACCTTCCCATCCGGGCACGAAAAGGCCCGGCCCTTGTGAGGCCGGGCCGATCTCAGGCGAGGTCGAGAATGGAGAGGTCGGGCGCGGCGGCCTCGCCACTCTTTCCCCAATGGGAGGAGACGCTCTCCTCCTTGCCGTCCTCCCACTTGATAACCAGCGTTTCGAGAGCCTGTTTGGCTGCGCTGGCATTGCCTCCGCTCACCTTGGCGAGAACCTGAGCGATTACCTTTGGCTCGCGTTTCGCAGCGAAGTGAAGGGAGGCCAATTCCGCAAGGAAAAGGCAGAAGGAGCCTTGCGTGAGGCCGGAGCGAATCAGCCGCTCGCCCGGCTGGCCGGGCAAGCAGACTTTGGCGAAGGCTGCGGCAATTTCACCGCGGCCCGATGTTTTTAGCGTGTAGGATTTCATTGATCTTTGGTTTTGTGAAGCGGGCGGAATTGCCCGATGGAGAGAGGAAAAGGGAAGGGAGTGCGGAGAGCAAGCCTTTCTTTCAAGTATTTTCGCAAATCATTTGCACAGGCGGCAGGCGCAAATAGGTTGCAAAAGCGGGCTTATGCAAGCTATTTGTACTAGCCGGGCCGGCCCGCACGTTCGAGAAGTAACGACACCCTTATGGGAGCGACACACTTAAGTGGAGCGACCCTCTCCCAACTTTATTAAAGCCTGATAAAGTTGATCGAGCAAGCAGGCACTAATTATTTTTATACATGAGGATAATTCTATTCTATGAGAATAGAACATAATAAGCGAGTAGGGCTTTCTGGGGGTATCAGCGGGCTCAGGGGGAGGGGGGACTAGGGGTAACTACCTATAAAAATGGGTATATTTAATATATTTTTTTTTTTAGAATACATATACTGACCCCTACCCCCCTCCCGAGACCCCCAGAAAGGGTTACTCGCTTAGAAATATCTATTTTGATAGAATAGAAAGCTACGCATAGATAAAAATAATTAGTGATCGCACGCGCTTCGCAAAACTGGTAGGATAGGCATTCCTTCGGAAGCTGCGCTTTGCGGACGAGAAGGAAAGAGTAACAATTAAATCACAAATAATATGAGAGATGTTGATAGACAGATTAGACTTAAGTGGTGGCCGGTTGAGCTACAAGCTTACTTAAAGACCCTGTATGGGTATGAACCTACGGAGGGGAAGGTGTTTAGGGTGGACCAGCGGGCGAGAGGGTATGTGGAGGTTATGCCCACGCCGACTGCACAGGGGTATCTCGGGATAAATGTGCCGATGTTTGGCAGGCAGTGGTTTATCCGACTCGAGAAGCTCGTTGTCTTTCTTCATACTGGTAGGCAGTATAAGAAGGTGATCTGCTTAGATCAAGACCCGACTAACCTTCGCTGGGCCAACTTGGTGTATACGCAAGAAGTGGTTCAAACAGAGGTGGAGGAGAGGTTGTGGAAGATACATATGGAGACGTTTAAGCATCTCCAACAGTATAGAGAGCAGGCCAAGATGACTATTATGGCGCAGAGGAAGAGTAAGTTGGAGCAGGCTCTCCTACGTATGCAGGCGGCAAAGGTGGCAGTTGGAGAAGAGAAGCCGGAAGACACTCCTTCCTTGCCACAGGAGGTGCAGGAAAAGCTGGCTAAGGTGGAGCATCAGATGTCTCCACTGGAGGGCCTTGAGTATCAACTGAGGAAGGAGAACCTGGAGATTAGGTATAAGTATGGGGTGGGAGACACCCCAACTTTCAGGGCTATTCAGGAATTCTACACAGAGGCAATCACCGCAAAGGGCGAGCCGGCGAAGAGCCCTTCTGACTACTTAAAGGAAAACTCCACGGAGGGTATGACGTGGGAGAACTACCAGGAGAAGGTGGAGAGGTGGGAGTGGGATCTACTCAAGTGTGCATCTCTTCTCCATTGGGTGAAGGAGAATGAACTCACTCCACAGCTGGCCGAAAGGGAGTATATAAAGTCCTGTTACAAAGGAGAGACGGCTGGTTTTGTATGGGGACAACTGGTGCCTCCCTTGCGGGAGAAGTTTGAAATCCTTCGTCAAGCAGCTCAGTGAGTCGCGGAAGCAACTCTATTCGAGCCTCTACAAGCGTTTAGTCTAAACAGTAATCAAAAATAGTATGAAAATCACACGATATGCTCAGGTCAATGTTGGAGAAACTCCGGTTAAGAAGGCGGTTAGTCAAGGAACTACTTTCTATTGGATTGGCGACCAACAGGTGGGAGAGAAGGAAGTGGTGGAGTTATGGCAACTCCTTAAAGAGTTGGTGGAGAGTCCAGTTCACGATGAGCCACTGGAGATGACTGCACAAGGGCTGGCTGCGTTAACTACAAGTATGCCCACTTTAGGAGAAGAGCTGGCTCGACTAAGTATGGTTAAAGCGCTAAAGTCAGGCAGTTCAATCAAGCTCGCTTCAACTTTATTAGACTCTGATAAAGTGAGAGAAAAAGCTCGCACTTAATAGCCAATTCTGCTACAATGGGGGATCAAGAGCGAGGTGTCAACCGGGCAAGTCGCCCGGCCACCTTTGACCAATCGGTCACTAAGGCTCTTGGTACTCAGGTTATGAAATCATACTCAATCCAACAACGCGATTCGGACACTTTCGTGATCCGCGAAGATGGTAAGGAGAGTAATTACATTACAGTCACCCTGTTTGGGTTGCTGAAATATGTGGCCAAGCTCTCTCGGGAAGGACACCAACTTGTGCTTGAAGACAAAACATTGCACGATAAAGTGATTATTCACCGGCTGCCTTCCTAACATGACCCGTCAACTCATTCTCCAACGGTTGATCGAGCTGCACAAGCAACTCATCGAGTCCCTCTCCAGGCAGGTTACTCTTAACCAGTATCGGCAAGCTCGCCCAACTTGTGTCAAGCTCTACCAACAGGCTCTTTACGAGAGTATGTGGGAACACAAACTACGCACGTCGATTGCGGGCTGGGAGCACACTCTCGCCTCGCTGCCAAGCGGGTCTCACGACCTCATCCTCACTCGTTCTGCAACTTCTGTCGGTAATCTTGTAACTGTAACATGAGCCAAAACGTTCACCCGATGACCCGGCGACCTAGTTGGACGATTACTAGGCCCACTCACAAACAATCCATAGCCGCTTGGCATGTGCCGGGCTGCGCTTACTGGAGAGTAAAAAACGGCGTCTACGAGTTCGTCCAATCTGACGAAGACCGACGTAAGTGGTGCATTATGTTTTGCTTCCCACTTACTTCACTAGGACGCGCTGTGTATAAGCAGTGAGCCGCAACTCACTGCTGAGCACGTCAATAAATTCTAATCACTAACTCTTATGCCTCTTAACTCTACTCCAAACTCTTCTGTCGTCGCCGAATGGGTTGACAACGGAAAAGAACTTAAATGGCGGCTTGTGCAGAAGCACAACGGCCTTAAGCCTGACGAGAAAAGCGAGTGGTGCTCTTGGTATCAAGGCGTATTCACTCACCGGTTCAAAGACCGTACTGTGTGGGCTTTCTGCACAGAGTATTGGGCAGGCACCTTGCCTGTTGAAACTCCTTTTCAGATCATGGTTCCTGAAACCTTTAAGGCCACCAATGAACAATAATAAAACCAACTGGAGTATGCCGCTGCCGCACCTGCGTACTCACGAAGAACAGTTTCGTGCCATTTTTGGTGCTACTGAAGTTTATCAAGAAGGTGGCCGGTTTGGTCACTATCTTATCAAAATTAATAACCTCTGGCACCCTGCGCATGTTAACGAGGGTCCATGCTCTTACTGGGTGAGTGAGGTTGGTTACGACGAGCCGCATCCGTTAATCGCGGATGTTCGGATCAAACTTGAACGAGCTTTACAAACTCAAAAAGCCTACGAAGAGAAGCTGGTTGAAGTAAAATCAGTTGTCTCCGACCTAGAAACCATCCTCACTCAACTTCGTTCCCTTCACAAAAGTGCAAACATTCCTCCCGTATCCTGACTTTTCCCTGAGTGCCCAAGCACTCGACTCTCGTAGGCTCGGCAGTCAACGTAATGAAGCCTACGTTGTCCTAGCGGCCAACTTGTGTGGTCCCAGACAATACAAAAAATTCAATTCTGACGAACCTTGGTCTTGGGAAGAACCTGGTGTTTTTTGCGACGTGCGCACCACTCCCTGGTACAACCACCCAGTCACCATCATGTGGCGTGGGAGCGAATACCACCTGGCCAAGTATGCACTCGCAGTGTGCGAAGAATGGCGCCGACGCGGCTTCGCAGACAGCATGCAGGACCGAACACTGCAATTGATCACAGACGTATGTGCGAGGCACGGAGCCGACAGGCTCCGCCGAGCACTCCCTGCCTGGCTTGGTGATAGCGAGTTTCACCGCTCTCATCAGTCCAACTTGCTTCGCAAGGATTGTGAGCACTACAGCAAATTCATGTGGAATGTCCCGGCTGACCTTCCCTACGTGTATCCGAAAGGAGCGGTAGAATAATGTTATACACCTATTTGCCAGTAGGAGTTAAAATGGTTCAATTCTACGCTGTTATACTCGATCTTCGCCAGATTGAGTCAACTGTTTTGGACATCAACGAAAAACTTGGAATGTCCTTTCACCCGAGTGATTACATCACTCACAACTTTGGTGACGCAGTAAACTTCATCAAATTCCGTCGTTGCATCATTCAACAAGTGAACGCCCTCAATTAACTTTATCAATGGCTAATAAAGTTTTCTCTCTACGTTACGAGTGTCTTTTAACCCGAGAGGTCAAAGACGCTGCAATCCCTGCTGACTCTTTCGAGGAGGCTTGTGAAAAATTGCCCGCCTTTCGTTGGGCACGTCCTGTTCCCAAAGTAAACACTGGCAAGAAGGTCGTCAAAGACTTCCAATCTCGCATACAAGAATGACAATTCGAGCCTCCCTCTTGTTTCTCCACAAGAGCGGAGGTTCTCTATTGTTATCCTTCTATCTCGAACATAATCCAATGTTCTGCTATCTTCTGCCTCGTCTTTGGGCGCCTTCTGTCCAAAGAGGTTCTTCTCCAACTAGCTTGCACTTCTCCTACTTCTCCCATGAGTGAACTTTATGCCGATAATGGCGGGTTTCGCCCGCTTCGTCTCCCCACTTCTGGCTACGATCTACAGCCTGGCCGTCAATACATTCTTGACTCTGTCGCCCGAGTGATCGTAGCTGACGTCTACGGGCTGCGCAACCTGCCTTCTGTCATTGAGTGCATGTCTGCCAAGAGCGACGCTTGTATCATTGTCTCCTACCAGATCAACAGGCGAACTGGTGAGAAGACTCCCGAGCGGCACCTCGAAGTGCCCGAGAGTAATGAAGTCTTCCGCGCCTTCCCTACCGGGAGCAAGCACGTCACCTTCACCATCGACCTGGCTAAAGTAGAAGAGCGTCGGGCTGCTTATGTCGAAGCTGACCTCGTCAAAGACGAAGAAGAGCAGAAAGTTTCCACTCCCAAAGTCAGAAAAGCTAAAGTTATCGACCTTTCCATCCTAGACCTTCCATAACATGTCCATCGTCATTCAACCTCAACCCGGTGATAAAGTGATCACCATGCACGCCATCTTTAAGGGTGACAAGCAGATCACCCGCTGGCAGCGCAACAAGCAAAAAGCGCACGCCGCGTTTCGTCGTTCCGGCGAATACTCCATTTTCAAAACCACACCTCGTGAACACTCGACCTACTCCGTTCGTCATCAGAATTTTATTCATCGGAACAATCGTCTCGATTTGTTGCCCGACTCCGGTGCCACCTCTGCCACACCTTCCGAACAAGCAGTTGGAAGTCAAAGCGGCGTCTCCTCCGTGGGACTTGCCGCAAGCAATAGAGTTAGCACAGACAAAACTCCTTCCCAGCTTGCGGCGGAGTTTGTGCGCGAATTTTCTGGAACTTCGAAAGGCCCCGCACCTTAAATCGTTGATTACGACTTCCGGGGTGATTAGCGTAGAGCTTTGGACTCTAGACTGCTGATCTTCCTTTTGTAAATTGTAAAGCCCGCCACTCCTCATCAGGGTGGCGGGCTTCTTCGTTTAGTGCAACCTCCACCACTTTCGCGCAAGGCGCTGCTGGAGTTTAACTTTATGTCCCCCAACATCGCAGTCAAGCCGGTCTCTGCCGGCATTATCCAACGCATCAAAGGTCGCGCCACTCTGGTCGATAAAAAGACCGGTCGCGAGCTTTCTAAAGAGGACGCCACTCGTGCGCGTTCTGACGATAAGGACTCCGTTCTCGACCGGCACAACGGTCCCCATTTCAACAGTAAGTGGGCTCGCGATCTTCTCGGCACGCCGACGCAAGCTCAAGTGCGTCGCGCTCGCCTTCTTCGGTGGAAACACCGTTCTGCAAGTCTTTGATCGGCAGGTCAAATGGGACGAACTTCCCAGAGGAACCGCACCCTCAGATTGCGTTGCAACGTAGTCATGTTCCCGTGTTCTTGGCGAGCCTTCGGTAAAGTGAATCGCCCGTTGCCTTCGGGCAACGTTAGCCCAGGTGGTGGAATGGTAGACACAGGGGACTTAAAATCCCCTTCCGAAAGGAGTGTGGGTTCAAATCCCACCTTGGGCACCAATTTATGAGTCTTAACGAGCAAGCTGCTATTGCAACCGGCTGGTTTCGTGAATACATTCACGGAAACGGCGTAGATCGCGAAGTTTGGGTATCTCCGGAAGGCCTTTGTTACGATGAATTGCCTGACGGTCTTAAACAACCTTCTGTTCTTTTTCTAAAAGAACCTCCACTTTGCTAGCCCGACGGCCGTGTGAAATGGCCTCTGAGACGACATCTCGGGTGAAGCACTGGGCTTGGTCAGCCCGGTTAAATAATGAGACTACTCGTTGTTCAGCAGGTTATGTTCGAGTATAACAACTAAAACCGCCGGCTCTACTCTTTACAGGACGTAGAGCCGCACTAATTTATGCATCAAAAAGAGTTGTTGGAAAAACTTGGCTGGACCAAACGAGGCTCTCTTTGGGTGAGTCCGCTTACTCATCGCCAATGGGCCTGGACTGACAAGCAAATGGAAGACCACTTGAAAGAGTCGATTACTAAACTAGAAAACCTGGAAGGAATTTACAGTGAACGCATTCATTTGTAAAAACATCGGACAGAACGACGATGGAGTAGAGGTGATTGAGTTCACCGACGCTCTTGGTAAAAAGGCGTTTAAGGCTTCTACTCGCATCACTCACCTTTTCGGTTCTCCGATTAACATGGACCCGATCGAGGCTTTTGGTCTCACTGAGCAGGAAGCTCGTGAACGTTTGGCCAAAGAGCTTCGTAGTTTTAACGATAGTCTTTGGGATTAACACTTGCCATCTACACGACGTAGTGGCCCTCCCGCGGGTGGTTAGGATTGGATCTTTGGGTGAAGCCCCGCGGGAGGTAATCTTCGACTGCTATGCAGTCGGACGAGAAATCACGGCGTTAACAACTCGGTTAACTAAGTTAATTCGCCCGTAAGCGGCGACTACAGGTCGGAAAGATATAGGTCGTCAGCTACCGTCCTCGCACGGTCATACAGCAAAGCTGCCCCGCTTACGTCAATTTGGTCGAAGGCAACGACCCGTCTCAGCGCTGGCGGCAGACGTTAAAATGGGCCGCTGGTGAGTTCTTCAGCAGGTTCTCTCCAAAAAGAACCGCACCTCTTTCCAAGCGAAGTTTAGAGACGGTGAAAAATACGATTGGCCCTTAACCGGGTAGCAGACCGTGATTAGTTTCACGCGCCGAAGCTGTCCGCCGCAAGACCATAGTGGCCGGTTAACAACTCGAACCTAGCTAGGAGATAATACCGCTCTCCGTCATTTTCTAGAGTGACGCTAGACTCCTTTACAAGCGGGTAAGTCGATACGGATGACTCGACGTTCTTTATGGTAGCGTGGCGGAGTTGCTCCGCAGCGAGAGCAGGTCGACTATACCTTAGTATCGCCGGTCTAATAGTCCCGCAGGTTCAAACCCTGCCGCTACCACCATTTGGGTAATAAAGGCCGCACCTTAACAGCGGATACCCAACAAATACCCTCTAGTGCCATCGACTGGTTGAAGCCAGCGTGGCGGAAGGACTAGCTCACGGAGGAGAAGCCGTGATGGAGGAACGAAGGACTCGGGTAATTACTTTTGAGTGCGTGGCGGAATGTAAAGACGCTAAAAGCAGCGATGAGACGGAAGTGCTCATCGCGTGAGTCTAAGTAGAGCATTGAGCAGGCCATTACCGCGGGTAAGCCATTGAAACTACGTGCAGGTTCAAATCCTGCCGCACTCTCCCTTTTCACTAGCCTCTTGTTAGTGAAGTTAACCAAACCATAATCGTCAGGAATCAGTCAGTATGAAAAACATCCAAAAGGAACTCCTCGGTTTCAGCGTGCCGGTCATCGGCGTTGTCGAAACCATCAGCGAAGCCATCACCGCGGTCGGCAGTGAAGCCGGTGTGGTCAATGATCTGAACAACCAGGTCCTCGCCCACTCACACTTCACGGTCCTCCGCCGTATCATCATCAAGAAGCTGGTCGAACTCTCCGGCGTGAAGCAGCTCGGCGAGACGGTCGGCGAAGGCGAGAAGGCCAAGTTCGTCGTCACCGAAAAGGACGCCCCCTACGTCGCCCGCCTCACCGATCAGCTCGGCGAAGAGGTGGTGAAGTCCTTCGAAACCGAAATCGCCGCGGCGTGTTCGAAAGTCGAGGTCAACTACAAGCCCGGCGTCCGCGGCTCCGGCGAAGGTCGCACGCCCGCCAAGAAGTGGCTGGCCTACTACGACCAGCTCGTCAAGGAGGACAAGCTCGGTGCCTTCTGCGCCAAGCACAGCATCGACGTCAATCAGGACGAGGAAGACCTCAAGAACGTCGTCGCGTTCAAGGTCGCCGAGATCGTCACGGCGCAGCAGCAGGAACTGGCGCGTCGCGCGCTGGACGTCTAAAGCGTTCAACCAGCCGATTCCTTCGAGCCCGTCTCCACTTTGGGGACGGGCTTTTTCGTTTGTATGGGTTACATCACTATTTTCATCGACGACAGCAAGCCACTCTGCAAACCGAAAATAGTTGCAGTTGAGGAAGATTGGGAGTTGCTCTGCCGAGTATACCCGGAGCCCGGCTTCCGTAGCTACTTTCCCGGTTTTATTATTTCAACCTTAGCCAAACAACTACGTCAAAATGGAATCAAAAGTTACTTCGATCGTGTCGCTCGACCAGAGTTTGCCGAGCTTGCCAACCTCTTGTCCAATATCCAGCTTGTTCAAGCCGGAACAAATGGGAAAACGCCTGTCGGAAATGTCGGAGGCGGAACTGGAGGAACGAATCAAGAGTCTCCGTCAAGTGCGCGAGAGCCCGCACGCGTTGAAGACAGTGCTCCTCAAGGGAGTGCCGGCGAAGGAAGCCAAGCCGAAGAAGTCGAAGGTGCCCGACCTAAGTCTGCTTGGAATCTAACCGCACAACAAGCGTCTCAAGTTACTGACCTCATCGGCTACGGGTTTAAGCAAGAGTCATTTGACCCGAACGGCAACCTCGTCATGATCGGTTCGTTAAGCTCTCATCGAGTTGTCGTTATGCGTAATGGGTTAATTTGGTCGCTATAACTTTATCAATCTCTAATAAAGTGAACTTCTCCCCTCAAACCGTTGCTAAGATTGCCGCAAGCAACTTCGTCGACCAGATCAAAAAAGGTTGTCTTACCATTGACAACAGTGAGTATATCACCTGGAACTCCTGTTTTGTCCAGGGTCTTTACTACGGCGGGCTTCGCCGGGTAAACGCACGTTCCCGCGCTCCGCTGGCGTTTGGTTCCGCGGTCCATGCGGGTCTTGACGTTTTTCTCAAGGCTTGCACTCTCAAGCGAACTGGCCGGTTGGAGTCTTACTCCGGTCCTGACGACCCGGTTCACGGCTGGCGTCATGTGGCGATGAAAACCGCCGAGAAAGAAAAGCTCGACGACTGCCGTGATCCGCGTCGTAATACTCGCACCTTGCAGGAACTGCTAGCGTCCTACTGTCTCGAGTATGTTCGCAAGCCCGACATGCAGTTCGCGATCATTGACATTGAAGGCGCTCCCGCGGTGGAGCGTAGTTTTGTCGTCCCGCTTGGCATTGTTACTGTCGAGACTGTCAACTGGGGCACGATTCAGGTTGAGATCATGTGGTCTGGTAAGATTGACGCCCTGACTTCTTACGAGGGCTACATCACTCCCATCGACCACAAAACCACCACCGTCATGGGCGAGCGGTTTGTCGATGACAAGCTCCGCAGCAGTCAATTCCTCGGCTACACTTACGCCGCCCGCTACCTCTCGGAGAAGCTGTTCAACTCCCGCGCGGTTTTCGGTGCTCGCATCAACGCCCTTGCACTCCGCTCAGGCGGGTTTGAGTTCCGTCGGTTCGACATTCCCTATCCCGACTGGAAGGTGGCAGAATGGCAGGTGGAGACTCTTCAAGCCGTCAAACAGCTTATCCTCAACATCGACCAGTTCCTCCAAACTGGTTCCGCCGTCCCGATTCGTGAGCATTGCGTTACAAAGTATGGACGCTGCTCTTACTTCGACGCTTGCGACATTCCTGTCAACATGCGTGATCGGATGGTCTTTGACGACTCCTACTTCTTCGTCAGCAACTGGAGTCCGCTCGGCGCGGAGTAATTTTTATGTCCACCAAAAAACAACCACACCTCGTTTACGAAGGATTCATCGCTGGTTTAGTCTACGGCGATTTTACCGTCGACCAAGTCGGCAAGCAGGTCAAGCCTGGCACTGTTCTGCTTCTTCACTGGGAGCCGGAGAATCCGTTCGATGCCCGAGCCGTCGTCGTCACGTTCAAAAATAAAAAGCTCGGTTACATTCCTCGTGATCGCACCGAGCAGTTGCACGCCTACCGCGAACGCGGCATCCCGGTTCGCTGCCATGTGAAAAACGTGGCCAAGACCAACCCCACCCACCGCATGGTGCTCGTGGAAGTTTACGCCAAGAGTGAACCGGTCGGAACTTTCATCAACTACTAACATGGTATACCAAAGTCTCGATGAAACGAAAAAGCCGGTTACCTTACTACTCAAAGGTGATTCAGGATCGGGCAAAACTTACAAAGCTTGTCAGTTCCCTCGACCTGTCCTCTTTAACTTTGACAATAACCTTTCCGGACTCCGAAAGTTGCCAGCAGACGTTCGGAAGGGAGTGCGGATCGTCAATCCACGAGCAGATGATAAGGGACCTGTTAAACCTGATCTGGTCTGGGGAAATTTCGTCAAGCAACTCGAAGCAGTCGGCCAAGACACTTCAGTTGGAACTATCATCATCGACTCGCTCACTACAATGGCTGAGTCGCTCATGGACAAAGTGCTCAAAACTGGAGATCCGAGTAAAGCAGTAGAGATCCAGAACTGGGGGGAGTTCATGCGTTACATGAAGTGGCTCGGCGAGGAACTTCTTTGTGCTGCCGACTTGGATAAGCACGTAGTCTTCCTCGCGCACGAGACCCTCATGACCGAGAAAGCCACGGGTAAACTCCGTTACCTTCTCGCGATCGGCGGTCAGACAAAGAGCAACTTTGACCTGTATTTCACTGACGTCTGGCGCTCCTACGTCAAGACCTTGCCCAACGGCACGGTGGAATACTGGCTTCGGTGCTTGCCGAATGACTACCATACGGCCAAAGCCTCTCTCGTTCTGCCGCCCGATTTTCGTTGGGACGACCAGCGTGACACCATTCTCAAACAGCTAGCCGAAGGGCTGTCGAAGTAATTTAGGCGGGACCTAACTATCCCGCTGAAGTCAAGAAACCAAAAACCAAAACCAAAATGAAGCTCAATGTCAAGTCGCTTGCCGACGTCGAAATCGGATTTCCGGTTATCGCCGAAGGCACTTACCACGCCAAGATCGTCTCTGCCGAAGTGAAGCCGAACAAGACCGGGGATGGCAACAACCTCGTCGTCCAGTTCCTCGTCCTCGACACGGAAGTTCTTACCCACGGTAAGGGTTTGCCGATCGCCAACAAGGGCCAGCTCAAACTGACCCGCTACTTCTCCCTCAAGCCGACCGCGGACTACGATCCCGATACGGCCGTGAAGGAGTTGCAGGTGGCGATTCGTAAGCCGGCGGAGGAAGACCTCTCCTCCGAGGAACTGCCCAACAAGATCGTCATGATCAAAGTGGCGCACAAGCCGGCGGAAAAGGATCCCCGGACAGGCAAGGAATACCCCGAGGGTAACGACATCAAACGCGTCACCCCGGTTCCGGAAGACGACGGCTTTCAACCGCCGCCGTTTGCCTAAGTAGGTTTGCTTCCTACTGGCCGCTCACTCTCACGGGTGAGCGGCTTTTTTGTATGAAGTTCATCCTTAGTTCCTATCCGCAGAAAGCTGCGAGTTACCTTTTTCCCGAAGACGTTTCCACCGTTGCTCATTATGTTCGCGACAGCCTGCGCGATGCGCATAAAAGTTTCTCTTGGAAAGACGACTTTGACCAGTGGATCGCCGAATGTTCCGGCAACTACTATTGGGCTTGTGCGTTTGGCAAAGCCCTAACCGCCCGCGGACTTCCCCAAAGTATTTACAATGACTTCGTCTCCCTCCACTTCCAACATCCTCCGGGCCAGAAAGGCCCCGTCAACACCAGGCCCTCAACCCGAGTTATTGAAGAGGCCCGCATGTTTTACGCTACTCTCCGGCGCGTGTACGCCGTCGACCATGGCGCTAGTGCGCCCGGCTGGCTCGTTAGACTGGCAGCTATCGTACCAGTTACACGGCTTAGCGCGACAGAGTTATTCAGCCCATTGTCTTTTAGACCTGGTGGTCCAAACGACGATGGAAGCTACCGGTCTGAATGGACTGAAGTTCTGCCTTGACCGGCACGCAGTCCTCCAGTCGAATCTCGACTACATCACTCTCACTCAGGCGCCTCATCATTTGCACTTCTGCAAAAAAGAAATAGAAAACTTTCTCTCAATCTTTCTCCATCATGGAACCTTCTCTCGCTAATAAAATTCTCACCGGCCTCGCGATTGCACAAGCACAAGCGCACGAAACGGCTGTTCGCAATGGTCATTGGGACTCCGAACGTTCCAACGTTGAAGCGATCGCCGCTCTTCACGGAGATGTTGCCAAAGCGTTGGAGATTTCCGTCGTGGGAGATGGACCTTCTACTAAGTTGCGCGACTTCACTCGCCTCGAAGAGAAGCTCGCAGATGTGATTATTCGAGTTCTCGACATTGCCGGCGGCAACGACCTGCGAGTGGCGGCTGCTGTTGCCGCGAAGATGACGCAGAATGAGCAGCTTAGTATGTTAGTCGGAAAGAAGGATTGGTGAGTTATGTCTGCCGATGCTGAATACAACTGCCCGCCTGTTTGCAGGAAGTGTCAACGAACGCATCGCGGACCGTGCCAGTTGGACCAGCCCGGTGGGTTGGGCTGGGTCCGAGTAGCGGAGAAGCTACCGGAGATGGGTCTTTATGTTTGGGTCACGGCCGGCGGCGGAACTGCGCACGTCGCAAAAAGAGTAAACTTGAAAGAACACGCGTCTTGGTGCTGGACCTTCGTTACATACGACGGATGGCTCCCCGTTCCCTTCGTGCCGACGCACTGGCAGAGTCTGGTACTTCCAGCTCCTCTTTCCACGTAACTAAAAATTTTCACCCATGAAAACATCAACCTATAAAAACGAAAGTTATCCGACGGTCGTCTACCTTGACGATGCGCGTAAAGTCCACGACGTTCTCTTTCTCGACGTAAAGGTAGAGATACTCGAGTCGAGTGACCCAAAACCCGAATACTCCCTTCGGGTAATCCACTGTCGAGTCAGCTCTGGCGAGACTCCTTTTCTCCACGCGCTGCTGGAACACGCAGTTATCTACAGCCCCTCTTTTGCCGACGTTTGGCGCGCCAAAATTCACGACGCCTTCGTCTCCGACATTTCTCAAGACCTCCGCTCTTACTTCTACGCCGGTAACATCTCATGAATTCGCCCACTCTTAAACTGTCCGAGATTCTCGTCAAAGATCGCATCCGCGTCGACCTCGGTGACGTGGAAGAGCTGGCCAACTCCATCCTGGAGGTCGGCCAACTTCAACCTATCGTCGTTGAACGTCTGCCAGAGGGCGGCGAGCACAAAGCGGCCCTTCGCTGTGGCGGTCGGCGTTACGCGGCCTTCACTTTATTAAGCTCTAATAAAGTTGATCTGCGCGGAGTTGACCCGGAGACCTTCTCTTCCATCAAGGTCACCTGGTTCGAAGAGATGCCGGAGTATAAACGCATCATGATCGAGTTGGAAGAGAACTTCCGACGGAAGACCATGACCTGGCAGGAGAACGCGTTGGGCATCGTCCGTTATCACAAAGCTGCCGTT
>Ga0181352_1000502_pt1 | contig 16649 bp, 27 predicted proteins | sample Fa13VDMLBSN_FD_130103 | JGI IMG/M metagenome (GOLD analysis project Ga0181352, IMG submission 130103) | Freshwater viral communities from Lake Michigan, USA - Fa13.VD.MLB.S.N | ecosystem: Environmental > Aquatic > Freshwater > Lake | place: USA: Michigan | collected 2013-09-23 | reverse complement strand
TCAATTTTGCATAACAACAATTTGTTTGTTATTTTTACTACAAGTGCAGAAGGAAGCAATACTTACATAACGTTCAAAGCTGTCTTACAGCACACAAACGGCTGTTCTATACACAACGAAATATCTATAAAAGTTAGTGACAAAAAAGATCAGGAAGTTGGTTGTACAATGACTTACATGAGAAGGTATTTGCTTTGTGCTTTGCTCGGAATCGCTGCTGATGAAGAAGATGACGGCGAAGCAGATAGATTGAGATCGTTAGCTAAAGAGTATGCGAATTCACAGTTACAACATGATCTTTTAGTAACTTTCTTCTCTAAAAAGAATCCTAAAGAAACTCAAATTCTTGTATCTAAAGGCGCTAATCACGTTAAAGAAACGTTTAAAGCGTGGTTAGATAACGTTAGTAAAGAGTTAACCCCTGTTGCAGTTGTAGAGCAAAAGAAAGGAGTTAAGCAAGAAGTAAAAGAAACTGCTGTTGTTACTGATGAGATTAGAGAAAAGTATTACTTAGCTTTAGATAAACTGCTTGAAAAACATGCTAAAGAAGATAATAAAGAGTTGATGAGAAGTTTTTGCATGAGCATGGCTGTTTCACAATCTACAATAGATGCTTTTGAGAGAGTTATTGCTGATGAAGATCCTAAAAAGTTTTTCGACCTGATGCGCAATTTTCAAGCTAAAAAATAAATAAAAAAACCCCTCTAGATTGCTCTAGAGGGGCTACATAATCAAGAGGATGTTTATGTAAAAAAAATCTTCAATTGTCTATTGGAGAAATCGACAAATCCCAAATTATCTAATTTTTCAAATATTTACTATTAATTTTTTAAGCTCACAAGCTATTTCGTGACATGTAAGCTTAAAAAATAACGACAACTTTCAAGCAAAATCATAGTCAGACGCTAAAAAAAACTCAAACATTTCTTTCATTAAAATAATCATTTACATACAAAGAAGAAAAATGGTGAGTTATGGCAAGTAGATTGAACAAAAAAGTTGATGAGATAGAAAGATTTATAAGAGAAAAGTGTGATGTTGATGACTATTTAGTTAAATATCATAAAGAAAATTCTGACGATAATTTCTTTTTTTTCTCATATATGCGCATAGTAGACGACATCAAAAAAACTGTCAGGAGGCGACATGCAGATTAGCGAAGAAGAACACAAAAAGTTTTTAGATTCCATTTTTAAAGAAATAGAGCAAAATGAAAAAGTAATAAACAAAATTTTAAGCAGGAAAAAAAATGGAAAAAAAGAAAAAAGCGATGTCAGCAAAACACATGAAAGAGTACGCAAAAATTGCTCCAAAAGCTCTTGAAAAGCATATGGGTGAAGAGAAAGTTTTGTTGAAAGAAAAAAAGGCAAAATCATGTCCAAAGTGCAAAAAAAAGTAAATTTGACCAAGGAAGACAAAAACCCTTCTGGAGGGCTGTCTGCGAAGGGTCGTGCGAAATATAATCGTGCAACAGGTGGTCATCTACAAGCTCCAGTTACAGAAAGTAATCCGACAGGTAAGCGTGCAGCACGCAAGGCTAGTTTTTGCGGAAGAATGAAAAATGTGGCTGGACCGATGAAGGATGAAAATGGTGAGCCTACAAGAAAAGCTTTAGCACTTAGGAAGTGGAAATGCCATTAAAAAAATCTAAAAGCAAGAAAGTTATTTCTGAAAATATAAAGACAGAAATTAAACACGGAAAACCACAAAAACAAGCTGTGGCAATAGCTCTAGATATAGCTAGAAAGGCAGGAGCTAAAATTCCGTCAAAAAAAAAGAAATAAACAACGCTCCTGCATAACTGTGGGGGCTATTTAACAAAAAGCTAATTCTCTAGATTGTAACTTATTGTAAGCGTAGTTTGACAAACAACTTGATAATTCAAAAAAGTTAATTACGTTGTCATGTAAGAAAAAATCATTCAAGTTATGGAAGTTATATGTAATCTCTTCAAATACTCTTTTCTGATAATTGTTTATTATTTTCTGTGCTTTGTCTAACAAGTCTTCTTCTTTTTCAGTTAAAACTGCTTTTAATAACAAATGCTTGATATGCCAGAGTATTTCTTTTTGAGTTTCTAGATACAAATTATAGTCGTAGATGAGGCTTGTTAATTCGTGTGTTGTCTGGTCTATATAGTATTCTATGTCGTTTAAAATTAAGTCTTTAATTGCCATAATTTTCTCCTTTTTGGGCAGATATGATAGAGAAAATTTAATTTGACACAAGTCTTAAAGATTATTTTAATTTGAGATTTTCTTGAAATTTATCTGGGAAATAGTAGATATTTTTAGACAAAAAAAAAGTGTTAGAAACTTAGTCCACCACGACACCTCCTAACACTTCACCCACTTAAGGCTCTTTCAAATTAACAGGTAATTTAAAAGTGTCAAAAGCTTAACAAAGCAACTAATTAAAGAAAATACTAAAAATAACTTTAATTATCAAGTGGTTTCAAAGGTGTCTGTGAAAGGAAAACTTGGAACTACAAAAATTTACTCTTTCAACTATCGAAAGAAATCTTCTTACTAAAATATCTATATCTTCAAAAAGAAGTGGCTACAGCACTGCATGTACTGAAACTTTAGCAGCTTGGTGTGACTGTAGCGATCGCTCAATTAGACGTGCAATTCAAAATCTTACTAACTTTGGTTTAATAGAAGTTGCAAAAAAATTCACACACAAATTTAACAGACATAAGAAAGTTAGATGTTACAAATTAACTGAACTTGGTCAAAATTCAAAAAAATTATTTATATCTAAAGACAAAAAGTTATCGACAAAAGTTGTTCAAAAATCTGTTCAAAAACCGCAACCTGTCCGCGAATTTGGCCACGATTTTGGCCGAGACTTCATAGAGTCTATAAAAGAATTAAAAGTATTAAATATAAAAGAAAAAATCTTAAAAAAGAAAGACTCCTCTTTTTGTGAACCTGTAAAAAGTAAAGAAGAAATTTTAATTGAAAGGTTTGGATTTGCCAAAGTTCAAGCTGCTAAAGAAAAGCTTCAGGCTTACGAAAAACGTGATAGCATCAGGTGTTTCAATGCTTATCTTGAGAAAACTATAGAAAATTCTGACTCAGATAACCGTCTGGATGAAAATTACTATACTAATAAAACTTTTGTTGATCAACGTTACGACTTTTTTGTGAAAAATGGCTTTAGAATAGCTTATAAGAGTAAAAATGTTCTTGCTTTGGATGTAAATGGCTATACTGAAAATTTTAATTTACGAGACAGTGAAAATGCTTTCAGGCTCAATATGAAGTGGTTTTTGGAAGAGAAGGGCGGTTTTGTTGTTAGAAGATAGTTTTGCTAAAGTTGGGTGTTCCGCTAGATTGATTAAAATTATTTATTGTATTGATTTAAATTATCGGCGTTGGTATAATATTTGACATTGCATTGAGCTATATCGATTTTTTGATATAGCCTTTTAGTAAGGTTGCACTCTATATCTTGCAATGGATGAATGCAACTGGGCTTGGACTGAGCCTCGATGGGATAGAATCCTACAACAACTTAGACGCGTAAGCCGCTAAGCTCTGTTGCCGAAACCGCCGTATAGATAAGAATTTTTGAAATATTTTTTGCTGATTCTTATCGCGTGTGCGTGGGAGTCACCTCAAAGCACATGAAAGAGTACGCAAAAAGATTCTTATCGCGTGTGCGTGGGAGTCACCTAAACTTTTAGCACTTTAATCAACTTAGTGTGATTCCTATCGCGCGTGCGCGGGGGTCCACTATTAGGTCGTTAAAAACCAAAAAAAACAAAAACATGATTCAAGTTCAATTAAAAATCAGAATAAAACAAAAGCAGGAAGATGTGTTCAACGAATGGTTGTTGATACTTACTCGTGTCTGGAATTGGGCTATTCGTAAAATCGAACAAGATGCCAAAGATAATATTTATTATTCAAAATTCAAATTTCATAATCTATTAGCTAATCACAGTCAAAAATTAGGAATTCCTTCGCATTGTGTTACTAACATGCTTGCAGAAGCTCACAATACGTGGCAAAAATGTTTTAAAAAAAAATGCGCAAGACCACGTTTTAAAGGCAAAAGAAATCCTTTAACGTCTATCCCTTTTCCTGATCCAATAAAACGTCCAGACGGAAATTTTATACAACTTCCAATTATCGGAAAATTGCGATTTCACAAACAAAGCATCCCTGAGGGTAAAATCAAATGCGCAAGGCTTGTTAAAAGAGCTTCAGGGTGGTATCTGTGTTTATTTGTTGATGCTAAACCAAATCACATAGAAAAGCACGGCAACGAAGAAGTTGGCATTGATCCGGGTTTTAAAACTAACATAACGCTTTCTAACGGCGAAAAAATACAAAAGCCGAAACGGTTAGAGGAAATAGCTGCGCGTTTAAAACAAGCCCAAAAAGGTGGCAACAAACGTCTGGTAGGCAGATTGTATGAGCGTATGCGCAATCGTCGTAAAGATGATAATCACAAGCTTAGTCGTAAACTAATTCAGCGATATCAACTTATTGTTTTTTCTAAAGACAACATCAAAGGCATTGCAAGTAAGTTTGGCAAGTCAGTTGGAGAAGCAACTCACTATCAATTGCGTTCCATGTTAGCTTATAAAGCCGAACACTCTAACAGAAAATATATAGAAGTTGATTCAAAAGGTTCTACATGCACTTGTTTTGTCTGCAAACAAAAAACTGGTCCTACAGGGTTTAAAGCGTTAAAAATTCGAGAGTGGGAGTGTTCAAATTGCCACAGTTGTCATGATCGGGATGTTAATAGTGCGCTTAATACTTTAGAGCTAGGAAAAAAAGCGGCTTAAAAATAAGGAAAAATAATGGATATTGTGGCTGTAGCAAATTCAGGATTTGTTCATGAAGATTGGTTTAAAATTTTAACAATTATTGGAAGTTTATTAGTTGCTTTAGTCTATTTTCACATAGATAACAATAAACATATTTCAAAGAGAGAACACTTTGTTAACAAACAAATTGAAAAAATTGAAGAGTTTACTAACAAACAAATTGAAAAGATAGATTCATCTACTACTAGACAGATTGATAGATTAGATTCTTCTATTAAAGAACAATCTGAAAAATTGGATGCTAGTATTCAAAAGCAAGCTGAGCGTTCAGATCGGCTCTACGAAATGTTTGTTGATCTCTTAAAAGCTCAAAAAGAAAAATAATTTTGCATCTATAAAGAAGGTGCAAAAGGTTCAAAACTCATCTAACTGACTATAAAATAGTTGCAGCCCATCTAAAAAAAAGAATTCTATAGCAACATTAAATTCACAAAAATCTACATACATTTGATAGTCTCCAAACTCGCACACAATAAACACCTTTAAAAAATACGATAACAAATATTTTAATATTTTTGGGATAATCATTTTTTGATATGCTAGTTTTGTCAATAGAAAAGCTTAAACGTGAAAAATATGACCCTTTTTTCTGTAGAATTAAAAAATTATTTGAAAGATAACAAGTTAAGTGCTATGAAGTTTTCGACTTTATTAAAAGTGCACCTTTGCACAGTCTACAGGTGGCTTGATGGATCACAATTGATGACAAAAAAGAGTGCTCGTAAAGTCGAAAGAGTTACTAAGAAGTTTTTTACTGTTGAACAAATATGCAAATTACAAAGTATCGAGCTAAAAGAGTCACAATAGATCACATTAATTTTGCTTCTAAAAAGGAAGCTGAGATGTATCTAAAAATTAAAGCTATGGAAAAAAGCGGCGAGATCCTCTATTTCTTGATGCAGGTGCCTTTCAACTTGCCTGGTGGAGTTAAGTACGTTTGTGATTTTATGTTAGTTTATCCCGATGAATTAATACGTTACGTTGATGCTAAGGGGTTTAAGACTCAAATGTACATTTTAAAAAAGAAACAAGTTGAAGCGCTTTTTCCCATAAAAATTGAAGAAAGTTTATGAATATTTAAAATAAAGATTATATATGTTGTGTGTTTTTTGTGATGCTTTAGTTAAAGAGAGAGTTAAAACTATTAAAATTAACGAACGAGATTGTTTCGTTTTACCTGTTGAAATTATAAACGAAAAAACTAAGTTTGCTCAGCCCGCAGAAGTGTTTTTAAGTGAATATCAGAAACGTGATCTAGAGCATGCCGATGTTAACTCACATATCGTTTTGAGCGGTGATCTATCAATTAGAGCTTTTTCACATAGCGACGGAAGCGCTAAAGCCAAATTAATTATTTATTTAAAGTCTTATAAAGTCATAAGTATGAGTGTCGTTCATGATTTATTTTAGTATTGCGTTAATAATTTTAGTTTTATTTAACACTTATATGTTTTTTTATTTAAACAAGTTTATAAATGTTACTTTTAATCACATCGACAAACTAAATCAGACTCAAGTTGAGACTGTTGATTGTTTGAATAGACTTGCATTGCAATGTACTGAGCTCTCAAAATTATGTGTCATGATTGATCAAAATAGAGAATTTGAAGGATTAGAGTTTAAGAAAATCGTGACAGATTTTAACGATCAAATTGCTGAACAGCAAAACTCTTTTATTGCTCTCAACGCTCACGTTCAAAAACTATGTGTGCGTAGACGTAGAAAAGACGAGGAACTCTCTTGTGATTAGATTTAAACATTTTGATTTTAGAATACTAATTATTGCACTTCTTTTATTTGCATTATTTGCTCAAAACGTTTTATTGCAATACAAAGTATACGAAGTTTTAAAATTTGTTTTATTAACAGCATCGGGTCAACATGCAAGCTCTGACATATTTTCTAGCGCTAGTTGATGTTGCACTGATTGCTTTTGCGTTTTATCAAGCAAAAAAAAAATTCTAATTAGACAAGCTTGGGCCTTTTTTCTCCTCGATAGTTTTAGGGCTCAAGTCTATGTCTAGACCTGTTTTTTCTTTAATAACTGCTTCTACAGTCTCCTCGACAATATTATCTTCGCCTAAATATTTCTGCGAGACAATACCGATCGCTGCTAGAGCTGCTATTGCTATGATGATCACTAAAGTTCCTAATTCAAAAAATTTCATGTTAAATCCACACATTTTGTAAAATTCCGCTGATTTGTATTCGATAAGTTCCAGAAGTTGTCGGACACTGCACATTTGCTAGAGCGTTAGTGTTATTAAAAGCTGTTAAAACTAATCCTGATGGGTACATGGGGCCTATTGGATTAGTTTTTGTTACTGCATTGACAACTGTAGCTTGATTGTTTGGCCACGGGATGTTTGTAGTACACAAACATGTTTGATTGGCATTTGCTGGAATTACTAGTTGAATGTCGGGGATGATGATGACTAAATCGCCTGTTCCTGTTGTTGATGAAAAAATTACATTTATATCAAAAAAATACAGGTTGTTAGGCATTCCTACGCTTGTTACTGTACAATTTTGAGAAGTAATTGTTGTTGTTCCTTTTGTTATTGAACCGAAGATTTCCACTGTAAAAATGTTTGTAGAATATGCGACTCTATTTGCTTGTGTTGATGTGCCGTTTGCGTACACCAACCCAGTCAAATTAGTCTGTATTATTCCGTTGACAAATCCTGCTGACATTTTTAACTCACACTTTGATAAGTTCCAGAAACAATTAAATTATAAGTTCCTGCCCCTGTCGGCATTTGTACGTTGATAGGCGTTGTTGTGTTATGATAGCCCGTTAGAACTATTGTTGAACTGCTTGCAGCTAAATTGCCTACAATATATGTTTCTTGATTGTTTGGCCACGGGATGTTTGATGTAATAACAGTGTGGATTGATGGATATGCAACGCTTGAAAAGGGCAAATTTCCAACTGACAAATCGCCAGTTCCAGTTGTTAAAGTAAACGAAATATTTACTGAAAACATCACACGATTTCCTATTTTAGTATATGTGCCAGTTTGATTTGTATACGTTGTTGTTCCAGCTGTCGTACTTCCAAAAATTGCAGGAGTAAAAACATTTGTACTATAACTAACTTCATTAGCATGTGCGTTTGTGCCGTTTGCGTACACCAACCCCATTAAATTAGTCTGTATTATTCCATTAACAAATCCTGCTGACATAACTCTCCTTACAAATTACTTAACACTTTGTGATACGTTATAAAAGAACTCCAATTATAATTTTGTGAAGCTAATCCGACAACGTACAGTTGGATAGTCTGTAAGCTCGTGTTTACACCCACATAAAAATTTGCTGTTGAAGTGCTGTTTAAATTTATGATCGGAGTACCAATCAAAGTCACATTTCCGCTTGTCGTTCGTGTTGCAGTAGCTAAAAAACTACCCCCACACGCATCGCTCTGGTCAACTAAAGCTGCTACAACTGTTCCAGATATAGTTACAGTTTCGTTTGCGTTGACTGCTAAACTGTATAGAGCATACGGAGTTGCATTACTAGTTTGATAGACTGCCTGTGTTTTTACTTCATATGAGCCTGTAAACTGCCCATAAACAGCTTGAAACTCTTGTTGAAATTGATTTAGACGTAGAGCCACATCAGGATTTGCTGCTGTTACTGGACTTCCCCCCGAAGTGTTTTTAATTCCTAATTCTAATAAACCAGCAGTAGTTACTTTTAAATATCCTCCACCGTTACTTGTAGAGTCACCTTCGTAAGTCCACGCCGTTCCGTTATATATCGCATTTGATGCCCAATAACCGAAACTATTTGCTGAACTGCTGCCTACATTTACATCACATATTGAATTATATGCCCCCATACTACTACCAGAAAGATTGTAGTTTATGGGTCCTGTTACCGCCATGCCTGCAAGTCTTTTATATGTGCTGTTTGGTTCACGCTGTATTCTCAAGCCTTTTTGTATGCCGTAATTACCCCCTGTATATGAGATTGTAGATATAGTGCCTGCAAAGCCGGGATCAAAGAGATTAGGGGCAATATAGCCTGCGACTGGGTCTATAGTATAACAAGTATCTGCTGTTATGTCGCCAGTAGATGTTCCGCCGATACAAGATGCTACAGGAGTGCTAAAAGTACATTGATTAAACTGTGCGTTATTTTGGAATCCGCCTGTACCGTCGTTGTAACTGATGTTTGCAACTGCATAAGTATAAAAAGAACTGGTTGCACACGTACCTAACACCCCGTTCATAGTAACTGGAGCGTTAAAAGTACAATTATTTATATTTAAAAGCATATCTTGGAAAGTTACAACTTGCCCATCAGTAGTGCCAGAAAGACTATATCCCATATCAAACAAAACTCCATCAACGACGATTGTATCTCCTGAGGATAGCTGAACATAGTTTTCGCTGTTAAATCCGTTTATAGTAATTAGAGCAGTTTGCGGTGTGTCTGATTGTATTAAAACTGGATTAGTTCCAGCGATGTATGTAGCTCCTGAAATAACTAGCTGACAGTTGGCTACAAAGCGCATCGGTAAATATGAACTATGAACAATGCTTGAGTCTTGTATAGACAGAATACTATTTGTGTTTGAGTTATCAACTTTTAGTGTTGCTATAACACTTACAGACGACGACAGATTGCAATCTAAAATAGTTACATAAGTAGCATCTGAACCAGTAAAATAAAAAGCATTTCCTCCCGAAGGCGCTTCTATGTTGCAATAAGAAATCTGGCTTGTAATATTCCCTGAAGCTGTTACAGTGCCTTGAATTGTTACGAGAGGGTCATTTTGAGACAGTCCAGTTGCTTGTATGACAATGTTATCTGCTAGTGTAATATTTTCTGTGTAAGTGCCCGGTTTTACTAAAATCACAGCTGTAGCATTGTCCGCAACAGCTTGATTTATTGCTGCTGTGATCGTAGTGTAATAGCCATCCGAGGGATTTGAGCTAACTAGATATTGCGAAGTTATAGCACTTGATTGTGCGCCTATTTGTCTCATTTTATCCGCCTATATATTCTGTTATTATACAAAGACCCGGACCGCCGTTGCCGCCTTTTGCAGTACCACCCCCGCTTGCTGGAACAACGCCAGCATTTCCCCCTGCTCCCGGTTGAGTAGTAAAAGCTGGTGAATAGTTTCCATTAAGAGAAAAAACAGCAAAATTTGATGGGGAACAGCCGTATTGAGAGCTTGCTCCCTGTCCCGAACTTGCAGTTGTCACCGCTGAAGCAGAAAATGGCTGGCTCCCAGTACTATAGCAATACAAATAACCCACTGAACTTGCTAAAGAACCTACCCTATTTACAATGGTCCCACCTGATGCGATATTTAAATTTATTTGTGCAATTGATGATTTACGACCTTGGCCCCCATTGCCACCCTCTGCAACCATCAAAGGTGTAGTAGTTCCAAATTGAGAAAAGCCACCGTTTTGGCCATTATTATTTACAATTCCACTTCCCCCAGCTCCAATAATTATTGATTGTGAAGTTCCAATTGTTGCTGCGTCGTATAAACTTTTGCAATATGCCCCACTACCTCCACCGCCTACCATAACAACGTCATCACTCCTAACATTGCCGTCGCTTGGAAAAACTCCACCACCACCCCCAGCTCCTAATAATTCCACAATACAATACTGCATGTTGGCGCTAGGTGTGTATGTATACGTGCCTGCGGTGTCAAATACTTGCACATTGATAGATGAAAAACCACTCCCCCCGCTAACAGGTAGCCATGTTGGATTTACTCCCGGTCCTCCGCTTGTCAATACCTGCCCGTATGCTCCTGTCGGCAAACTCACTATCCCGTCGCTCGCATCCCCGACTAATACGCTGTATTGTGTTACATTCTGCGTTGCTACGTTTGTTAAACCCAAATTGCTTCTAGATGTTGCGACATCTTGCACGTCGCTTAAATTGTTTGCTGCTAGTAAATATCCCGTTCCAGCTGCGTTAAATTGTATGAATTTAATTTCACTTAAACCGATTGTAACTACATTTTGCGTTTGTGCCCAAAATGTCTCCGCTTGCGTGTCGCCGTAAAGTACTGATACTAAAGAACCTGGAATTATTTCAGACGGCGCATCGTAATCACTTGTTCGTGTTAATACCCACGCAGTCAATGAATCACCAACAGTTGTTACTTCATAAACTCCATTTTCATATGCGTTTGTCTGATTTTTTATTAAAACTCTATTTGTAGCTACAGGATTATAATTATCTACGCTAAAGGCTTGAAAAGATCCCGCGTTTGTCAACGTTGCGCCAACCCCGCTTGCGCCGTTCAGATAACTTGCGTTTAAATTTGAAGTACTTGCACATATTGCAGAATCTAAAAATGTAAAACTACTTGCTATTGAGTCAACATATTGCTTATTTGCGCCATCGCTAGGTTGTGAGGGCAAATTAATAATAGTTATATTATCAACTGTTGGAGTAGCACTATAGTTCGGAGGAGTCCCTACGCCAGTGTTGCATAATGGATTACCAACGTCAAACCCTGTCGGATCTACGCCTAAAATAACACCATTCGCTCCACCTACTAAAGCTTGATCCTCAGGGGGAACCGTTGCACTAAAACTACCCGACGCACTATTGAAAATCGGTATGCCATTGTTTTTTATATTTAAACTGTTTGTTGTTGTCATCTGCGCCTTAGTTTAAAATTATTGATCCAGATGCGTTTGTAACTGCCCATTGCGTATTTGTTATAATGCACACTAATTTTATATAATTACCTTGCGTAGTGCTTGTGATTGTACCACTAGTACCCAAAGTAGTTGTGTTACCTAAATAAAAAACTTGTTGATTGCTTAATTGATTAATTATAAACCCTGAACCGCCACGAAGCAAAATTTCAACTGTATCGCCGACAGCGGATGTCGCTGGGAGTGTTAAATTTAAAACACTTGCAGGGCTTACTATTATATAGCCATATCCGTCTTGTAAATTTTGATTAGTTGTAATTGTTTGCCAAAATGTTCCCGAATTATTGACAGTCAATTGATTATTGCTATTAACATAAATAGTTTTATTGTCTGTTTTAACTGTAGCTTCTAAAATTCCAGCACCACCTTTTGCAAATTCAATTGCACCTGTAGCGCTTGAAACTACGTTTATGTTTGAGTTTACAGCATCAACTGGAAGATTATCATCGCCCGTAAGCGTGCTTAAATCATTGTTTGCAACTGTTACATTCAGCCACTTTGCTTGTAAATAGCCCAAAGATGTATCAAACCCTATTAAAACAAACGATTTTCCTGCTTGCGTATTGATCCATAGCTTTTGTAGCGGATAGTTTACATCATCAGAAGTTGGATCACGAGTCTCAAACACCATTACAAAATTGCCTGTGTTGGCGTTATACCCTTGTGTGCTGAAAAAACTGTTTGCTTGTGTAGAGTTTCTATTCGTCATTTTTTTGACTCGCAAATTTAAAATCAGGATGATTAAAAACTAGTTCAAAGAATTGCGTGCGATCAGCCGGAAGAGAAGAAACAAATGGATCGTCCATAAATTTTTGAACCCAATATTTTTTTAAATCCTGTTCAGTTACGTCTATTTTGTGTTTTAAAACCCACTCTAGACGTCTTTTTAAATCTTCATACAAAACTTCGTCTTTGATTTCTGATCTTAAAATATTTATGTCTGTGTCAGACAAATTTAAAACTGTGCTTTGAACACCATTTCTCTCTACTAATACTTTCATCTTTTTCTCTTAACTTATTAATCTTGCGCTTATAAAACTGTCGTAAGTTGCACTTAAAATATCAACAACTTTAGTGCCGTTAAATACGTTTGCTTGATATTGCAAAGTGTCGCCAGCTGTCATTTTTGCTATGTGAGTCATAGTTATAGCAAGTATTGCTTGTGTTGTATTGTATACGTTCCAGGGGTTCATTGTATTGCTTCTATATGTGTAACTTGTCATTGTAAAAAGCATGTTTGCAGATGTGTGAGAACTTGTTAGACCCGTAAACTTCATTTGACCAATTATCAGATAATAACCTGTAACAGGTGCTGTAAACGTTCCTGTAGTCACATCAAAATTATTTCCAATGTCATAAAGCTCTGTTAAATCAACAGCATTTCCGAAAGTATATAATGTTCCATCGCCTGTGATGTTTGACTCAGTCGTATTTAAGTACGCATAAAAAGCAGGTTGATTCGTGTTTGTATATCTTCCTGAGCTGTCTATCAATGTACCAGAATAATTAACAAATTGTGTGCCGTTCCAAGTTAAAATTCCATTTGAGGCATTGTATGAAGTAGAATTTGTTCCACCACTTAATATATTAACAGTGCCAAAAGTCGGAGGCAATGCACTTCCGTTGCTTATTAAAGCTCCGTTGACAGCGCTAGGAACGCTTTTAACGCCGTTGTTTGATGCTCCAAGTAGCACAAGATTGTTTGTAGTTTGATAGTTAACAGCATTGTTAAATGTCATAATTCCTCAAAAAAAAAGGGCATTTCTGCCCCACGATTAGTTTACAGAAATGTTACCGATTGATGTAGTAACGATCCAGTTCGCATTTGCTGTAACACACGTTAAAGTAACGTTATCATAAGCATTAGTTGATGCTAAATAACCAGTCGCTCCGCTAGTAGTAGACGCTGAACCAAAAAATATTTGATTGCCACTATTCTGTGCAATTTTCCAACTGCCCGCTGAGTTCATCCCTGCAACTTGTATAGTGTCGCCTACGGCGGATGTCGCTGGGAGTGTTAGTGTACATAAACCCGTTGTATTTTCAACATAGGCATTGTGTGCAACCATGGTTTGTGTTGAGCCCGTCACAATGTTCCAGTCGAAACCTCCGCCCGTTGCATTGATTGTTATCGCTCCAGCTGCGTTGGTTATGCTGATACCTGTGCCCTCTGTCAAAGTAGCGGCTACGGGAGCTACGCCAGTAGATCCAATTATTAATTGTCCGTTTGAAAGCGCTTGTGAAGCAATTGCATTTGATGCTCCGCCAACAAGAACTGCGTTTTGAGTAAGTACTGAAGCGCTAAATGTGCCTGCACCGTCGTAAGATACTACCCCAGTTGCATTTAAGTTAATTGCGTTATTAGTTGCCATATTTTTTCCTTAATTTTTTTAGTTAAAGCTCGGATTACCAATCACTTGTATAACATAGAATTCTGTATTTGCAGTTACACACACAAGTTCGATTTGATCTTTTACAGTTGTTGCTTGCACTCCACCAGTGACGCCCGCGGTAGTTTCTGTATTTAACAAAACTATTTTTTGCGTTGCATTTTGCCCGATTGACCAAAGATTTCCATGTCCAACAATTTTAAAAGTGTCGCCTACGGCAGCAGCTGCGGGAAGAGCAAATTGAACTCCTGTTGCTCCCTTTGCAATCATAGCCTCTTGCGGAACTAGTTGAATCGGAAGAGCTTGATGAGTGACTACTTGCCAGTTGTAAGTAGACGTAAGTCTAACTTGCATTGAGTAAGTTAAGGGATCTCCAAAAGTTTGAATCGGACTTTGCCCTTGCAGATAAATCGTGTTTCCCGCATCGGCTCCAACTTGAACGGAATTGTCTCCTTGCAAGTATAATATCCCAGTTCCTCCGGTATTTTCTTCGTACACGCCAGTTTGGCTCATTTTTACCTCACTACATAAAAGCTAGTCAAATTGATTTCGCCTTCATTTACATCGCCTTTCACATAAACAGTTTGACTCTGTTGAAAGTTGACTGGCCGAGCTAAAGATTTATTTGCGCTGACGTCTAACAGTAAAAACCCGTTAGCAGGTAATTTTATGTGATCATTTATCCCATCAAAACTAAAAGTAACTATGCCGTCGCACAAATTTTGTAATAAAAAAATTACACTTGGATGCTGTATTTGAGCAAGTAAAGTATAACTAGAAGATACTGAAGAGTTATCTAAACTATAAATTGGCTCAGGATATAATATAGTGCCTTCCATATTGCCTCTTAGTTTATGATAAACCAGTTTACTGTTGATGTATCAGTAGCGTCTGAAGATGTAATTACAAACGAGGTATTTGCCGTAATTGCAGAGACATAAACAGCTTGAGGAGCAGTTACAGTTCCTAAAGATGCTACAGTTAAAAATATTTTTGAAGATGCAGTGACATTGTTAGTAGTCACTGTTACAGTTCCAGCTGCAAGCGTTGCAGTTCCAATCGAGCTTGTAGGATTGCCAACACTTGAGATGTATAATTTTGCTGAAGCTCCTGCCATGGTCACATAACTACAATTTACAGGGCCGCAAGTGAGTGTAGAACCTGTTGAAGCATTTAGTGATCCGTTTGTTACTGTGATGCCGTTTGTTACTGTCACAGAGTCAAAAGTAGGATTTGCGTCATAACTGATGCTTGTCCAGACTGCTTGCATTTCACCGCCCACGCTAGAAACACTACACAATTCATAGCTTGCTTGTGCTGATTCATCTATCCATCTTTTGCCTATAGGGAATTTATAATCGTAAATCGTCGGCGCACGAACATCAACGTGAGGGATTTCAACATTTTGATAGCCCACACCCGAGTATGGAGCGTAATATGAATTTTGAGATTGGATAGTCATGACAACACCTTCTTTTTCTTTCAAAAATAAATTATACTGCAATTTTTAGCTAAAGAAAAGATTTGACATTAGGTTAAGCGTTGATACGGAAACCCTGCGATTTTTAAAAGTTCGTTGACCGATGAACCTAAACTTGGCGACTTGCCTTGCCACCACATTCCGTATTTGTTTCGTCCTGTTGTTTTTGCTGGAATTGCTCCCGATGCAATCATTTTAAAAACAAACGGCGGAACACCATCATATTGATATATCGGACCATCGCCCTGTACATCTTTGCCATTAAATTTTACTCTAAGGCTTTGACTGCGTGGGTCATATTGATAGCCATACACATTACTAGATTGCAATTCAGCTTTTGGAATGCCGTCAGAAACTTCTCCTTGAGGCATTGTGATGCGATTGTGTAGTTGATTGTATATATTTGCTAAACTTGCTGGATTGCGAGCCATTGCATTGAAAGCTGCGTTCGGAAATTGTGATGCGTAGTTTCTGAAAGCGTTTAAATTGCCACCAGCTAAAGCATAAAGATATTCAGCACCTTGAGGGATTTCTGTTGTTTGTAGTTTTGTGCGTGCTTTTTCTAAGAAATCTTTAATACGTGCTTTTTGTTCAGGAGTATATGAATTTAAAACTTCTTTCGGAGTTGCCATTATTTTTCTTACAAAGTTTTTTAATTCTTCCATAAAACCCTACAGCAATTTTTCAAATTCATCCATTTGAGAAAATATATCATCTCCGCCTTTTTGTCCGATGAGTTTCATTAGTTCATCGCCCGCATTTGTTGTTTGTGACGTTCTAGCTCTTGGTTTTTTAGCTTGTGGAACAGTTTTTTTGTACCTTTCTGTAATGCCACGAACATAATCTTCTATCTTTTTACCTGTTGCCAGTTCGTATTTTTTTGCAATTGGAGTAAGTTTTTTTGAATTCATTAAAAGCGCATAAATGTACGGAAAGCTTTTCCCTGACGCTGCTAAATTGTTTACAAATTTTGTGACAAGAGGAAAGTTTTGGGCTAGATTTATATCTTTAGTGGGTTTTTCAATTGCTATTTCTTCATCAGCTTGCGGTTTTATCGACGGCAATTTATCTGTATCTTGTGGCTTTACAGGGGGTAACTCTTCAGGCTCTTGTGGCTTTACAGGCTCTTGCATAGAAATGCCATTCCGCTGAAAGTCTAATGACGACGGACTTTTTGGTTGCGGAGGTTTTGGCGTTCCATCTATTGTTTCGCCTTCATCTTCTTC
>Ga0181352_1000501_pt1 | contig 16678 bp, 22 predicted proteins | sample Fa13VDMLBSN_FD_130103 | JGI IMG/M metagenome (GOLD analysis project Ga0181352, IMG submission 130103) | Freshwater viral communities from Lake Michigan, USA - Fa13.VD.MLB.S.N | ecosystem: Environmental > Aquatic > Freshwater > Lake | place: USA: Michigan | collected 2013-09-23 | reverse complement strand
TACTCGGCGGACCCGGCTTCCTCTGTCTACAAGACCTACTGGGATGGCAGGCTGACCGGCGAGGAAAAAGAATGGAACCGCGACATCAAGAAGCTCTACGGCTTCGAGATTAACTCGCGGCAAATTGCTTGGTGGCGATGGAAACTGCATGAGGGCATCAAAGACGATGCTCTGATGTATCAGGAATTTCCGCCCACGGAGGACTATGCCTTCGTGATGACCGGAACGTCTTTCTTCTCAAACTCCAGATGCTCGGAAGCCGCGCGTGTCGCAAAGAACAAAAAGTTCGATGCCTATCGGTACTCTTTTGGTTCCAACTTCCAAGACACCGAAGTCCTCAAAAGCTCGGACAAGCTTGCTACTCTGAAAGTTTGGGAGGAACCCATTGACACAGCCTACTACGTCATTGGAGCAGACCCCGCCTACGGAAGTTCCGACTGGGCTGACCGTTTTTGTATCCAAGTATTCAGATGCTACGCTGATGGACTCGATCAAGTCGCAGAGTTTGCAACATCTGAACTCAATACATATCAGTTTGCATGGGTCATCGCCCACCTTGCGGGAGCGTATAAAAATAGCACTCTTAATTTGGAAGTTAATGGGCCGGGTCAGGCGGTCATCAACGAACTCAGGAACCTAAAGAGGCAAGCGGTCTCTTTGGGCGGCGCTACGGGCAAAGGCTTGCTGCACGTTCTGGGTTCAATGACCAACTACATCTGGCGCAAGAACGACACCCTCGGCGGCATCTCGAATTCTATCGGCTGGCTGACCACGCAAGGCTCGAAAGAGCGCATGATGAACTACACCAAGGACTATTTCGAACGGCAGATGATGAATGTCGTTTCAATGGAGACCTTGGAAGAGATGAAAGGGATCGTCCGCGAGGGCGGTTCCATCCATGCGCCGGGCCGTGGCAAAGATGATCGTGTGATTGCGATGGCGCTGGCCTGCGCAGCCTACGCTGAACAGTTACAGCCAAGATTGCTGATGGAACGCCTCACCCGTCAGGTCTCCCATTCACAAGAACTGATCACGCCCGAAGAATTGACGGTCGGCAGGAACGTGTCCAACTACCTCAAAAATTTGGGGATATATGGGCAATGATGAAAGTCATGACCAAGGCGGAAATCTACCGCCAGATGGAACGGTTCTGGAAAGACCCGGACAAGACGCTCAGCATCAAGATGTTCGCGGAACTCTGCGGCCTCAGCGAAACCCTCTTGAAAAGGGTTTTCTACGTCAAAGATATGGATATGAGCGAACACACACAAATCTCCGTCAGCCGTGCGCTGGAGCGTATGACCCGTGGCGACGTAGTGATGGTCTATGATAGGAAAAAGCGCCGTAGCCTGTTCTACCGCCAGCAACCCAAGCCCAGACTTGCCAAAAGTGTAGGCTTGACCGTAAATGACGGGAAGATCGGCCTGAAAGTCGGCATGAAGAACAAGTCGGACTACTCCAAGCCCGGTTTCGACGAGCAATTCACCAAGTAAGGGGACGTACATGGCTATTTTGCGAGACTACAGGTGCCCTCGGCACGGATACTTCACCGCATGGGAACCCATCTGCGAGGCTGGGTGCGAAGATGTGGCTCAGGTCATCCTAAGAGCCCCGACCATGCGAGACTCAGTGAAAGGCGGGCGTTCCAAGCGAAATGATAACAACATCAAGGGCTTGGCAAAAGATTTTAACATGACAGATATAAAATCTACCCGCGAAGGAGAGCATCAGACGGGCTATCTGACCCGCAACAACGCTCCCCCGGTCGAACAGCCCCCCGAACAAGGTCAGGGCAACGGCGTCATCTGGGGGGACGCGGGCAAATTCAGTATGGCCGGGATGCTCGGCGGCATGATCAAGCCGGTCGCAGGGGAACAGGTTGGCTTTTCGCCCAAGGATGCTAATATCACGCGCGGACCAATGGCGGCCAGCTACACGGCTGATCACGACAACCTGAAGCTTGACAAATGATCATTCCAAGGGAACCCGAAGAGCGAGAGTTCTTCTACCAAGACCTGATCCGTAAATGTTCTGTCTCTCGCGAGAACAGGCGGGCGGATTACGCGGCGTTGAAGTCCTACTATCTTTTTGGGTCCGCCCCTGAAGAAGCCCCGGCTCAGTACAACAAGATTTTTCCGCACATTGATCAGCTCGTCAGTTTTCTGTACTCAGCAGATACAACGCGCTTTTCAATCAATCTTGGTGCGTCAGCCCACGACGACCAGTATCGTTTCATTCCGCGCCTTGAACAGGCGCTCAACGACGAATGGAACAATTCGAACGCTGATCAGGTGTTCAATACCGCCCTAACATGGGCGATGGTCTACAACTCCACCTTCGTCAAGCTTGTTGTGTCGAACGGTTCAATCCACCCGTACTATATCGACCCATCAAACTTTGGCGTTTTGCGTGAAGACATTCCTTACCTCGACAGACAGGAAGCGTTTACGCAAACCTATTACATCACTAAATCCGACCTGTACGCTCGGCTTTACGCGCATCCAAAACGTGAGTCGATTGTAAAGCGAGTAACAACGTCTGCGCATGTTGAGCCCTATACGCCCAATGGTGTTGATCGCATCATTCTGAGCCAAGTCGATCCGACCATGTACGGCAACATCAGCCTTAACCTTTACGGCTACAATCGTATGAAGCCTGAGGTTGAAGAAGACACCGTAGAGATGGTGGAACTCTATGTGTGGAACGATGAGACGCAGGACTATCAGGTTGTCACGCGCGCCGACCCGGACATCATCATTTATGATCGTGAAAATGAGAAGATGTTCTTGAAGGGAGAAAGCCCCTTCATTCAGGTCGCGCCCAACCCAATGCCTGATTACTACTGGGGTCAATCAGAAGTTTCACGCCTGATGTTCCTTCAGGAAATGCGCAACAAGCGCATGAATGAAATTTTAGACCTCCTGTCCAAACAAGTTAACCCTCCTACAGCAATCACGGGCTTTACCGGCATCTTGGACGAAAAGAACTTCGCTCTGAATAGAGCTGGAGGTTTGTTGGCGTCTGATATGCCCAACACAAAAGTTGAACGCCTTGCTCCTGATTTGCCGCAGAGCCTTTATGAACAGCTTCGAGAAATTGACCAGATGTTTGCTGAAGCGTCCGGCATTTCTGAAGTGCTATCTGGTCGTGGTGAGCAGGGCGTTCGTTCCGCTGGTCATGCTTCCCAGCTTGCTCGACTTGGTTCTTCGCGCGCTAAGAAACGCGCGTTGATTGTAGAAAGCGCTCTTGAAAAGCTTGCAACGCTTTATCTCAAGTTGATGCAGGCTTATGATCCCACGCACCTCAAAGATGTTGAGGGCATGAAGTTCATCGCTGAACAATTCACCAAACAGTATGTCGTCAAAGTGGACGCGCACTCAAACAGCCCAATCTTCATGGAAGACCTTAGGTCTTTGGCCTTCAACCTCTTTAAGGCGCAGGCTATTGACAAGGAGTCCTTGATAGATATGCTCGATCCGCCAATGAAGCAGATGCTCAAAGAAAAGCTGAAGAAGTCTGAACAGATGAAATCCCTTCAGCCTCAACCGCAGCCTCCGCAAGGAAAGAAATCCGATGGCTGAACAAGGTCAAGTCCGAGTTGGAGATCAGCCGCGAGCCACTGGCCGCGATGTCTCTATGGCCGAGCGCCCAGCATCTATACAATACCGTGTCTCCAATGTTAGAAATCTGATGGGCCGTCCCATGACGCGCCCTGACAGACCTATGAGGAGAGTGTAATGTACAAGTCCGTTAAGCGGTCTCGTCGTAGCCGCCGCAAGTGATCAGTTTTGGGGACGATCACACAAACTGTAGGAGGCGCGAATGCGTCGCAAGGGTCGTAAGGGCAAGCGCTAATGAGTTCCCGCGATAGCGGGCGCTCATTACTCACCATCCACCCCTCTAGCTATGGAGGCGCACATGCGTCGCAAGGGTCGTAAGGCTCGTCGCTAACTAATAAACGGGTTAGCCCCGTTTAGCGACCATGAGTCGTTCCGAGGAGTGGGCGGAACTGAAAAATTCCCCTCCCTTGACTTTTGTTCCAATTCTACAGCAGATATATGTAGAACGAGGTAAACCACATGGCAGATCAGGACATTATGGCTTTGATGCAAAGTCAACAGGACGGCTCCTCGCCTCTTGGTGCCGATCCTGCTATGACGCCTTCCCCTATGCCCTCCCCAATGTCTACGCCCGAACCGAAACAGGGCCAACGGGAAGCGGCGATGATCAATGTGAGCATGGCTCTTGATCTAATCGAACAGTCTCTCCCGGCCATTGGCTCACGGACCCCCGAAGGTCAAAGCCTAATGTCCGCTCTGGCTAAGCTTTCTTCAGTGCTTGGCCCCAAAAAGCAAAAAACCGGCGAACTTCAGAGCGCCGAAATTCTCCAGCTCCTTCAAAACTTGCCTCAGGCTGGCGGCGGAACGCCTCTAACCAAAGCTATTGAAGGCGGGCCTCCCAATCTTGGCCTTATGAGTCCGCAGCCTCCCGCTGCTGCGCCGGGCGGTGCCCCGGCGGGCGGGCCTCCCGCAATGCCACCGGGTATGCCACCCGGCGGTGCACCGTTACCGATGTAAGGAGACTAACATGGACGTTTTTAAACCTCGCGGCGCTTCTAAGCCCCGCAATGCCACGACTGACCAGCAGCAGAACGGTCAGATCACCAATACGCCTCGCTTTGCGCGCCTTGGCGGGCTTTCTGGCGCTTCGAAGACTGGCCCCAAGAGCCAGTACAAGATTGTGCCGCCCGGCGACGGCAAAAAAGTCATCTGAAGCTAAAAGGGGACACAAATGGCTTCGCTCGAAGACCTCACACCTGAAGCTCGCGATGAACTCGCGTTGCTGATGCGCGAACTTTCCGAAAACCCGGAAACTCGGGAAGCTGCGCTTCGTTTGACCAAAAAAGTTCGCCCGCAGATGCCGATTGGTGAAATCGACATCAAAGACGAACTGGCTTCTCGTTTTGAAATGGCTCAAAGCCGTATGGAGCAGCTTGAAGGCAAGCTCCGTGAAAAAGAAGCGATGGAAGAACTGGAGCGCCGCCGTACCGCGCTTTTGCGCAAAAAGGGCGTGAAAGAAGACGAGATTGCGGAGATTGAGAAGATCATGCTTGAAAAAGGCATTACTTCTCATGAAAGCGCCGCAGACTACTACAATTGGATGCGTCAGGCGGCAACGCCTACGCCCCAAAAGGTGTTCAGCCGGAATGTGATTGACGAGACTGCCCAAAATACCCTGAAAAGGTTTATGGGCGGCAATCATGTAAGGGCTGCGCGTGAAGTCGCGGCGGAAGCGCTGAACGAACTTCGAAAAAACCCAAGGCCAATTGGTCTTTGAGCGTGTGACGGGGACGAGTGTCACTTTGAAAACGATGAGGTAAACTATGGCAATCGGTGGCGGCATTCTTCCCGCTACGAGTAGCGCTCAGTTCACAGAACTGACTTACGTTACTCGTCGCGCGTTCATCCCCAAGATGGTCGTGCAAATCTACAACTCGACCCCGCTCATGGCGGCGCTCATTGCCAATAGCCAGACGGCTACGGGCGGTGTGTCCTCCGTGACGGTTCCCGTTCAGGGCGCGCAGTTTGTAAATGCTCAGTGGTCTGATTACAGCGGCTCTTTCCAGCAGCCGTCTGTGCAGCAGGGCGCTTACAATGCTGAGTTCACCCTGAAACTGATGATCGCTCCCGTTCCGTTCCTCGGCATGGAAGGCGCGGTTCAGCAGGATCACGCTATCATCCCGCTCATTGAGGCTCGCATGAACGATGCGACCAACGTGATGATGGATGGAATGGCGACGGCCCTGTACACCAACACCACGAACACTCAGGCGTTTACCGGCCTCCCGGCTGCGGTGGACGATGGCACGGGCACTGCCACCTACGGCAACATCACCCGTTCCTCGACCACGAACCCTTGGTGGCGTTCGAAGGTTTACGCTGCTGGCGCGGTCAACCCGACCCGTCAGAACGTCCTTCAGTACATTTCCGGTACGGTCAAGTATGGCGCGGAAGTGCCTACCTTTGGCGTGTGCGGTTTTGGCACTTGGACCCTGCTCGCGCAGGACTACGTTGGTCAGGAACAGTACGTCATCACCCCCGGCTCGGGCTTCGATGGCGATGCAAACGGCCCTCAGGCCGCGTTCCGCGCCCTCATGGTCGCTGGCGTTCCGATCTATCCCGATCCCTACTGCCCCGAAGGTACTCTGTACCTCCTGAACACCAATTACCTGTCACTCTACATCCATGAGCAGGGCCAGTTTGTGTTCACCGGCTTTGAGTCCACCCTGCCCAACTGGCAGATTGGCTATGTCGGCGCGGTTATCAACATCGCGGAGCTTGTCAACACGAAGCCGAAGTCTATGACTAAGGTTACGGGTTACAACTCGCTTAGCCTCTAAGGAGTAAGAACAATGGCTGGTGGTTTTTCTAAGATTGTTCTTGCAAATACGGTAGCGAACACGGTCGGCGGCGCGTTCCAGCCGGTCGTTCTCACTAACGTCGGTGCTGGCAACGCAACTGCGCTTGTCAACGCTCAGTACATCCCGGCGGGGACGTATGTGATGACGCCTCAGGCGAACGTGGTTGTTGAGTTCAATGCCTACACGGGCAGTGCTAACTCTTGGACCACTTACATCGCCAACAACACGGGCGGTACTGTGATCTCCGATGGTGTCAGCGTCCGCGCTAACGTGACAAGTTCCACGGCCAACGTGACCTTGTACACGATTAACGGTGGCAACGGCATCACGGGCACCTTTAACGCTTCGTGAGGTGACACATGGCTAACGCAAATCGCGTCGGTTCCGAAACGCAAGACGGGTTTGGCTTCAAGCGTATTGCTACGATTACGAAGCCTGTCTCTCTCGCAACAACCGGAAACGCGGTTGTGGCATTGCCTATTTTGTCTGGCGGCGGCGCTGGTACGACCGAATACATCATTCGTCGTATCACCATCGCTAACATGACGAATAGCGCGGGAGGTGCTACTCCCAATGCTGCTACCGCAGTTGTCACTGTCGGTCAGACAAACGATGGGGCTAACTTGGTTGCCAACTCGACAACTCTGACCAATCTGACGAACAGTCTTAGCTTTGTTGACTTGACGCTTCATGGCGACGCGGCCAAGACTTGCTATACAGCTAATGTGCTGTTCCTGAACGTGACGACAAACGTGGCGAACGCTCAGGCGTTCATCTCCGTTTACGGTGATGTGGTGACGTTCTGATGGAAAATGTCTGGGTCGTAAACAAAACGGACCAAGAGCTTAACGCACAATGGCATGGGAAAACTTATAGCTTCCCGCCTTCGAAACCTATCGAAGTGTCTTTGGATGTAGCTCAAAATCTGTTTGGTTATGGCCTAGACGACAAGTTTGAGTTTGTCGTTCGCTTCGGCTGGACGAAAATCTCAACAGATTTGCCGCAGGCTCTCGAACGACTTTCAAAGTTTGAGATTACAGCCGAACGGCCACAGGGCTATCGCGCAACGTCCCCAGCGGTAGACCAATTCCCCGCCCCTGTTCTTGAAAAACGGGAGCGGGGAAGAGGGACGCAGGCTGCTGCATGATGTGGGTCGTAGATGACAACGCTTCAAAGCTACATCACAACAGTCCGCAGGCTGCTGCATGACGCCAATGCAAACTTTTGGACCGACCAAGAGCTGACGGACTACATTAACGACGCCCGCAACCGGCTCGTCCGTGATACCGGCGTCAACCGCCTCATTCAAAATAGCTCGCTCTATCAAGGTCAAGAAGTCTACACTTTTTCGTCCTTGCCGCAGGGCTCCCTAACCCTCGACATTATTAACTTCAATGTCTATTGGGGGAACTCGCGCGTTCCGCTTCGCTATCAGCCTTGGACGCAGTTCAACAGTCAGCTCCGTTACTGGCAGAACTACATTGGAATGCCAGTCTGCTATTCGATTTATGGCAGTCAGAGCTTCTACGTTGGTCCTGTTCCGGACCAGACGTATCAGATTGAACTCGACACGGTTGTTCAACCAACCGATCTTGTCGCTCTCACTGACGTTGAGACAATCCCTCTCCCATACACTGACCCTGTTCCCTATTATGCAGCCGGTACGGCCAAGTATAAGGAACAGAGCTATGGTGAGGCTGAAATCTTCAAGCAAGAGTACCTGAAGAAGGCTCAGAACGTCCTCGCGACTTCGTTCCAGCGCCGGATACCGGACGTTTACAGTCAGGTGTACTGACATGGCGGCGTCCCCTGAGCAGAAAAAAAACTATCAAGTCGTCAAGTCCTTCAAGGGCATGAACACAAGGCCGAACAGAACGGCCTTGAATGACGACGAGTTTTCTTGGTTGGAAAATGTTCAGCCAATTGGATACGGCAACCTCAAAGCCGTAGGGGCATCGACCCAAATCAACAATGGCGCATCTGCCCTCTCTTGGGCATCGACCGCAACCGCGGTCTATAGCTGCAACATCAAAAACGTAGACTACATTGTCGCGTTTGAGAGCGATGGCCGCGCTGAATACTACAACCTAAGCACTCTGACCAAAGGAACGCTTGCCGCTGCGGGCACGTTCAGCACTTCTGGCGTTCGTTTGCGTCAGTGGAAAAATGAACGCGCAATTATTTCCGATCCCAAAAAGGGATATTACACATGGGACACGATTGACCTGATTTCTATTGGGTCGATTGGTTCCGTTGGCATCACTGCAACCGGGTCAGGATACACAACACCTCCGACTGTTACCGTAAGCGCGCCCAATGAAGCTAACGGCGTTCAGGCGACTATAGTCGCGTCCATATCAAACGCGGCAAGCACCATCACCAACATTACAATCACCGCGGGCGGCGCTGGCTACACCAGTTTTCCATCCGTGACGATTGCTGCTCCTAGCAACCCTTATGGTGTGCAGGCTGAAGCCGTTGTAACGAGCTTGACGGGCGGCGCTGTCTCTTCAATCCAGATCACCAATCCGGGTTACGGATACAACACCGCTCCAGCTATTACTTTTTCCAGCGGCGCTGCTGCTGCAACGGCGGTTGTTGGCTCGGGTCTGGTGTCGGCTCTTAGCGTGACCAATGCTGGCTCTGGCTACACAAGCGCACCTACCCTGACGTTCACAGGCGGTGGGGGGAGCGGAGCTACAGCGGTTGCCGGTCCCTTGACATTTAAAGTGGGAACAATTGGCGTCATCGTCACCGATAGTGGTACGGGATATACCTCCACTCCCAGCGTAGTTTTTACAGGCGGTAGCCCAACTGTGGCGGCTGTAGCAACTGCTATCGTTTTTGGCGGTCAGGTCACGGGCGTCATCGTCACCAATCCCGGCACTGGTTATTCGTCTGCTCCGTCAGTCAGTTTTAGCGGCGGCACCCCGACGACCGCGGCGACCGCCAAGGCTTTCTTGACCAGCGACGATTTATCAGATGTTGCAAGCTTCCAAGGCAGGACTTGGCTGTCCCAAGGCCGAACCGTCTATTACAGCGCGGCAAACACTTACAACGATTTTATCAGTGTGTCTGCTGGCAATGTTCAAATCACTGATGACACGCTGCACAGCAACATCTCTGCGTTGGTTTCAGCAAACAACTTCTTGTACATCTTTGGAGATGACAGCATCAACGTCTTCTCAGATGTAAGAGTGACAACAACTGGAACAACGCTGTTCACCAACACCAACGTGTCGGCCTCAACTGGAACGACTTACGCGGACGGCATATTTCCGTATTTTCGATCCCTGCTGTTCATCAACGACTACGGTATCTTCGCCCTTATTGGCGCAACGGTCAGTAAAATATCGGACGCTCTGGACGGAATTTTTCCGCTGATTGACTTTACCTTGCCCATTTCAGGCGGTCAGGTTTTGGTCAACAACATCCTGTGCGCAGCGTTCAATGTGTACTATCAAGACCCAGACGTAGGAACTCGAACGGTTCAGCTTGTCTTTTTTGACAAGAAATGGTTTGTCACCAGCCAAAGTACGCTCAAGTACGTTGTTCCTGTTTCGACCAACAAAAAACTTTACCTTTATGGTACGGACGGGACCAATCTGCGCTCCCTATACACTGACACCGCCAACAGCGTCAGCACAATGGTTCAAAGCGCGTTGTGGCCCATGCAGGACACAATCCGCACAAAACAGGCGCTCAAGTTTGGCATCGAAGCTACTTCTAACGTGACAGCTACCTTAAACGTCACGGTGGATAGCGAAATAAACACCAGTCCTACTTATGTCGTCACCAACATTGTGTACTGGACCAACAATCTTGGAAACACGGTTGGATGGACCAACGCTTCGTTGGCTACGGTCACTTGGTGGAACGGTGCGCCCTATCGACTTTATAAGTCTGACGCGCAACAATACGGAAAATATCTGGGTCTTACGATCACATCTTCCGATCCATCGTTCACACTGAACACGATGGAAATGGAATACGAACAACGAGTGAGGTTCTAATGGCACTCCCGATCACGCTTTCCTACACTTTTGCCACAGCGACGGGTTCCATTCCTCTGTCGCAGCTTGACAGTAACTTCTCGGCCATCGTCACCAACGTAAACGGCATGGGCAACGGGACTGTCAGCTTTTCTGCATTCACCAATACCGGCAACGCGGCGATTGGCACCACATCCGGCAGTCTTGGAGTGGGCGCGTCTGCAAACGCCAGCTACAAGGTCTACGCAGTCGGAAACGCTTTGTTTACACAGGGCATAGCTTCCCGCCTGTACAGCGCTGCAAGCGATACTTCCGTCACAGTCGATGTGACGGCATATGATCAGTATTCTTGGACAGCTCTTGCTGGAACCCTGACGTTCAATGCCTCGTCGCTTTCAAACGCCAACAACGGAAATAAAATTATTTTCCGCATCAAAGACAATGGCGTGTCAAGAACTTTGACTTGGACCACCACTGGGGCTGGATCGTTTAGGGCAATTGGCGTTACTCTTCCAACTGCGACAACAGTTTCAAAAGTGACCTACGTTGGCTGCATCTACAACTTTGATGAAGCTTTTTGGGATGTTGTGGCCGTTCAGACGCAAGCGTAAAGGGGACTAAAATGGTCGTTATTCTTGAAACTGGTCAGGTTTCTGATCAATTCGTCATGGGTGAAATGCCATATGTCTATAGTGACGCTATAGTCATGTGGCCTGATGAATATAATTCGTACACACTTGAACAGATCGAAGCCATGAAAAAAGCTCGTTATGATCGCTGGTATCAGTCTGTCACAAACCCGCTCCCTGCGGTTCCTGATATGGAAGAACCTCCGATTGATGAGGAGGCTTGACAATGGCTAATCGTTATTGGGTTGGCGGCATGGGAACTTGGGACACCACTTCAACCGCAAATTGGTCTACTACCTCAGGCGGAGCCAGTGGCGCTTCTGTGCCAACTGCCGCAGATAGCGTTATATTTGACGCAAACTCAAATGGAGCGCCATACACCGTCACATTGACGGGGGCTCTGACTTGCCTTGATTTCACCGCTACCGCCGGTTTTGCTCCAACATTTTCCAGCACAGGAACCCTAACGGTCAGCGGGAACTTCAGCATCATGTCCACCGTGGTTTGGAACGCCACAGGTGCAATCACTTTCAATTCAACAACTTCTGTTACCATCACGACTAATGGCGTATCCCTACAATGTAATGTTGTTTTTAATGGCGTTGGTGGAACGTTCAATCTTGGAGGGGCACTCACAACATCCAGCACCCTAACGTCTAATTTGACGACGGGTACTATCAACATGAATAATTACAATATGAGTTTTGGCGGATTTCAATCTACGTCTGGTTTGTCCAGAACGATTAATTTTGGCACAGGAATTATGTACATTACAGGAATTGCGTTGAACAACAATATATCAAGCACAGCAAATTTTTTCATTACAGGAACAAATCCAAGCCAGATTGTGACCTATACTGGCTCTGGAGCTATGAGTTTTTCTCATCAAAACGTAAACGGAACCCAAGCAGCAGGAACTTGGGGAAGGGAAATATATTATAAATTTATCGCTGGAACATACAGCATTAGTTCTTTTAATTCTACAGGAAGAAGTTGTGATTTTACTGGCTTCAGTGGAACTTGGAGCAAAGGCGGAATTAATTATATTCCGGGCGATCTTGTTTTGAGTTCTACTATGCTTGTACCCTCATCTGCAAGCACAACTTTTTTCAACGCATCTGGAACTCAATACATAACTCTTGCTGGAAAAGAATGGCAGCAACCTATCACTATAGGAACTTCTGGCTTTCCAAGTCCGACTGTTGTTTTGAACGATGCTTTTTTAATTCAAAGCACCGCGTCGACAAAGGGCGTTACGCTTTATGGCGGAACTTTAAATTTGAACGGGAACACTATGACGATGGCTCCGTCTGGTGTTTTTACTGTAAACGACAGCGCCGCGGGCCAGACGCAAAATATCACCTTCAATGGTGGCACAATTGTTTGTCCTCTTGGCTTTACCTACACATCCGGCAACTTCACGACTACCGCAGGAACATCTCCCGGTAAGATCAGCATGACCGGAACGGCTACGTTTGCTGGCGGTGGGAAAACCTACAACACCAATCTAAGCGCGGATGTGGCTGGCACAATCACCATTACCGGCGCAAACACGTTTACGTCCATTTCAAACGGAGTGACTAACGCCGCGCTCGTGTTTCCTGCATCAACGACAACAACCGTCACAAACTGGAATGTTTCCGGTGTGGTCGCAAGTCTTTGCACAATCACAAGCTCTGCGCCGGGGACGCAGGCGACGCTTTCAAAATCTTCCGGCACCGTGTCGTCGAACTATCTGTCCCTTAAGGACAGCGCTGCAACTGGTGGCGCAACATGGTATGCTGGCGCAAATTCGACTAACGTGAGCAACAACACAGGTTGGTTGTTTTCAAATGCACCGTCAACGGCTGGGTTCTTGATGTTTCTGAGGTAACATCATAAACTTAGCAATAAAATGTGAGGATTGAAATGGGGATCAATGCGTTCACCTATACTGGCAACACTTGCGTGATGACGGCCAGCACCACTGCGCCGACCCCCATTCAGGTTTCCTCTCTTACGCTTGGCGGCAATCAGTACCGCATCACCAATCAGTCAACGTCCGTTGGATGCTACCTTTCGTATGCCTCTACTGCGGCGACGGCTACAGCAAACTGCGTCATTCCTACGGGAAGCGGCGCAAACTCCACGAGAACAATCTACATCGCCCCGAGTACGGTTGAGATATTGTCGTTCATCCCGAACGCTTTCTTCACCGCAATCACATCGACGGGAAGCGCCGTGCTTGCCATCGTTCCCGGCGACGGCCTGTGAGGTGAACCATGCTAAAGGTAGCTGGCGGCGGCATTACAGGGGCAGTGGTTTACCAAGGCACATGGAATGCCTCGACTAACACGCCAACCCTTGTTTCCAGCGTTGGAACGCAAGGGTACTATTATGTTGTCAGTGTAGCTGGCTCTACCAATCTGAACGGTATCACAGATTGGCAAGTAGGCGATTGGGCGATCTTCAACGGTTCAGTTTGGCAAAAAGTCGATAACACGGATGCCGTGGCTTCGTTCTCTGCTGGAACAACTGGGTTCACTCCTTCGACGGCGACAACCGGCGCAATAACGCTTGCTGGAACGCTTGTTGCTGCAAATGGCGGAACAGGTCAAAGCACTTATGCAGTTGGAGACTTGCTTTATGCAAGCACAACCTCTGCTTTGTCAAAACTTGCTGATGTAGCCACAGGCAACTCGCTGATCTCAGGAGGTGTCGGTGTCGCTCCATCATGGGGCAAGATAGGTTTGACTACCCATGTGTCGGGAACCCTTCCTACGGCAAATGGTGGCACTAACTTAACCACGTTTACATCTGGTGGTGCAGTCTACGCTACTTCAACCAGCGTCCTGACAACGGGTACTCTTCCGGCCACTGCTGGCGGCACCGGCAATGCCTCCTTTGCCGTTGGCGACCTTTTATACGCCAGCACGACCACAGCCCTTTCCAAGCTCGCCGACGTTGCAACTGGCAACGCCTTGATCTCGGGCGGCGTTGGGGTTGCTCCCTCGTATGGCAAAATTGGCCTTACAACCCACGTTTCTGGAACATTGCCAATCGCCAACGGCGGCACTGCTCTGACGACCACTCCCACCAACGGTCAATTGTTAATTGGCAATGGAACCAATTATACATTGGCTACCCTAACCCAAGGGACAGGAATTAGCGTTACAAATGCGTCCGGCGCAATAACTATTGCCAACTCAAACACATTGTTTTGGTCAGCAAAAACGGCTGCTTACACAATTACCTCTAGCGACTTTATTGTTTTCGCAAGCGCGGCGAGTGGGGCATATTCTGTGACCCTGCCAACGGCTGTTGGCGCATCTGGAAAGAATTACATTATCAAGAAAGTAGATAATTCAGCCAATGTCGTAACTGTTGCTACAACGTCTTCGCAAACAATAGACGGGCAGCCGAACTATCTGCTTAGCCTGCAATGGAATGGCGTAAACGTAGTATCTGACGGTGTAAATTGGCTCATTTTGGGTGTTATCCCCGGCAGAAACGGCACAGCGGGAACCTTCTAATGTCACAGGACATGATCAACCTGATCATTGGGGGAGCTGGCGGCATAAGCGGCTGGGTTCTCAAAACCTTGTGGCAATCTGTTCGAGAATTGGAACGAGACCTTCATACCAATTACGTCAGCAAGGCTGATTACCGAGCGGACATTTTGGAAGTGAAGGACATCTTGAAGCAAATCTTCGCCAAGCTTGACAACAAGGCAGACAAACCATGAACTTTGCCAACATCTCAAGCGTCACTTTCGGTGACAAGGAAGCCATGCAGGACTTCTTATTTGAGAACAGTTTGCAGCACACCTTGTTCAGAAACACACTGATCGAAAACGGCGCAAATCCGCCCGGCTATCCCATCACGGACGTTGATTTTGACAACTTTGACGATTGGCTGTTGTATCACCAGAACGAGCATCAGTATTTTGCGTCTGTTCTTGACCTAAACAATCCGTTCAACATGCTTGACGCGGATTTTAGGAAGGAAGACGACTTCTACGAATGGATGTCGCAACATTATCTGATCCACACGCAGATAGCAGCAGCTTTAGGGGTGACTTGATGGCCGATCCAACTATTCCGAACCCTATCAAGGCTTCCAGCATCGAAACAGGGCTTACTCCAAAGGCTACAAGTGGGCCTAAAAAGGCTTCTCAACAGAAGCAAGTGTCCTCTACAAAGATCATTGAAGAAAGCACTCGGCGCGAACAACCCGGCGCTGACGTAAATCGTATCATGCAGACCATTGCGCTTATGATGCAGCGCAAAATGGTCCAGCTTCTTCAAATCGGCAACACCGTCTTCCTCTTGCAACCCAAAGAACCCGGTACGGTCGAGTTTCACACCTTCACTATTGAGCCCGTGAACGATCTGGTCAAGCGGTATCAGGCGGGGATCAACACGCTGAAGGAGATGGGCTTCAAAAAAGCCGTCAGCTATGCGCAATCACCCGCTTTTGTTAAAATCGCCGAACAAACAGGTCTTCCCGTCAAAACTAGCCAATCTCAAATGATGATAGGCGACAAGATGGTTCCGGCCTACAAATTTGAGGTGAACATCTGATGCCTGCCGTTCCCGTAATCGCAACTTTCGTCCTTGCTGAAATCGGCATCACTGCCGCTACGGTAGGAACTACCTTGCTTGGCGGAACGGCTGCGGTTGCGGCAATTGAAGGTGGCACAATCATCGCCAGCGCCCTTGGTGGGGCGGTTATTGGAGCTGGAACAGGCGCTCTTTCTGCGGCTGTTCAGGGCAACGATATTGGCAAAGGCGCGTTGATGGGAGCGGTATCAGGCGGTGTTAGCGGAGGCGTTTCAACGGCTGTCGGGGAAGCTTTCGGCGCATCTGGTATGCCCGGAACTCCCGACTATGTGAAACCTTCAATTAACGGGTCAGAGTCACTTGGCGTTGGAGTTTCAAGGGGCGTTGGAAACTTCGCAGGCGGCGTGACAAGCGCACTTGCTGGCGGTCAACCATTGGAAACCGCATTGAAATCAGGTTTTATAGGTGGCGTCAGCAGCGGTCTTGGAGCTGGTCTTGGAACGGAACTTGGACTTGGGGGAATGCAGCAAAGTCTGCTGAGCGGCGCTCTTGGATACGGCCTCGGATCAGCATTCCAGCCAAGCCGATCCACATCTGTTGCAGCTCAAGCAGCAGGCGGCGCAAGCGGGATACAAAGTCCGACAAGCGGGTCTCCAAGCTCTACCAGCACTCTTGGCTCAGCCCTGTTCGCCGCTCCGGGTTTCGGCTATAGTCCAAGCGGTCCTGTTCTTGGCGGCTCGTCGGAAGACAAGGCTCCCAAAAACGTCTGGAGCGACACAGACAAGTCCCTCAGGGACGTTGGAAGTACGGTGACGTAATGGCAAAGAACCTCGCGCAAGCCCTCAAGTCCGACATTTCTCGCCTTCCTCTGCGCAAGGCGGCTGAAGAGCTGCGCAAGAAGGGTCGTTACGGTGATACCGTATTGGCGCACATCACGCCCAAGGAAGCCGCTCGCCTTAAGGCTCAGGGCGGGTCTGGAACCATCAATCCTGACACTGGATTGCCTGAATTTTATGATGGGTTTGATTGGTTTTCCGGTCCTACCTACGACTACACGCCCGCTCCTGTGAGCGACACGTTCCAGTCTTATGACGG
>Ga0181352_1000500_pt1 | contig 16686 bp, 13 predicted proteins | sample Fa13VDMLBSN_FD_130103 | JGI IMG/M metagenome (GOLD analysis project Ga0181352, IMG submission 130103) | Freshwater viral communities from Lake Michigan, USA - Fa13.VD.MLB.S.N | ecosystem: Environmental > Aquatic > Freshwater > Lake | place: USA: Michigan | collected 2013-09-23 | reverse complement strand
GAAAAAGATGTGTGCTCAATGTGGCGGGTCAATGAAAAAAATGGCTAAAGGTGGTTCTGCAACTAACAAGCTTAATAATGCAAGAGGATTTGCTAAAGCTACTGTAGGTGGTTCAAATACTAAAGATGGCATTTATGCTGTTCCTAATGCGGGTCCTACAGGTCCAAATAGAACCGGTACTTATGACTACGAAAAAGGTGGTGCAATAGGTAAAGCTAAGTTTGGTGCTTCTACACCAGTTAAAACTTCTTGTAAAAAAGGAATGGTTAGAAGTGCTGATGGTAAATGTGTTATGGAAAGACCTAAGTTTCAAAAAGGTGGTTCTGCAAAATTTAAAACACTTGCTCCTCCATATGATAAAGCAACTTATGCAGATAAGATTGCTGGTGCAAAAATGAACAGTAAAAAAATGGGTGGTTTTATTAAAAAGAAAAAGTAATGGCAGTAAAGAAAACAACTCGTTCAAGACAAAACTGTAACTATGGTTCAGATTGTCCACCAGAACATGCATGCAAAAATGGTGTATGTGTTCCATGGGCCAAGCCTGCAGGAATGTTTGGTAATACTAGTGCAAAGATTGGCGCTGGATTAATTGGTGCAGGTGTTGCGGCATTAGGTACTAAAGTTGCTAAAGATATTAAAGAAAATAGAGCGGCTAAAAAAGAAGCTAAAAAAGCAGCTGAACTACCTAAACAAAAAAAAGGTGGTTGGATTCAGGGAGCTATTAAAAAACCAGGAGCTCTTAGAGAACAACTTGGTGTTAAGAAAGGAGAAACTATTCCAAAAGCTAAATTAGCTGCAGCTGCTAAGAAAGGTGGTAAGCTTGGTCAAAGAGCAAGACTTGCAATTACTCTTGGTAAAATGCGTAAAAAATAATAACAAATGTTAAATTCTACAATAGTTATTAAAATAAAACAACGTGTCAATAAACTTGATTCTCAAGACTATGACAACATTGAATGTTGGCAAATTGTTGAAGGTTTTAATAAAGCTCAAGTTGAATGGACTAGGAGACAACTTCATGGTATTAACATTCTTAAGGAAGGTGATGAACAATCTACTAGAAGAAAAGATGACTTACAAGTGCTATTATCAAAACAGTCTTTAAATCTTACAGATAAAGAATACTACTACAAAGCACCTATACCAGAGGAATACTTACAGTGGAAAAGAGTTGATGTATATGCTAAACAAGACTGCTGTGATAAAAGGAGGATGACTGTATATTTTGCTGAAGAGGGTAATCTAAATCAGTTATTAAGAGATGATAATAAAAAGCCTAGCTTTGAGTGGAGTGAAACATTTGCTACTCTTATTGGTAATGATGTAAACATCTACACAAATAATGACTTTGAAATTACTTCAGCTGATTTAGTTTACTACAGACAACCTATAAAAATTCAAATCCAAGGTTGTGTGGATCCATATACAAGTGTTCAATCTACACAGAATGTAGAATGTGAATTTAAAGATGATATTATAGAATTAATAATTGATGAGGCTGTAGCAATACTTGCTGGTGATATTGAGTCAAGTAACCAATATGCTAGAGGAACTGAAGGAGCTGAACGCAATAACTAATTATGGAAACAAAAAGAATGTTAAAAAGAGATGCTGCAGCAAGTGCATCATACTCAACTGCAGGATCATCTGCTAATTGTGATACAATGACTGCAGCATGTGCAACAGAACTTATGAATGCTGCATCTAGTTTTCACAAACTTCATTTAAAAGTAAAAGGTGCTGGTGCATATGCAGCACACAAAGCTCTTAATGATTTATATGATGCACTTCCAGATCATGCAGATACTCTTATTGAAGGTTATCAAGGTGCTGCTGAAAAAATTTTAAGTTATTCAGAATCTGCTCCAAGAACACTTAATACAGTTGAAGAAGGCATTGCATATCTCAGAGACATGTACCAAATGGTAAACGGTCTCCAAGCAAAAATGCCTTACTCAGAAATTGTTAATAGTCTAGATACTTTGAAAGACACTATTAACTCAGCTAAGTACAAATTACTTTTCTTGAAATAATTTTGTTCTTTCAAAAACTTTTAGTATATTATAGTATATATTTATAAATTAAAACTTAGAAAAAATGGCTTATTTTAATCATGCTTTTCAAAAAAGCTTCTATGTTGACCAACTATTGAATTATGATGGTCAACTAGGTACAGATGGTCTTTTGCAAACAGGACAATTATCTGTATTCAATGCAAAAACATGGCAAGGTATCACTTGGGCTAACTTAGACCAAAACTGCTGCAACATTGTAATTGCTAACGGTTCACTTTATCAAAATGATAAAATTGGTAAATTCCACGGAGGTTACTTAGAATCAAACAAATCAAAAGAAATTAACGCTAAGTATGTTTCTAGATTGTATCAAGTAACTGCAAATGGTCCACAAGCAATGGTTGTTAACGTAGGTTCTACTCCATACACTGTTGATCAAGATAGTGCTAATTGCTGCAAAGAATTTTTATGTGGTGAAACTTATTACCTCCGCATTGATGTTAAAGGTTCTCCTGCTTTGAGATTGTTAGATCACAATGCATACCTTACTGTTGATGCTTACACAGGTTGTTGTGCACCAGATGCAATTTCTCCAACTCCAGTTGACTCAACTGAAGTAATGATCAAATGGGCAGAAGGTATTGTTAATTCACCTATCATTTCTCCATTTATCCTTCCAGTAGTTGTAGCTGAAGATTTATCTTTATGGTACAAGCCAGGAACAAACCTTTTTGGTTATGTTGCGCCTGCGGGATATACTATTGGTGGTACTTGGGATGACTATGTATCTCCAGGACATGAAGAAGGTGCTTGTGCAGGTCTTGTTCTTAATGGTGCTTATGTAGATACTAAATTCTTAGATTGTACATTCCAAATCTCTGACTTCTATGAGAAAGAGCCAGTAAGAATCTACGCATCTGAAGTAGACTATAATGGTGATCCTTGTTTGTTTACAGGTATCTGTGTAGTTAATGAGTGTATGGGTCTTCAAGCTAATGGTCTTGGTGAAACAGTTGCACGTGAAATGATCTTGTCAGAATCTTACAGACAATCATTCTTTGCTACTGACTTCCGTATCCGTGAGATTACTCAAGGTAACCAAATCTTGGATGTAATTGACAGATCAGCATTGTATGATGGTGTATACTTACAACACAATGTTCCACGTTTCAATAACCCAACTGGTGTATTTGATAATGATCAATACTTACTTGCATTCTATAGCTTGAATACAAACGTAGCTCCTATTGCACCTACATTGTATGGTTATTTGAATGACTGGTTGACTGCATGTGGTTCTACTTGTAACTCTGAAGTGTTTGAAGCAGAAACAAACTGTGAAGCGCTTGTTCCAATTGCACCAAATTTGGTAGTTTAATTATTTCAAAGTAATAACTAGAAAGGGGAGAGAGAGCTTAGACTCCTCTTCCCTTTTTTATTAAAAATACTTATGGCTAATCACGTATTAAGTTTAGAAGTACCAACAGTTATGAACACATGTATCCTAAAGATTATGGATACTAGTGTGTATTCTGATTTGTTGCCAATAACATGTCCTACTTTAAATATTACAGTACCGGGGTTTACTTATTCTAATCAACTTGAAGGTACTTCAATGGTAGAGTTTGTAGCAAGTGGTCATATTACATTAACGGCATGTGATCTTCAGTTACAGACAGTTGATTGTGGAACTCAATATGTAAATATTCCAGATGGTATTTATGTTATTAAGTATAGTGTATCTCCTAATGATCAGGTATTTGTAGAATACAATCATATGAGAATTACACAAGCCTTGAATAAATATTATAAAATTCTTTGTGAAGTGGATGTAAATGGATGTGAGCCACCACTTAAAACAAAACAAAAGCTTGAGCAATTAGGTTTAATTAAAATGTATTTAGAAGCTGCTAAGTCTAAAGTTGAGTATTGTCAAGATCCTCAGAAGGGTATGACATTATATAACTATGCCTTAAAGCTTTTAAATAAATTAGATTGTGTAACTTGCTAAAAATTTAAAACCAACAAAATATGGCAACTTGTTCAAATTGTAAAAGAAATCTTTCATGTGGATGTCAAAAAAAGAAAGCATCAGATGGTGCATCCGTATGTAATAGTTGTTCTGCTTCTTATGAGGCAAGTCTAAAACAAAAAAGAACATTAGCAAAAGTATCTCAGACAGATCAGGTCTGGGGAAAAGATAGATATAAAACAACTACATAATGTCATTTCCACCACCTCCTCCTCCACCACCTCCTCCATTTTCAGCCGCATGGTATGGATTTGAACCATGTTGTGGGGGAAATATTTTATACTTTAGATTTGATGGTACTACCAATGCTCCCATTGAAGGTATTAATATTTATGATGGTCCTGCTGCTATTGGATATGATCCAACAACAGATTCATATGTACCATTAACAAATCAGTGCTATAGAATATTTAGGGGGAATGCTGTAGATCCAATGAGCCCAATTGATGGGGGTAATTATAATAATCTTGAAGTTGTACCAACAAATTTTGGTTCAAACTATACTTGGGATTCTACAACTACTTATGAAACTCCTTGTGGTGATGAAGTAATTACTTGTCCTACATGTCAGCCAATAACTTATGATCTTTGGCCTTGTGATGAAACATTACTCCCTGTTACAACTGACACAGATTTATCTGCTTATGTAAATACTTTTGCTACAATTCAAGTAGATGCAGACGGTGAATTTAATTGCTATTATGTATCTGTTTCTACTGATTCTACAAATTTAGTTACAGTAATTGTAGATGGAGATGAACCATGTAGTTGTAATTGTACATGCTATGAAATTATTGGTTCAGCTAAATTAAGATATGTAGACTGTGATGGAAATCCTCAAACTACAACAGTTAATGGATATTGGAAAGAGTGCTCATTAGTATATCCAGTTACAAGCCCTGCACCAGGACCAAATCTTATTATTACAAATAATGGACTTTGTGTAGATGGTTTATGTCCAAGTCAATGTTTTGAACTTATAGACTGTGATGAAATTTTAGATCCAATTTATTCTACAGCTCAATCATTGTCTCCATTTGCAGTATTAGGACAAGTAGTTCAAATTGAAGGATATGATAATTGTTGGACAGTTAATAGTGTTGTAGAATGTGATTGTGCAATTAATGTAGTTGTACTACAAGCATATGATACATGTGAAGAATGTAATCCTGCACCTAACTATTTGCTTACTAATTGTGATGATCAAACTACAATTATTTATACATCATCTAATCTCAGCGCATATGTTGATCAGGTTGTAGAATTAAATCCTGATTGTCCAGGTTGTTGGATTGTAAGTGAAATTAATGGACCAATTCCATCTGATGTACCAGTTTCAGTTTCAGTATCATATGATGATTGTGAAGCATGTAAGACTACATACTATGTACTTTCAGATTGTGCAGAAATTGAAGCTGACATAATTACATCAACAAATTTATCAGATTATATTGGTCAAACAATTACTCTTGAATGGTGTCCTACAACATGTTGGACTGTAGCAGTGTCACAAACAAGTTTAAATGCAGGAGTTCTTGGAAACATAGCACAAGAGTTTGATACTTGTCTAGACTGCCTTACAAGTTTTCCTTGTGTATGTTCTAGAATAAAGAACCATGATACAGTAGCTCATAACTATGACTACTTAGATTGTGAAGGAACTGTACAAACAATTACATTGCTTTCAGGAGAAAGATCTGAAAGAATTTGTATGGCACATTGGTTATCATCATATCCAACAGATTATGTTGAGTACTTTGGAAATTGTACTAATGGTGAATGCCCTCCACAGATTTATCCAAAAAGAACAGTAAGACCTGGCTATACAACACCTGTTTGTAGTACTGAAAAGTATGAAAAAATAACATGCAAATCTGCGGAAATACTTTACAAACAAGTATTGAATCTTAGATATGGTATTTCAAATTGCTGCCCTGAAGAAGATGATAAGTGGTTAATTAAAAAACAGATAATTGATTTACAAGCACTAGTAGATCCAGACTATACTTGCATGCCAAGTACATGTGGATGTCCAACACCATCTTGCGGATGTGGTTCAACAAACTCTTGTAATTCTCATTAATAATTAGTATATTATAGATATGAAACCTTTAAATCTAGATAACAAACCTTGTAGTCCAATTTCATCTAACTGTGTTATTTGGCAAGGCCCGGATATTCCGTGTATTAAATTATGCACTGGAGACACAGTTTCAGATGTAGTATTCAAACTTGCTACAGAATTATGTACTGTTCTAGATATTTTAAATGTAACAAATTATGATCTTTCATGCTTTAATTTAGTAGCATGTGGGCCAAATGATTTTCAGGCCCTTATTCAATTTTTAATTGAACAGATTTGTGCATTACAAAATACAACAACACCTACTACTACATCATCAACTAAATCAGATACACTAATTACTGTAGCTCCATGTTTTGTTGTAAGTGGAGTAACTGTTATGACAGTGTCACAATACGCACAAGCTATTGGTGAAAAGGTTTGTTCTTTGGTAAATCAAATTGCAGTAATGCAAAATCAAATTACCAATTTAGATATAAGAGTAACGGCTTTAGAAAGTGTGCCGGCACCAACATTTACATTGCCTAGTTTTGAAGTAAACTGTACTTTAGAAAACGGTGTAATTGTTGGAGGTAATACATATCAAATTGATCAAATACTTGAAGCACTTGTAAATGATTCTGTATATGGTTATTGTGCTTTATTAAGTTCTACAGGATTACCATCTGAACTATTATCTGCTGTAGCAAGTCAATGTGTATCTAATACAGATGATTCATTAGCTAATCCAGGATTATCAATGAGCACTGCATATGCTGGTACTTGGGTTAATACACCAGTAACAGTTGCAGATGCAATTACTAACTTATGGATTTCAGTTTGTGATGTTAGAGATTATGTAGCTACCGTTGCATTATCTGTAGATGATACAGCTACGGTAAACTTAACTAATACTGGAGGTGTAATTACTGCAAATCTTACTGATACAGGATGGGTAGATCTTAATGGTTTTGCATACTACTCAGGAGTAACTAAACCACAGTGTAGAAGAATTGGAAATCAAATTCATTTTAGAGGGACTGTATTTGTTCCATTAGAAAATCCATCATCTCCTGGAAATGTAGTTACATTATCTTCTACATCTGCTTATAACTCAGTTGGCGGATGCACAACATGGAGTGGAGCTGGTGGCTGTACAATTGATGCTAATGGTGCAATTCAATTTAATAATGGTGGATCAGTTATTCCTGCTTCTGTAACATCAGCTAATCTTGATAGTTCATATTCATTAGGATGGATTATTGCCACAAGAGGTATTGATGTAGATGCTACATATGGTACATCTCTTTCATCTGCAATGAATGTATCAATTACAAATACAAAAGGTTTGACCGTAGCCCTTGTTCATGATATTGAAATTACAGCAACAAGAGGTTCAGGTGTACAAGGTAATTCACCTTTAAGATTTATTACTAGTAATGTAAGATTAGGAGAATATTTACCAAACTACATTGCTGCTGCAACAGATATTCATAATGCACCTTCTAATGCTAACTTCCCATTAGTATCTAATACGTTTAATCTTACATGGCCATTTAGTTGTGATGCAGGAAATGAAAATCAAGTTGGAGGATTCCAATTTAAATTAGATGGTCTTATTGGATACTTAGAGCCATGTAATACTGAAACCGGATTCTCAACTGTTTGTCCATAATATTAAAAAGATATGTCACTAACTAAATGTAAAAATTGCGGGTGTGAAGATGCATTAGTAACTCTTCCAGCATACCCTACGCCAGCAGGATGCCCTGATCCAGAACCATGTTCTGAGGTTTTTGATGCACAGTGTATTGTATATACTGGTGCAGATATTGATTGTGGTGATAATACTGTAGTACCTACTGATACTAATGTTGCTACAGCTTTAAATAATGTTGTAACATATTTCTGTCAAGAACTTAATCAACAGAAACTAAGATATATAAAAGAAATTAATACAAACTTTGATTCAACTACACTTACAATTACTCAAGCAGAATTAGCAGCTTGTGGTGTAACACCATCATATTGTAGTTTAAGTGGATCAGAATATTCAGATTTTGTTATTAGCCTTTGGTATCTATCGGCTGGTGCTTGGAAGCTTATTCAACCATATGAATCTCCAACTGAATTTTATGGTGTATCTGTAGATGATGCAACAGGTTTAATTACAATTGCAATTACTAGACCGGTAAGTCCAACAACTAGACTAAGAGCCGTTTTAATATTTTAAGAAGTTACAGTTTGTTGGTTTCTGTGACAACAAGGCAAAGCCCCTGCACTCGCGGGGGTTTTGTTTTATTGCTATATTTGTTAAAGTGATTTATTTTTAGTATATTATTATGAAGGAATTTAATAATCCAGATATTAAAGCACCAAGGTTTAGACCAGACGTGTACAATGTAATGAACAAAAAGTTCTTTGATAGTTTTAGAGAAAAATATCCTAAGTACAAACACTTGGATAATAGTCAATTAAGGAAGATAGGAAAGACCTTTAATCAAACTATTTATCAAGGTGTGATAGATACAAGGGATGGGATAGAACTTCCAGAACAAATTGGTTGGCTTTTTATTGGTACATGTCAACAAAGTAAAAAACAAAATACTGATTTTGCTAAGTCAAAACAATATGGAATAAGAGTAAGTAACAATAACTGGGCAACAGATGGAAAGTTAGCTAAGATATTCTTTTCAAACTTTGCTCCAAAACATAAGATCAAGCATAGAGAGTATTGGAAATTTGTAGGATGTAGAGAATTTAAAAGAAGTGTTGCTAAAGCATATCCTGAAAATTGGAATATTTATGTTGAGGTAGAACCAACAAAACAAACAAAACTAGTTTACTCTAAGGCTTATTATAAAGAACTAAAACAAAAAGAAACTGCAGAAGCTTTAAAGACTTATAAAGACTTTGAAATATGACAACAATTGGCCAAGCAATATCAAGAGTTAGAAATACTCTAAAAGCTGTTAAAGAGGATCCCTTTTTAACAGATAGAATGATTTACAACTCATTGCTAAAATATGCCCAAACATTAATTAAAAGAGAGGATAACCAGTTTAGACTTATGAAGATGAGTCAAATTTTTAAGGTTCTTCCTTACGTAGAATTAATTGATGTTGACAAAGTAGAAGCTCAATGTGTTGGTGTATACTCTGGATGTTATTTTAAAAGATCAAAAGAAAAGCTTCCTAATATTCTAAATGGGATGTTTGGTCCTATTATACGTACTGTGTCTTCAATAGATGGTACAATTGAAATGTTTAGAACAGATCCAGGTACTTGGGTTTCTATGACTAAAACTACAACATTTAAGTATAATACCAACAAATACTTTTGGTATTTAAACGGTTACTTATATGCTCCTAATATTGATTGGGATGCATTAAGAATTGAAGCAATATTTGATGGTCAGTTAGATACTTGTGATACTAAAGAATGTGGTATTAGACAAGATGATCCATTTGTTCTTCCTGAGTATTTATTCTCTGAAGTAGAACAGTATGTTATAAAAGAATTAACTATGTCTATGTCTATTCCATCTGATGGACCTGATGATAGTCAAAATGCACTTAGATAATGGATTTTAATTACACACTTAAGTATAGAACATTTAACCAGTTACTGGAAGATGTTACTGTAGACCTAAATACGTTTGCTTTAGAAAACATGATTGAGCCACAAACTCTTATCAAGTTAGCTAGAAAGTTAAACTATGAGTTAGGTCTTAGAATCAATCAGCAAAAAGAAGCTGTCTTAGAAGTGTGTCATGGTAAAGTAAAATTACCAGATGATTTTTATACTTGGAACTATGGTCTTATCTGTAGTGAATTTAGAGATGTAGTGGGTTATGATGGTTGGGCTTCTGGAACAAACATTCAAGAAATTCCATATAAAGAAACTCCAGCTAATGTAGACATATGTGGACCAACAAGCGTAAACTGCTCTGTATGTAATGCAAATCCATGCAACCATACAGCAGCATGTCCAGATAATACATGTCCTGCTACATGTACTCCTAGTACTATTCCTACAGAGTATGATCCATTAAATCCTTATGGAGATGTTTGTACAAGACCAAGAGTATTCATGAACTGTAAAGGAGAAAAATGGGAACTTGTCCAAGTTATTAATCCATCTACTACAAGAATATTTAGTTCACTTACTCCACTTAGAATGAAAAGAAGTCAGGAGATTCAATGTGACTGTCCTAACTTATATTACAATACTCTTAATGAAGGTTGGTTAAAAGGAGGTTTTCTTTTTACAACATTTGAAACCGGAAAAGTATATATCAATTATATGGGTGAAATGGAAGATGATGAAGGTAACTTATTAGTTCCAGATCATGCCCTATTAAATGAATACTATGAGTATGCTCTCAAAAAAAGAATTATTGAGAACTTAGCATTAAATGGTGAAGATGTTGCACAAAGATTACAACTTATTATTCCAGAATATAGAGCTGCAAGAAATAATGCAATGAGCTTGGTTAATACACCAAACTTCAGAGAGATGCAAGAATTGTGGTGGACAAATAGAAAAGCTCAGTATGCTAAATACTATGATATGTTTAAGTCATATCAGTTTGGAAACTATGCAAGAAATTGGAATAATAGAGTAATCTAATGGCTAAAAAAAATTTACAAAGTACCACAGATAATCAAACTAAGTCATTTGTAAAAGGACTTAATAAAGATTCTGATCCATCTTATGTTACAGATGGTATGTGGACGCATGCTGTTAATGCTGTAAACAATACAGCAGAAGGTGATGTAGGTAGTTTGTCAAATGAAATCTCTAATTTTTTGTGCGCTACTTCTGGTCAAACAATGCCAGTAACAGTCACAGAAAAATATATTATTGGGGCTATTCAAGTATTTTCAGATAAATGGTTAATATTTACAGCTGGTCATAATGGTTTAGGTCAACCTATTATGTCTGAGATAGGTTTATTTGAAGAAGATGTTTGTACCTATAGACCTATTGTTCAAGATGCTTGTTTAGGTTTTGATAAAAGATATCTTATCTCAGGATCTTCAAGACAGAAAGAAGATTGCAGCTGGCAAGTATATTGGGCAGATGGTTTAAATCCTGATAGATATCTTAATATTGGTGATCCAAAAACTTGGCCAAGTTCAAGTTATACTTGGTTGGGTGGTGGACCATCTACAGTAAACTATTATTCAAATGGAACAGATCAAATTCTTTGGCCTGGTGTTCAATGGAATAAAGACTGTAAAACTTTAAATGACTGTACTACATGTATTGATTTAAACAGTTTAGATTGCCACCATATTAGATTGGCAAGATTAATGGAAACACCTTGTCTTAATTTAACATTAGGTCAGCAAGGTGGCACTCTTGCTAATGGAACTTACTTTGCAGTTATTGCATATACAATTAGTGGTCAAAAAGTAACTGATTATTTTTCACAAAGTAATAACCAATTTATCTTTACTCCTAATGATCTTGAAGGATCATTAATTATTAACGTATCTGCTGACACAGAAAACTTTGATGAGTTTGTTTTAGTACTTGTACAAAATATTAATCAAGGAACTGTTGCAAAACAAATTGGTTTTTACTCTACTAAAACAACAACTATTGCAATTGATCAAATTGATCCTAGCTTAGTAACCATACCAATTGAACAAATTCCTATACAGACTCCTGTATATGAAACATCTGATCAAATGACAGATGTAAATAATTATCTTTTACGTGTTGGTCCTAGATCTAAGTTTGATTTTAACTATCAGCCATTAGCTAATTTAATTAAAGCTAAGTGGGCATCAGTAGAATATCCTGCAGATTACTACATTAAAGGTGGTAACAAAACAAATTATTTAAGAGATGAAGTATATGCATTCTTTATCCGCTGGGTCTATGACACTGGTGATAAGTCTGCTTCATATCATATTCCTGGAAGACCGCCTGTTGATTTTACAATTCCAGGAACTAGTACTTCTATTTCAGAAACTTCAATAGCTACACTAAGTAATAATCTAGCTACTGATGATAAAGTATTTGAAGTATATAATACAGCTTATTCAACAGGTAGCCCACTAATTGGTACAACGCTTGATGATGGTGGTGTAGTAATTGATGCTGGTGATATGGGTTATTGGGAGTCAACTGAAAGATATCCTGATAATGCACCTGAGATTTGGAATTCAAGTTCATATTGTTGGACAACACCTACAGGACAAAATCCACAGTATGATCTTTGTGGTAAATATATTAGACATCATAAGTTTCCAGAAAACTTTTTAAATAATAGTGCAAGTACAAGTACTGTACATTTTAGAAGTAATCCTAACCCATCTACATTTGGTAATGAGTACTATATAAGATTAATGGGTGTTTACTTTGAAAATATTATTTTACCTAAAGATCAAGATGGAAAAGATATTCCTGGTATTGTTGGATATGAGATTTTAAGAGGCTCTAGAGAAGGTAATAAGACCATCATAGCAAAAGGTATGGTTAATAACTTTAGAAGCTATAAGATCAAAGGAAATGCAGCTAAAGGAAGAACAGGATTATATGCCAACTATCCGTTTAATACAATAAATCCAATTAGTCCTAATGCAGGAGATATGACTGGGTATGATGATCCATACATGCATGATATTGACCAGACAATACCTCAGGATATTATTTCTTTCCATTCTCCGGATACAATGTTTAGAACTCCATTCTTATCAACTACGGAGTTAAAACTATATGGTAATCTTTCTGGATTTAGTACACAACAGTTTATTGAACCAGATAAGCATCCTAAATTTAAATTACTTGCAGATGCAGCATTAATTCCAATTTTTATAGTTGGACTTGGTGAAGCTATTATATCATTAGTTGGTAAAAAAGTTACTGAACAACCAATAATTAATTCATATACAACAAACTTAGCAGGTACAATATTTGCAAGTGGAAGTGGGACATTAACACAAGCTCCTTTACAAGCATCGGCATTAACAGCTATTGCTGCAGCAGTTGGTAATTACAATACATTTTTTGATAGTTACTATAATGGTGTTGCCTTTGCAGATGCTTTGGTTATGATAAACCCAAGTATAATAAATGGTGGTTATCAGAACACTCAGTATGCACAACAAATTAATACTCTTGTAGACATTGTTAATTTTAATGCTAATAATGCTAAGATACCTAAAATAACTTTGGGGGGCACTGTTGAAATGCCAGCCTTTTCTTATTTACCAGCTCCACTAAGAGTTGCTCAAGGTTTAAATCAAGCAGTATTTTATTTTTCAGAAGGAGCAGATGTAACACTTCAATTAATTTATGCATTACTACCTTATAGACAATATGCTTTACAACAAATTGCACATGGTTTTTATAGTGGTATGAATAGAAACTCTATTAACAATCTTTTTAGATTTAAGATTGAAGATAGTTTTTATATAAGAGATAATATCCAAGAAGTGCCTAGATATCAAACTAATACTAGTACTTGGAAATCATATAATATTAATAACTTAAAAAGACCTGACTCAGTTGTTGTTAGAACAAAGTCTGGTCCATATTATAACCCAATATACCCTGATGGTGTAACAACAGGGCCTGCATTACTTAATGGTGACAAATCACTTGTTACTTTAGGTACATTGATTCAAGGTGAGGCATTTGGGTGGCCAGGAACTCCAGTTTATCCATCAGGTACTTTACCTGATTTTGAAGATACTTCTATTCCATTTAGTTTACCTATTCAAAGTCACTATGCAGGTATTAAAGGTAGAGTAAGAAATCAATATGGGCAACTGAATGGAATCAAACAAATTACAATTACTCCATGTGAACAAAAGTTTGATCCTACAACAATTCCTAATCAAGGCCCGTATAGTTTACCCAACTGTGTAGGAAACTTTTCATATAGAAAAATAAATAGAACTCCAATTCTATTTAATGGAGACACATACATTAATAGATACACTGAAAAAAATACAATGTGTTTCTATAATAATTGGTTGTATGGTCAACCAGATGGTTTTGAATATAATTACTACTTATATGAAATGATTCCTCAGACAAGATTTAATGTTAACAGCATTAAATATGATGTGTCTGATATGGCTGAACTATTAAACTTTAGTGCTCCAACACTACCAGGATCTGGCGGTAGTCCAACTAGATTTTATAATCTAGATTATTATAAAAATAATACTAGATATTATAGTTATGAAGATGATGAACCAAAAGGATTTCCAGATACATATCCTGGATTTTTTGGCATTAAACAATCTAAATTTTATTTAGCTAATTCATCTGTTAGAGATTTCTTTGTAGAATCAGATGTACTTGTAGATTTTAGAAAACAGGGTGATTATGATTGGGAAAAACATTATGACCCATACAGATATACTGATTATAATTTTATGTTTAATGCCGATCCTACTATCTTAGGTAGGGGTAATGTATATATTTATGACTATTCATTAAGTGTATCTAAACTATACAATCAATATTTTTCTCAGGGTAACTTACAAAGCAGATACTATGATCCTAATGTAGCTAAGTTATGTTATACTTACTATCCTGATAGATTGATCTATTCTTTACCACAGCAAATAGAGGCTGTAAAAGATAGCTGGTTTATATTCTTAGTTAATAACTATTCACAATTTAGATCACAGATTAGTGGAGTTAAGTCAATTAATAAGAGTGGTATATTTATTACTTTTAAAAATGATAGTCCATTAATGTATCAAGGAGTTGATACTCTTCAAACAGATCTTGGAACTAAAATTACTATCGGTGATGGTGGTTTATTTAGTCAACCTGGACAAGCTGTAAGTAATGCTGATAAGCCATATGAGTATGGTTCATCACAGAATAGATTGAGTGTTATTTCTACACCTGCAGGATTATTCTATGCTTCTCAAAACCAGGGTAAAATATTTTCTTATAGTGGTGGTTTAGATGAAATATCTCAAAATGGTATGAAGTGGTGGTTTATTTTATTTATGCCTTATAAGCTTATACTAGAATTTCCAGATTATCCATATCAAGATAATCCGGTGGCTGGTATTGGAATCCAAGCAGTATATGATAATAGCAATACTATCTTATATTTTTCTAAGAAGGACTATGCTGTAAAAGAAGATTACAAAGGTAGATTAAGGTATATACCTTTAAACTCAAAAGGACTTGGAGATTACTTTGAAATTATAGATCAACCTGGTACACAGTACCGTTTAGGAGATTCAGCAATATTTGATAATGCTTCATGGACAATCAGTTATGACCCTAAAAATAAATATTGGATTAGTTTCCATGACTGGCATCCAGATTTAGTGCTTCCAACAAAAGATATTTTCTTAACAACTAAGAATACAGGAATTTGGAAGCATAACTTTATCTGTGATAGTTATGGTAATTACTATGGTAAAGATTATCCTTTTGAAATTGAAGTACCAATACCTACAGGACAAACTGTTACTACAGTTAGATCTTTAGAGTATGTACTTGAATCATACAGAAGATCTTCTATTAACTGTGTAGATCAATTCCATGTATTAGATTATAACTTTGATAGAGCAGTAATATATAACTCAGAACAAGTTTCCGGATACCTTAACTTAAATATATTCCCTAAAAATAATGTTACACTTAGTTTGGAGTATCCTAAGTTAAATCCAAATCTTAATTCATTTGATGTATTATTTTCTAAAGAAGAACAAAAATATAGAATCAATCAGTTCTGGGATATTACAAAAGATAGAGCTGAATTCCCAGTAGGATCAGACTATCCACCAACAGGCCCGGTTATTCCTGGGACAACTGTTCTTCAAGGAAACTATGCAAGTAACTTTATATGGGTTACAGGACCTGACGGATATACTAGATATCTAAATCCTGCAAACTTAAATTACGATAAAGATACAATGCAAAGAAAAAAATTCAGACATTACCTTAACTATTTATCTTTAAGAAAAGATGTATCTGGGGATGTTAACATGATCTTTAAAATATTTAATACTAAAAATCAATTATCCCTTAGGTAATGAATAATAAAAGAGTTCTTCAGACGGCAATCAATGAGCTTGACAAAAGAAAAGCTCCTCCTGCACCAAAAGATATAATAACTGACCCTGCTGGTCAATGGAAATTTCCTGGTCAAGTAACTAGGATTCCTTCAAGTACAATCACAATGCAGGGTGTACCATATCCTGTATTAGGAGTACCAAATACTGGTGAACCAAAAATGATGATGCCTGGTCAATACTATGATTTTTCTGAAGCAGACTATGTAGATGAGTATCCACAGATGAGAAAAGGTGGTGGACTTAACTCTAAAAAATATACTAGAAGTTTAGAAGGTATAGGAGAAGTATTTAGAGAGTCTACATTATTTAAAAAGTCTAAGTCTAAAAAGAAAAAGTTTTTTAACCCAAACGCCAAGTATTTTCAAGATGGTGGAATTACTACACAAGAAGAAATAGATGCTGCTAATAATGCAATGATGAAAGCAAGATTGACCTATGCTCAAATGCATGGTAATCCAGCAGCTCAAAGAATGATAGTTGCACCAGATCAACCTTATGACT